>OBXQ01000313.1_pt1 | contig 31836 bp, 27 predicted proteins | sample 1476641 | NCBI WGS metagenome assembly OBXQ01 (sample SAMEA2580174, study PRJEB22360) | human gut metagenome | biome: human gut; feature: human-associated habitat; material: faeces | place: Denmark | collected 2008/2010
CCTCCGCCTTAACAGGGAGCACGGGGGGGGGGGGGTGGCCGCCATCCGCAAACTGATTGCGGACGGCGTGTACAGCGAGAAGCTGTTTGGCTGATAAAATCGACTGTTTCCGATGAAAAAGAGGGATGGATACCTGCGGGCGTCCATCTTTTTTTATTGCAATATGCCTGTTGACACGGCCTGCGGACGGGAAGTTTGTCGATCAAAGGAAACCCGTCGAAGCGGCGATGCGTGTCGTTACATTCTTCGTCCGGGGAGGCATAATTTCCGGAGTTGGAGCCTATACTATAAAAAAGCTTGAGCCCGCCGGCGGTGACTCACAGCAATTATTCGGATCATCAGGTGGACAACTCTATTATGAAATTATGGAAACAGTTTAGTATACAGAAACAGGATACAATCGACTATTTTAATACGCGCAAGGATTTCCGGCCCGATGTATTTGCGGCCCGGCTGAATCAGCTGATTCTGGAGGAGCTGGACGCCAAGGAGAAGGTGGGGGTGATGTTTCTGTGCATCGGAACCGACCGTTCCACCGGGGACAGTTTAGGGCCCCTGGTGGGCCATAAGCTGAGGGCGAGGAAGCTGCGCAGGGCTGCGGTGATCGGCACGCTGGACCGGCCGGTTCACGCCATGAACCTGGATTTGTACTCCCGCTATATCCGGCTCAATTACCCGGATTACGTGGTGGTGGCCATCGACGCCTCAGTGGGGAGTTCGGACCACGTGGGCTACGCAACTCTTGGGCGGGGCGCTTTGAAACCGGGTCTGGGCGTGAGTAAGGAGCTGGAAGCGGTGGGAGACATTTCCATCACCGGAATTGTGGGCGGCTGCGGCAACTATGACCCGGTGATGCTCCAGAGCGTGCGGCTCTCCATGGTGATGCAGATGGCGGACTGCATCTGCGAAAGCATATTTCTTGTCGAACGATTATGGGAAAACGCGGTCATCGTTTGACAAAATTCGCCCATAGAATGTGCTAAGCTTGTTTGGATCAGAAAATAGAGTAATGGTCCGGACAGCGGAAAATAGACGCGGAAAGCAGGTCAAGCTTTCTAGTAAACGGTCTGAACTGTTACGAATAAGACAGTGGGGTGATTCTATGGGAGAATTATATGAACCCTATCCCAAGCTGCCCAAAAATATCCGGCAGATTGGAGAACGGGACCAGGTTCTGAAATTATATTTGGAAGATTATGTAAATTCTTATTTGAAACGGCTTCGCCCGGCGGGCGGCTCCGACCTGCGGGTGGGGCTGCTGTTGGGAAATGTTGAGATGCATGAGGACACGCCTTATGTGTTTGTGGACGGCGCCCTGGAGATGGAAAATGTCACCGAGGAGGGCGAGAAGGTGGTTTTCACCGAGGAAGCCTGGAAAAAGGCTTACCAGGATGTGGAGCAGATGTTCCCCAAACGCACGGTCCAGGGATGGTTTCTCTGCGGCAGCCCGGGCTGCAATCTGAGCCCCCTCAATTATTGGCGGCAGCACGGCCAGTATTTCACCGGCAAACACCAGCTCATGTACTTGAACTCCGGCCTGGAGGGAGAGGAAGCCATTTACATAACGTCCTCGGACGGCTTTTACAAGCTGCGGGGGCACAGCATTTTCTATGAGCGGAACCAGATGATGCAGGATTACATGGTGCTGCGGCGCGAGGCCAGGCGGGTGGAGACCGGCGTGGACGACAAGGTGATCCGGGATTTCAGAAAACGGATGGACGAGCGCAAGGCAGAGGCAACCCATCACAGGAGCACCGTGGGCGCTCTGACCGGTCTGTGCAGCGTGCTGACCATCACGGTTTTTGCCGGCGGCGTGGCTATGTTCAATAATTATCAGAAAATGCAGCGGATGGAGAGCGTGATCGCTTCTGTTGTCCCCGGCGGCAGCGTGCTGACCGGCGGAAAGCAGGTGGAAAGCCCATCGGGCAAGGGTTTTGTGGACGCCAACGGACCGGATTATGTGATCGAGGAGGCCAAGGGACAGGTTTATCCCACCACTGCGCCCGCAGATGAGAGCGCGGACGCTGCGGCTCAGACGCAGGTGCCCATGGGCGCGGGGAGAGACGAGTCGCCTCAGTCCGGCAAGGAGCAGCCCTCACCGGTCAAGGTGGAGACCATGCCGCCGGGCGCTACAGCCGGAGCCGGACAAGCTGCGGCCGGAAACAGTGAGGGAGCGGCGGGAGTTACTCAGGGCAATGAAAATGCGCTGAGCGGTTCCGATGCTTCAGGCGGCCAGGGAGGTAGCGGCCAGGGTGGAAATGGGCAGAGCGGCAGCGGACAAGGCGGCAGTGGTCAAGGCAAAAGTAGCCAGGGCAGCGGTGGCAGCCAGAGCAGCGGCAGCAGCCAGGGCGACGGCAGCAGCCAGAGTACCGGCAGTACCGGTGGTCAAAGCGGCAGTTCCCAGAACGCCTCATCGGGCGGTTCCAACGGCCAAGCTTCCGGCGGTGGCCAAGCCCCCGGCGGTTCCACGTCCACGGACAAATCCTCCGGCAACAAGGAAGGCTCCTCCCAGGCTCCCGCGGCGGCTCCTGCGGACTATAAGGTGTACACCGTGGAGGCAGGGGACACGCTCTACGGAATCTGCTTCAAATTATATTCCAGCATCGGGCAGCTGGACGACATCATGCGGGTCAACGGGCTGGAGAACCAGGACAGCATTTACGCCGGACAGAAGCTGCTGGTGCCGTAAACCTTGGCCAAAAGGCGGCCCAGGCGGGAGAGGGCTCATAAAAAGGTAATGCGGATTGTCAAAAAGTGTTGTATAATGTCTCATATATGGGCTTTTTTAGGAGATAATGAGATGAACAACACCAGTTCGACGAGCCGGGAAAACAAAAAAAAGCAGCTGCGGCGTCAGATCGTGCCAACGAATCCCGAACCCTTCGGACGGGGGGGTTACGACGAGGACGATGAGGACAGCCGGGAGGTGGTGTACAACGCGCACCGCAAGGTAGTCCGCAGGCGGATACGGATTGTGCTGATCCTTCTGGCCCTGGCGGCCATTGCGGGCCTGTGCATTTACCGGTACAGCATCTATCATGAATATACGGATTACCAGGTGGTCTGGGAAAAGGACTTTACCGTGGAGGACACCGAGGGCGTCACCAAGGGCGAGGGCAATTTCAACGGCTATGTGGATTTTGCCGACGGCATTTTAAAGTACACCAAGGACGGCGTTTCCTATCTGGACGCCCAGGGTAAGGTGGTCTGGAACCAGAGCTATGAGATGAAGTCCCCGATCATCTCGGTCAACGGGGAGTTCGCTGCCGTGGCGGACCAGCAGGGGACGAGTATCTATATCTGCGACAAGAGCGGAAGCCAGGGAAAGGCCACGTCGCTGCTTCCCATCATGCGGGTGGCGGTGTCCGCCAAGGGCGTGGTGGCCGCGCTTTCCGAGGATTCCAAGGCCAGCTACATCAATATGTTCCACAAGGACGGTTCCGATCTGAAGATCTCCGTCAAGTCCCTGCTCTCCAAGGACGGCTATCCGGTGGACATCAGCCTTTCGCCCAACGGCACCCAGCTGGTAGCCTCCTTTATGTATCTGGACAAGGGAATGCTCAAATGCAAGGTGATTTTTTATAACTTCGGCCTGGGGAAAAATGATCCCAAGCGCGTGGTGGGAATTCTGTACCCTGAGACCCTGAACGACGGCATGGTGGGCCGGGTGCGTTTTCTGGACGAAAGCCACTGCGTGTTGTTTTCCGACAAGGGCCTGGTATTCGTTTCCACCCGGGTGGAGACGGAGCCTGAGGCCGGCGAGCCGGTGAACATTGAGGAGGAGATCCGCACGATCTATTACACGGACCGCTATGTGGCCGTGATTACGGACAATGTGGAGGGCGGCGATCCCTACCGCATGCGGATTTACGGGGTGGACGGCGCGCCGGTGCTGGATCAGACTTTTAATTTCCAATATTCGGGAGTTAATATTGACGGCGATTTGATTCTCCTCTATAATGACAGCGGCTGCCAGGTATTCAATCTGAACGGGGTTCAGAAATTCACAGGCAGCTTTGATTTCACGGTATCCAAGGTATCGGCCGGCCGGTTCCCCGGCACGCTTCTTGTCACGGGGCCGCAGATGATGAAGGAGATCCGGCTGCAGTAAGCCGAATTATGTAGATTCAGGCGTTCCGGGCGGGGAAATTCTCCGCCCGTGCGCTGTTAAAATATTGCAGATCACAGCCGTGGAATGTAGTATTAAAATACAAAACGAAAGGGAGTCTGAATGATGGGGATGAAATGTATCGGTATCGATGTAGGAGGAACCACTGTTAAGGTGGGGCTGTTTGAAACGGACGGAACGCTGCTGGACAAGTGGGAGGTCAAAAGCCGCAAGGAAGAGGACGGGAAATACATTCTGCCGGACGTGGCGGCGTCGATCCGCGAAAAGCTGGCCGGTCTGGGACTGGATTTAAAGAAGGACATCGTCGGCGCAGGGCTTGGCGTGCCGGGGCCGGTGATGCCGGACGGATCGGTGGAGGTGTGCGTGAACCTGGGCTGGCACCATGTGAATCCCCAGAAAGAGCTCAGCGGACTGCTGGACGGAATTCCGGTGAAGAGCGGAAATGACGCCAATGTGGCGGCTCTGGGCGAGATGTGGCAGGGCGGCGGCAAGGGCTACAGCGATATTATCATGATCACCCTGGGAACCGGAGTGGGCGGAGGTGTAATTCTGGACCAGAAGATTTTGAACGGACGCCACGGGCTTGGCGGTGAGATCGGACATATCCATGTGCGGGACGATGAGTGGGAGCACTGCAACTGCGGCGGAGTCGGCTGCCTGGAACAGATCGCCTCCGCTACCGGAATCGCCAGGGAAGCCAGGCGCAAAATGGCCGCGGACAGCCGGGATTCCATGCTTCGCAAGTTCGGGGACGACGTGACGGCCAAGGACGTGCTGGATGCAGCCAAGGCCGGGGACGAGCTGGCGGACGAAGTGTTCGAGGTGGTGGCCCGGTATCTGGGCCTGGCCCTAGGACAGGCGGCGCTGATCGTGGACCCGGAGATATTCGTAATCGGCGGCGGCGTGTCCAGGGCCGGACAGTTTCTGGTGGACCGGGTGTTCAAGTATTATGATTACTTTACGCCGATTTCCAAGTTTAAGGCAAAGATCGGGCTGGCTACCCTGGGAAATGACGCGGGGATTTACGGGGCGGCGCGGTTGATTCTGTAGAGAGAGTATGTGAAGAACGTGAAGGCGGGAGGTCGCAGATGACCTTCCGCCTTTGTTATTGCGGCCCACTGTATTCAACAAAAGTCCGGGGACCCGCCCCGGACTCTGTCATTATTTCCGTATTGTTTTTCTGAAAACGCCGCTCAAAATCATTTCCTTGTCCGGCGTGTTTCCGGTCTGCCTACTGGCCGGGCATATACACTCCGTCCCCGTTCACCCAATATCCGTCCGGCGTGCGCTGGTTTGCCCACATGGCGCCGGTGGCGGGATCCAGGTAATAGTAGGTTCCGTTTAATTCCAGCCAGCCGGTGCACATGTACCCTTCCGCGTCAAAGTAATACCAGGATCCGTTGATGGGCAGCCACTGGGAGGCGGGATAGGAGCCGTCATTGTAGCGCCACCAGGATCTGACGCCGTCGGCAGCCTTCTGCCAGGAGCCGGAATTGAAGACAAGCTGGGCGGCCTCCTCCGCGGAGACGGACCAGGTGCCGGAGGTGACCCAATCGCTCTTGGAATTGGTTCCGGTTTCCACCGAGCGCACCCGGAACCGGTAGGAGCCGGATTCCGTGATCATACCTGCGAACTGGTACTGGGGGTTCTGGGGGGAGTAGGTGCTGCCGGTGACACTACCGTTCTTTAAGAGCTGCACCTGGTAGTATTTAGCTTCCGGGGCTTCCTCCCAGTAACCGAAGCCGTCGTGATTGGTGGACCAGTCCACGTTTGTGGGGGCGGCCACGGAGCCGGTGTCGTTGTCCTTGTCGTATACAAAGCGGGCCTTTACGATGACCACGGTCTTGTCGCTGCCGCTCTCATAGCGCACATCCAGGACCTTGATGTCCTCGTAGCTTCCGCCGTACATTTTCACCTTGTAATTGCTCTTGGAGGTGCTGTTAAAATAGTAGTCGTCGCTGTCGGCGGACAGGGTGATTTCAATGATGGGCGGTTTGGAACGGCTCCAGTCGTCGCCGTCGCTGTTGGTCACTTCCACGCCGTCCACAAAACAGTACCCGCTGTCCGTGGTCACGGTCACATCCTCGCTGCTGTCGCCGATGCGGATGCGCGAGTGAACCTCCAGATTCACCTTGCCAATCTTCGTGCGGCTCTCCGCCAATGCGGTTCCCGGCAGCATGGCGGCCAGGAGCGCCGCCGCCAAAAATGCGGATATTGCCTTTTTGATCTGCTTCATACACATAACCTTTCCCTTTCTGAATTGCAGCTGTCTGCAAACATTATGTTGCCTTTTTTTGTACATTGTCGGCAGCCACAGGCTGCCGATAAGAGATGCGTTTCCTTAATTGTACATTGTCGGCAGCCGCAGGCTGTCGATAAGAGATACGTTTCCTTAATTGTACATTGTCGGCAGCCGCAGGCTGTCGATAAGAGATGCGTTTCCTTAATTAATTATAGCAAATATTGGGAGAGAATTCTTTACAAATCTCTGAAGGTTCGGAAAATAACTTATAAATTAGTGGAACGGGGCAGGGAGAAAATGAACTCGGTTCCCACGCCCTCGGTGCTGACCACGTCGATATTTTCCCCGTGGGCCTGTATGATCTCCTTTACGATGGAGAGCCCAAGTCCGGTGCCGCGCTTGTCCTTGCCCCGGGAGAGGTCGGTCTTGTAAAAACGCTCCCAGATTTTCTTCAGACTGTCCTTAGGGATGCCGATGCCGGTATCCTTAACGGAGATGAAAATCTTTTCGTAGCGGCTGCTGGCCTGGATGTAGATGGTGGAGTTGTGGTGGCTGAACTTGATCGCGTTGTCGATCAGGTTGTAGAGCACCTGCTGTATTTTCCCAAGGTCCGCATAGACCATCTGAATATTGTCGGAGAATGTGAGGTCAAAGACAATGTTTTTGTTGTCGCAGGTTCCCTCAAAGGACGCGGCCGTGTCCTTGATCACCCGGTTGATGTCAAAATTGGAGCGGGACAGATAGCCCCGGTTGTCCAGAGAGTTGAGGGTGAGCATACTCTCGGTCAGCTTGTGCAGGCGTTCGGTCTCGGAGATCACCCGGGAGAGGTATTTCCCGTACATCTCCGGCGGAATGGTGCCGTCCAGAATGGCCTCCAGATATCCTTTGATGGAGGTCAGAGGGGAGCGGAAGTCGTGGGAGACGTTGGCGATGAAGTTCTTCTGGTATTCCTCCATCTTGTTCAGCTCGTCGGACATGTAATTCAGGGTATTGGCCAGATAACCCATCTCATCGTGGGTGTGCACGGCGATGCGGTAGTCCAGGTTCCCGGCTGCATACTCGTTGGCGCCCACCGTGATCTTGCGCAGGGGCAGATAAACGGTTTTGGTGAACACCAGCAAAATGATGGAGGACAGCACGAAGATCAGAAACGAGGTGATGTAAAGGATATTCAAAACCCCGTTCTGCGCGTCCTTCACCTGGCTCATGGGCAGATGGATCAGCACATAACCGTAGGTGTTGTAATTCCCGGTAATGGGGGCGGAAACGCTGAGCACGTCCTCGGCAAACAGGCTGTTGTAGCGCCCGATGGAGTAGGAACGGTTGCCGATGGCCGTGGGATCGAAATTGTCGATCACGGTGTGCACCCGTGAGCCGCCGGTGCTGTCCACGATAATGGTGCCCTGGCGGTTTACCACCATGACCTCGGCGCCCAGAAACTGGGCCACGGCCCGCAGCTGGGGGGAGGCGTCGGAGAGGTCCTGGGGCTGCCCCTGATACATGGTGCTGTAGGAGGACGCGATCAGGCAGGCCTCGTCGTACAGCGTGTTGGCCCGGCTCTGGATCAGGTAATCCCGCGTCATGCGGGAGGAAAAGGTGGCGATGAAAACAAAGCCCAACAGGCCGAATACCAGATAGCCGAGTATGAATTTTGAATAAAGGGAATGTGTCATTGTTATACCTCAAAACTGTGCGTGTCGGAAAATCCCGCTTATTCGGTGGGGGCCATGAGGATTCTTCCGGTGCCGCGGTACACGTTAACCAGGCCTTCGCCGGAGACCGCGGAGCCCATCAGGGACTTGGAGGAGCGCTCAACGGTGAACTTTAAAGAGTTGGACCAGGCGATGGCCATGTTGCCGTCGATCTTCACCTCGTCGTCCTGCAGATTAAATTCAATCAGCTCATCCCGAGGCACCGGGCTTTCCAGGATGGCGATACCGCTGCCGCTGAGGCAGAGGTTGAAAAGCCCCTCTTTTCCGGCTACCGCCGAGGACAGCGTGGATCTCGCCACCACATTCTGTTTGATTCCGGAGTCGCAGGCCAGGAACAAGCCGTCCTCCAACACCAGGCTGCCCCACTCGGACACTTCCTCCAGGAGAATGTACTTGTAGGTGGGCTCCAGCATGATCAGGCCCGTTCCGGTGTACTCTGGCTTGACGGCGGCCTCTTTGGTCACCTTGGAGGCGATGGCTTTACCGAAAAAGTCTCCGACACCCTTGATCCCGGATCCCATTTTCACGTTTCCGGCGGTCCACTGCATGGCGCCTGCCTGGACGGTAAAACCGTTGTTTTTCAGTTCGATCAGCACCTGGCGCTTGCGGATGTTCATCTCGGCGGCAAAGTAGGCGTTCATGGCGGAACCGGGGGTGACGCTTAAATCGCGCTGGTGCTCGAATACTTTTATGTTTCCGCGCTCGGCGATCTGTGTCATATTGGAGTTATTGTAAAGATTCTGATAAGTGATCATGGTTGACCCTCCTGGTTTTATACTGTGGAATCCAGGGCCGCGGCCCCGCTTCTCTATCATAACACGGTCCGGTGTCCCTGTAAATGAAGAAGCGGGCCTGCTTTTTACATTTACTTTTTTCACTGTATTTGATACAATGAATCAAACCGCAGCTAGGAGGTAATGAGATGGAGGAAATGGTAAATCAAAGCAAAGGAATGGCGATTGCATCCATGGTTCTGGGAATCGTGGGTCTGGTGCTGTCCTGTCTGGTGATCGGGATTATTCCCTGCGTGATCGGCCTGATTCTGGGAATTGTGGTACTGGTGAAGCAGAAGGCCGGCCAGGGGATGGCCATCGCGGGCATCGTCACATCCCTGATCGGGATCGCTTTGTTCATTATGGTGCTGATCGGATTCGGTTCTGCTATGAGTCAGTACGAAAGCGAAGTTATACATCAGCGGATCGGGGCCGCCGGAGAGGCATGGGAAAGCGCAGTGGAATACGGCCGGGATTTTGAGGCCGTGGTCCGGCAGTTTTGACGGTGGAACAGCCGGGACAGCGTTAAGGCAGAGATAAAACAGGTGAGGCGGGATCCGTTGGGAATCCCGCCTTATTGATTGTGAAGAACGGCAGGCGCAGCCCGCGGGGGCCGCCTGCCGTTCGCCTGTATTTTGTTCGCCTCGAACCGTCCGGACAGGGATATTTGCCGCCAGGCTTACCGCTTTACCTCGAATTTGTAACCGATGCCCCACACCGTAGTGATGGCCCAGTTGGCGTGGTCCTTGATCTTCTCCCGCAGACGCTTGATATGTACGTCCACGGTGCGGGTGTCGCCGATGTACTCGTAGCCCCAGATGTGATCCAGAAGCTGCTCGCGGGTGAATACCTGGTTGGGCGAGGCCGCCAGGAAATAGAGCAATTCCAGCTCCTTGGGGGGCATTTCCACGGAGTGGCCGCGATAGATCACGGAGTAGTTGGTCAGGTTCACGATCAGGTCCGGGTACTCCACGTACTCGCCCTGCTGCTCGGAGGCGGAGGGGGCGGGAGCGGGGGCCACCTGGTAGCGGCGCAGCACCGCCTTGACGCGGGCAACCAGCTCCTTGGAGTCAAAGGGTTTGATCATGTAGTCGTCTGCGCCCAGCTCCAGGCCCAGAACTTTGTCAAAGATTTCGCCCTTGGCGCTGAGCATGATAATGGGCACCTGGGACGAGGTGCGCAGCTCCCGGCATACCTGGTAGCCGTCCATTCCGGGGAGCATCAGGTCCAGCAGGACCAGATTGGGCTTGAAATCGGGAAATACCCGAAGGGCTTCCTCGCCGTCCCCCACGATCATAGTTTCATAACATTCTTTCATCAGATAGAGGGAGATCAGCTCCGCGATGTTCGCGTCGTCGTCCACAATCAAAATCCTCTGTTTTTCTGCCATAATAATTTACTCCTCCTTAAAACATGCTGTCTGGCGGTTACTTAAATGTTACGATTGTCACGCCGGAATCTCCTTCACCAAAGACGCCCAGGCGGAATTCTTTTACATATTTCAGCTTTTTAAGCCGGGTGTGGACGGCATTTTTCAGCGCCCCGGTGCCGCGGCCGTGAACCACGCGGACCGTGGTGAGGTGGGCCAGGTAGGCGTCGTCCAGGTATTTTTCCATCACGGGCATGGCCTCGTCCACCGTCATGCCGATCAGGTTCACCTCCGGGGAAATGGAGGCGGATTTCGATACTTTGATGTTGCTGCTTCCGGTGCCGCGCCCCTTGCCGGAGAATTTGCCGCCGCCGGAGGACGGGATGGAAGGCCCGGTGATGTCCTGCTCGGGCAGCAGCTCCAAATCCTTTACGTTCACTAGGGAACGGAGGATGCCCATCTGCACATAGAGGTCGCCCCGGGCGTTGGGCAGGGTGCTGACCGTGCCTTTTAAGCCCATGGAAAGGACCTTGACGCCGTCCCCGACCTTCAGTTTCTTGGGGGAAATGGGCTGGCTGGGGCCTTTGGCCTTGATGGCCAGCTTGTCGTCGGCCTCCTTTAATTTCTCGCGCAGCTTTGCGCGCTGGGCTTCCAGCTGTTTGTTCAGGCCGGAGTCCGCGGAGAGCTTGTTGATCTGCTTGATGGTCTGATCCGCCGTCTCCTTGGCTTCCCGGAGAATCCGCTGGGCCTCCTCGGCGGCATTTTTCAGCAGCTTATCCTTGCGCTCGTCCAGGCGCTCCTCCTTCTGGGTCAGGCGGGCCTTCAACTGGGCGATCTCGTCCTTGTAGGCCTTTAACTCCTCCTGCTCCTTCTCGATGGTCAGACGGCTTTTTTCCAGGCTGGAGAGCAGGTCCTCAAAGGATTCGTCTTTGGCCTCCAGGTGGGTTTTGGCGTCGTCGATGATATAGTCGGGCAGCCCCAGCTTGCTGGAAATGGCGAAGGCGTTGCTCTTGCCGGGAACGCCGATCAGCAGTCGGTAGGTGGGCTGCAGAGTTTCCACGTTGAACTCGCAGCTGGCATTTTCCACGCCGGGAGCGCTGAGGGCGAATACCTTCAGCTCGCTGTAGTGGGTGGTGGCCATGGTGCGGCATTTCATGTTGTGCAGGAAGCTTAAAATGGCGATGGCGAGGGCCGCGCCCTCGGTGGGGTCCGTGCCCGCGCCCAGCTCGTCGAAGAGGCACAGGGACCGGGAATCCGCCTCGCCCAGAATCCGCACGATATTGGTCATGTGGGCGGAGAAGGTGCTCAGGCTCTGCTCGATGCTCTGCTCGTCGCCGATGTCCGCGAATACCTGGTCGAACACCGCAAGCTCGGAGCCTTCCCAGGCGGGAATGTGGAGTCCTGCCTGGCCCATAAGGGTGAACAGGCCCACGGTCTTTAGGGAGACCGTCTTGCCGCCCGTGTTGGGGCCGGTGACGATCAGCAGGTCGAAATCCTTACCGAGCCAGACGCTTATGGGAACCACGGTCTTGGGGTCTAAGAGCGGATGCCGTCCGTCCTTGATGTGGATGTAGCCGCGGTCGTTGAACACCGGGGCGCTGCAGCGGTAGTGCCGGGCCAGGGCGGACTTGGCGAAAATGAAGTCCAGCTGGGCTAAAAGCTGCATGTCGATGGCCAGGTCCTCGCAGTGGGGAGCGGCCTGGTTGCTTAAATCAGCCAGCACCGCCTCGATCTCCTTCTGTTCGCGGATTTCCAGCTCGCGGATCTCGTTGTTCAGGCGCACAATGGCCATGGGCTCGATGAACAGGGTGGAGCCGGTGGCCGACTGGTCGTGAACCATGCCGGGGACCTGGTTCTTGTACTCGGATTTGACGGGCAGGCAGTAGCGGCCATCGCGCATGGTAATCACCGCATCCTGCAAATAGGTGCGGTTGGAATTCAAAATGGAGTTCAGCTGGGTGTGGATCTTGTCCGCGGCCAGCTTCATGGCCCGGCGCACATGGGAGAGCCCGGGGCTGGCGTCGTCCGCCACCTCGTCCTCGCTGAGGATGCAGCGCTTGATCTCCTGATTCAGCGGAGTCAGCGGCTCCAGGGCGGCGAACATGGGCTCCAAGGAGTCGGACAGGCCGTCATTTTCCTCGTCCACGTCCTCGTGGCGGCCGTAGGCCTTAGCCCGGGCGGAACAGGTGAGCAGAGAGCTGATGGAGAGCAGCTCCGGGATGCTTAAGGAACTGCCGATCTCCAGGCGTTTTAAGGAGTCGCCGATGTCGCGGACTCCGGAGAAGGAGACAGTGCCTTTTAAGCGCACCCGGTTGACCGCGTCCGTGGTCTGCTGCTGCCAGGTGCGGATCTCCTCCAGGTCCGAGGAGGGCTCTAAGGCCGCGCAGAGGGCTTTTCCCAGGGGGGAAGCCGCGTACTCGGTGAGCTGGGCGATGATTTTATGGTATTCCAAGGTTTTTAACGCTTTTTGATTCATGAATTTCACCTATAATAAACGTATAATTTGCGTGGTTTGGCGGGGCTTTTTTGGCGCAGAGCGCCATATACAGTATATCATAAAATCGGATATTTACTATCATTTTTAATATCTTTTCATATTTACGAGCTTGCATAAAGAGTAGAAGAAACGTATAATAGGGATATGTGATTTTTTTGAGCATACCAGATTCTTGACAGGGAGGGTTTCTATGCCGGAAAAGAATGGGGACAAGCCTCACCGTTTTATTAATGAAAAAATTGTCCGCCAGCCTCTGTCCAAACGGCAGATTGCCAGACGCATTTTTCTGACTGCGTTCTGCGGGATTTTGTTCGGCGTGCTGGCGGCTGTTTGTTTTGTTGTGTCCAAGCCCCTGGCAGAGCGCTATCTGGGTCAGGAAACGCCGGAGGAGAGCAGTCAGATTACCATTCCCAAGGACGAGCCGGAGACAAGCACTACAGCGGTGGAGACTACAGCGGCGTCCAGCCAGCCTGTCCAGGAGACGGAGCCGATTTCGCAGATCGTTAAATCTGAGATGGAAAATTACCAGTACACGGTAGACGACTTAAACACCATGTACGCCAGCCTGCGGTCCGTGGCCACGGAGGTGGGAAAGGGCGTTGTGGCGGTCCACTCCATCCAGCACCAGGTGGACTGGTTTGACAATCCCATCGAGACTACCGGGCAGTACGCGGGGGTGCTGATCGCCAAGACTAAGGCGGAAGCTCTGATTCTCACGCCGGAGGAGGCCATTGAGGCGGCGGATTCCATTGAAGTAGTATTTCAGGATGGCACAGTCGTGCCGGGAAAGATAAAACAGCGGGACACCGTGGCCAACATGGCGGTGGTGAGCATCGAGCTGTCGACGCTCACGAACGACCAGACCAAGAAGCTGACCCAGGTAGAGCTGGGCAATTCCTACTCCGTGAAGCAGGGCGACATGGTGATCGCCGTGGGCGGACCTGCGGGCATCGTTCATTCCACAGACTATGGTTTTGTGTCCTATGTGGTGAAGAGCGTCCAGGCGGTGGACGGCATCTCAAGGGTGTTTTACTCGGACGTCCAGTCCAATTCCGGGATGGGGACCTTTATCCTCAACACCAACGGCCAGTTGATCGGCTGGGTGACGGATAAGTACGACCGGGAAGGCGAGTGCAACATGACCACCATTGCCTCCATTTCCGACTATAAAGGCGTGCTTCAGAACCTGAGCAACGGCTTCGCGGCCCCGTATTTTGGGATCCGCGGGCAGGAGGTGAACTCCGCCATGGAGGAGAGCGGCCTTCCCCAGGGGATTTATGTGACCGATTGTATTGCGGACAGCCCTGCGTACAACGCGGGAATCCAGCCCGGCGACATCATCACCTGGATCAACGGCTCCAAGACCAACACCATGAAGGATTTCCAGAATCAGGTGGAATCCCTGAAGCCGGGGGACAAGGTGAATGTTGCAGTGCAGCGGAACGGGAAGGACTCCTATAAGGAAATTGAGTATCCGGTGACCATTGGGGCGAGGTAAAATGGCGGCGGAGCTGCCTGCTGCCGGGGCTGGCCTGTTGCCGGGCCGGCCTGCGAGTTGACATAAAAAAGAGATTTGGAAAGGAATCAAAATAATGAAATATATTGATACACTCAGGGAGGGTATGCACACCACGGATGTGTACCTGTGCAAGAACAAACAGATCGCCGTGACCAAGAATGGTAAGGAATACGGCAATCTGGTGCTGCAGGACAAGACGGGTACCATCGATGCCAAGATCTGGGATTTAAATTCCCCGGGAGTGGGCGAATTTGAGACCATGGACTACGTGCACGTGGAAGCGGATGTGACCCTGTTCCAGAATTCCCACCAGCTGAACGTTCGGCGGATCCGACGGGCGTCCGAGGGGGAGTACGTGGAGGCGGATTACCTGCCTGTATCAAAGAAAAATATCGACAAGATGTACGAGGAACTGCTGGGCTTCATCGCCAGCGTGAAGAATCCTCATCTGAACCAGCTCTTGAGCAAGTTTTTTGTGGAGAGCCCGGCATTTGCCAAGGCCTTCAAGTTCCACTCCGCGGCTAAGAGTGTACACCACGGTTTTGTGGGCGGACTGCTGGAGCACACGCTGAGCGTGGTAAAGCTGTGCGATTACTATGCGGGGTATTATCCGCAGTTAAACCGGGATCTATTGATCACCGCGGCGATTTTCCATGATTTAGGGAAAACGCGGGAGCTGTCAACATTTCCGGAGAATGACTATACGGACGACGGGCAGCTTTTAGGGCATATTATTATCGGAACCGAGATGGTGGGGCGCATGATCCGCGCGATCCCGGGATTCCCGGAGCGGACGGCGGTGGAGCTGAAGCACTGTATTCTGGCCCACCACGGGGAGCTGGAGTACGGCTCGCCGAAGAAACCGGCGCTGCTGGAAGCTCTGGCCCTGAATTTCGCGGACAACACGGACGCGAAGATGGAGACCATGATCGAGGCGTTAAACGCAGGCGGCGAGAATACGGGGTGGCTGGGATATAACCGGCTGCTGGAGACGAATATCCGAAAGACGACGGAATTGTAGAACCCGCTGTACATAAAAATTGGCTTTATAATAATGAATGAAAGTGTGTAGGCCGGAAAACATACGGTAACGGCATGGGCCGGGTATGTTTTCCGGCTTGCGTCGGTTTTGGGAAGAGGAGATTTGAGAAGATGAAGAAGAATGACGAGTTTGTGGTGGCGATTGAGGATATGAGCGAGGACGGCGCGGGGATTGGCCGGGTGGACGGATATATCTGGTTTATTAAAGATACCGTGATTGGGGACGTGGTGAGGGCGGGGGTCATGAAGATGAAAAAGACCTATGGCTTTGCGCGGCTGATCGAGGTGGTGGAACCGTCAAAAGATCGCGTGGAGCCCAGGTGTCCGGTGGCGCGGCAGTGCGGGGGCTGCCAGCTGCAGATGATGGATTATGAGGCGCAGCTAAGGTTTAAGGAGCGGAAGATTTATAATAATTTGAAACGGATTGGGGGGATGGAGAATTTGAGGCTGCCGGGGGAGGAATGCGGGAGCGAGGATGAAGGGGCTGGGACGGGCGAAAGGGCCGGAGCGGATGGCCGGAAGATCGTGCGGATGGAGCCGATTATGGGGATGGAGGAGCCGTGGCGGTACCGGAATAAGGCGCAGTTCCCATTTGGGATGAGTAAGGATGGGAGAGTGATTACCGGGTTTTATGCCGGACGGACCCATTCTATAATTGAAAATGAGGATTGTCTGCTGGGGGTGGAGGAGAATCGGGAAATATTACGGATAGTCCGGGAGTTTATGGAGGAATTTGGGGTGAAGCCCTATGATGAGGAAGGGCATCGGGGGCTGGTGCGGCATTGTCTGATTCGGAAGGGGTTTGCCACCGGGGAGATTATGGTATGTCTGGTGGTGAACGGGAGGAAGCTGCCGAAGGATGAGGTTCTGGTGGAACGGCTGCGGCAGGTGGACGGGATGACCAGTATTTCGCTCTGCGTGAATACGGAGAAAACCAATGTGATTCTCGGGGATGAGGTGGTGAATCTCTGGGGGCCGGGTTATATTACGGATTATATCGGGGATGTGAAGTATCAGATTTCACCGCTGTCGTTTTATCAGGTGAATCCGGCGCAGACTGTGAAATTGTATGGGACGGCGCTGGAGTATGCGGGATTGACGGGGGAGGAGACGGTCTGGGATTTGTATTGTGGGATCGGGACGATTTCGTTGTTTCTGGCGCAGAAGGCGAAAAAGGTTTATGGGGTGGAGATTGTGCCACAGGCCATTGAGGACGCCAGGCGGAACGCAAAGATTAATGGGATTGAGAACGTGGAGTTTTTTGTGGGGAAGGCGGAGGAAGTGCTGCCGAGGGAGTTTGAGGAGAAGCAGATTTATGCGGATGTGATCGTGGTGGACCCGCCTAGGAAGGGGTGCGACGAGGTTTGTCTGGATACGATTGTGAAGATGGGGCCGAAACGGGTGGTGTATGTGAGCTGTGATTCGGCGACGTTGGGGAGAGATGTGAAGTATTTGGGGGAGAGAGGGTTTGTGGTGGAGAGGGTTAGAGGGTGTGATATGTTTGGGGGGAGTGGGCATGTGGAGACGGTAATAATGATGCAAAATTGTGGCATGGTAAGAAAAAGTAGGGGATAGACCACAAGATATAGTGGATTTTGGCGAAAGATCGAGGGAAAAATCAGGCAAAAATGGCCGATTTTGCCCTCGATTTTTTGGCCTTTTTATAGATATGAGACGGGGAAAAGCGGATATGGGGTAAAATTTTAGGTCAGCCAGATCAAAAAATGGCTGGCCTTTTAAATAGATCATAAAAGGATGGTAAGTTTAAGAAGTGAAAGAATATGCAGTGAATACAGTCATAATCTTTCATACTGGATTTGATGGCAGGGAGTGTAACTGCCTGATGTATGAAGGGATATGAAGGAAAAGATTAAAGATGGTATCGAGACCGCGTTCTTGAATGATTAAAGTCTTGGGATGTTGTTTTTGGGGGATGGGGGGACATCAATCTGAACTGATGGGAGCTTTTTATGAAAACAAAATAGTAATGAAACTTAATTAAGGATATCTACTTTCTAACAATAGGTTATTTATTGCAAGCGTTGAATTGTATTGCCATTGGCACTAATTGTTATGCATTTCACAGCTGGTGTTCAGATATCTGATGGATAAATGTATTTTAATGCTTGAGAAGTACATAAAGCACTAAAATATGTCCTTTTGAATAGGACAATCATGCTCGTTCTTTTTTGTATAATTCTAACAAGAATGTCATGCTGAAAGGGACGAAATGTATAAAATTAAAACAGATGATGGTTTGTGTAATATTATTGGGAAGAAATTAAAAGAATACAGATTGCGTAAAAATATGTCGTTAAGAGACATGGCGAGTGTTTTGCAAAGTGAGGGGCTAGACTGGGATAAAAATGCTGTTGATCGTACTGAAAAAGGACAAAGGGCAGTTATTGACATAGAAATCGTTAAGCTTGCACAGATCATGAAGATGAGTTGTGATGAATTATTAAAATAGTATTTTTTGTACAAAGGAGAAATTATGAACGAAGAGTCTTTTATTGTCACGGTAAGGGAGTTGTTTCAGGTTTCCAGGAAATCGAAAGATGTCGAATTGTTTGATACGGATATAAAAAAATTCATAATACCGATGTATCAAAGAGAGTATAAGTGGACAGAAGACAAAGTGCGGACGTTTATACGCGACATAAATGATCAGAGTAAATTTTTAGGGAATTTAATCTTGTACAAAAATGGAGACACATATGAGATAACGGATGGACAACAGCGTGTTACAACACTGATGTTGATTTTGGCAGCATCATATAATCATATGGCAGAAGATACTCAAGAAGACACAAATCAGGAGCAAAAGTTTCTTTTGCAATATATTATAAAAAATCACGATTTTATATTGCAAAATGATACGATTGGTCAGTTCCTGAAGATGAACAAGAATTCAATTGAATTGGATATTTCCGAAGCTGCAGATGTATATTCTCAAAAGGATATCTTCGATAATACATATAAAGTGGTTAACGAGGAACTAAATGAAATATCCAATATTAAAGGTTTTATAAACAGACTACTGGAGTGTAAATTATGTCTTCTAATATGTAAAAATTTAGGTGAAACGGAATCGGTAGAGCGTATTTTTCTGGATATGAACTTCAAACTGCAGAAATTGGATGTAGAGGATATTTTCAAAGGATACTGCTTTCAAAATTATCGTTCAGGTTTTCATGATGAACTAAAGAAGTGGAGAATTGACAATAACAGAGTTGAGACAGACAATCGTTGATCTGAGAAAAAAGAAACTGGTGTCTTTTGTATTTCCAGGAATATTTACAATAAATAAGTTTTATATTATTTATTCAATTATGGACAATTATGAAGCTTCACAAAATTTTATCAATAAACTATATTCGCTGGAATATGGTTATAACCAGGAACATTTGATTGTATATGATAACCGAAAGATTGAAGTTGAGTGGTGGGATGCGGGAAAGTGCGCAGAGAAATTTTCACTTAATGAGGTAGAAGGAGTACGAGAACTGAAGAAGTACAGCTTAAATTATCTGATTATAGACAAAGAACTTAATCGAAGCTTGGGAATTAAAGACATTGTTGAAAAAATTGACTGTATTGAAAACTTTTTTACAAATGTGCCTAAACATATAAATTTAATTCTTTCATTTATTAAAGAACTTGATTCTTTTAACGAACTGAAAGAGATCAAAGGACAGACAATTGAATTAGAGCAAATCAAAATCAAATACATACAGTTTGTCAACGAATATTTTTCAGAAGAAAACCAGGAAAGGTTTATAAAGCTAATGGGGAATGAATTTATTGGAAGTTTTCAGAATTAAATGACTATATTTAGAACGAGGATACAATTATGAACAAAATAGATATCTATTCCTGGACTGTTGCAGATGAAGCTACATTGATTAAACATTTAGATACAACATCGATCAAATATAATAACACTAGGATCCCCAAAGTGCTAAAACCATTTTGGGAGATAGAGACTTTAAAAGATGGGGAGAGCAGGAAAATCAAGCTTCTGAATAAACTGAAACTCTATAATGCCGTGTTGCAGATTCGAGATGGGCGTGCGCAAATTAGCTGGTTGGCTGATTTCAGGAGAGACAGTGAGCTGGGAGCGTGGAGAGAACAGAATAGAGGGAATGCGGCCATCTGCTTTAATAAGCTGGGCAAGGATGTTTATGATGCTGCTTTTATAGGAGAAGATGGCCTCGAGGAGCAAGCGGAGCCACTCTCTACGAGTATATCCGCTTTTTACTCCGAAGGGGAGAGAGTGTTTTTTTATGGGACAAAATATGAGCGGAATAAAAAGAATCGAGAGATGGCCATTCAATATCATGGATGCAAGTGCAAGGCATGCGGATTTGATTTTGAAGCTGTTTATGGGGAAATGGGGAAAGGGTTTATCGAGATACACCATACGAAACCGTTATACAGCTTGCAGGAGGAGATTGTAATTGATTATAGAACGGATTTGGTTCCGGTGTGTTCCAACTGCCACAGGATTTTACACAGAAACAAAGAAAAAATGTTATCGATCGAAGAATTAAAACAGCTGATTCAAGACTGAACTATTAGTAAATGGGTAATGTATTTCAATATATTTGTCTATATAAAAAAGCATATTGAAATATATTGCCTTTTTAAAAAAGTAAAGATGGAAAATTTTACTACTTTTTATATTTCTTGGTATATATGACATGGCTGATGTTACTCTTGTAATTGTAAATGAGTTTGCTATGATAGAGATAGAAGAAAGGCAGTGTGAGGACAATGTCACTGTATGATGATTTTGATAGAGAGAAATTTTACCGTAATCTTAAATACCTTACACAGAAACGCAAAATGACAATGAAAAGTTTTAGTGAAAAAATAGGCGTTTCAGAAGGGTATCTTGCGAAAATTGGAAATGAGAACAGTAAGATTATGCCGGGAATCAATACGATTCTAAAAATTCTGAGTACATTAAATGTGACATTTGAGCAATTGTGTTGTGAGGAGTTAGTAAAAACGTCGCCTACAGCAATGCTGGAATTTGATGAAGCTGTGCTTTTGCATGAGATTTTACAAAAAACCCAGAATGATGAACTAGACTGGGAAAGGGCAAAGTTTGATGAGAATACAAATTGTCCGCAGGAGGAACTTTTTAGTTTAGTTCCATGGAATGAGGAGACGGGAGTGTATACATATAAATCTGGTTTTGCAGCAGGGCTTAAGGAACAGAGACAGGCGCTCCTTCCATTTTATGTGGCGAAAATTGAAGATAGTAAAGGGATCATCATAGCTAGCTATTCATTATATGAAAAAGTAACGCCAGATTTTGAGGAATTCACGCAGAAACATATACCTGACAAGTGTGATGCTTTTTTTGAAATTTATATTTATTTGGACAGAGAGGTGTATCCAGTAGCAGAAAGTAATTCGAAATATGAAAGGAAAGAAACGAGGATGCTTGTAGAAAATATAGTAAGAAATGTGGAAGAGTATGTGAATCAACGAAAAAAAGGGGTTATATTTAAAAATTTTTTTGGTAAGGAGATAGGATAATGGACATAAAAAATTTACCTATTTGCTTTAATACTTCTGATGACAGAATAGAATATGAATTTTATGAAACTTGCCTAAATTGGGCATGTTCCTATGACCGTGGCGTGGGGTATTTTACATCCGAGTGGATTAGCAAAACGGCGGCAGGAATGACAAAGTTTGTTGCCCACGGTGGCGTTGGTCGATGGATTGTAAGTCCGGTACTAGATGAAAAAGATTACAATGTGTTTTTAAATAGCGAAGGTGGAGCGGTAGTAGCAGAAAAATTTCAAGCTTTATTGGACAAAAATCTGGACAAGTTGGAACAGGAATTGACGGATGATACTCTGAACGCTCTTGCTTGGATGATATATGATGGGATACTGGAGTTTCGGTTTGCAGTGCCGCAAAATCAGCTCAGAGAAGGGGATTTTCATGATAAATTTGGCATATTTTATGGATATAATGGAGATAAAATTTCCTTTAACGGTTCGCAAAATGACAGTAAAAAAGGATTTTCAAATTATGAAAGTATTAAGGTATTTCGTTCATGGGATTCTACTCTTCCCTATGTAGAGTATGATATATCCCGGTTTGACAAATTATGGACCAACAATGACAGAAATGTGGCAGTGTATAATATGCCGGAAGCAGTAAAAGAACGGATTTTCAGATTAAGAACGCCGGAGGGGCGCCCCTATATGAAACAAAAATGCTTGGTCGAACATGAAAATAGGTGGTTTCACCAGGAGCTGGCAATAGAGAAATTCATGGAAGAAAAGCGCGGAATTTTGGAAATGGCAACGGGGACAGGGAAGACTAGAACGGCATTAAGAATTATGATGAAACTTTTTGAATGGGGACAGATTGATCGAGTTGTTTTGACTATGTATGGCAATGATTTGCTATATCAGTGGGAGAAAGAAATTAGAAATATGAAGACTCAGGATATACGACTATTTCGATGTTTTAACACAATCAATGAAATGTCAACATTTGTTCTCTCAAAGAAAAAAGCAATTTTGCTTATTTCCCGCGATGCGGATAAACTGTCAATGCTGATTTCATCTATGGGAAAGCGCAACGATTCCTGCTTTGATAGAACGCTTGTGGTATTTGATGAGGTGCATGGTTTGGGTTCTCTAAGCCTGCGCATGAAATTAGATGGATTGATCAGTAAATTTTCATACCGATTAGGTTTGAGTGCGACTCCGGAACGTGAATATGATGAGGAAGGGAATCGGTTTATTCAAAATGAGGTGGGGCCGGTGATTTTCCGCTTTACATTGGAAGATGCAATAAGACGAGGGATACTTTGTGAGTTTTCGTATATGGCATTAAATTATGAACTGACGGATGAGGAGAAAAGGAAGAAAAGAAATATTATAGCATATTATGAGATGCAAAGGAAAAACGGTCGCATGCTCTCCAAGGAGGAGGAATATCGTGCGCTGGCAAAAGTAAATAAATGCGCTGTTTCAAAACTTCCACTTTTTGCTGCTTACATAAATCAATACCCGCAAATCCTTGACAGCTGTATTATTTTTGTGGAGGACAAAGAATATGGTGAAAAGGTGCAGAATATTTTAATAAAAGTAGTGCCGGAATATCATACATATTATAGTGAGGATAACAGGGAGGAATTGCTGAGATTTGCAAAAGGAGAATTGAAATGCTTATTAACCTGTAAGAAGATTTCGGAAGGTGTTGATATCAAATCGGTGAAGAACATCATACTATTTTCTTCAGACAAAGCCAGACTGGTTACGATACAAAGGATTGGGAGAAGCCTACGTCTTAATGCAAACGAACCCGATAAACGAGCATTTGTGCTGGACTTTGTTCAGGAAGATGATAATGATAATTTTGAACTGAATTCCGATATGGAACGCAGGGAATGGTTGACAGAATTATCCAAGGTCAGGAGGGAAGAACAGAGTGAAGGAGTTTAAAGAACTAAAAGAGGCAATGGAAATAGTGTTGAAAGATATTGATGAGACCGATACGTTTAAAAGACGATTCGCAAATATGATAGAAGAATATTTTAATAACAGTGTAAAAGGACCAATGATTAATGCAGTAGTGGAACTGGCAAGAGAGGAAGAAGAATGAAAATACGCATTTTAGGATGGACCTGTGAAAATATCAGACAGTTTCGGAATTTAGAGTTTCATTTGGAGGACGAAGCTGGATTACCGCATATCTATCTGGTGATGATGAGAAACGGTACTGGAAAAACAACCACAATGAATCTTATTCGTACTGTACTGAGTGGATCCGACATGGCGGAACAGGAAGTTCGTTCGTATAGGCCCACAGAATATGACTGCGAGGAAGGTAAGTTTACGTTAACTATGCAGTATGACGATAAACGATATTTCTATGTCTTGAAGCTGGATTATTTGGATGGAAAATTTCAGTACTTTACCTCCAGGACAGGTGAGAGCGGCGGACTTGAAAGCGACCGTATGATACCCAGAGAGTTGAAGGTGTTTGACAATAGAGATTTTATATGCCGTTTTGTTTTTGATGGAGAGCAGGCTCAGTTGACATTGGATTCTGGAACGGAAGAGGCGGAAAAAGCCATCACATATTTATATCGGGTGAATGAACTGGATAATCTGATTGGTGATATCAATAAACTAATTGATGAAAAACAGAAAGAAACGAATGATAAGGGCAAAAGTACGATCAGTATCCGCCAATTGAAAACCAGGAGGGATAACAAAAGCAGTAACCATGAGTCCTTGTTAAAAAGAAAAGAAATTCTTCAAAAAGAGGAAAAACGTCTGCAGGCCCAGAAAAGTGAATTGGAGCGGCAGCAAGCTGAACTGATTGCAGAAAATGAAAATCTGCAAGCGGAAAAGGACAAATTGGAGCGTAATAAAGATGAAATAAACAATGCTATGAAGACATGTTTTACAAAAATACATGCACAAATTGTATTGCCGTTTCATATCCATGATAAATTTGAAAACCGGTTAAAAACGCTTTTTAATAATATGCAAATTTTAAAGTTGCCAAAGACAACGGCGAAAGAGTTTTTTGTAGAACTGTCAGAGAAACCAAAATGCATTTGTGGGCATGATATTGGAGAGAAAGAAAAAAAGCATATTCTGGAAAATGCGGATCGGTATCTGGGAGCAGAGGAGCTGTCAGTGATTAATGCAGTGAAGCATAAATTAAGAACTTTTGAAACTTCTAATGAGCTGTATGATGAACTAGAAAAGTTACAGAACTCAAAAGAAGATCTGGTATGGATGAATGGTCAGATTGAGGATCTGAATACGAAGCTGGAACCTGAAAAGCAGGAGGTGGCACAGCAAATATCAATAGATTTAGAAAAGGTGAATGGCGAATTAAATGATGTCCAGCAGGAATTATCAGTACTGTTAAGCCCTGCTTCTGGAGTATATGCCAGAGAAGAAAATAACCTGGAACTGGCACAAAAAGCAATGGATGCAGCACAAAAAGCATATGATGAAGCCACAAATACATATCAGTTTGCCCAACGCTCCAGAAGGATGATTCGATATATTCAACAGATAAAGACACTTACCTTGGAAAAACTGAAAAAGAATATTTTAAAGGATGTTAATATAAGACTTGCGCAGTTGATAAAAAATGATAAAGTATCCATCGACCGAATTGATAAGAGCTTGATTTTACATAAAAAAGAAAAGGTAAGTGAAGCACAGACATTAGCAGTAGCCTATGCTTACATTGGTTCCCTGTTTGAGCATTCAGTACACGACTTTCCATTTCTGATTGACTCGCCGGCAGCAAAGATGGATCGTGATATCAGACGAACAGCAGCTGAGGTCCTGCCGGAATTGTTCGATCAGCTCATTATTCTTGTGACATCAGGAGAATTGGATAAATTTGCAGACCATTTTTATAACAGAAACGATGTGAAGTATGTAACGATAGAAAACGATGAAGTATGCGGTACTACATGTAATTTTGATAAGGGTTTCTTTGCATCATATCAGGAAGACGAGGTAGCTAACTATGGGATTTAAATTACCGAAAGGATGTCGGGAATATTTTTCCGGTATTGTTGACAAGTCGGACGAGAAGAAATTGTCCACATGGTTTGATGCATACTATTTGTGCCTTATGGTAGGATTTGCTCAAGCAAAAGTGGATAAAGACATTAAATTGGAGTCTGAAGACTTTAACGATGATTTTCCGTTAGATTATCAGGAAAGTAAAGAGTATATAATTGGTTCCTTGATTGCTTCAGAAGTCCCGCTGCGAAATATTGATATAACGAATTCAGAGGAGCTGGAGAGCTATATCAAACTGTTAGTCGGGACGAAAACAAAAACCAATTTGACCGATTACGGAGAAGATTTGATGAATCAATATGCTGCTTATGGATATCAATATATGAGAGAAAAAATGACTGATATGCCGCCGATCCGTTTGGAGGAATTCTACGAGGAATATTTTGAAAAATTCAGAGATGAAACGTTCTTTGAGAGCTGATGAAACGGATTGACAAAACAGGTTATCCCCCTTATACTTAAGTCTATACTTAAGTATAAGGGGGATTTTTTTTGTGGAATATGCATACCAGGTTCCGGCTGTAAGAGGAATGCAGGCAAACCGGGAATATTATATTGCAATGGTGCCAATGAAACTACTAAAGCGTTTGTTTGCTGAAGAGTATTCGGATTACTTGTCGCCGGAATACAGGGCACAGAGACTTTTGAATGAGTTTCGTATTCCGGAGATGAAAAATTACATAGTGAAAAATAGAAATAATTATGTTTTTTCTGCCCTCGCAGCATCAATCGATGGAAGCATACAGTTTCGGGCTTCTAAAATGAGTGATGCTGTTGGTATTTTGCAAATAGATATGGATGCGGTTTTTCTAATTAATGATGGCCAGCATAGAAAGGCAGCAATCGAGGCGGCTTTACAAGAGGATGAATCTCTGGGAGAAGAGACAATATCGATAGTTTTTTATAAAGATGAGGGACTGGAACGAAGTCAGCAAATGTTTGCAGATTTGAATAAGCATGCCATGAAGCCATCTAATTCTCTTTCAACTTTGTATGATTCTCGTGATCAGCTTGCAGTGGCAACAAAAAATGTTGTGAATGAGGTGGAGTTTTTTCATCGCTTTACGGATAAGGAACGGGACATTTTAGGAAAGAATTCTTCAAAGTTGTTTACCTTGAGTAATATATATCGTGCAAATATGAAATTACTGCGGAAAAAAAACTGTTCGTCAGAAGACGAAATGTTCATGGTGCAATATTGGCAGACGGTATCTGACAATATTTTGGAGTGGCAGGAAGTATTACATAAGGATATATCAAAGAAGGAACTGCGGGAAGGATATATAGTAACGTTAGCTATAGTCCTGAATTCGCTGGGACGTTTGGGGTCCTATTTCTATGAGCATCTGGATGTTGACATGAAGGAGGCGCTGGCCAGATTGAGGGGAATAGACTGGTCAAGGGCCAATAATAAAAATTGGAAAGGGAGAATTATACGGGAAGATGGGAAAATAATGTCAAATGAACAGGCGGTAATATTAACTTGTAATAAGATCAAGGAATTGACCGGAGTACCATTGAGCCAGGAAGAAAATAACAAGGAGCAGATGTTTAAGAGGAGTCATCATGAATTTAAAACCAGAAGAAGAAAAGATCTTTAGTGACATTATGGAAGAGATGAAACTAGTTTATCTGCACGATAAAAGGCCTTGGATGGTAGGCTTTAGCGGAGGGAAAGACTCGACTGTTTTAGTAAGCTTGATTTTTGAAATGTTGAATTCATTGGATCCAAAACAGAGACACAAGATGGTTCATATCGTATCTTCGGATACCATGGTAGAAAATCCGATTGTGCGGGATTATATGCACGATGTGTCAAATATGATCAACATATTTGGTAAGAGCCTTAGGGTAGACGCAAAAATCATTTACCCAAGAGTGGAGGATACTTTTTGGTGCAGAGTGATTGGTCTGGGATATCCAACGCCAGAACCGCCTGGCTTTAGGTGGTGTACGGAGCGGCTTAAGATTCATCCGATGAATAGGTTTACGGTTAATACAATCAAGAAAAACGGCGAGATAGTATTGTTACTTGGGGTAAGAAAAGCGGAGAGTTCTTATCGCGCCAGAAATATAAAAAACCGAGAAATTGATGGAAAGTTGTTGGTGCCACATTCGGATATAGAGAATGCATATGTATATAATCCACTGACGGAAATCCCAAACGATGTAGTTTGGAAATACTTGTTAAAAGATGATGGGAAGTCTCCCTGGGGGACTAGTAATAAATATTTATTTTCTTTGTATCAGGGGGAAAATTTGGGAGAAGAAGCAAGTGTAATTGGAGAGGTGGACAAGGATAAGATACCGGTTACGGGTAATTCCCGCTTTGGCTGCTGGGTTTGTACCATGGTCAAAGAGGACAAGTCGTTAAAGAACTTTATTGAAAAAGGAGAAAAATGGCTGGAACCTTTACGGGATTTTCGCAATGAATTGCTCGAGCTGAGAAGTGATCCCGGGGCACGGGAAGATAAAAGAAGAAATGGGGCGGTATATCTGGTTAAGGGGGGGACCGAGAAAGGAAAGGGACCGTTTACCTTAGACGCACGGTATAGAATATTAGAGAAACTGCTTGATTTACAAGTTAAAATACAAGAGCAAAAAGGAAGGGAAGCTCTAGAATTAATAACCGTCGAGGAATTGAAAATGATAGATCGCATGTGGGAAGCGGAGGGGGATTTGTCTCGAAGAAAATTAGTCGATTTATATCACCGTAAAATGGGAAAGCGACTTCCGTGGGATGAGTTTAGAGTTCCTTTGTTTGACGAAGAGACGATTGCTTGTATCAAGGAATACTGTCAGGTATATAACGTAGAGTTTGAGCTGATATCAAAACTTCTGATATCTATCGAAAAGAATAAAAATTATACACGGGGGAATTCTGTTCAGAGAGAATTTGATAAAATACTAAACCAGGGATGGTTGCATTTTGAAAGGATTCAGGAAGGTCTGAAGATATGAGGATAAATGAGATATGCTTATACAATTTTGGCTCCTATGAAGGTTTGAACAGAATACTTTGTAATGTCGAGGATAAGAAGAAAAATATTGTGTTGTTCGGAGGCAAAAATGGGGCGGGGAAGACGACATTATTTACGGCGCTCCAGATATCTTTGTATGGTAGCCGGGCATATGGATATGCTGCGAACAATGCATTTTACAATCGAAAAATCGAAAAGCTAATTAACAATAAAGCAAAAATGACGCGCCCTGCAATATCTTATGTGGAACTGAAAGTTGAAATTAGTAATGGTTTGGAAATTGACCAGTATAAGCTGAATAGGAAATGGACACTAGATGAAGTTAATGTGCTTTCAGAGGAGTATACGGTTTGTAAAAACGAAATGTTGCTATCTGAGTCAGAGATAAACGATTTTGATGCATTTATTATGCAGATTATACCACCGGAATTGTTCAACTTGTATTTTTTTGATGGGGAAAAAATTGTTGATTTTTTCCTTTCGGAAGGAAGTAATAAACGTATAAAAAAGGCGTTTATGACATTGTGCGGATATGACGCATTTGAGATTATGCATAAAAATTTCAAACGCGTCAACAGTAGCAACATAGAGAATGATTTACTGAAGCAGCAGTATTGGGAGTTAGATGAAAAAATTGCAGATATGGCAAAGCAATGTGGCAATCTGACAGAATGCCAGGAGAATTTGAAAAAAGAATGTGAAACAGTGCAGGCAAAAGTGATTCTACTGGACGCTGAATATAAAAAGAATGGAGGAGTCAGCGAGCAGGAATGGAGCCGGAAATTTGAGCAAATAAAGGAGGAAGAGTATCTGCGTGACCGCAGTAAAACACAACTGAAAGAGATTGCAAATGATACGATTCCATTTTTAATCCTTAAAACACAAATGGAAAAAGTGCATAAGCAAATCATGAGAGAATTGGAGCGGGAACGGGCGGAAAAATTTCTGGAACTTTTAAGCTCTGATAATTCCAGAGATACTTTCCGGGGATTTTTTAAACGAAATCATTTACAGGTAACAGAAGAACAAGAGCAGGAACTGATAACTGACTTTACGAACTATTATGAAGAACATTTTTTATGTGACCAGCCGATTTTACAACTTTCAAATGACGAGATGGCATCTTTTTTGAATGTATGGAATCGTATAAAAATTTTTGATGTAAAATCAGTAGAAAACCTTACAAAAGCAATCAAAGCCTCCTTAAAGAAGAGTCAAACTCTGAGAAAGGAGATTGAACTTTGCAATGTCAATACAGTAAGTGATTATGTGGAGCGACGATCAGAGCTACTGAAAAAAATTGATTCATTAAAAATGAAGCAGTTTGAGTGTGAACAGCAGTTGTTCCAGGTGGAGTGGGAAAAACAGTCGTGCGAGGCTGAATATAAGAGGATTGAGAAAGCATATATGGAGGAATTGAAGGCGGACTCGGTAAGAGACATTTCCGGCTCTGCCATGGTTATGTTATCACATCTGCAGGAAACACTGCTAAAGTCTAAAATTAATAAGGTTGAAACGGCCTTTCGGCATGAAATTAACCGCCTTATTAGAAAAGAGCCGTTTATTGATGATATTGTAATAGACAGTGACTTTAATATTGTTGTATACAGAAATATAACATACCCGGAAGATGAATTGATTGAAATTATTAACAAGAGCGGAACCAAAAATGTGGTAAATACCTTTGGCGAACGGGCGGCAAAAATTTTGTTTTCCTATAAAACAGAAAGTCAAAGCCTGTCTTTGGCGGGTGCTATAAGGGGAAAGCATGAGATTACGCTTCCAATCGAGTTGGACAAGAATTCATTTTCGAGTGGAGAAAAGCAGATCTTTATTATGGCTTTTTATCGGGCGATTATGAAATTGTGTAATCAAGAAATCCCGTTTGTGATAGATACTCCCTTTGCCAGGATAGATACGGAGCACAGATATAATATTGTAAATTATTTTTTTAAGGAATTAAAAGGGCAAGTGTTTATTCTCTCAACTGATGAGGAAATCAGTGAGGAGCATGTAGCAATGATCGAGGACAGACTGGCGGCATCATATACCCTTGTAAATACAGATGACTCCAGGACAACACTGGTAGCAAATAAATACTTTGGAGATACTTAAAGATGATTACAAAGATAAAAACTTCAAAAAAAACTATGGAAATTTTTCGTAGTATAGAAAATGGGATACAGCTTCAACCATTTATTCTGGCGAAGTTAGCTCTGGCAATGTCGTTAAAAGAGGAACGTGATTGGACAGATGATGACTTTAAGACAGACAATTTAGGGATTGAGTTGAATAGACAGACAATTACCAGTGAATATGATACCATCTTTAAATGTTTGATTCAGATGAAAGAAAAACGTCATTTGGGTGATGATGAGTATATAAAGGTGTATTTAAAAGCGCATCTTGATAGGGGAGCTAAATTACTGGAAAGTGAATTTAAATACAGTGTAGATTTTCTCCCACATTTGCTCAAGCAGGATAAAGGACTTTAATGAAGGAGGATATGCAGGCTTTTGCCGGATAAAATTATGACAGAAAGAGAACAGACAGTAGAGGAATGGATTACGGAACGGAAGCAAAAGAAGCAGAAGTGGGCAGCGATCCAAGCTTTGCCTTATGAAGTGAAAGTAAAAAGGGCTGAATTACGGGCGCTCGAATTTATAGAAAAGCTAGATGATATGGGGTTTAATGCTCATGTTAGTGTGGGCGGTCTTGACAGCATTACTTTGCTTGTCTTTCTTAGAAAAATAGGAATTGATGTGCCTGCGATATCAGTATCAGCTTTGGAGGATCAAAGTATTCGCCGGATTCATGAAGACTTGGGTGTGATTTCAATTGCACCTGGGAAGTCAAAGGTTGACATTCTAAATCAATATGGTTTTCCAGTTATAAGTAAGAAGATTGCTGGGCGGATTGAAACATTACAGAATCCTAATGAAAGGAATAAAACTGTAAGGCATGCGATTATGACTGGTGAGTGTGGGGAAGTTGGAAGATATCGCAAAAACAGTCGCATGAAAATGCCTCAAAAATGGCTGGAATTATTTGCAGGATATGAAAATGATAACGAGGGCGTGAATTACAAAATTGCGCCATTTAAGGTATCGAATAAATGTTGCCTATATATGAAGGAACAGCCTTGCAATCGGTGGGCAAAAGAACATAATAGTAAACCTTTTTTAGGGTTGATGGCATCGGAAGGCGGGCAGAGAGAAGAAGCGCTGATTGAACATGGTTGCAATTATTTTGGGAAGGAAGTGATACGCAGTGCACCGTTTGCGCCATTTACCAGGCAGGATTTGCTTCGGCTGGCATTGGAACTTAAGGTTCCAGTCCCAGAGATTTACGGTGCGATTGAAAGAAAAGAGGATGGTATATTATACACGACAGGGGCGCAACGTACCGGGTGTAGTATGTGTGGTTTTGGTGTTCATCTGGAGAAAAGGCCTCATCGTTTCGACCAATTACGGGAACGTAATGAGAAGGAATGGGAGTTTTGGATGTATCGATGTTGTACAGACCCGGAGACTGGAGAACGGTTTGGGTGGGGGAGAGTGCTGGATTATATAGGTGTAGAGTGGGAAGAGGATAGGAGAAAGGTAGTAGTTGAACGAGGGCAGATTGAAGGGCAGATGAGGATGGAGGATTATTGCGAAATTAAGTAAATCATGGGCATTAAGGAATTTTATGGATTTATATCTAAAAATCCACAAGAAGAGGGTCATTGGAAAGTAAAAATGGATAGAGAAGTCGGTAGTAGGTTAAAGAATTCGGTGTAATATTGAAAGTACTATATTAAAGTATGCAGACCATGAAGGATATAGTTTGCAATAAAAATATAATGCTTCAGACAGGAATAGGCAGATTGGTATCGCGTGAAATGTAATCCGAGATTCCATACCCGCCATCCTGGATGAGTATAAAAAGTTAATCGTTATTGATGCAAAAGAAAGGTATGGATTTTCTTTTAC
>OBXQ01000315.1_pt1 | contig 31762 bp, 23 predicted proteins | sample 1476641 | NCBI WGS metagenome assembly OBXQ01 (sample SAMEA2580174, study PRJEB22360) | human gut metagenome | biome: human gut; feature: human-associated habitat; material: faeces | place: Denmark | collected 2008/2010
CTGGTCTCCTTGGAAGCCGACGCGGCAGCCTGCCTGTATAAGGGCGCGGCAGCCGGGGACGGTGATCCCCGCATTGTGGACGGCGACATGCAGACCATCATGGCCGGTCTCGCCTGCGGAGAGCCCAACACCATCTCCTGGGATATTTTAAAAAACCACGTAAAAGTGTTTATCGCGGCTCCCGACTGGGTCGCTGCCAGCGGAATGCGCATGCTGGCCGCTCCCATTAAGGGCGACGCGCCTGTGACCTCCGGCGAATCCGGGGCCGCTCCCTTCGGGGCTCTGGCCGCCATGATGACGATGGAGGAATACAGGGATTTGAAACATGAGATCGGCCTGGATGAAAATTCCCGCGTACTGCTCTTCTCCACCGAGGGCGACACGGACCCGGAGCGCTACAAGAATATCGTTTGGAAGGGTCTCGACCGATAAATACAGGTTACACAGCGGTTATTACATGCTGTCCGGCCGGCAGCATCCATCATAATAACGTTTTAACGAATCAAAATGGAGGAAACAAACACTATGAGTCTGGATTACGCAAAAATCAAAGAAGCAGCTCAGAATTATGAAAAAGACATGACCGGCTTTTTGCGGGACATCGTAAAATTCCCCGGCGAGAGCTGCGATGAAAAAGCTCACATCGACCGCATTGCACAGGAGATGAGAAAGCTGGATTTCGACAAGGTCGAGATCGATCCCATGGGCAACGTGCTGGGATACATGGGCACCGGCAAGACCTTAATCGGGTTTGACGCCCACATCGACACCGTTGGCATCGGCAACAAGAACAACTGGAACTTCGATCCCTACGAGGGATACGAGAACGACACCGAGATCGGCGGACGCGGCGTGTCCGACCAGTGCGGCGGTATCGTAAGCGCGGTTTACGGCGCTAAGATCATGAAGGATCTGGGACTGCTCTCCGACAAATACACCGTATTAGTAACCGGTACGGTTCAGGAAGAGGACTGCGACGGCCTGTGCTGGCAGTACATCATCAACGAAGACAAGGTCCGTCCGGACTTCGTGGTTTCTACCGAGCCCACCGACGGCGGCATCTACCGCGGCCAGAGAGGCCGTATGGAGATTCGCGTGGACGTCAAGGGCGTTTCCTGCCACGGCTCCGCTCCCGAGCGCGGCGACAACGCCATCTACAAGATGGCCGACATCCTTCAGGACGTGCGCGCTCTCAACGAGAACGACGCTGCCGACGACAAGGAAGTTAAGGGCCTTGTGAAAATGCTGGATGAGAAATACAACCCCGAATACAAGGAAGCCAACTTCCTGGGCCGCGGAACCGTTACGGTTTCCGAGATTTTCTTCACCTCCCCCAGCCGCTGCGCAGTGGCCGACTCCTGCTCCGTTTCCCTGGACCGCCGCATGACCGCGGGCGAGACCTGGGAGAGCTGCTTGGATGAAATCCGCGCTCTGCCCGCAGTACAGAAGTACGGCGACGACGTGAAGGTTTCCATGTACGAGTATTCCCGTCCTTCCTACAAGGGCCTTACATACCCCATCGAGTGCTACTTCCCCACCTGGGTGATCCCGGAAGATCACGATGTGACCAAGGCGCTGGAGGAGTCCTACAAGAACCTGTTCGGCGAGGCCCGCATCGGCGCGGAGGAGACTCTGGAGATGAGAACCGCCCGCCCGCTGACCGACAAGTGGACCTTCTCCACCAACGGCGTATCCATCATGGGCCGCAACGGCATCCCCTGCATCGGCTTTGGACCGGGCGCTGAGGCTCAGGCTCACGCTCCCAACGAGAAGACCTGGAAACAGGATCTGGTGACCTGCGCAGCCGTTTACGCCGCTCTGCCCACCGTTTACTGCAAGTAATTTTTTGATTCAAAAACATATTTAAAGGAGCGAAAATCATGAAAACATTACAGGATTACATTGACAAGCTGAACGAACTCAACTTCAAGGAAATGTACGAGAACGACTTCTTCCTGACCTGGGAGAAATCCGACGACGAGCTGGAAGCCGTTTGGACCGTAGCCGACGCTCTGCGCTTCATGCGTGAGAACAACATCTCCACCAAGGTGTTCGAGAGCGGACTGGGCATCTCCTTATTCCGCGACAACTCCACCCGCACCCGTTTCTCCTTCGCCTCCGCCTGCAACCTGTTAGGTCTTGAGGTTCAGGATCTGGACGAGGGCAAATCCCAGGTAGCTCACGGCGAGACCGTGCGCGAGACCGCCAACATGGTATCCTTCATGGCTGACGTGATCGGTATCCGCGACGACATGTACATCGGCAAGGGCAACGCCTACATGCACGAGGTTGTGGACTCCGTCACCCAGGGCTACAAGGACGGCATCTTAGAGCAGAAGCCCACCCTGGTGAACTTACAGTGCGACATCGACCATCCCACCCAGTGTATGGCCGACATGCTGCACATCATCCACGAGTTCGGCGGCGTGGAGAACCTGAAGGGCAAAAAGCTGGCTATGACCTGGGCTTACTCTCCCTCCTACGGCAAACCCCTCTCCGTTCCCCAGGGCGTTGTCGGCCTGATGACCAGAATGGGTATGGAAGTTGTCCTGGCTCATCCGGAAGGCTACGAGATCATGCCTGAGGTTGAGGAAGTTGCAAAACAGAACGCTGAGAAGTCCGGCGGTTCCTTCCGCGTATCCCACGACATGGCCGACGCCTTCAAGGACGCCGACATCGTTTACCCGAAGAGCTGGGCTCCCTTCGCCGCTATGGAGAAGAGAACCAACCTGTACGGCGAGGGCGACAGCGAAGGAATCAAGGCTCTGGAGAAAGAGCTGCTGGCTCAGAACGCCCAGCACAAAGACTGGTGCTGCACCGAGGAGCTGATGAAGACCACCAAGGACGGCAAGGCTCTGTACCTGCACTGCTTACCGGCCGACATCAACGACGTGAGCTGCAAGGACGGCGAGGTTGAGGCTTCCGTATTCGACCGCTACCGCGATCCGCTGTACAAGGAAGCCAGCTTCAAACCCTACGTGATCGCCGCCATGATCATGCTGGCTAAGTTTGCAGACCCGGCCGACGTCTTAAAAAGACTGGAAGAGAAGGGAACTCCCCGGGTATTCAAGTAAAACTGTGCGAAATAAACCATAGAAGGAACTTCAAAATGGACGCTAAGAAACAACGTATTGTAATCGCCTTGGGCGGAAACGCCCTGGGCAACACCCTTCCCGAGCAGATGGAGGCCGTCAAAATCACGGCCAAAGCCATCGTGGACCTGATCGAGGAGGGCTGTGAGGTCATTGTGGCCCACGGAAACGGCCCTCAGGTGGGCATGATCAACAACGCCATGGCCGCTCTCAGCCGCGAGGACGCCAGCCAGCCCAATACCCCGCTCTCCGTCTGCGTCGCCATGAGCCAGGCTTACATCGGCTACGACCTGCAAAACGCCCTGAGGGAGGAGCTTTATAACCGGGAAATCCATCATATCCCGGTGGCAACCATGATCACCCAGGTCCGGGTGGACGCGGACGATCCCGCATTTGACAATCCCACCAAGCCCATCGGCCGTTTTATGACCGTAGAGCAGGCGAAAACCGCGGAGGAACGGTACGGGTATATCATGCGGGAGGATGCGGGCCGGGGCTACCGCCGTGTAGTGGCCTCCCCAAAACCCGCCGAGATCGTTGAGATCGGCGCCATCCGCTCCCTGGTGGATTCCGGCCAGCTGGTCATCGCCTGCGGGGGCGGCGGAATCCCGGTCACCCGGCAGGGCAACCACTTGAAAGGCACCGGGGCCGTGATCGACAAGGACTTTGCAAGCGAATTGCTGGCCGAGGAGCTGAACGCCGACTTCCTGATCATTCTCACCGCGGTGGAAAAGGTGGCCGTCAACTTCGGAAAGCCGGATGTGAAATGGCTGGACGACTTAGACTCCCGGGAGGCGCGCCGGTACATGGACGAAGGACATTTTGCCCCCGGCTCCATGCTCCCCAAGGTTCAGGCAGCCGTGAAATTCGCCGAGTCCAAGCCCGGGCGCACCGCCCTCATCACGCTGTTGGAGAAGGCGAAGCAAGGCGTCCGCGGCCAGACGGGAACCCGAATCCATCAATAAGCGTGCGGCAGCGGCCGCAACATGTGGAAGAAACATGTGGGAGAAAAACCAATGAACCTTTTGATCGTAAATCCAAACACTTCGGACGCCATGACGGAGGATATCCGGCGGACGGTGGAGCAGGCCAAATCCCCGGACGTCTCCGTCACGGTGACGGGACCGGACTTCGGCCCGGAAGCCCTGGAATCCTTCTACGACTACACCCTGGCCGCATTCGGGCTGTGCCGCCTCCTGGAACAGAAGACGGAACAATACGACGGGGTTTTGATCGCGTGCTACGGGGACCCCGGCCTCTACGCCGCAAAAGAAATCTGCGATTGCCCGGTAATCGGCATCGCGGAGGCCTCCATCTCCGTTTCCCTTCTTCTGGGCAGCCGTTTTTCCATCCTGACCGCCTCCGAGAAGGCCGTGCCCATGATGGAAAATATGGTCACCCAATACGGGATGCAGAGCCGGTGCGCCGGGGTATTTCCCATCAGTATGAGCGTGCTGGACGCCGAGGCCAACCGGGACGAAATGGTAAAACGCCTGATCGCAACCGGCCAAAGGGCCGTCGACGCCGGGGCGGAGGTCCTGATCCTGGGCTGCGCCGGGATGACCGGATTCAGCGGGCCGGTCAGCCGCACGCTGGGCGTTCCGGTCATGGATCCGGTGGAGACGGCCTACCGCACCCTTGAAATGATGTGCCGCGGAAACATCGGGCTGTCCAAAAAGGGGCTCTATAAAACCCCGGATAAAAAGAACCTGAAAAATGAACCCTTGCTGACAAAAAATTTGTTTAAGGAGAATCCATTATGAAAAAAAGATTAATGTCCATCACAAGTATCGCTCTGATAACTGCAATGTGTTTATCCGCCTGCGCCTCCAAACCCGCCGACAGCGGCAGCGCGGCGGCCCCCGCCGGGGACGGAGCAGCCAAAACCGAAAGCGGCGCGTCCGAGTGGGACAACAGCGTGGCTATGATTCTGCCCGGCCTGATCACGGACGAGGCCTTCAACCAGTTTACCTATGAGGGGATGGTAAAAGCCAAGGATGAGCTGGGAATCAAGACCGCTTACAAGGAGAACGTCACCCAGGACGAGCAGGTTGAGGTACTCCGCCAGTTCGCCCAGCAGGGATATGAAATCATCATCGGCCAGGGCGGCCAGTTCGGAGAGGCCGTTGCCACCGTGGCCGCGGAGTTCCCGGACAAACAGTTTATCTTCTCCGTGGGCACCGATACCTTTGATCTGCCCAATATGTCCGCGGCAACCATCAGCTACAGCCACGCCGGCTTTATCGGCGGCGTTCTGGCGGGCCTTAACACCAAGAACAACAAGGTCGCCATGGTGACCGGCGAGTTCTACGACACTCACCGTATGATGGAAGCCAGCTTCTATAAAGGCGTTGCCTATGTAAACCCGGACATCGAGACCACCGCCATCACCACCGGCGACTGGGCCGACACGGTCAAAGCCCGCGAGGCCTGCCTGGCCGTGATCGCTCAGGGTTACGACGTGCTCTTCCCCTGCCTGGATGCAGCGGGCGCAGGCGTTGCGGCAGCCGCTCAGGACTCCGGCAACGTGAAGGTTGTGGGCGCTGTGGCGGATTACGCCGAGGACTACGGCGCAAAGGACGTTACCGCGGGAAGCGTTGTGTTTGCCTGGGACGAGCTGGGATACCGGGAGACCAAGGGCGAACTGTGCGACGGTAAGGTTCATGTGCTGGGCATGGCGGAAAACGGCATCCGCCCTGTGATCAATATGGAGCTGAACGAGGAACAGAAGGCGATCTATGACGCGGCCGTGGCCGACCTGCTTGCGGGCAAGATCGACATTGCCGACTAAATTTGATTGATTGAATCGGGGAAACGACATCCGGGGAGATGCCTTACGGCCTCCCCCCTCGTTTCCTCATCCTATGCTCAGGAGGATAGACCCATCTATGGAAGAAAACAAGTATGCACTGCAAATGCAGAATATTACGGTAAAATTCCCCGGTGTTCTGGCAAATGATAACGTTAGTATCGACTGTAAAAAGGGCGAGGTATTGGGACTTTTAGGGGAAAACGGCGCGGGAAAAACCACGCTGATGAACGTTCTGTACGGCCTCTACCCGCCCAGCAGCGGAAAGATCCTGCTGGACGGCAAGGAGGTACAGATCGGCTCTCCCTCCGAGGCCATCTCCCACGGCGTCGGCATGGTACACCAGCATTTCAAATTGGTGGACACCCTCTCCGTGATCGAAAATGTCATTCTCGGCATCCCCACCAAAAAGCAGATTCTGGACCTGGAACCCGCCAGGAAGAAGCTTCTGGAGCTCTGCAAAGAGTATGAGCTGTTTGTGGATCCCGACGAGATCGTCTGGAAGCTTCCGGTAGGCAAGCAGCAGTGGGTGGAAATTCTGAAAGCCCTGTACCGGGACTGCAAGGTGCTGGTGTTAGACGAGCCCACCGCAGTGCTGACCCCCGCGGAGAGCGACCAGCTCTGCTGCGCCATCCGCCACATCACGGAAAAGGGGCGCTCGGTCATTTTCATCAGCCACAAGCTGCGGGAAGTGATTCAGATCACGGACCGCGTCACCGTAATCCGGGACGGAAAATTCATCGGAACCGTGGACACAAAGGACGCCACCCAGCTGACCCTGGCCCAGATGATGGTGGGGCGGCCCGTTTCCATCGAGCGCAAGGAGCGCCCGGAATTTGAACACAGGGAGCCGATCCTGGTCATGAAGGATGTGAACGCGGTGGACGACCGCGGCATACCGGCTCTTAAAAATATGAACCTGACGGTCCACGCGGGCGAGATCGTGGGCGTGGCGGGCGTGGACGGCAACGGACAGCGTGAGCTGGCGGAGTGCATTTCCGGTATGCGAAAGCTCACCGGCGGTTCCGTCACCATCAAGGGAAAACCCGTCACCGGGGTGATCGCTGACCCGTCGTTTCTTGGCTTTATCCCCGAGGACCGGCAAAAGACCGGGCTGGTGATGGATTTTACCATCGCGGACAATCTGATCATCAAGGATTATTACAACGAACCCTTTGCGGAGAAACATATCCTGAACTACAAGACGATCAAGAAACACGCCAGGAAAATGATCAAAAAATACCACGTCAAGACGCCCTCCGAGGACGTGCGCGTGCGCAACCTCTCAGGCGGAAACCAGCAGAAGGTGGTCATTGCCCGGGAACTGGACCCCGAACCGGTTCTGGATCTTGTGGCCCATCCCACCCGCGGACTGGATCTGGGCGCCGTGGACAACGTGCTCGACATCCTGATGAAGGAGCGCAACCGCGGCGCGGCCGTACTTTTTATCTCCGCGGAGCTGCAGGAGGTCATGGCGCTAAGCGACCGGATTATCGTGCTTTTTAACGGCGAGATCATGGGGGAGCTGGACGGGGCGACGGCAGATCAGAAGGTGATTGGGCAGATGATGTTGGGACAGGTCCCGGAGGTGCTGTAGATGAAAAAGTTAAATCAGACAAGTTTTTTAAAGCTCCCCTTTCTGGGGGATATGGCGGTGTCCTTTGGCCGCACGGTGTTCGGAATTGTGCTGGGACTGATCGCCAGCGCCGTTTTAATCGCAATTTCAGGCGTCAATCCGTTTTTGGCTTACGGCGCGCTGATCCGCGGGGCCTTCGGCAACGCCCAGGCCCTCAGCAACGTTCTGGTGCGCGCCTCACCCCTGCTGCTTGGCGGCATCGGCGTTTCCCTTGGCATCAAAGCGGGCGTGTGGAACATTGGAATGGAAGGTTACATGTACCTGGGTGCCATCGGCGCTTCCATGGTCGGCATTCTGGAACTGGGCCTGCCTCCGTTTTTACATATTTTGATCTGTTTCCTCTGCGCGGCGGCTTTTTCCGCGGTATGGGGGCTGATCCCGGGATACTTAAAGGCCTACAAGGGCGTTAATGAGGTGACCTCCACCATCATGATGAGCTACATAGCCATCTACCTGACCAACTGGGTGGTTTCCAGCTTCGCGCCCATTGCGGAGATCGGCAAGTTTTACCCCATGAGCAAGCAGTTTGCCTCCACCGCCCTGCTTCCGATCCTGATGAAAGGCTCCAGCCTCCATCCGGGGCCGTTTTTAGCCATTATGCTGTGCGTGATCTTCTATTTTATTTTGAATTACACGTCCTTCGGCTACCGCACCAAGATGTTGGGCGCCAACCCCAACGCCGCCAAATACGCGGGCGTGGACGCCAGGAAACAGATCATGTTAATCATCATGATCGGTGCGATTATCGGCGGCCTCTCCGGCGCGGTCGAGGTCATGGGGCTCAAGCGCAGAGTGTATATGGAATTCGTCACAAACGTGGGATACGAAAGCGTGGCGGTGGCCCTGCTGGCGGGCGGCAATCCCCTGGGCGTCATATTTTCCGCGCTGTTCTTCGCCGCGCTGAAGGCGGGCGGCGCGACCATGTCCATTGAAACCGGCGTTATCTCGTCCATGAATTCCATCATCATTGCCACCTGCATGCTGTTTGTAATCGGCGTGGGCGTTGTGGACAGCCGCCGCTTATCGAGGGTTGTGGACAACAGTAAGGATGACGACGACGCAGAAGAGAATGTCGGGGCTTCTGACGCAAAGGAGGGCAACTAACATGACAATCGACATTATTATTGACTGGCTGCAGGCGACCCTGCGGTGGGCGGCCCCGCTGCTGATCGTTGCAATCGGGGAAGTATACGCCGAGCGTTCCGGCGTGATCAACATGGGCATCGAGGGCATTATGCTGTTCGGGGCGCTGGTGGGCATCGCGGCCGGCTACTATATGAACAGTCTGGTGCTGGCGGTTCTCTTTACGATTGTGATCGGCGCGTTCCTTGGGCTGCTCGTAGCGTTTCTCACGGTTTCCCGCAGAACGAACCAGGTGGTGACCGGACTGATGGTGAACATGATATCCCTGGGCGCCACGGACGCCCTGTTCTCCCTGATGTCCGAGACCAGACAGAACCGCGTGGCCACATTTCCCACGCTGTTCCCCAAAAGCATGCAGAATATCCCCGTTATCGGCCCCCTGCTGTTCGCCCAGCCGGTGAGCACCTGGGTGGCGCTGATACTTCCCTTTATCGCAGGCTACATCCTCTACAAGACCAGATGGGGCTTAAATGTGCGTGCCGTGGGCGACAACCCCAAGGCCGCCGCAACGGCGGGTCTTTCCGTGATCAAGCTGAAATACCAGACCGTGATCCTTTCGGGCATTTTCGCAGCCCTGGGCGGCTGCGTGCTGACCCTGGGCGAGGTTGGATACTTTTCCGCCGGCGGCATGGCGGCGGGCCGTGGATTTATCGTCATGGCGGCCTGCGTGGTGGGCGGATGGGATCCCATCCGTACGGCCTTGGTGTGCCTGATCTTCGGCGCGGCCGACGCGGCCCAGCTCCGGTTCCAGACCACCGGCTCCGTTATCCCTTACCAGTTCCTGCAAATGCTGCCCTACGTGGCCACCATCGTGGCGCTGACGATCATGGTGAAGCGCTCCGTTGTGCCCAAGACCTGGGGATCCGCTTACGATCCGAAAGACGTATAAGGACTTTGCAAAATTTCTGTGCGGAACTGTGACAGGTTCCAGAAAGGATGGTTTTTATGTTGGATTTGATTGTGAGAGGCGGAACTGTGGTGACGGCCTCCGAGACCTTTCGGGCCGACATCGGCGTGACGGATGAGAAAATATCGCATATCGCAGCCGCCGGTTCTCTGGACGGCCTGGTCGGAGATACTACCAAGGTGATTGAGGCTGAGGGAAAGTATGTGATGCCCGGTTTGATCGAGCCTCACATGCATGTGAAGGCTCCCTTCAGCAACACGATCGACATGCTGGATTTCTACACTGCCAGCAAATGCGCGGCTTTCGGCGGCGTGACCTCCTTTATGGACTTCAGCACCACCACAAAGGACACCCCCGTGCTGAAGGCGGTGGAGGAACGGATCGGTGAAATGGCCGAGGGCGCTCTGGACTACAGCGTCCACGCCAAGTTTATAACGGCCGGGAACGATCCGGATGAGCTGAGAAATACGGTGAAAACGCTGGTGGAAAAGGGCGTCCCCACCTTCAAGATGTTCACCATCTATCCGGGCGTGATGATCCAGGACGCCGATATTCTTAGAATCATGGAGGTGGCGAAGGAGGAGGGCGCGCTGTGCGGCTTCCACGCCGAGAGCAACGATATCGCACAATTCATGACCCAAAAGCTGGTGAGCGAGGGCAAAACGGGCTGGGAGTATTTTAACCAGGCCAAGCCAAATGCCTGCGAGGCGGAGGCGGTGAACCGCATTCTCACCTTTGCCGGGCTGCTGGACGCGCCGGTGTATTTTTACCATTTGTCCGCAAAAGAGTCGGTCAACCTGGTCCGTGAGGCCAAAAAGCGGGGCGTCCGGGTGCAGGCTGAGACCTGCGGACACTATCTGACGCTGACGGAGGCGAACAATAAAGGGGTTGACGGAATCAATTACCTGATGAGCCCGCCGCTGCGAAGCGAGGAGGACCGGAAAGCCATGTGGGAGGGAATCAAGGACGGCACCTTGAGCCTGGTAACCTCCGACAACGAGGTGTTCTCCCGGAAGATCAAGGAAAAGGATCTGGAAATAGATGGGGATACCGGGGAGAAAATTCCCTGTTTCACCACCCCGGTCAACGGAATTCCCGGCCTGGAGGAACGGTTCGGGCTGTTGATGATTGGCGTGAACAACGGCGACATTTCCCTGAACAAGCTGGTGGAAGTCGGCAGCACCAATCCCGCCAAGGTCTTTGGCTGCTACCCCCAGAAGGGCTGCCTGGCTGTGGGCAGCGACGCCGATCTCATCGTGGTGGACCCGGAAAAGAACGTTCCGCTGGTGCGGGAAAACCTTCACTATCCCGATGAACTGGACTACAACCTCTACGAGGGCTTCGTTTCCCGCGGCTGGCCGGTGTGCACGGTCCGCAGGGGGGAGGTACTGGTGGAGAATGGGGAGTTTAAGGGGAAGAGGAATTCGGGGAGGCTTTTGAGGCGGAGACTGAAGCGGTAACCGGGAAATGATTTAACGCGTAACAGTTCAGACGGCGGGAAAATTGGCGCGGAAAGCCGCGTCAAGCTCGCTTGTAAGCGGGTTTTTGTGTCAATTTTCACATCGGATGGACATCCGATGCTTCTTGACCGTTCTTTTTCGGTCAAGAAGATGAGCCGTCTGAACTGTTACTTTGACACAAACAAATTTAAAAGGGTACTTGAAAAATTCAAGTACCCCATGTATAATTTACTTAGAAGTAATCAAAGGACATTGGGTAGTCCGATGATTGCGCTTCGGATACTGAAGTAATTTATAGTTACCAGCTATCCTCTATTGCGAGTAGAGGATAGCTATTTTCTATTTTGATGGTTATCTATGTAAGTAAGTGCTGCGAAAATCACCAGCACCAATGTCAACACTTCAAGTGTATTCATGTTACATATCCTCCTTCGTTTATTTCCGAAGGAAATCACCAGACTATCCTCTGACTTCTGTTCAATTATACAAGAATAGTTTATCACAGGGATGGGGGGTATGCAATGATGATCACTGTCATTTACAACCGAAAAACAGGACCGGAAAAGGGCGCCGCGTCATGGCTTCGCGGCGCCCTCTCCAGGTCCTGTTTTTCGGTTGATTCAATTCTGATTACATCAGGGACAAGTACAGGTTCTTGATATCCTCAAAGCTGGGATCCTTGGGGTTTCCGGGCTTGCAGGCGTCGTCCATGGCGGACTGGGTCAGGAAATCCACATCCTCGGGCTTCACGATGGCCTTTAAGTCGGCGGGAATACCCACATCCTGGGACAGCTTCTTCACAGCGTCCACAGCGGCCTTGCGGTACTCGTCCTGGCTCATGTTCTCCACGCCCTCAACGCCCATGGCAATGGCGATATCTTTGTACTTGGTACCGGTGCAGGGAGCGTTATACTCCATCACAGTGGGCAGCAGAATGGCGTTGGCAACGCCGTGGGGAGTGTCATACACAGCGCCCAGAGCGTGCGCCATGGAGTGCACGATGCCCAGTCCGCAGTTGGAAAAGCCCATGCCGGTCAGATACTGGCCCAGCGCCATACCCTCGCGTCCTTCGGGGGTATTGTTCACAGCGCCGCGCAGGCTTCTGGCGATCACCTCGATGGCCTTTAAGTTGAACATATCCGTCATTTCCCAGGCGCCCTTGGTGGTGTAGCCCTCGATGGCGTGGGTCAGAGCGTCCATGCCGGTGGAAGCAGTCAGGCCCTTGGGCATGGAAGCCATCATCTCCGGGTCAACCACAGCCACTACCGGGATATCATGGGTGTCCACGCACACGAATTTGCGCTTTTTCTCAACGTCGGTGATCACGTAGTTGATGGTAACCTCAGCGGCGGTTCCGGCGGTGGTGGGAACGGCGATGATCGGCACGCAGGGATTCTTGGTGGGGGCCACGCCCTCTAAGCTTCTCACATCCTCGAACTCGGGGTTGGTGATGATGATGCCAATCGCCTTGGCGGTATCCATGGAGGAGCCGCCGCCGATGGCGATGATGTAGTCCGCGCCGGAAGCCTTGAAGGCTGCCACACCGGTCTGTACGTTCTCGATGGTGGGGTTGGGCTTGATGTCGGAATAGATCTCATAATCCAGTCCCGCTTCCTCTAAAACCTTGGTCACCTTGCTGGTCACGTTGAACTTGATCAGGTCGGGATCGGAGCAGACAAAAGCCTTCTTAAAGCCTCTGCTCTTCGCCACCCCCGCGATCTCTGCGATGGCGCCTGCGCCGTGGTAGGAAGTCTCATTCAGTACGATTCTGTTTGCCATTGTTATCTTCTCCTTTTCTTGAAAATGCTTCCGGCTTTGCCGGTGCCTTTGTGTTATTCATTGTTAATATTATAACAACGCCAATTTTAAAAAGAAAGTGACAAACTTGCCGGTCTGTCACTTTCCTTTAATCTTTGTGCATATTGCTAATTTTAATTCGACATTTTGTCCAATTTTCCCATGGGCCCTTACCCTTTATTGTTGAGCAGGGAAATACCGATGCAGGTCATTCCGATTCCCAGTAACGTGATTCCGCTTTCCACGGGTAACGCGTCCAGAACCGACAGAACGATTACGGCAATTCCCATTGCCAGAGCAACCGCCTTAAAAAGGATATCCATCACTTCCTTTGGATTCTTTGAGGAAACGGGGACTTCTCTTTTTATCTGCATAAGATCGTCGATGGAAATGCCGAGTATTGCCGCCAAATTGGGCAGTGAATGAATGTCCGGGCAGGAGAGGTCCCGCTCCCATTTAGAGACAGCCTTGTCCGTCACTCTCATTTTTTCCGCTAATTCCAACTGCGTCATGCCCTTTTCTTTTCTGTGCTCCGCAATTATCATACCGAGTGTTTTCTCCATTACCCTTTACCCCTATCCATTTTGTTTGATAATTGCATGATACGATTCTCCCTGTAAAGACTCAACCGACCCTCAGTTTAGTCCGCTCTACCATTCGTTTAGCCCAGGTAGAATAAGTGCCTGTGAGCTGCCGCGGCTCAGAGAAGCTCCAGCCTTCCGAACACCTCCGCCAGCTTGGGCGGCATGGCTTCCACCAGGGTTCGGGCCATCTGCTCCGGGGAGTCCTTCATGCCTCCAAGGACCCATTTGACCGTCATGTACACCGAACCCTGACAGTACATTTCCAACAGGAAATGCAGCTCATCGTCCAGAGGCTGGCTGGTCTTTCGGGCGATCAGGTCCGTGTAGAACTGGAGGATCAGCTCGAAGTCGTGCTCTTTCAGGGAGTTCCGGTCATCGGAGCGGAACGCCTCGGTGAAGAACACCTTTTCATTGAGGATAAATGCAAATTTCTGGGTCAGGCTCTCCCCCACCGTGTGGCCCATGCCGATCTGCTCAAAGGACTGGAGAACCAGCTTGTCAAAGTACCAGTTGATCAGGTCGTACTTGTCCAGGAAGTTCCGGTAAAAGGTCTGCCGGGTGACGCCGCAGCCCTCTACGATATTTTTTACCGTGATCTTGTCCACCGGCGCGGTTTTCATGCACTCCTTGATGGAGTTGGCCAGCTTGTATTTCGTTTTCTCCTGCTTCGTGATTTCCGCCATTGGTCGAGGCCGCCCTTCGTTATTCTCGCGGATACGCCGTGCCTTGCCATGTCTGCATGGACCTTCGGCGGCTGTCCGCGGGGTCAGAAGCCCGCAGACACAGCTGCGGGATAACTGAATCAGGCGGGAGCGCAAACGCTACCGCCTGATTCTCATTATAAAGGTTTTCGACCTGGATTTCAACCGGAAAGGGACCTGTTTTGTGGGGGGATCAAACAAGCCGTGCCGCCCGGCTCCGGACAGCTGCGTTCCGCCTCATCCGGCGGTCAGCGCTCTTTGAAAATGGACACAATGGCCTGCCACATTTTCACCAGCACGTTCCACATCCGGCGCAGGGGGCTGACGTGCTCCTTCTCCGTCTCCACATCCGTAGGTTTGTTATCGTCGCTGTCCAGGCTGATCTCGTCGGTCCTCAGAATGATCTGCAAGGTCTTGGGGGCCTTGTTCCGGTCCGAGGTGAAGGATACCTTCTCAGCCTCCGGGTCCATGAACAGGAACCGGTTGTCGGTGTCGAATTTGTCCAGTTCGTTGTCCAATGTGTCCTTCATGGTGCGCCCGGCTCTGCGCATGGCCGTTGTGCTGTCCAGAATGTCCAGGCTCTTGTCCAAAAGCGCCATACTGCCCCGCAGGCTTTCCCTGGCGGCCGCGTCAAAATCGTCGCTGCTGTTTTTCAGGGTGTTCTGCAAAATGGTCATGGTGCTGATTCCACTGTTGAGAGCCTCGGTGGTCCGGTTCACCAGCTCCTGGGCGTCGGTCAGGGCGTCCTGGAGATCCGGGTAATAGACGTCCAGAGAATCGTTTAACGCCGTGATGTCCTCGATGAGGAAATCCAGGTTATCGATCAGTTCCCGGCTGTATTTCGCCGCGTCGCCGGTGTTTTCCGTCATCTCGCTCATGGTGCTCACCAGATTGCCGCTCTGCTTGGAGAGCTGCTCCAGGAGCTGCTTTTTCGCGTTCAGACTCTGGAACACCTCCGTGGGGCTCAGGGGATAATCCGCCCCTGCGGCCACCAGGGGCGCGCTGTGGGGGGTGATGGTCGCCATGAGTGCAGCGCCGGAACCGGATTTTGCGCTGGCCTGAGGGGTACCGGCGTCGCCGGAAGGTGAAGTGCCGCTTCCTGCGCCGTCAGCTGTTGCTCCGCTGCCTGTGCTGTCGGCTTCTGCGCTGGTATCTGCGCTGCCGCCGGTTGTTGCTCCGCTGTCCGTATTACCGCCAGATGTTGCGTCGTTACCTGCGTTTCCGCCAGCTACCGTACTATTGTCCGCATTTCCGCTGTCTGTTGTGCTTTGGTCCGCGTTTCCGCCGCCCGTTGTGCCTTGGTCCGTATTTCCGCCAGCCGTTGTGCCGCTGTCCGCGTTTCCGCCAACCGTTGTGCCGCTGTCCGCGTTTCCGCCAACCGTTGCGCCGCTGCCCGCATTACCGCCATCTGCTGCTCCGCTGTCTGCGTTTCCGCCGCTTATTGCTCCACTGCCCGCACCGCCGCCGCTGCTACCGGCAGCCCCGGCTTCAGAGCCAGCACCTGCGCCACCGCCTGTTTCTGCGCCGTTCTGAGTGGAACCTGCCGTGTTTTCACTGCCGTTCTCTCCACTACCGGCAGTATTCCCACTCTCCTCCGTTCCATTGGCCCCGGAGCCTCCATTTCCGCTCTTCCCCTCATTTCCAGCCGCATTCCCGGCCCCGGAGCCGCCCGCGCCGCCCGAAGCGTTTGCGCGCTCGGGTTCCTCGTAATAATCTTCCCCGATATCCAACAGCGCCTGCTGGATGCTGCTCATTCCGGTCAGGGTGACCTGCTCGTTGGCCTGGAACTGGGCGTCCAGAGCGATCACCTGGAGCATCAATTCCTGAATTTCCGGCAGCTCCGTGGACAGACTGTCCATGCTGTTCTCCACGTGTTTGAGCCGTGTGTGCAGCTTGCGCAGAGGATCCTGCATCTGGCCCAGGGTGTCCACAATGTTGTTCATTCCGTCGTGCACCACTTCCGCCGAGTCCTTGGCGGTCTGCAGATGGGGCACCATCGTCTCCATCTGTCCGGACATGGCGGTGAGCGCCGCCAGGGTCTGGTCGTTTCCGGCCAGGATATCGTCCTTGGAACCGCTCCAGGTCTGTCTGGCGTTCTCAGCGGACTGAAGGCCGGACTGAACCTGGTTCACGCCGTCCCGCATGGACTCCACGGACTTCGCCATCTGCTCCAGGCTGTCGTAGAGTTCATCCCCGGCGTCCTGCCAGGTGTCCTTGGCTTCCTTCAAATCTTTGATGTGCTGCAAATCCTCCACCGTGCCCGGCGCCATGGCCATGATCACGCCGATGGTTTCAAAGCGGTCCGTGCCGATGCGCACCGTGTAGTCCCCTTCCTCCCCGGGAAGAGCCGTGAACACCACCGCCGTGGTCTCTCCCAGATTCTGGGTCTGAGCGCCCTCAGCGTCCACGCTGTAGCATTTGCTCATATCTACGGGCACCGCCACCATCAGCAGCATGTTGTTGCGGTAATACTCCCTTGCGCCGTCGTTGGGCGTGGCCTTCACATTGATCTCGATCAGCCCCGAAGCCCCGGCCAGCTGGTCCGCGTTAACCGGCACGCCGTTGAGCTTGTAGGACACGTCGAAATCCCAGGGCAGCGTCATCTGGTCGTTGCCCATGGTGCACTGGTAGTAAAAACGCCCCGTCTGGTCCGCAGGCATGGTCCAGGTCACGGTTCCGTCCCCGATCCGGGGAGCCTCGCCGTTTGACATATTTACCACATTTTCATAGGTTCCGTAATCCGTATACTCCGTATTGCCGTTGAAATTACAGCTTTTCACCACATTGACCTTGCTGGTCTTTCCATAATAATCCAGGTTCACGTACATGGTTTCATCCACGTCCACCCCGGCCGGCGCGCCGTAAACTTCATTTGCCCCACCCATGTTGGTGCACAGCATAAGGCCCGCCAACACGGCCGCCGTGATTCTTCTGCTATACTTCATCGCCATTCACCTCCATTGGTTCGTTTCCGGCCGCAGTCCCATTTCCGGCCATTTTTTTAAGTCCTTTCTTCAACAGCTCCATCCGCCGGTCATGCCGCTTTTTCAGGAACTTCTGCAAGCGGTCCCACTCGTTGCTGGTGATGATCCGGTCGCACAGCACCAGGAGCGCCGGCAGCACGGTCAGCACCAGGAACACGCTGAACAGCGCGCCCCTTCCGATCAGATGGCCCAGGTCGCCGATTGCGGCCGTGGTGGATATAAAATGGATAATATATCCGGCTAAAATGATAATGGTGCCCGACGTAAACACCGAGGGGCAGGACAGCTTGATCGCGCTGATACAGGCGTCCTTTTTCCCCATGCTCTTCCGGCAGGACACGTAATTGTTGGTCAACAGGATGGAGTAGTCCACCGTGGCTCCCAGCTGGATGCTGCTGACGATGATATACCCCATGAACACCATGGTGTCCCCCTCCAGATAGGGAATCGCCATGTTGAGGAAAATCGCGATCTCAATGGGGATCATCACAATCACCGGTATGATAAAGGACCGGAAACTGAACATTACCACCAGGAACACGCCCAGCATGGACAGGTTGTTGACCCGGTTGTAATCGTCCGTGATTGTGGATTTGATATCCTGGGTGGACGGCGTCTCGCCCACCAGATAAGACCCCTGGGGATAGTAGGTCCGGATAATGGACTGGATCTCGTCCGAGCATTTGAATGCCTGGTCGCTCTCCGTCTTTGTCCTTATGTAAATGAGCATCCGCGAATAATTCTTCGTGTGCAGCTGGCTGGTGATGGAATACGGCAGAAATTCCTCCGGAATCCCCTCCGGAAGGGTGTTGGCCATGGAGGTCACGCTCTTCACATAGGGCAGATCCTCGATCTCATCGGACATTTCCTTCTCCGTCACCGGGGAGGTATTGGGGAACAGGGCCAGCATCATGTTGCTGCGCCCGAATTTCTCCACAATCATCTGGTCGTCCGCGTACACTTGCGTGCCCTCGCTGGCGCCCACCGCGCTGTTTCCGTAGAGGAAATCGTTCATTCCCTGGGCCACGTAGGCCACCGGGGTGATGAGCAGCATGATGGTTGGGATAATGTAGCGCACCCGGTAAACCCAGCTGCTGAGCTTGTTAAACTCAGGAAGGAACGGGCGGTGTTTGGTGCGCTCATTCCATTTGGCAAATTTCAGGATCATGGCCGGCATGAGGAACAGCACGGTCAGCAGGCTGAACACGATTCCCTTTGCCAGCACCAGGCCCATGTCGAAGCCGATGGTGAAATTCATAAACACCAGCGCAAGAAAGCCCACCACCGTGGTCAGGCTGCTGGCCAGAATGGAGTTGATGGCCTCGTCGATGGCGTTCACCATGGCCGCCTCGTCGTCCATTCCCTCGCCCTTACCGCGGGTAAACGCGTCCAGCAGGAAAATGGAATAGTCCATGGAGGTGGCCAGCTGCAGCACCATCGCCACGTTGTTGGTCAAAAAGGACACCGTTCCGATGAAAATGTTGGTGCCCCGGTTCAGCAGGATCGCCACGCCCATAACCAGCAGAAACAGGATCGGCTGAGTCCAGGCCGTGGTGGTGACGCACAGCACCACGAAAATCATGATAATGGCCACGGTCAGAATCAGGCTCATCTCGCTCTCCACGTTCTCGGTCAGCGATTTATTCTGCACCGCCATCCCCACGTAGTAGCCCTTGTCCCCGGTGATCTGTTTCATCTCGTCGATGGCCCTGGAGGTGCTCTTGGCGGTGTCCCCATCCACAAAGGTCACGTCCATCACCGCGCAGCCATCCTTATAATAATCCTCGATGTCCTTCTGGTTGATAAAATCCTCGCCGGAATAAATATTCACGGTGCTGTCGCACCAAAGCACCTGATCCACGCCTTCCACGGCTTCCAACCGGTCCTTATACTGCTTCGCCTCGTAGAGGGTGACGTCCTTTAACATGATCCGGGCGGTGCCGGGATAGCCGAACTCCTCCTCCATCTTATCCAGGCCAATGCGGGACTCGGCGCTGGCGGGAAGGTATTCCGTCAGGTCGTAGTTCACATTCACAAACAACATGGCCAGCAGGCTGAAAATGCACCCCGCCGCGAATATGGACTCAATCACCCCTTTCCGGCGGATGATAAAGTGCGCCAGCCGGATGGACCCGCGCTCCTTCTCGCCCTGATCCTGCCCGCTGTCCGGCTCTTTTCTTTTTTTAAGCTTATCAAGCAATCTTTGTCCCATGGCCAAACTCCTCATTTACCTCTGCGGCATTTACCGCAGCATAATAATCAGAAAGAAATGCTTCCCGCCCTCTTCCCGGTGGGCGATGCCGATCTTCCGGTAATACTCCGGCAAATACTTCCGGTCCGCCTTCTGATCATAGCGGTCCATCATCCTGGATTGGAACTTGTCGTAGGCATCCGAATCATCCTCGCAGTTTTGCAGGTACAGCTCCATGGAATTCCGACCCGAGCCGTAGGATATGGATTTCAGGTAATCGCTCACCGTTCCCTCCCCCGGGATGCTGCCGTTCGTGTAACCGGACGCTGCCGCGGCCTCCAGGCGATGCATGGCCGCCCGGTTTAAGTCCCCGTACACCTGGAAGGTGGCGTTCCTGTCGTAGCTGCGCTTCATATCTCCATCATATTCATCCTCGCGCTCCGAATACTCTTCGAAATATTCTTCCGTCTTTTCCTCGTTCAACCGGTCAAACAGCGCCTGGGTCATCTCGTCGTAGCAGCCCACCCGGAAAGCGCCTCCGCCGGTGTTTTCCACCCGGGATGCGCTCTTAAAAACGCCGTCCGCGCCAAACCGGCACTCCGTCTCTCCCAGCGTCACATCCCCGGTGTTCATGGCTCCGTCCTCGTGGAAATAGTACCAGTTTCCGCTGATCTCACGCCAGCCCACCGCCATGGCTCCGTTCTCCTCCATATAATAGGTACGTCCTTCGTCTGTCAGCCAACCGATTTTCATGTATCCCTGTCCGTCGAACCAGTACCAGTTCTCTCCAATCCGGCTCCAGCCTCCGGCCGCGGGCGATCCACTCTCCTGTATGTATTTCCAGCCGGTCCCGTCCTGCCGCCAGCCGCCTTCCGCGGCCAGCACTCCGGCCGGAAAGGCCGCGGTCAGCATCGCAGCGCCCAATACCGCGCTCAAAACCGCCAACCCCGGCGCGCCTTTGACTCGCCTTGTCTCTCGTTTCCACTCGCTCATCCCGTCATCTCCCCGACTTTTATTCCAAAATCTATTATCCATCTTTCGTTACGTTATACAACCTTTATTTTAGTAATTGACAGATGTCTATTTATTGACTATAATGGATTATACTAACTAATGGCGTTATATACAATGATTAATTTTCTATTTAATGACTATTAATCAACATTTTTCCAAATAACGTCTATGAACGGAATATTAAATTTTTGAGAAGTTTGATCAGCTTTCGACTCAAAGCCAAAACAGCAAGGAGGCTCTATCATGGGAGAAGAGACAGTGGACCGCAGGGTCCGGAAAACAAAAAAGCAACTGCGCGAATGCCTGACGCGTCTGCTCAAAGAAAAGAAGGTTCAGGACATCACCGTGCGGGAGCTGACCGACATGGCGGATTTGAACCGCGGCACCTTTTACCTGCATTACCGGGATGTATTCGACCTGTTGGAAAAAACGGAAAATGAACTGCTGGACGAGTTCAACAGCCTGATGTACCGGCACAACGCCCAGGACCTGACCAACAATCCGGCCGCGGTATTTGTGGATATCTTTCATCTGGTCAAGGACAACTCCGACCTGGTGTATATTCTGCTGGGAGAAAACGGAGATTTAAACTTTGTCAACCGCTTGAAGCACCTGGTGCGCGAGAAATGCCTGCAGGATTGGATGGAGGTGTTCCGCAGCGGAAACTCCGCATTTTTCGAAGCCTACTATTCCTTTATCGTGTCCGGCTGCGTGGGCCTGGTGCAGTATTGGCTCCAGACCGGTCTCATGGAATCTCCTGAGGAGCTTGCCACCCTAGCGGAGCAGATCATTACCCAGGGAATCCGCGTGTTGGAAAATGGATGAATTTTTTCTCATTCTATGCTATTATCAAGAAAATACATATAAATAGAATGGAGAAAAAAATGGATTTATTCAAAGAAAACGCTGTCGTGCGCATCCGCAAGGGAGCCGGCCGATCCTTAAAGGCGGGCGGCGCGTGGATTTATGATAATGAGATCGAGGCCATCGAGGGAGAATTTGAGAACGGCGGCCTGGTCCGGGTGGAGGATTTCGACGGATACTGTCTGGGACACGGCTTCATCAACACCCGCTCCAAGCTGACCGTGCGTCTCTTGTCCCGCAAAAACGACGCCGTGATCGACGAGGCATTTCTGGAGAAACGGGTACAGGACGCCTGGAACTACCGCAAGGCCACGGTGGACACCTCCAGCTGCCGGGTGATCTTCGGCGAGGCGGATTTCCTGCCCGGCCTGGTGGTGGACAAGTTCTCCGACGTGCTGGTGGTGGAATCCCTGGCTCTGGGCATCGACCGCCTGAAGCCGGTGATCCTGGACAAGCTCCTGCAGGTTTTGGCAAAGGACGGCGTAGAGATCCGCGGCGTGTACGAGCGCAGCGATGCCAAGGTGCGCCTCCAGGAGGGAATGGAACGCTTTAAGGGCTTCATCGGGGAGCCATTTGACACCAAGGTGGAGATCGTGGAAAACGGCGTCCGCTACCTGGTGGACGTGGAGGACGGCCAGAAAACCGGCTTTTTCCTGGACCAGAAATACAACCGGCTGGCAGTCCAGAACCTGTGCCGCAGCCTGACCCCCGAGCGGGTGCTGGACTGCTTCACCCACACCGGTTCCTTCGCCTTAAACGCGGGCCTTGCCGGGGCCGGACAGGTCACGGGCGTGGACGCCTCCCAGCTGGCTGTGGATCAGGCTGCGGAGAACGCGGCCTTAAACGGCCTTTCGGACCGGGTGTCCTTCCTCTGCGCCGACGTGTTCGACCTTCTGCCTAAGCTGGAAAAAGATGGGGAGCGCTACGATGTGGTGATCCTGGACCCGCCGGCCTTCACCAAATCCCGCAGCTCCATCAAGCAGGCGGTTAAGGGTTACCGGGAGATCAACCTGCGGGGCTTAAAGCTGGTGAAGGACGGTGGGTATCTGGCCACCTGCTCCTGCTCCCATTTTATGGACCCTGAGCTGTTCACCAAGACCATCCGCGAGGCCGCAAGCGGCGCTCACAAGCGCCTGCGCCAGGTGGAGTATCGCACCCAGGCAGCGGACCATCCGATTCTGTGGGCCGCGGAGGAATCCTACTATCTGAAATTCTACATTTTCCAGGTCTGCGACGAGAAATAGGGATGTAGGGTCCGGAACAGGCGGCGCAGAACGCCCGGCATCGCTCCGCACGGAAAGTCAAGAGAATTTTGCCGCTTTCCGGTATTGTTTAGATATGCCTGCTGCGGTTCGGACGGCGTGGGAAACCGGCCGCCCGGCGGAGATTCCGCCACGGCGAGGCATAGCGAAACATGCGGAAGGAGGAGAATGTGATGGATTGGATTACCGGAATACAGCGGGCCCTGGACTATGTGGAGGAACACATAACCGGGCCCATCGACTACGAGGAGGCCGCCAGGCGCGCCTGCTCATCCAGTTTTCATTTTCAGCGGGTGTTTGGCGTGCTCTGCGGCTTCACCCTGGGCGAATATATCCGCCTGCGGCGGCTGACCCTGGCCGGAAGCGAGCTGGCCGGATCGGACGAAAAGGTCATCGACGTAGCCTTAAAATACGGCTACGACACTCCCGAGAGCTTCAGCCGGGCCTTCACCCGTTTTCACGGCATCACGCCGTCCCAGGCCAGAAGCAGCGGTGCGGTTCTGAAATCATTTTCCCGCCTTTCCGTAAAACTGATTTTAAGCGGAGGGAATATCATGGATTACAGAATCGAGACAAGAGAAGCATTTAAGCTGGTGATGAGAAAGAAGCGGGTAAGCGCAAGGGAGGAGCTGACCCCGGTGGAGATTTCCGCCTTCTGGCAGGAATGCAGCGCGGATGGCACCATACCGGCGTTTTGCAAGTATATTCCGGCGGGTAGTATGTTCGGCGACCGGATTGTGGGCGCCAGCTTCGGAAAGGACGCGTCGGACGCGGACTTCCCCTACGCCATCGGCGCGGCCTACAACGGGCAGCCCGTAACGGAGGACGGCCTCTGCGTGGAGGAGATCCCGCCCCACACCTACGCGGTATTCACCTGCACCGGCAGCATGCCCCAGGCCTTCCAGGAGCTTTACCACCGGATCTACAGCGAGTTTTTCCCCACCAGCGAGTACCAGCCCTGCGGGGGGACGGATTTTGAGGTGTATCCGTCGGCGGACGTGACGTCGCCGGACTACTGCTGCGAGTTTTGGATTGCGGTGGAGAAAAAATGAATTGAGGGGCAGATTGCCAAGTGACGGTCTGCGCGTGAACCGGAACGGGAGAGAGTGTCGCAAAATATAATTTAATGACTGCGACACTCTCAAACGAAAGCTATTATTTTTTATTGATTAAATAGATGAAAAACGCCGCATAAACTCTTATATGTGCTTATTGGCACAGCTCAATACTGAATTGAGCACTAGCCTTGTAACGTTTAATCTTATATCTTCTCATATCTCTTTATAAGTTCTTTTTGTAAACTAGGGCGTCAAAAAAGCGTCAAAGATAAAGTGTTGTCACGCAGTTAAACGGCGTTTTATGCGGCAGCAATGTAAAACCATTAGCCCGCTGCCATTTGGTATCTGTAAAGCCGCAAACACGCTCCTAAAATGACTCTATGAGGTGACAAGCGCCCCATAATGCAAAGAGGGCGAAATCACTTGTGTCTTTGTTCCTTGATTCCCCAACAAGTAGGGGCAAACGAGCTTGTTAATGGCGGGCGTTATCCCGTTCACCTAATCGTTGACAAGGACGGCGGCTCTGCTACTTCTGGTATTGGAATATGTTCATCTTTCAAATATCTGTTTAAGCATATATCCCGAAAAATCTGTAAGCAAGGCATCTCCTATATCCATCGAAAACGGTTCGGCGCTACGGTAGCTTTCTTCCGCTTTGTCAATGAGTCTAGCGTACTTAACCGGGATATTCTCAAGTCCCCAATATGCCCCTTGCTGTTTTGAAAGGACAACATCATCCTTGATATAGGCCAATACACGGCAAAGATTCAGTATGATATAGATAGGATTTTCTACTATCTCGACAACAGCGTTTTCAATATCATGTTTTATGCTGTCCAAATAATTTGCTTTGGGGACATCTCCAAAAACTCCATCTGCTTTTTCACCGTAAAGAGCAATACCCGATTGTTTGATAATTGTAAAATGTGCGGCCAAATCTTTGTCTGTACCGTTCATATGGGCACAGTACTCACTCAAATTCTCAAAAAACTTTTGCTTGTGAGCATTAGAAAAATGAAGTTCAAAGGGCGTAGGATACAGAAAATCGTGACAATATTCTTCAAGTACTAAACTCATTTCCAAGCCTTTTCGCGGACACATCTTATCAATCTTCAGCAAGTCCTCAACTAGCTTTTCTTTTTCCTGCAATGTTGGCGACAACCGCGTCACAATTATAAAGTCAATATCGCTTTTATCCCAGTTAAAGCAGCCAAATGCCAATGAACCGTGAATATATATTCCAACCAAATTGGTGGAAAATATATCCATGCAAGTTGCCTTAATTTGTTCTAGTACTTTTTGTATTTGCAACTCCAAACTTTTCAGCTCCTTTACACACAATAGTGGTTGTTCTCTACGTTTTAATTGTACTATACTTTAGTTAGCTTTTCTACTTGGTTCTGTAGCCCATTCATGGATGGCTAAATTCAAAAAGCAAACAGGATTTGGGATGCTTCCCAACAAACAGTTTTTCGGAAGTGGAGCCACACTTCCTATGCTTGCTCTTCAATTTCTTTACCCAAAAACGGGAAAGGATGAGAACGGAAATGAAGGAAATTCGCCGATCAATTTGACGAGAAAAATAAACAGAAATTCTCACAGATAAGCGTGTGCCCTCACATATCTTCTTATCTCTTTTTATAAGTTCTCGTGGAGCTGGGGCGTCAAAAAAGCGTCAAACAGCATTTTAATCCTACTAATATTGGAACGCACAAAGCCAAAAAAGAGTATTTATGCGGGGGCTGCGGGATGTGGGCATCCCATGCTACCAAAGCAATTCTACTATTTTTTATTGCCTGTATAGCTAAATCAGCCGTCATAAGGCGGCAAATCGTTTCATGGGAAGATGGCGCAAACCCGCATGAAATGGGCATTTTCTCAAATCCGGCGAATAAGGCGGCGTAACCTGTAACAGCATGGTTTTGTAAAGTTGGGCACCATTTGGGCACCATAAAACAAAAAAACAGCAAGCCCTTGCGGGGCCTGCTGACAGCTTTAGTATACCACACCCTTCCCGAAACCGTAAGAGGCCGGACGGAATTTGCGGGCATGGGCCGACAAGGGGCTTGTGCGGAAAAATAGGGCCTCCAAACCCCTGACAGAACGGGCCTCTGCGGGCGCGGAACCGAGGGGTCCTGTATCATTTCACCCCCCCCCCCGGAAACAGATTTTTATCGTTACGCAAGACAACCCCGGCGTAAGACTGAACCCCGTCTTATGCCGGGGCTGTTTCCATGCGCAGCGGGAATCCCAATCCCACCGAAAACAATCGTGGCAAGCAGGGCTGGAGTATATACACTCCTGCAAAACGCTTGTTGGGTACTGGAACCCAAACCCCGTAAAAGGGCCGCCACCGGCGGCCTCTTTCATCGCCCCTGACGGGAGGGCTGCGCGTCCGGCCGGACGCTTTCAAACATGATGGAGACGCCATCGACACTAGGCCTGCGGGCCGTCGCCGCTCCACTTGTGGAGCGTTTGGCAAGGCAGCTGGGGCGCACCTTGCCGGGGGATTGGGGCGGCCCCCAACAAGCAGATTTTACAGGTTTTCGCCAAGGCAAAAATCGGGAAAATCGCAAAGTGTGTACCACTTTGCCCTGCTTGCCGCTATTGTTTGAGCGGAAACGCTCCTTCCCCAGCCGGTGCGGTTTCCCCCGCCCCGTCCGGAACCAGTTTCAGCAGGACGGAGGCGTAGAACGCCCCGCCTTTCTGCTCAAACTGCACCGTGCCGCCGTACCGGGCGGCAATCTCCCGCACGGATTCCACGCCGATTCCGGCCCCCTCCCGTTTGGAGGAAAGCGGCGTGTCCCCGTCGAACATCACTGGCGTCACACATGGATTGTCCACCAGAATCAAAAGCGTGGAGCTGCCCCGCCGCTTGACCCGGAGCTTAATGGTCTGCGGCCCTCCCGCCGCCTCCCGCTTACAGGCTTCCACCGCGTTTTCCAGCAGGTTCCCCAGCAGCACTGTTATGTCCGTGCTGGACACCGGGCAGCCGTCCGGGTAGTCTATCCCCGCTTCAAAGGCAATCCCGCCGTCCCGCGCCGAGGCCGCGTAGTAGCATACGACGGCGTTCACCACGTCGTTGCGGCAATACCGCTCCCAAGTGTCCGGGGGCAGCTGGCTTTGATACAGTTCGATGTATTCCGCAAGCCCCGCCTTGTCATCATGCTCCAGATAGGACTTCACCACGGCCAAATGCTGCCGAAGATCGTGGCGGGCCTTGCGCGTTTCGTCCATGTGGACGGCCAGCGCATCAAACTGCTTTTTCTGCGCCAGCAGGCTCCGGTCGGCGTACCGGAGCGATTCTTCCAGTTGTGTCCGGCTCCGTGAGATTTCCAGTACCCGGAGCGCCACATGGGACACATAGCAGGCCCCGAACAGCATGAGGTAGCGACAGATTAGAAACTGCCATGAGGCGAAGGCGTACACGTCGGTCATGGTACAGTAAAGGATACCGAACAGCGTGGAAAACAGCGGAATTTTCCAGAACCGCCGCCAGATTTCCGGGTCCTCGATTTTCAGCGCGTCCCGCACCGTATGGAGGAAAAACCGGAGCAGGAACGGGCAGGTAATCAGGTAGATCACAATGCGGGCGACGTTGTAGACCAAATAGGGGTGCCGGCCGGACACGTCCGGGAAAAAACGGCTTTCAATAAAGTTCGCGTTTCCCATGACAAAAAACTGCCACGCCAGCGTAAGCAGCCAGGTAAACAGGAGTTTTGGCAGGGTGTCCTTAATCAGCGAAAAGGCGCAAACCAGATATGCCAGCATAAAGACGTAACGGAGAATGGTCGTCCACCGGGCCGCCGCCTCATAGCCGCCCAGGTTGACGGCGTAAAAGGACGCGCTGTACGCCGCCGTCAACACAAACTGCACCAGCACCACATACCGGAAGGGAATCCGCAGCCTGCCGCGAAAAATCCAGTACCGGGGCATGGTAAAGGGAATGGTATCAAGGAACGGGAACAAAAGCACCATCAGCGCGTCAACCGTGTCCATCATAAAAGCGCGTCCTCCCTTTCCCGCTGGAACAGATAGGAACTATACAGCCCTTCCAGCTTTTTCTTCTCCCGCTGGGCAAAGGGGACGCCTGCCCCGTTGTCCATCCGGAACACCAGCGCGTCGATTCGCTCCACCCGTTCCGCGTTGACGATACAGCCCTTGTAGCAGGGCAAAAACTGTGGGTAAGGGGCCAGCAGCCCCGCCAGCTCCCCGAAGGGCAGACGGAACCGGAGGACGCCCCGCCTGTCGGTATGGATTTGGGTATAGTGTTCGTCTTTGTCGCACCAGAGGATTTCACGGAGCAGCACCTTTTCCTGTTCCACCCGGACAAACCGGGCGCTGCGTATCTTCTCCACCCCGGCCAGCTCCATGGTCTTTTCAAAGTCGCCGTAGTCGTAGGGCTTGACCAGATACCCACAGGCCCGCACCCCGTAGCTCTCGACGGCGTGGCTCACGCTTGTGGTGACAAACACCAGCGCCGCCAGCTTGTCCTTCTCCCGGATTTTCCGGGCCGTATCAATGCCGGAAAGCCCGTCCATGTACTGGTCGATAAAAATAACGTCCCACGCCTCCGGCTGGAATTGGGACAAAAAATCCTCCCCGCTGGAAAACTCCCCGACGGCGGGCGTTTCCCCGGCGTAATGCCCGTTTAAGTATTGGTGCAGGCACTTCCTTAAATCCTCCCTGCACGATTCAAGGTCGTCTATGATTGCGGCTCTCATGTCAAAATCCCTCCCTCCGTATCACAAAGTTTTTTCGTTGTCAAGACCATTTTACCGCAAAAATCCCGTTTTGACCATGCAAGTTACGGCCAAAAATGTCAAGTTGCGGCCACTCCCTTGAAAACCGCCGCCTTTTTCCCTATGCTGAACGTGTAGAAAGCAATCTGGACAGGAAGGAGGCCGCCTATGTGGAGCATGATTGTCTGCGACGGCGACGGAGCGGAGCGGGAACAGTTGATGGATTTGGCCCGCCAGTGTTTGGAGGAAAAGGAGGTGGAGGCAGAGGTCACAGGCTGCGCGGATTGGCCGGAGCTGGACGGCATGGTAAAGCGGGCGCTGCCGGACGCGGTGATCGTGGCGCAAGACAGCGTGGAGGGCTTAAACACCATCACCAGCGCGCGGCTGCTATCCCGGAAAATCATCTGGTTTTCCGATTTGGATTTTGGGGTGCAGGCATACCGGCTGTGTGTGCCGTTCTTCTGCAAAAAGCCGGTGACGCGCTACAAGATGGAGCAGGCATTGACGCGGTTCATGGAGCTAAGCCAAGGGGCCGGAAAAGCATAGGAGTTTCAAAAAAGCAATCAAGCGGATTTGAAGGGGGTATACCCCCTTCAAGCAGCTCCAAAGGAGCTGCTTGAAAAACCCCTGTCTGTCCGCATACGAAACGATAGGAGGGAACGTTATGTTGAGAACGAGAAAACGGATAGGGGCTGCGCTGCTGGCCGCCGGGCTGGTGTTTTCCCAGTTGGGGGCCACGGCCTACGCGGTGGAATCCCCGGCAGGCACCGGCCTGTGTGAACACCACACTGCCCATGACGCCGCCGTATGCGGTTATGTGGAGGCCATACCGGGCCGCGACTGCGAACACGAACACACGCCGGAGTGCTACACGGACGAGCTGATTTGCGGCATGGACGAGGACGCGGAGCAGACGGCCACCGACAGCGACGCGGGCCATACACACGGGCAGGCGTGTTACGCGCTGGACTGCTCCCATGAGCGCGGGGAGCATACTACCGATTGCGGCTATATAGAGGCCGTTCCGGGTACGCCCTGCGGCTACGTCTGCGAAGTCTGCGCCGGGGAGCCGGACAAGGACAGCGGCAAAGAGGAACCCACCATAAGCGGAAACGGTTTGACCGCGCCGGAGAAAACGGGGACGGAAACCGGGGAGCCGGGAGATACGGGGACGATCACCGTCACGGCCTTTGACGGGATTCCCGACGCGGTGAAACAGCAGACCGTCCCAGCGGGTACGACGCTGGACGGCCTGACCCTACCCGCCACGCTGGGCGCGTCCGGCTATGTCGTGTCCGACGATACCGACCCGGAGCCGGAGGCAATCACCATAACCGGCGTGACGTGGGAACCGGACAGCCCGTGGGACGACACCGCCGAACAGGGCGGCTATCTCTTTACGCCTGTTCTTCCAGCCGGTTATACGCTGGCCGACGGCGTGGAGCTGCCGGAGATTGATGTGCTGATTGGCGGGGCAGTCACGCTTGCCCTTCAAGGCGGCGTTCTCACCGTGACCTTTGACAGAAACGGCACGGGCGGCACGGACGAAGACAACAACGAAATGAAAACGGCCATTGAAACCGCGCTGTCTGGCGACGATAAAGCGGACGTTGCCACCATCAAACTCACTGGCAGCGCGGCGGAGGTCACCGGCTATAACTGGCAATACCTGATCGACCTGTATAACGAAAGCAGCGGCTGGAACAGTCTGACGGCCCTCGACCTGTCCGGCATGACGAACCTGACCACGGTAAAGAATGATACGGGCATGGTGAAGAGCCAACAAACAAAACTGCAAACGCTGACCCTCCCGGACAGCGTGACACAAATTGGGGATTCTGCGTTTAACAACTGCAAGAATCTTAAGCTGACCGAGCTGCCGGGCGGCGTGACACAAATTGGGGATTTTGCGTTTAGGGGCTGCACGGGTATTACCCTGACCGAGCTGCCGGACGGCGTGACACAAATTGGGAATTCTGCGTTTTCCAGCTGCACGGGTATTACCCTGACCGAGCTGCCGGGCGGCTTGGAACAAATTAAGCCTTCTGCGTTTAGGGGCTGCACGGGTATTACCCTGACCGAGCTGCCGGGCGGCTTGGAACAAATTGAGCCTTCTGCGTTTTACGGCTGCATGGGTATTACCCTGACCGAGCTGCCGGGCGGCGTGACACAAATTGGGGGTTCTGCGTTTGCCCACTGCACGGGTATTACCCTGACCGAGCTGCCGGACGGCGTGACACAAATTGGGGGTTCTGCGTTTGCCCACTGCACGGGTATTACCCTGACCGAGCTGCCGGGCGGTGTGGAACAAATTGGGGATTTTGCGTTTTACGGCTGCACGGGCCTTGATAAAATCATCATGGAACCCACGACCGCGCCGACTATAAACGACAGCACTTTCGAGAACACAAGCACCGGTCTGACCTTTTACGTCCCGAAGGGCGGGACAGGCTATGACAGCGGCGGCTGGGAGAACTTGAACACGGTTGAATACAGCCCCGTCACGTCAATTTCCCTTCCGGCCACGCTGGAACTGCGGCCAAATGGGAGCGGTACGCTAACCACCACCTTTATACCGAGCGACGCTACATTCAAAGAAGTCATATGGGAGAGCAGCGACACCAACATTGTCGCGGTAGATCAAGACGGCAACGTGACCGCCGTTTCTAACGGCACGGCCACGATCACCGCGACCTCCCGGCAAGGGAGAAAAACGGCCACCTGCACCGTCACTGTGAAAGACGCTCCCCCGGTCACAATCCCGGTAATAGGTGTGACGCTGAATCATTCGGCCTATACCCTGCACACCGACAAAGACCCGCGTTCCTTCCAGCTAATTGCCACGGTGGAACCGTCTAACGCCTCCAACAAGGCGGTAAGCTGGCAGTCCAGCGATACCGGCATAGCGACCGTGGACGCAAGCGGCAACGTGACCGCCGTCAAAGAGGGTACGGCCACCATAACCGTCGCCACCACGGACGGGAGCAAAACGGCCACCTGTACCGTCACTGTGAAAACCGATTCCAGTGGAGGCGGTGGAAACAGCGGAGGCGGCAGCAGCCATTACATCACCACCACCCCGGAACCGCCGAAACCCAATCACCCCGTACTGGCCGTGATCGAGCTGCCCGTGTCCGTGGGGAACGGCACGGCCACCGGCAAGCCGGACGACGGGCGCACGGCGGCGGCCATAGCCGAGGCCGGAAAGGACGCCAAGGCCAAGACAAACGGTATCGCGGTACAGTACGACGCGAAAACGTCCCTGACCTACGACGGCTTTTCCATCGTCATTCAGCGGGCCACCCTTGACCGGCTGATCGCCGCCAAGGTGCAATATGTCATCTTGAACACCGGCGTTGTAGATATAACCTTTGACCTTGCCGCCCTGCAAGAGATTCAGAAACAGGCCACCGGCGACATTACCCTGACCGCCGTCCGGGAAACCGGCCTTGCCGGGGACGCGCTGGCCGCTGTCGGCTCCCGCCCCCCCCTCCCGCCGCCCGGGGCATGGTTAACGG
>OBXQ01000318.1_pt1 | contig 31466 bp, 27 predicted proteins | sample 1476641 | NCBI WGS metagenome assembly OBXQ01 (sample SAMEA2580174, study PRJEB22360) | human gut metagenome | biome: human gut; feature: human-associated habitat; material: faeces | place: Denmark | collected 2008/2010
TGTAAATGAAATCAGCTTTCATTGATGAGATAAGAAATATTTAAGTTCATTCTTAATATTTTTGAAAATAATTAGAAAATAGCGCGTATTTAATTAACTGATTAAAACAATAATTAGTGGTGTATTTACCATGTTATAAGTACATAGTTTACTTATGATGTTAATCAGCAAGGACGTAATAATATATTTTTTCATATAAGCTTATTCATTCAACATATTGAATTACAACGTGGTGATAAAAGAGTGAAATCCGCTTATAACAAAAAAATAGTAAAATAGGGATAAACGCATAAAAAGGGGAAAAAGTGAGTGTTGATAGCAAAAAGTTCACACTAATAGGACTAATCCTTGTATTAGCTATTCTTTTATTTGTCGCTTGGAAGTGGATATTTCCACGGCCACAATTTGCCCATGTGGTTTCAGCAACACCGATTAAATCAACCGTTTTTGTGACAGAAGAGTATTGCCATCGTATTGGACTGCCTACACAATTTACACCAGAAAAATTATCGCGTTTTCATCCCGCAGAGCAAGAGTGCCGTGTTTTCTATATGATAGAAGCGCTAAACAATAAAAGTATTGCTCACTTCCCTTATGCTCAATTTAGAGAATGTATTCCCATTTACCGCCAAGAAAGGCGAGTTATCGGTTATGATGTGCTTTACACAATTGATGGTACACCGGGTAAAGTGAGAACGACATTTAAACCGGGCGATATCATCGCGCTAGATAGCGATGGCCGACTTGTTTTGGAGCAAGAGCCATATTGTTCTATGAATGAAAATATTCCTTGCCGTAAAGAGTAACGGTTTTCTTTTTAGCATTAATGCTGATAACTGATAAGATAAAAAAGGCCTAATATTTATTATGTTAGGCCTTTTTGCATTTTGTTATCTAAACAGACAATGCGTTTATTTTGTGTTCACTAAAAGCGGTGAGCATATCGTCGATAAAAGTGAGTCGTTTTTCTCGATCGGTTAGGGTGATCATAAATTTCAATTTGGTAGGGCCATCTAAACGGAAGATGCTCGGTTGCTCTTGCAATAAACCGATTAAATAAGTCGGGTCGACATTATTTTTTTCACCAAACTCAATAAAGCCACCTTTGTCATGGGCTTCAATGCGAGATATACCTAAACTCATGGCGCTTAATCGAATCGCCGCATTACGTAATAAGTTGCGTCCTGCATCAGGTAAGGTGCCGAATCTATCAATAAGCTCTGCCCTTAGATCATTAAGTTCATTTAAGTCTTTGGCACTGGCAATACGTTTATAGAAAGAGAGTCTTACATTGACATCAGGAATATAGTCATCGGGCAATAGCACCGGCATTCTTAATTCAATTTCGGTTTGCTGATTGGTCAGATCTTCTAATGATGGCTCTCGACCCTCTTTTAATGCTTCAACTGCACTTTCCAATAACTCCATATATAAAGAGAAGCCAACGGTATTCATTTGACCGCTTTGCTCTTCACCTAATAACTCTCCCGCACCACGAATTTCTAGATCATGTGTGGCTAAAGCAAAACCTGCGCCGAGATCTTCTAGGGAGGCAATCGCTTCTAAGCGTTTATGGGCATCTTTAGTCATTGCTTTGGGATGAGGGGTCAATAGATAAGCATAGGCTTGATGATGAGAGCGACCAACGCGTCCACGTAATTGGTGTAGCTGCGCTAAACCAAAGTGATCGGCACGTTCAATAATAATGGTATTGGCACTCGGAATATCAATACCCGTTTCTATAATGGTGGTGCAGAGCAATACATTAAATCGTTGATGGTGAAAATCGTTCATCACACGTTCAAGCTCACGTTCACGCATTTGCCCATGGCCAATACCAATACGAGCTTCAGGTACTAACTGTGCTAGCCTATCACGCGCTTTCTCTATATTTTCAACATCGTTATACAAATAGTACACTTGCCCGCCACGTAATGTTTCACGCAAGATAGCCTCTCTAACAACCAGATCATCATATTCGCGGACAAATGTTTTAACGGATAAACGGCGAGCGGGTGGGGTGGCAATAATTGACAGATCACGCATACCACTCATCGCCATATTTAGCGTACGAGGAATAGGGGTGGCCGTTAAGGTTAATATATCGACATTGGCACGCATTGCTTTAATACGCTCTTTATGACGTACACCGAAGCGATGCTCCTCATCAACAATTAATAACCCTAAGTCTTTCCATTGAATGCCCGGTTGTAATAATTTATGTGTACCAATAACGATATCAATGGTGCCTTCTGCTAATTTTTCGGTGATCTGCTGTTGCTCTTTGGCACTACGAAAACGTGAGATCATCTCAATATTGACCGGCCAATTAGCAAAGCGATCACGAAAGTTTTCAAAGTGTTGTTGAGCCAGTAGGGTAGTAGGCACCAAAATAGCCACTTGCTTATTGTTGCTTATTGCAAGAAATGCCGCACGCATAGCAACTTCTGTCTTACCAAAACCAACATCACCACATACTAACCTATCCATGGCAATGGCTTGGCACATATCACTTAATACGGCATTAATTGCCATCTCTTGATCGGGTGTGGTTTCAAAAGGGAAGCTTTGGCGGAAAGTGTGATATTGTTCTTTATCTAATTTAAAGGCAAAACCAGATTTAACGGCTCGTTGAGCGTAGACATCTAATAATTCCGCCGCCACATCACGCACTTTTTCAGCTGCTTTTTGGCGCGCACGAGTCCAAGCATCACCCCCTAATTTATGAAGAGGTGCATTTTCATCCGCCCCACCAGAGTAGCGACTGATCAAATGCAGTGACGAAACAGGAACATAGAGTTTGTCATCTCCCGCATACGAGAGGATCAAGTACTCTGCTTTTACGCCACCCGCTTCTAAGGTAGTCATACCTTGATAACGACCCACCCCATGCTGAAGATGGACAACAGGTTGTCCGGGACTTAATTCTGCCAGATTGCGGATCAGTGTATCGGTATTGATGGTGCGACGATTATCTTGACGGCGACGGTGGACTCGCTCACCTAACATATCACTTTCGCAGATCAGCGCTAACTGACGATAATTGTCAATAAAGCCATGCTCTGCAGAGCCAATAATAAAATAACACCCTTTCTCTTTAGCATCCGCTAATTCAATAATTTGTTTGGGGGCAATTTTAATTCTAGATAAGAGCTCTTGAACGGTTTCCCGCCGGCCTTCACTTTCAACCGAAAAAACAATACTGCCAGAAAATTGCTCTTGGAAACGGCGTAGATTATCAAGCGGTGATTTACTTTGTGCATTGACTGATAAATCAGGCAGTGGTTGATAACCTAAATTGGTATAACCCGCTTTTTCCGGCAGTGCTTGCGTTTTAAGTTGAATACGTGGCCACTGTTTTAACTGTTGATTGAGCGTTTCGACATTAAGCCAAATATCATCTGGTGGCAGTAATGGCCGCATGGGATCAACACGACGGCTTTCATAACGTTGGTTGATATCTTGCCAAAATTTATCAGCGCAATCTTGCAGATCTTGCGTCACAATTAAGGTGTTTTGTGGGAAATAAGCAAATAAATTGGATAATGGCTGACTAAAAAAGAGCGGTTGCCAGTATTCAATCCCTGCGGGTAATACTTGTTTACTTACTTGTTGATAGATATGTTCAGGATCACGTCTTACTTCAAAACGTTCACGCCATTGGCTACGAAAGAGTTCAATCGCATTAGGATCAGTTGGAAACTCATGAGCCGGTAATAGTTTGATCTGCTCGACTTCTGTTAAGGTGCGTTGCGTATCAACATCAAAAGTTCTTAGGCTATCTATCTCATCATCAAAAAAGTCAATTCGATAAGGAAATTCACTGCCCATCGGGAATAGGTCAAGTAATGCGCCGCGTGTTGCATACTCGCCATGTTCTAACACTTGTTCTACATGACGATAACCCGCCTCATCAAATGTTTTGCGTAAATTGTCGCGAGAAAGTTGCTCTCCTTTACTCATTATTAATGCATGACTTGCGAGATAATCTGTTGGGCAGACTTTTTGCATTAACGTATTGACGGGTAAGATTAAAATTCCCTTGAGAAGTGATGGAATACGGTATAGCGTAGAAAGGCGGTTAGAGATTATTTCTTGATGGGGAGAAAAACTGTCGTAAGGCAATGTTTCCCAATCAGATAATGTCTCTACAGGATAATCACAAAACTGACGGATTTCATCTTGTAAACGCAGTGCATTTTGCATATCACGAGTGACAAGAACGACTAATCCAGCATGACGTTTAATGATTTCTGCACATTCTAGGGCGCAAGCGGCACCTGTCAGCTGACCCAGCTGGCGAGTATCCCCTTGTTTTACAGGAAGTTGATAACGATATTCTGAGGACATAAGCGTGTAATGTGAACTCTTGGTTGTAGTTAACTCCCAACACATCTTTAGCGACATCGCCAAAGCTTAAACTGGCGGGCAGGTTAAGATAAAAGAAAAAACCACAGTTTGGGAATAGAGTGGTTCCATTCAGTAAGACTACCCTTTATTATCCCTGAACACTTAGCATTAGCAACAGGAACAGCACAGTTTTCATGTACAATTCTGTCTCATTTTTTATAGGGCTCCGTTATATGCGGGGTCGCGCAGTCGACAAATTTGGTCGATTCGTCTCATGGCTATCCGCTTTAGGGATTATGCTGGGTGTTGCGGCATTGATCACAGTGACTTCTGTGATGAATGGCTTTGAACGCTCATTACAAAACAGCATTTTGGCCTATATTCCACAAGCTGTTATCACAACACCCAATGGGCAGCTACCCAAACAAGATAGTACTGCACAAATGTTATTAAAACGAGAAGATGTTATCAATGTCGTTCCTTTAGTTGAAGGGGATGTGGTATTACAAAGTAAAGATAATATCGGTGTTGGCGTGATGTTAGGGATTGATAAAGCACAAGATGAACCCCTAACACAGTTTATTCGCTATGGCGATTTCTCGTTATTAAAACCGGGAGAATATGGTGTGATCCTCGGTAGTGGTTTAGCTAAACAGCTAAAAACCAAAGAAGGGGATAGCATTCGTCTTATTGTTCCCGGCGTAAGCCAACTCACCCCAATGGGCCGAGTGCCTAGCCAACGACTGTTTACAGTCAAAGGTATTTTCCAAAGTGGCGGTGATGCGGATGCTTCTCAACTTCTGGTCAATCAACAAGATGCGGCGCGTTTGATGCGCTATCAACCCGGCAATATTACCGGATGGCGTCTATTCTTCTCAACCCCCCTTAATATTGAAAAATACAGTGCTGAACCTTTGCCAGCAGGTTTAAGTTGGAAAGATTGGCGTGAACGAAAGGGCGAATTTTTCCAAGCAGTGAAAATGGAAAAAAATATGATGGGCTTATTGTTAAGCCTAATTATTGCGGTTGCCGCGTTTAATATTATTACTTCGCTTTCATTACTGGTGATGGAAAAACAAGGTGAAGTGGCAATATTACAAACTATGGGATTAAAGCGTTCACAGATAATGTCCATCTTTATGCTACAAGGGGCAGGGGCCGGTATTTTAGGTGCTATTGCCGGAGGTCTGTTAGGGGCGTTACTATCAAGCCAACTAAATGTGATTATGCCTGCGGTAGGGCTTATTCCTCATGGGGTAGAATTACCCGCGACTTTAGAGTGGAGCCGAGTCTTTATGATTGGTTTTGCCGCTATTGTGATTTCACTATTATCGACTTTATACCCGTCTTGGCGGGCCGCAACTATTCAGCCAGCAGAGGCGCTACGTTATGAGTAATACCCCTTTATTACAATGTCATGCACTTTGTAAGCAGTATCAAGATGGTGCTATTTCAACACAAGTCTTAAAATCCGTCTCTTTCGCGATCAATCAAGGTGATTTTATGGCGATTGTCGGCAGCTCAGGTTCAGGTAAAAGTACCCTATTACATTTATTGGGTGGTTTAGACTCTCCAACCTCAGGTGAAGTGATATTTAAAGGGCAATCGCTCAATAAATTAACTTCAACGGCAAAAGCGGATTTACGTAATACTCAATTGGGTTTTATCTACCAATTCCACCATTTATTACCTGATTTTACTGCATTAGAAAATGTTGCAATGCCTCTAATGATTGGTGGAATGAGTGCAGTAAAGGCCAAACAGAAAGCGATGTCTTTACTTGATGCCGTAGGATTAACTGCTCGTGCACATCACCGTCCTTCTGAGTTATCTGGGGGAGAAAGACAACGTGTTGCTATTGCTAGAGCCTTAGTAAACGATCCGGCGTTAGTTTTAGCCGATGAGCCGACAGGTAATCTTGACCAAAAAAATGCGGAAGGTATTTTCGAATTACTCATGAAATTAAATAAAGAAAAGAAAACTGCCTTTTTGGTTGTTACTCATGATTTATCTCTCGCGGCACGCTTTCAACGTCAACTTGAAATGAAAGATGGTCAATTAGAGTCTCAAGAAGCGATTTCAGGAGTGGAATAATGGCGCAGTTGCCACTTGCTTTAGTTACCGCATTACGTTTTTCAAAAGGACGAAAACGTGCTGGTATGGTGTCATTAATTTCGATTATCTCAACGCTGGGTATTATGTTGGGTGTGGCGGTATTGATTATCGGATTAAGTGCCATGAACGGTTTTGAACGTGAATTAAAAAACCGCATTCTTTCTGTGGTTCCCCATGGACAAATTTATTCGGTAGAACAACCCTTTATATCTTGGCAACCGGCACTATCGCGGATTGAAAATACTGAGGGTGTTGTTGCTGCTGCCCCCTATATTTTATTAACCGGATTACTTGAAAAAGGAACAGAATTAAAAGCGGTACAAGTGATGGGGGTTGAACCGAATAAACAAAGTGATATCAGTTTATTACCGAGCTATGTGCAAAATAATGCATGGCAACATTTTCAAGCGGGTCAACAGCAAATCATTATTGGCCAAGGTGTTGCCGATGCTTTGAAAATCAAACAAGGTGATTGGTTAACTATTCTGATCCCTAACAATGATGATCCGAAAAAGCTATTACAACCTAAACGCATTCGTTTACAAGTCAGTGGCATATTTAAACTCAGTGGTATGCTCGATCACCAATTAGCGTTAATTCCATTGGCAGATGCGCAACAGTATCTTGATTACGGCAAAGGAATTACGGGTATTGAAGTGAAAACAAGCGATCCATTTCTAGCTAATGAAATTATTCATAATGCAGGCTTAAATAGCCAAGCCTATGTTTATGCTAAAAGCTGGATCAGCGATTATGGTTATATGTATAGCGATATTCAGATGATCCGCAGCATTATGTATCTCTCAATGATTTTAGTGATTGGGGTTGCTTGTTTTAATATTGTCTCGACGCTGATTATGGCGGTAAGAGATAAGAGCGGAGATATTGCTATTTTACGAACGTTAGGCGCAAGAGATAGCCATATTCGCAATATTTTCTTATGGTACGGACTGTTGTCAGGCATGATCGGATGCGTGGCCGGTGTTATTATGGGGGTAGTTGTCTCACTAAATTTAACCCCTATTGTCTCGGTAATTGAATCCATGACAGGACATAGTGTGTTATCAGGAGATGTCTATTTTGTCGATTTCTTACCTTCAGAAATACATGCAATTGATGTTTTCTCCGTATTTTTGACGACGGTTATTTTGAGTTTGATTGCCAGTTGGTATCCTGCTCGTCGAGCAACTAAACTCGATCCTGCTAGAATTTTAAGTGGACAGTAAGTTTATTGACATAAAATGGATATAAACGGAAATAAGACAGTAAAGTTATCAATTTTTATTGATTGTTAAATATAAAAACCAAGGATTGCCATGATGAAACTTAAACTTCGTCATCGTCGGCTTAGGAAGTTTCGTAAGATAAAAAGTTTACGTAGACAACATTCACGTTGTCGTTATTTTCATTTAACCCATAAAACGGAACATGAAATGAATTTACCCAAAGTAGTGGTGCTAACCGGGGCGGGCATTTCGGCTGAATCAGGTATAAAAACCTTTCGATCAGAAGATGGATTGTGGGAAGAGCATCGCGTTGAAGATGTGGCAACGCCAGAGGGATATCACCGCAACCCTAAGCTGGTTCAGCAGTTTTACAATGAGCGCCGTCGTCAATTACAACAACCTTCAATTCAACCTAATGAAGCACATTATGCATTAGCAAAACTTGAGCAATATCTTGGAAAGGATAATTTCCTGCTGGTCACGCAGAATATTGATAACTTACATGAAAAAGCAGGGAGTAAACATATTCTCCATATGCATGGTGAGTTATTGAAAGTCCGCTGTCCGCAATCAGGTCAAGTTTTTGAATGGAAAGGGGATTTATCAACGACAGATTATTGCCATTGCTGCCAATTTCCCTCTCCTCTACGCCCGCATATTGTTTGGTTTGGTGAAATGCCAATCGGCATGGATGAAATTTATCACGCTTTAGCACAGGCAGATTTCTTTATCGCTATTGGCACTTCGGGGAATGTCTATCCTGCTGCTGGGTTTGTCCATGAAGCACGGTTGACAGGGGCTCACACGGTTGAGCTTAACCTTGAACCTAGCTTAGTGGAGAGTGAGTTTGAAGAAAAACATTATGGCCCCGCAAGCCAAGTGGTTGATGCATATGTCCATAAATTGTTTGATTTAATTAATGATCCTAAAGCTGATTTGACGCAATAATTATTTTATAGAGTTCCCTATTATTGTTATTAGAGAGATTTAGGGGGCAAAATGGATAAATTATTAGAACGGTTTTTTGAATACATTAGTTTTGATACACAATCGAAACCATCATCGAAAATGTCACCAAGTAGCGATGGTCAGCTAAAATTAGCGAAGGCACTGGTACAAGAATTAAAAAAACTGGGTTTTTCTGATGTGACACTCAGTGATAAAGGATGCGTTATGGCGAGTTTGCCCTCTAACGTATCTTGGCCTGTACCTGTTATTGGCTTTATTTCCCATCTTGATACTTCACCTGATTTTTCAGGTAAACATGTAAAACCTCAAGTGCTTGAAGATTACCGTGGTGGTGATATCGCGCTAGGTATTGGTGATGAAGTATTATCACCGGTTATGTTTCCAATTTTACACTCAATGATTGGTAAAACATTAATTACAACGGATGGTAAAACTCTATTAGGTGCTGATGATAAAGCCGGTATCGCAGAGATAGTCACTGCGATGGTACGTTTAAAAGCACAAAATCGACCTCATGGTGATATCCGTATTGCATTTACGCCGGATGAAGAGATAGGGCGTGGTGCACATTATGTCGACCTAAAAGCATTTGGTGCTAACTGGGCATATACCGTTGATGGTGGTGGTGTGGGCGAATTGGAATATGAAAATTTCAATGCCGCTTCTGTGAGTATTAAAATCGTTGGTAATAATGTTCATCCCGGTAGTGCCAAAGGCGTGATGGTAAATGCGTTAGGACTCGCTTCGCGTATTCACCAAGAATTACCTGTTGAAGAGACCCCTGAAAACACAGAAGGCTATGAAGGTTTTTATCACCTACAAAGTATTAAAGGTACGGTGGAAAGAGCCGAAATGCACTATATTATTCGTGATTTTGATCGCAATCAGTTTGAAAAGCGTAAACAAAACATGATCACGATTGCTGAAAAAGTAGGTAAAGGTCTACATCCTGATTGCTATATTGAACTAACTATTGATGATAGCTACTACAATATGCATGATAAAGTGGTTCAGTATCCACATGTTATTGATATTGCAAAACAAGCAATGATTGATTGTGATATTGAACCTGATATTAAGCCTATTCGTGGTGGTACAGACGGTGCTCAGCTTTCTTACCGTGGATTACCTTGCCCAAATATCTTTACGGGTGGTTATAATTTTCATGGCAAACATGAATTTATCTCTTTAGAAGGTATGGAGGCCGCAGTAAGTGTTATTATGCGAATTGCTGAAATTACTGCCGAAAGAGAAAAAGCAAAAGTTATTTGTTAATAGAGCAGTTATGTAAAATAATTTCCCCATAATAGCCGACAATCTCGGCTATTATTTTATCTTTGTATTTTAAATATAGGGTTTGTTTTCATATAATTTAAAATTAAACTTTAAAAATAAGTTTGTTTTTTATAAGTTATTGGCCGATTATTTCAAATAATATTCTTTATAATCTAAATAAAATGATATAAGGATATTTGCGTAATGGCTGTACTCTCCAAAATAATAATAAAACAAACAAGCTCAGAATGTCTGTGTAAAAAAATACCGATAACCAGTGATAATACTCTTAGTAAACAAGAGTATAAAGCATCGTTTATTATCGTTTTCAGCTATTTTTTAATTACCCATCTTATTATATTTTCTTTATATTTATCAAATGATAAGCATACCTGGTTACTTTTAGGGCTACAGAGTGCGTTCTTTATCGTTTTGCCATGGTTATTTTATGGCACAAGAACTTTACTAAAAGAGGCGATGTATTATTTAATAAGATAACAGTTACTGTTTATTAACATAGTTAAAATAACACCCAGCTATAATTAGCTGGGTGTGTTTGTATAAAAATAGTTTATTTATACTTAATCTTCAAAATACCAATAGCCTTGGTTAACAAGATGCGTCAATAAACGTATAAATTTTGGATCTGCTAAAGCATCACCTAAATGTTGTTTATCAATACAATCATATTGGCAAAGGGCATCTGCAGCTTCAATATGATGAGTATCCATTAATTCACCATTAACAAAGCAACTATCACCAACACGCAGTGCGCGAATACCGTTTAAACGATGAAGTTGTTCACCTTGTTGCAGTAAATCGTGGATCTCAGCATTTTCATATAAAGGTTCAGGAATGGCCAAGTCAAGTTCATGGCGAGATTGAGAAATAAACTCCCCAAACCAATGACGGAATACTTCGGGTTGGGCAAGTAAGTCTTCCATCATATCATGCAACTTATTTAATTCTTGATGCTGGACTAATGCCGGATTATCTCGAGGAGTAAGATCAGGATCACTGTAACGGTAGCTTCCTAAGTCATTTGCTAAAACATAGTCAGCAAAACCGCTAAATAGCTCTCGTGCATTAGGTGCTCTAAAGCCAACAGAATAGTTTAGTGATTCTTCAATGGCATAACCTTCATGAGGAAATCCAGGTGGAATATACAGAATATCACCCGGCTCTAATTCTTCATCGATAATGGCGTCAAAAGGATCAACTTGAAGTAAATCCGGGTGAGGGCAGTGCTGTTTCATTGGGATTTTCTCACCCACACGCCAACGACGACGACCTTGCCCTTGAATAATAAATACGTCATATTGATCAAGATGAGGACCCACACCGCCTCCGGGAACAGAGTAAGAGATCATCAAATCATCAATACGCCAATCGGGCAACACACGAAAAGGTTTCATCAATGCCGCACTTGGAAAATGCCAGTGATCGACCGCTTGAACTAATAACGACCAATCTTTATCGCCCAAACCTTCAAAGTGCTCAAAAGGCCCATGTTTAACTCCCCACTGCCCATCTTGACAACTCACAAGACGGCTATCCACTTCATCTTCCATTGCAAGACCTGCAAGTTCATCAGGAGATAAAGGATCAACAAAACCAGAGAAGCCGTTTTTGATTAATAAAGGACGTTTTTGCCAATGGCTTTCTAAAAATGATTGCCAATCTAAATTAAGTTTATAGTCCATTGTGTATTTCCTGAATTTGGGAAGCCTAAAAATATCATATAATGAATTACAACTTCCTGCTAAACATTCCTTGGTGCAATGTGAGTAATAACGAGTAATATACTGACAACTGCGTAGTTATCATACATCTCGCAATCTTATTGTGATAAGACCTAAATTAAATCAGCAATAATATAAGTTGATAGAGAAGAGCGTTACTCTATTTCAGTAGTGAGTTGTTGCTCAGCAAAGGTGACGATGAGTCTTGCCCCCCCTAATGGACTATCAGTAATGGTGATATCACCGTTATATTGCTCAATAATATCAACAGCAATTGATAATCCTAAGCCTTGTCCTGGGCGCAATGTATCTGCACGTGTACCACGCTGAAAAATAAGCTCCCTTTTTTCTGGGCTGACTCCTGGGCCATCATCATCTACGGTGATAATCACACAATTGTCATCATGACTTACATTGATCTCGACAAACTCTAAGCAGTACTTACAAGCATTATCAAGTACATTCCCCATGACTTCCATAAAATCATTCTTTTCACCTAACCACATCATTTCAGGGGAAACATTTAACGTTATATCAACGCCTTTGGATTGATAGACCTTATTAAGTGCACTACAAAGATTGTCAAGTAAGCCTGATAAAGAGTGGAGCTTGCGTGTTGTTATATCGTGATCGCCGTGAAGAGAAGCTCGATGTAAATAATAACCAACTTGCTGTGAAATTCGTTCAATTTGACTTTGCATAATTGGCTCAGCTTGTTCTATAGACATTTGTTTGCCAGCACGTAGAGCACGTAATGTTGATTGTAAAACAGCAAGGGGGGTTTTTAAGCTATGGGTCAGATCAGATAAACTGGTACGGTATTTACTATAACGGTTGCGTTCATTACGCAATAAAATGTTGAGATTATAAACTAATCCTTTGAGCTCTTTAGGAGGATTTTCATCTAAATTATCGCGAGTGCCTTTTTCCAACGCGCTGATCTGCTCAATAATGGATTTAATCGGCCTTAAACTCCAATGGGCTGCTAACCAAATTAATGGGATCACCAAAAGAAAATTAGCCAGTAATATATAGAGAAACCAATCCCAGACTCTACTTACATTTTGCAGACTTTGAGGAATAGGATCGATAACCGCAATGGATAGATAAGGTATATTATCCGCCGCAGGATAGTGATTAATAACCACGGAATGCGTTAAGGTATCATTACTTGAATATTCGTTGAGTTTTTTTAGATAGGCTCGATATTGAGGCAGTTGCTGTAACATAAAACGTGTCGTTTTAACATTCACACTAATTTCAAATAAGCCTTCTTTATTGCGCCATTTTGGCGCGATACTGTTTGGGATCACCTGAGGTAAATCCGTTGGCGTCCATAGCACATTGCCTTTCTCGTCGAAAATAACCACCAGCGATGTGTTGTTGTTATTGAGGTTAGTCGGAAATTCAATCTGCAATTGCCCATCTTTCCATTGCGCTAAGCTATAGTAGAGATTACTTTGGCTACGCATTAGCATAAAAGTCGTTTTATCAAAACTGACAATAGAACCGACTATGGCAACCAAACCATAAGAGAGTGTCAGTGCTAAAATAATGGCGCTGGTGGCAAGTAAAAATCTTGTTCGTAAAGAGAAGGGCGAACGTTGTTTTTTATGCATATTAAGCTTTCATATCAAAACGATAACCTTGTCCACGTACAGTTACAATGACATCATTATCATATTTTTGGAGAATTTTTTTGCGCAGACGCCCCATAAGCACATCAATGGTATGACTTTCTCGCTGCTCTGCATCAGGATAAAGTTGGCGCATTAGCACATCTTTGCTCACCACTTTGTTTTGATTACGCATTAATGTTTCTAAAATAGTATATTCGAATGCAGTGAGCTTGATTTGCTCACCTAAGATCATGAACTCTTTACGTGATAAATCCAACTCAAAAGGGGCAATAGTCAGTATTTGTGAGGCAATGCCCATGTTTCTTCGCATTAATGCCTGAACGCGTGCCACGATCTCTTCAAAATGAAAAGGCTTTGTCACATAATCATCAGCACCGGCATTTAATGCGGTCACTTTTTCCTGCCAGCTTTCTCGAGCCGTTAATACCATAATGGGAATAGTAATATTATTTTCCCGCCATCGACGAATAAGGCTGATACCATCTTCATCAGGAAGACCTAAATCAACAATGGCGACATCAGGTGTACTTTCTGCGATAAAGTGATCGGCTTCTTTCGCATCCTGTGCTGCATCAACTTGATGTCCTGCATCGCGAAACTGCACAGATAAATGATGGCGAAGTAAGATATTATCTTCAATAATTAAGATCCGCATATTCCACCTTGTGTACATCAGTAAAAATCAGTTGCTGTAAGAGAAGTTAAGATAATGATAGTCAATCTAGCACCTAAAGAATACCGTAACGGACAATGTGTTTAAGTTATAGATAGTTTTTATCTTATTTAGGACGGACGGGTAATCGATATAAAAAAAGGCAGAGATTATCTGCCTTTTAAGTATGGGATAAATTAATCTAATTTATCAACAAGTTGACTGGCAAAACCAATATAGCTTTCAGGTGTCATCGCTTTTAAGCGTGCTTTTTCTTGTTCTGGTAGTGCTAAACCGTCAATAAACACAATCATATCTTGTGCCGTGATCCGTTTACCACGAGTTAACTCTTTAAGTTTTTCATAAGGCTTTTCAATACCATAGCGACGCATAACCGTTTGGATTGGTTCAGCAAGAACTTCCCAGTTACTATTTAACTCTTCACGAAGATGACTTTCATTAACTTCTAATTTATTTAAGCCTTTCATGGTTGATTGGTAAGCGATTAATGCATAACCGATACCGACACCTAGGTTACGTAGTACGGTTGAGTCAGTTAAATCACGTTGCCAACGCGAAACCGGTAATTTGCTGGAAAGGTGACCCATAACGGCATTAGCTAAACCTAAATTACCTTCAGAGTTTTCAAAATCGATAGGATTCACTTTATGAGGCATTGTTGATGAGCCAATCTCACCGGCAATAGTCTTCTGTTTGAAGTGATTAAGAGCGATATAACCCCAAATATCACGGTCAAAATCAATTAAAATTGTATTAAAGCGGCTGATGCAATCAAAAAGCTCGGCAATATAGTCGTGTGGTTCAATTTGAGTAGTATATGGGTTCCATGTGATCCCCAATGAAGTAACAAATTCTTCACTAAATTGGTGCCAATCAACTTCAGGATAGGCAGCTAAGTGAGCATTATAGTTACCTACTGCACCATTAATCTTACCTAAAATTTCTACTTGAGTAAGTTGGCGATATTGACGCTCCATACGGTATGCAACGTTTGCAAACTCTTTTCCTACCGTTGAAGGTGTTGCCGGTTGTCCGTGAGTACGAGAAAGCAGGGGTAAATCACGATATGCTTGCGCCATTTTACTGATAGTATCAATAAGCTCGCGCCATGCAGGTAGTAGCACTTCTTGGCGTGCTGTTTCTAACATGATGGCATGGGATAAATTATTAATATCTTCAGAAGTACAAGCGAAGTGAATAAACTCAGAAACTTGCTGTAGTGCAGGGATAGCTGCCACTTTTTCTTTTAAGAAATATTCAACCGCTTTCACATCATGATTGGTGGTGCGCTCGATAGTTTTGATACGGGCAGCATCATCTTCATTGAAGTTAGCAACAATTGCATCAAGGTAATCGATTGCGTTTTGTTCAAAGGCGGGAACTTCTTTAATGTCGGTGCAAGATGCTAGCTTTTGTAGCCAGCGAACTTCTACCTGTACACGGAATTTCAAAAGACCGAATTCACTAAAAATAGTCCGTAACGACGAGGTTTTACTACCGTAACGACCGTCAATCGGTGAAATCGCTGTCAGCGAAGATAATTCCATTGTTGGCAACTCCCAGGTTGAATTTTAAAGTATTAACATTGAGCGAGAAAATCATCAGTTTGTCGTAAGATGGTTTTTTGATGGAGTAAAAAATCAAAACGGCGACCACCTACTTGACGCCAAAGTACGGCACTACGAAGACCTGTCAGAAGTAATCCACGAACTTTGGCTTGAATAATAGGGTTTTTAAGCAACTCAATCGAACCATTAACTTGAATTTTTGGCCCTACAGGGCTGACCGCATCACTATAAACGCCAGCGAGAGCATTAAATAATCCGTCAGAAAGCGGTTCAAAATAATTTTTTTGTCGTTCAAGTTGAGATATTTTTTGTGATAAATGCGAACTGTAATCGTTATTTTTGTTGATGATACGTTCAAGGTTAATCAGGCCTTGTTGATAAGTCATCAACTCAAACGTGAGTTTTTCTCTTCTTACCGCTTGATGGATAGCTTTTATGGTTTGAAAACCTAATTTCAAATGACTTATTTGATTACCATAAACATCCAAGGTTGAAGTTGGGTTGATATTAAAAATGCTGTTAACCATGACTTCAACATCTTTCTCGTCTGCATTCCCTTGATAAGCAATTTGCTGAACAAGACGACTTGCCTGGCAGATACCTGCCAGTGCAAGGGTAATATCACGAAAATCTTTAGCCACATCTACTCCTGAATACGTGTTTCAATAATACCGCCACCTAAACAGACTTCGTCTTGATAGAAAACGGCCGATTGCCCCGGTGTAACAGCAGCAACAGGATAGTCAAAACGGACTTCAATTTTATCTTCATCTAATGGTGTTACTGTACACGGAATATCAGCTTGGCGATATCGTGTTTTCACCGTGCAACGAAAAGCTTCGGTAATAGGCTCTCTTGCGACCCAATGAAGTTGTTGAGCAATTAAGCCTACGGACATTAATCGAGGGTGTTCATGACCTTGTGCGACAATTAATATGTTATTTGCAACATCTTTATCGACTACATACCAAGGATCTTCGCTACCTTCTTTTGTGCCACCGATACCCAGACCTTTACGTTGACCTAAGGTGTGGTACATCAACCCTTGATGTTCACCAATGGTTTCGCCATCTACGGTGACGATAGGACCCGGTTTGGCAGGTAAATAGCGCGATAAGAAATCAGTAAACTTGCGTTCACCGATAAAGCAGATCCCCGTAGAGTCTTTTTTCTTGGCGGTGGCTAAATCAAGCTTCTCGGCAATTTTTCTCACCTCAGGTTTTTCCATTTCACCGACAGGGAAAAGGCTTTGGGCGATTTGCTGATGACTTAATGTATATAAGAAGTAGCTTTGATCTTTGTTGTTATCAACACCGCGCAGTAATTGGCTTTTACCATCAATATCACGGCGACGAACATAGTGGCCCGTTGCAATATAGTCGGCCCCTAAATCTTCAGCTGCATATTCTAAAAATGCTTTAAATTTTATCTCTTTATTACATAGAATATCGGGATTAGGGGTGCGGCCAGCTTTATATTCAGATAAAAAGTGTTCAAATACATTATCCCAATATTCAGCGGCAAAATTGATAGTGTGAAGTTCTATGCCAAGCTTATCGCACACGGCTTGCGCGTCGGCAAGGTCGGCAGAAGCTGAGCAATATTCTGTATCGTCATCTTCTTCCCAGTTCTTCATAAACAGACCAACGACCTGATATCCCTGTTCCTTAAGAAGATAGGCTGAGACGGATGAATCTACGCCACCGGACATTCCAACGATGACTTTTTTTTGGCTGTTATCTGACATGAATGGATCTCACTGCGGAAAAATAAGCGCCATACTTTACCATATCACTATCAAGGGTGCATCAAACGAATACATTTTTTGCCTTCTTAACTATGAAAGTCATAGTTAAGAGGCAAATGTTGAACCAAAGCTATCCAGTAAAGAGAGTGGATAACGTTCATTTTGTTGATAACAAAGAATACTTTCTTTTACCAGCGGTGAACGTAATTGTTGGCTATTAATTATCTCTTGTGCGGTCACCCAGTAGCAGCCATTAATATCATCGTCATGTGGTTGTGTGGCTAATTGTTCTGGTGCTTCTATCAAAAATAAAAAACGCAAAAATGGCGTATTGTCCGGTGCCACCCACTGATGTAATTTCAAAAAATATTGTACCGGCAAGGTTAAACCGGTTTCTTCCCATAACTCTCGTTGTGCCGCTTGGATCAGGGTTTCATTTGCTTCTAAATGTCCTGCGGGTTGATTCCATGTGGCTTTGCCATTTACCGTTTCTTCAACAACTAAAAATTTATTGTTTGCATGAACAATACAAGCAACAGTGACATGTGGTTTAAACAAAATTAATCTCCTTCCATTGACCCGGTAATAGATTATCCAAGGTAATATTTCCCATGCTAAAACGAATTAAGCGTAATGTGGGATAACCAATATGGGCAGTCATACGTCTAACTTGGCGGTTTTTTCCTTCAAATAAGGTGATTTTTAACCAGCTAGTCGGAATAGATTGACGCTCCCTAATAGGTGGAAATCGCGTCCAAACCCACGTTGGTTGTTCTACCCTTTCAATTTTTGCAGGTAGTGTTTTCCCATCCTTTAGGTTAAGTCCTTCACGAAATTGTTGTAACGCTATCTCTGTGGGAATGCCTTCTACTTGAGCATAGTAGACTTTCCCTGTTTTTTTATTTGGTTGAGTTAATTTGGCCTGTAATTTGCCATCATTTGTTAATACTAACAGACCTTCACTATCTCTATCTAACCGTCCTGCCGCATAAATATCAGGAATGGGGATAAAATCTTTTAGCGTTTTTCTACCGCTGTCATCGGTAAATTGCACAAGGACATCAAAGGGTTTATTAAAGATAATCACTTTACGCTCACCTCTAGGGCGAGAAGGTTTTTTTTGTCCTACTAGTGCGTGAGATTTGCGTAGTTTCGATCTATTGTTAAATTGATTTGCCATAGCTATTTTTTGTCAAAAATGGGAGATTGATTATACCTTAAAAGAGAAGCGATTGGCGTTAGCTGAATAATCAAGTAGTATTGACAGGTCTCTTACAAAAAATTAACAAAGCGTGCGCTTACATGAAAGGAGAGGTAAATGGAAAGCAAAGTAGTTGTTCCGGCTAATGGTGCTAAAATTACATTAGATGCTAAAGGTAAGCTTGTTGTTCCAAATAATCCGGTTATCCCTTATATCGAAGGGGATGGTATCGGTATCGATGTCACGCCAGCAATGTTAAAAGTTGTTGATGCAGCGGTTGAAAAAGCTTACGGCAATGAACGTAAGATTGAGTGGATGGAAGTCTACACCGGTGAAAAATCAACACAAATTTATGGTAAAGATGTTTGGCTGCCAGAAGAAACCTTAGATCTTATCCGTGAATATCGTGTTTCTATTAAAGGTCCTCTGACTACACCAGTAGGTGGTGGTATCCGTTCATTAAATGTGGCACTACGCCAACAACTCGACCTTTACGTTTGCCTGCGCCCAGTGCGTTATTACAAAGGCACTCCAAGCCCAGTAAAACACCCAGAACTGACGGATATGGTTATCTTCCGTGAAAACTCAGAAGATATCTATGCCGGTATTGAGTGGAAAGCCGGCTCAGCAGAAGCTGATAAAGTGATTAAGTTCCTGCAAGATGAAATGGGTGTAACCAAAATTCGCTTCCCACAAGATTGTGGTATCGGTATTAAGCCATGTTCAGAAGAGGGGACTAAACGTTTAGTTCGCGCAGCGATTGAATATGCAATTGATAACGATCGTGACTCCGTTACATTGGTGCATAAAGGTAATATTATGAAATTTACCGAAGGTGCCTTTAAAGATTGGGGTTACGAATTAGCCCGTGAAGAATTTGGTGGTGAGCTGTTAGATGGTGGTCCTTGGGTTAAAATTAAGAACCCTAAATCAGGTAAAGATATTATTGTTAAAGATGTTATCGCAGATGCATTCTTACAACAAATCCTGTTACGCCCAGCCGAGTATGATGTTATCGCTTGTATGAACCTAAATGGCGACTATATTTCTGATGCATTAGCAGCACAAGTTGGTGGTATTGGGATTGCTCCTGGCGCTAATATTGGTGATGAGTGTGCATTATTTGAAGCGACTCACGGAACAGCACCAAAATATGCCGGACAAGATAAAGTTAACCCAGGCTCTATTATTCTCTCCGCGGAGATGATGTTACGCCACATGGGTTGGACAGAAGCGGCTGACTTAATCATTAAAGGTATGGAAGGCGCAATCGAAGCGAAGACCGTTACTTATGATTTCGAGCGTCTAATGGACGGCGCTAAACTGCTGAAATGTAGCGAGTTCGGTGACGCGATTATCAAACATATGTAATTGTTTACTTGAGAAATAGTTAACGGGAGCTTATTAGTTCCCGTTTATTTTTTGTACTATAAAATTATTCCCCAAAACCCCACCAAAACTATTCCCCAAAACAGTACAATTAAAAGTGTGGATTATCTGAAGTGATTTCTGAGAACAATGCGTGGTGTGTGAATTTAATTGATACTATTCAAGGTAATTCAGCAGAATATGAGCTCTATGTATTTGTGAAGTATTCTTATCATATTTCACTTCATCCTCAAAAATGGGGAATTCAAATTTATCATAAAGATGTTATTACACACGCTTGAAGCCAAAGACCGCTTAATTTATTAGAGGGAAATAACTTTGTACTCACAGGAAATAATTGGAATGGCGTGGATGTCGGTTTTCCTTGTGCAGTATTAATCACAACAATAGGGCAGATTGGTATGATGGATTCGATGGGAGGAAAAACGATTAGAGTAACCCTCTGTGGGCGAGGTAACCGCATTATTCCTCATTCCATGATAGTCTCCGGACAGATGTCAACAACCTCACTAGGTAAGCAGTATTTTTATATTGATGTGAGGGAGTATGGTGGGTGATAGAAGAGTTTAGATGGTTAGTTTAGTTATTGAGTACGAGAGAGCGCTAAAAAAGGATATATTCGTTGGTAGTCGGCTTTGTGCCATGAGCAGGCGTTGCAACTACCTCCGTGTATTACTTCTTTCGAAATTTACAATTATGAGATAGCAGTCTTACTAAGTTTCATTCACTCAGTAATAGTTATGTGGTAATGTTCTTTGATTTTTCGGGCATTGTCACATGCCATATTTGAATAAATTAGAGGTAATCTAGACAATTATGAAAATATCGGATATATACCTAGGTACAACTGATGCGAAAAATGAGTTATTAACTAATAGCCCTGAAGAGAGATTAAAATTTAAAAAATTATATGTTTTACCTCCTGCGTTAACTGTAGATAAATACTTAAACCACAGTAAGTACTTCATTACAGGATTGAAAGGTACAGGTAAAACTGCTCTATTACGATATATATCTATTGTTTTGGATGAGCAAAAAAACACAACATCAAAATTCGTACTTTTCAAATCAGAAGTTAGTGAAGAAACTAAAAAAGATTTCAGTAAAGCCTCAAGAGTTGAAGAGGTAATCTAAAATAGTTCAGACTTTGAAGGAAGTGACTTCGAAAATGTTTGGTGTTGGTTTATATATAAAGTCATATCTGATATGTTAACCGAAAGTGGCATTGACACCTTTCAGAATAATGAAAATCTCTCAATGTTTCATACTTTAATGAGATCAGAGAAAAAAGAGGTAAATGGAAAGAGTTGTTTTTCAAAATTGATACCGAACATTAGAAAAGGTAATATCGAAATCAGTAAAGACCCTAGATTAAATCTTGATTTTGATTGGGATAACAATGGTGTCGCAAAGATTGCTTTTTATAAATTAATTGAAAAGGCTGATTCTGCATTTGAATCACTTCAACCTTCAAAAGATAGCATTAATATTTTCTTTGATGAACTTGAACTTAATTATACAACAAAAAAACAATATCAGCGTGACTCTAGGTTGTTAAGAGATTTAATTATAACAATTGAAAAAGTTAACGCTATATGTAAGAGAAATGGATTCAATATATGCTTATTTGCAGCTATTCGTTCTGAGGTTTTAAATTCAGTTGATTCTTTAGGGAAGGAAATAAATAAGCCACTTACTGATTTTGGTACTGATATAGTTTGGAACCGTGCTGGCGTTGATTCGATTCAACAGCCATTACTTCATATTGTAGAACAGAGGATAAACAACTCTCGAGAGGAGTTTGGATTAGACGTATTAAATCCAGCTGAGTTGTGGAGCACTTACTTTCCTAAATTTATCCATAATAAAAAACCTCAAACATATCTCCTTCATAATTCTTGGTATCGTCCTCGTGATATTGTCAGGCTGTTGCTTTCCGCACAAGAGAGCTATGGTGAGGAGAGTGCTTTTAGTACTCAGTCTCTGGAAGCTATTAGAAAAAGGTATTATTCTGCATGTTGGGTTGAATTGACTGAAGAACTTAAAGCAATATACAAGTCAGAAGAAATAAATGGGATCAAGAATATTCTATATGGGTATACTCAAGTCTCAACTATTCAGGAGATTTCATCACATGCAGAGAGCGTTGCACAATCCTACCCTGATACAAGAAAACTTCTTGATAAGAGATTAATTGCTGAGATATTAGTAGATCTATATAGGATTGGTGTTATTGGTAATTATTCTAATGAAAGTCAAACAGGAAAGAAAAAGTTTCGTTTCTCCTTTCGTGGGGATGATGACATTTTACTTCATCAGAAGTTTTATATACATAATGCACTCAAAGCCCATTTATCAATAGATTGAATTAGATGTATTCACAATCATAGCTTCCTCTGAATACTCGTGGGGCTATGATTGCTGATATCTTAACATGTAAAAATATTATTTAGCGTTTTATCTTTAATTAGTTATCGAACTATCGTCTTAGAATTATCTTGTTGCCTAATAAGCCTATTCTTTCTGTTTAGTTTTCTGTTGGTTTACTCAAAATGCTAATAGTATATCCGTAGTTCGCTCAAGCCAGACTGTCAGGCATAGTTGTGTTCTATCCACAAAACCTGTCAGTTCAAGCCTGAGTTAGTACAAATAATACCATTCGTAAATTCAATGATGCCTCCCTTTGAGGCGGTATTTTTCTGTCTGTAGGTAGGTGATCTCGATGCTCTAAATAATAATAAGACCCCACTGTATTATACCAAACCTAGCTCACCAAGACGAATCCGCAATAAATTACCCCCATCAAATAGCAATTTAAACGCACCACAAGCCACCACAAAGCGTGCAAAAATAATTGCTATCTAGTTATAGAAAATTGAATTTAACGCCGTGACGGCTCGGGGATTTTGCGGACGGCTAATTAACAATAAACCTCTCGCCGCGCAATCGTAGCCCCGCCACGCCTGCCCACTAAATAGGTCGGTTTTCATGCACTCGCAAGAGATCGTTTGAACCGCGCCAGTGGTGGTGCTTCGCGCGAGGAGCGATCTTTTTTGTTCATGCGGATTTGGGCGGGAAATTGCAAAAATTCATTTGTGATGACTATGAAATTTTCTTAAGCTAAGATAATTAAAATTAAATTTTATAAAAATTGGGAATGATGATAATGGGTTCTTTATCTTGGAAAAATAAATTAAGGTGGTTGTTCAATAATCTTTTTGTAATTATATTGTTTTCGGTAATTTTATCTGCAGTAATAAATACTGGAACTCAGTTTCAAAATGGAATTTTTTATTTTTTGGGTGACGCTGAGCATAATGAGTATAACTATTCTTTTAATAACTTTCCGAATTTTTTTGAGTTTATTAATTCAACGTTTACCGATAACTTGCTATTGTGTTTTTTTATAGTTCTTCCATGCTTCTTTGTGAAAAAGTTAAAGAATGTTCTATTAGTTTCTATAATGACCTCATTTGTTTTTACTACGGTTAAAGATGCTATTGGCATTTATTTCTTTATGAGTGGTGAAGGGAGTACAATATTTGAGTGCATTTTTTCAAATGCGATAGGTTCTCCTGTAATTGGACTTATAGTAACGCTTATCTTTCATATTAAAAAGATTTTATTTGAAATGAATTTAAACTTGATTCTTAATAAGTTTATTTTTTTTATTGCTTCTGTTTTTATTTATTTTTTATTGATGTTCTTTTGTTATCTTTTTGTTTTATTTTTTTATAAGCCTATGCCAGTCAATTTTAGTTTTGAGTCCAAGGCTGATTTTAAAGGTTTTTTCTATGACATAACTAAAGGTGAAGGTGAGGGTGAAATATCAGTTGATGTGAGTTCTGGTAAGGGAAGCCAAATTGGGTTTGCTGGAATGTATAAGGATATTAGTTTAATTCAAGGTGATAATGAGGGATTAAATATACAGGTGGCTTTTTTTGCTAATTGCATTAAAAAAGAGCCTCAAGACTTTCCTGAAGAAGACTTTTATACATTTGAAAATGTTAAAAGCTTTAGTTATGATAATGAAGATAAAGATGCTATTTCGCTTGTTTATTTTTCCAATAAATTTTCATCGAATACAGTTAATATAAGAAATGTTAGTAAATTAGGCCTTTTTTCCAATAAAAAAAATGTTTCACTGATGCCTAGTGGAGAATCTTCAAAAATAAGTTATCCTATTAATAGTTTGAATACGGAATTAGTCGTAATAACTCCTTCATTTATTAGTGATAAAGAAAAGAAAAGTGATTTTTTAAATAAAAAGATAATTATTAATGTTAATGGTGTTCTATATGAGTATACGTTTAATTTAACAAGGATGAAGCTATTAGATGCAAGTAAAAGAGTAAAATGTTCTTGGGTGAAAAAATCGGAAATAGAAAACGGTAATGTGGAGTTAAATCCTAATATATCATTGGGGATGGCGGTTAGAATAAATAAAGATAAGAATGATTATTACTATTATCTTTCCAAAGATGAATCATATATTGAATTGAATGGCTTTGAGGGTGACTTAAGAGGATATAAGTCAAATGACAATGATGACAATGATGACAATGATGACAATGATGACAATGATGACAATGATGGTAGCACAATAGAATATAAGGTTATAAACAATAAAATTGATGTTGTTGATATTTATGGTGTCACTAACTTAATAGTTGATGGTAAAGTTTTAGAGCTAAAGAATGATTCATACATGAGGGTTTTTGGTAAGGATATTAATTGGCATGTTAAAAAAGATAACATTGTGGCTGTATATGGTAAAACTAGTAATATATATTTAAATAACAAAAGGCTTACTGAAACTTTATGGGAGAAATTAGATATTTTATCTATAACTATAATATCAGTTATTAGTATGTTATTTCCCGTTTTCATATATATGATGAAGTATGCACTTTCTTTAATTAAAAGAAATGAAGAGTTATAATCTGAAGAAAGCGGCATAAGTGCCGCTTTTTTTATGGGTATATTTAGAGGCTATAGCTTAACTATTGAAAGGCTATTAAATCAATTGTATTAGCTCAAACTTAACCAGACACAGTTATAGTACAGAGTTAAATCTAACCTGACAGGCCGCTCAGTGCTGTGAGTTCAACCGGTGGATGCAACACACTGGTTAAATCGTTCTGCTGGTGATTCATAACCTAGCGTTTTTCTTGGCCTCTCGTTGAGTTGTCTAGCGATGCTATTTAATCTTTGCTGGCTATGAACGGATAAATCAGTACCTTTTGGAAAATATTGTCTGAGCAATCTGTTCGTATTTTCGTTTGAACCACGTTGCCACGGAGACTGAGGATCGCAGAAGTAGACTTGGATATCAGTCGCTACAGTAAATACTGCATGATTGGTCATTTCAACACCTCTGTCCCAAGTTAATGTTTTATATAGTTCAGAGGGTAATTGCTGAGCCTGTTTAATGAGAGCGGCTATCACCGTTGCTGTTTTATTATCACTGATTTTAGCTAGCATAACATAACGTGAATGGCGTTCTACTAAAGTGACAATATAAGAATTTTTAGAGCCTTGAATTAGATCCCCTTCCCAGTGGCCTGGAATTGCTCTATCCGCAACAGTCGATGGTCTTTCGCTTATAGGAACGGCATTAGGGATTGAGCCTAATCCTTTTCCTTTAAGTGATGTGGTTCTAGATTTTCGTACCGTTCTTCTGCTTCTAAGATATTGCTGTAGCTCTTTTTTTAAAGCTCCCCGAGTTTGTATAAAAAGTGTTTTATAAATCGTTTCGTGAGACACATTCATCTCCTGAGCATCTGGATAATTACGTTTTAGCCAGCCAGCAATTTGCTCAGGTGACCAGCCTCGATGCATTTTTTCTGCGATTATTTTACACAATGTAGGGTTTTGACTTAACTTACAAGCTTTAGGTCTCAAGGCATTATCCCATGCTTTTTTATCCGCTTTTGCTGCACGGTAGTTGGTTAATCCACCATGCCTGCGGATCTCTCGGCTAACCGTTGAAGGGGCTCTTGATATCTTTTTAGCTATCTCCCTGATACTACACTTTTCTGCTAATCCTCTCGATATTTCTTCTCGTTCATCAAGCGAAAGTGATAATCTGTGGCGTTTACGGACGGGAGGACGGAAGCCACCCGTTTGATAAATAGTGGGCATAATAAAAGAATGGTATCTATCAAACATTCTGGCGATCTCATGTAAAGAATCACCTTGCTTATATCTGTCCCAAATAATCGCTTTTTGTTCAGGTGTATAGTAAATACGTTTTCTTGGTTTCATAACAATGCCCTCCTTATTTAAGGATAGCGTTGCTTGATTAATTGAACTCACAGCTCAAAGGTGAAAGTAGATGGTGGAGAAGAAGAGGAAGACCCACTCAACCAATACTTCGGTTGATCCTGCAACTCAATATGCTCAAGACGTTAATAGTGGAAAGGTGTCAGCCGGTCCCGATATCAGAAATTCCTGTGCAAGGCACCTCAAAGATTTAAATGAAGCTAAAAAGCGCGGTTTAGTATGGAATGTTGATGCTGTACAGCGCGCCATTGGATTCTTTGCAAAGGTGTTAAAACTTAATGATGGTGAGCATGAAGGGAAGTCATTTATCCTATTGCCTTGGCAATGTTTTGTTATCGCCTCCATCTTTGGGTGGATAATAGAAGATGGTACACGTCGATTTAGTATGGTGTATGTTGAATCAGGTAAAGGATCAGGCAAGTCACCATTAGCTAGTGGGGTTGGTCTTTAACTTGTTCGTCTCGTTTTACTTGTGCGGTGGTATTCCGATAATGTACAAGATATTTACTCACAACGGCATCACGACATATTGCAATAACATCCCTTAAGTGTAACGCCAATCCCGAAGGCACATTCACCACTAACGACGAATCAGAAGGCGCTACAGTTACTCGAGTAGGACAGGGTGAATATCTTACTCGACTTTAACTCAGATGCAGGCCGGAGCGGTGTTGATGTGGTATTGAAATTCCACTCGATGTTAATAAACACCTGTTGATATGAGTAGACTCTGAAGTTATGGAGGACGGTTCTATCCTCGTGAAAACGTATCGTCGAACTCACCCTAATGCACCTAAATTTGCCCGTAATGAAATTGACGGTTACAGCGATGGGGATCCGATTGATATCCCTGATGGTCGTTTTATTTCTGTTCGTGTGCAGATGCCAGAGCAATCAATCTATAACGTGAGAATGCGTGAGATGGAAGTGGCACAGAAAGTGGAAGAGGAGCGCAGACAAAAAGAAGAGGAAGAGCGACAGGATAACATAAATTACATTCATTCATATTAATATAAAAAGATAATCACAATATAATAAATATTTATATTGTGATTATCAATTGTTCTAAAATTTAGACACCAAAGTTAAAAGTGAGAACGGCCTCTCCGATAAAATCTAAACCATTAGATAAATCTATTCCTTTTTTACTTAATTCATCTTTAGATAAAATAAAGGTACCATTTGACTTACCATACCCTAAAGTTGATTGAAAAACTTGACCTGGAATTAGAGCCAGGGCATTTTTATCAACGTCTGTTTGTTGTTTTGATGTCCAACCAAAGGTTGGCCCTTTATAGATGACATTACTGTAGTTTGTCCCTGTAATAGCAACATCATTTGCTCGTGAAATATACGCAGGCTTACCATCGACAGTAACATTAGTCAATACGAAATCAGCCGCTCCAACTGTATGTTCAGGATTCGATTTATCAACTAAATGAAACCATCCTGACGTATTATTAACACTTAACTCCGTGTCACCATAAGTATCAGACACAACAAATGTTAAATATGTGTTTGCATCGCATTCAATCGTAATGGCATTATTAGTTACAATGCCAGAATAAGAGTAAATTGTCGATTTGGGGATAAGTGATGGGCTTATTTTTCCATAATCAAAAATAATATCTTTTTGTGCTGCGCCTTTAATAGTACAAGTTGGTGGCTTAATATTGTCCACTCTCCATTAATTGAGACACGTTAAATTCAGTCAGCGAAGCGAAAACAATCCCATAAGCCTTAATCCGGATTTAGTAAAAGTGATCCGCAGAGCGATTGTAACAAGTAAACAAAAAATACCCTGTGATTTTTATACTCACAGGGTGTTTAAATGAAGCAAAAATAAAACTTAATTAGATATCAACACGGGGGTTGATAGAGATTTTAATATAACCAATTAGTTAGAAAGTCTCTAATAGTAACTACTAAGTATTGCAATAGATTAAACCAATTTGTCCATAGCATTATTAATGTGTATTAGTTGCAATGAGATGCCAAAGGAGAAATTTAAAATAGCTTCGCCAACAAAATCTAACCTATTAGTAATATCGACACTATTTGCAGCAAGGCGATCACGTGATGATTTATCAACATTTTTTGTACTGATTAACTATACCTAGTTGGCGAAAAGATAAATAGTACACATTAATATACAAAATACTGTAATTGTATACAGTAAAAGATTGCATTTCGAAAAAATTTGTCTTATCATCTCTAAATAGTGGGCAATTTGTTACTAAGCACACTAAACTTTGTTAAACCTCACTTATTTAGTGAGGTTTTTTGTTATCTGAAATTAGCGAATAACAGGCCTAAAAAGTATGCCCTAGTTATAAGACTAATTAAGTTAAATGGAAAAAACTTATCAATAATATAAGGAAATATTTATGGAACATTTTACTAAAAAATCGTTATTTACCTGCGATAAAACTAATGAATATCTCCCTAATAAACCGGGTGTAATAACACACTGCCAAGATCTAGCATCTGACTTAGGGTTAAGCGAAGCTTTTGCGCAATACACAATATCTTATACTTCTTGTGACAGTGTTCATGGAGAAATTATCCGTGAAGATACTGGGGCTGTTTTTATTCCGAAAAGTCAGGCACCTAAAGATGGTTGGCCTGTCATTGTATGGAATCATGGTACGGTAGGGATAGCGCCAACTTGTGCTCCCTCATTAACGCCTAAAAATAGTCGCGTATCGCAATATTTAAATACTTGGCTATCCCTTGGGTTTGCGATTGTTGCACCAGATTATCCAGGTTTAGGCTCATCAGGGTTGCATCATTATATGGATGAAAGAGCAACAGCATGGAGCGCTTTGGATAGTGCAAAAGCTGTCTTGAAAGGTGGGTTTTCGCTAAGTAATCGCTTTATCTTTATGGGGCAATCTCAAGGGGCTCATGCTGCATTTGCCTCTGTCGGCTATCAGCCTGAATATGCACCAGAATTAAATATCTTAGGTGCGATAGTGACAGGGACGCCTTATTTTAGTGATAATCTACTTGAAAACTTTATTAGTGATGGTGTTCAAGATGAAGGTGATAGAAAGCTACCTTACGCGATGTACTTATATCTTTCTGCTGCTGATAAAAATCCAAACTTAAAAGTGGAAGATTATTTCCAAGAATTAGCAATACCTTATGTTGAAAAAGCGAAAACGCTTTGTATCAGTCCATTAAGTCAATTAGTAATGGATAATAAATTAAACGCATCAAATAGCTTAAAACCTAAGTTTTACGAGCTATTAGAGCAAGAAGCGTCAAGTTTAAATTATAGAAAACTTCTTGTTGATAAGCCCGTATTTATAGGGATTGGTTTAGAAGATATTCATGTGTTAACTCGTTGGCAACAAGAGTTTGCAAGAGATGTATTGGAAGCAGGCACAAATGCATATGTATATGAATATCCGAATATTGGTCATTTAGATGTATACAATGTCTCTTTGCGAAATTCAGTGCCTTTTGTATTTGAACTGATGAAAAATGAGCATAGCAAAATAGACTAAAAACTATTTTATAACTGATTAATTTCTATCTTAATCTTATTCTTATTATTTGAATGTGGAAAGATGAGTGATGTGAGATGCCAGATCATGTTTTGGTTAAAGAACATCTGGTATCTCTTTTTATTTTAATTCTTTGATTTAAGGAAATAAAAACTTATTTTTATTGATAAGTTTTTATGATTTTGTCTATATCAATCTTATTGATAGATTTTTTATTCACCAAAAAATAAAGTTTGCTATCTGAGTTTTTCTATGGCTTAATGATGTCACTGGTTTGGAAGTACAGACCTATTTATGTTAGTCAGTTTAAAGTTGTTCCCGTTTAGCGTTATCCTTGATACCACTTCATTGCGAATTCCTTCTAATTAATTCCCATAAGTAAAAATACCAAACAAACCACATATGCCTTATGGCAAATTAAATAAATTAAAGGAAATTCTATGTCTAATTCAATGACTGGTACAGTAAAATGGTTCGATGAAGGTAAAGGTTTTGGTTTTATTACTCCAGCAGATGGCAGCAAAGATGTATTCGTGCATTTCTCTGCAATCCAAAGTGATAACTTCAAAACATTAGCTGAAGGCCAACAAGTTTCATTCACCATGGAAAATGGTATGAAAGGCCCAGCAGCAGGCAACGTGGTGGCTCTCTAAAGGCGCTATTACAATTTGCCTCTATTTTAAATGCCCAAGTTGTCGCGGTTCACAATATAGAACATCACAATTTGATGTTACAGTGAACAATCCACACGGTGCAAAATGTATTTTTTGCAAAAGTGTGATGACAGCTCAAGTGAGCTAAGCATTAAATAGTTGAATATACAAAACCTCGCTTCGGCGGGGTTTTTTGCTATCTACAATCTCATATTGGCTAAAAAAATTTAGATTTTAGGGCTTGAAAAATACTTGCTCGTTCATATTTATATATTGGGCCAATCAGATATCGCCCATAATTCAATAAATACTGAAGGAGGAATTATATGCCTAACATTAAACCTTTTTCATTATTCCCAACTTTATCTGACAATCTACTTTCAAACCGTTTTGATCAGATAGATCGCCTGTTTAGCCAGTTAACAGGCAGTAAACCAATTTCATCACCGACTCAGACTTATAATCTGAAACAGATTGATGATAACCATTATGAACTAACAGTGAGTGTGCCTGGATATCAAGAAGATGACTTATCGGTTTCATTGAAAGGAAGTCGCTTATTGATTGAAGGGAAAAAAGAAGAAAAATTAGAAGAAGACAATGATAAATGGATCCACCGAGGTATATCTCAAGGGCAGTTTACATTGCAGTTTGACCTCGGTAAAAATGTCAAAATAGAAAAAGCCGATTTATCAAGTGGACTTCTGACCATTGCTATTGAATATGAGTTACCTGAAGAAGAAAAACGGCAAACAATAGCGATAGAAAATAAAGATAAAAGCTAATTTAGTGAGATAGCTTAAATAAGATTAAGGCTGCACATAATGTGTAGCCTTAATCTTTTGTAATAGCCTATAAATTATAATATTTGAATAAAGAAGGGCAAAATAAACCGGATGCTTAAAGAAGTGCAAGCTTACACTAGAAAAATGGATTGGGTGTTTATGGCTCGCAATAGATACACTTAATCGTTGGAGTATATGTGTTCATAACAAACCTCTTTAAGAGGGGGAACTTTATGTGAACGCATAATGAGATTTAACCATGATAGTTTATACAGTAGTAAATGTTTAAAAGATTAAATACTGTTGATACAAGAAAGTGTGTCAAAAAATGATATA
>OBXQ01000328.1_pt1 | contig 29489 bp, 22 predicted proteins | sample 1476641 | NCBI WGS metagenome assembly OBXQ01 (sample SAMEA2580174, study PRJEB22360) | human gut metagenome | biome: human gut; feature: human-associated habitat; material: faeces | place: Denmark | collected 2008/2010
CCAAGAGCGAGCAAAACATGGCAGCGCCGCAGTCAATGCCGCCGCGAGCAGGCAGGCGGCCACGCCCTTTGTCCCCCTCATACGTTGCCCTCTCCTTCCCTTTTCTTTTTATAATACCTGAAAAATGTTATAAAATCATAACTTTTTTCTGACTTTTTTCAATCAAAACACTGTATTTTGATTTTCTTTTTGCCCTAACGCTTCATCTGCCGTTCCACCTGCACGCTGCCCCGCTCATAGTTCTCAATCTTGTGATCCAGCAGGTCCAGGGACTCCTGCATCTGGGCCATGCGTTTCACCAGCTGTTCCCGCTGCTCCACCAATATCGCCTTGCGGGCCGCCTCGGTGTGATCCCCCTCCCGAAACAGCGCCACATACTCGATCAGCGCCTCGATCTGGACGCCAGCCTTGCGGAAGCATTTCATCAGATTCACCCAGCGGCAGGAGGCCTCGTCGTAATCCCGGATCCCGCTCTGCGTCCTGGGCACCGGCGGAATCAGCCCGATGCGCTCGTAATAGCGCAGGGTGTCCGCTGAAATATCGTACTGTTCGCTTACCTCTTTGATCGTCATTTGTACCTCCCCTTCACAGCAGCTCGTTTAAACGCGCCATATCCACCTCGCGCATCTCTTTCTTCACAATCTTAAAAAAGCCTTCCTTCTCCATCAGCTTCAGCTCCTGATTCAGGGAAGCCCGGCTCACGTGGAGCATGTTAGCCAGCACAGCCTGGGAACAGGGCATGTGAACCGCCTCGTTGGGGGTCAAATTGTTCATTCCCACAATCCAGTAAGCCACCCGTTCCCGGATGGTCTGGTAATTGAGGCAGTGGAGATACAGCTGGTTTTTCAGCCCCCGCTGGGATATGTAGAGCAGCAGCGCGTACATCAGCTGCTGGTCCTTGGAGAGCATCTCCTCCATCACGCAGACCGGCACCCAGATCACCGTGGATTTCTTCTCCGCATACAGCGAATACGTGTAATAGCGCTCCCCGGAAAAGTAGAGAAATTCCGGGAAAATATCCTTGGGTTCAAAATAGGCGTGACACATCTCCGTCCCGTCCAGGGTATTGTCCACCGCTTTCAGGATTCCGGACACCACGATGCCGAAATGGTTGATCTTCGTCCCCTGCGGGTGAATGCACTGTGAGCCCTGATACTCCTTTTTTGTAAAATAGGACTGGTATCTGACATCCCTCCTGCACAGATCCGCAAAGGGAATCCTGCAAGAATTCCCAGTTATTGTAAAATAATCATGCATACAAAAACCTCCCTGAACGTGCCACAAAGAGGGGCTGTCAAAAACAGCTCCTCTTCGCCTCTAACTCATTTCCTTATCTTAATCTTATGCCAGCGGTTTATCCAGAATGTCGCAAAGGTCGTCGTAATCCTTCTCGCCGTTGAACCGCTGTACTTCCTCTCCGTTCTTGAAGATCGCCACCACCGGGATTCCTCCGATGTGACAGGTGTCCACCAGATCCTGGTTGGCGTCCACGTCCACGTAGCGGATCTCGTACTGTCCCTCATACTCTTCCTTCAGCGCTTCCTCCAGAACCGGGTGCAGGGCCTTACAGTGTGTGCAGCGCTCCGCTCCGAAGAGCACCAGCACCGGTTTGTCTTTCACCTTCAGCACTTCGTCGTTCCAGGTGGAGATGGTCACCGGCTTGAAGAAGGAGGTGTCAACCTGGAATACCTTCTCCCGCTTGGTCACGTCCTCCTCGTCGTCCGTTGCCACACAGAGGGCTACATCTTGATAATACGGCAAAGTTCCGGGAATATCAATGATTTTTTTCGCTCCGAAGGCGCCTGCGCCGGGAACGCGGTAGGTCACGTTGTCGATGGGCTTGATTTCCACCTCCACAGGGGTCGGCTCCTGGGGCACATAGCTGTAGGGATAGCGGTAAGCCCGGTAAATCATGTTGTTCTTCGGTCCCTTCTCGTTGTGGGTGTAGTACGGGGAAATCCACTCCCAGACGATCTCGTGGTCCGGCGTCACCTCGATCAGACGGCCGTCGGAGCCCTCGGTGATCAGGGTGTTGCCGTTTGGCAGACGCTGTGCGCTGCTGACATAGGGACTGTAGAACTTGCTGGCGTCCGTAGGGATGGCGTGGCCCAGCTCCTTGGGCGTCACCTTCCAGACGATCTCCAGAGTGATGGGGTTGAACTCCAGCACCCGGCTGTAATCCCTGTGGGCGTTCTTGGCGCCGATGGGTGCCGCCGGGTTGGGAACGCCGTAGCCGCCCCAGCCGCCGTTGTCAAATACCATCAGGTTTCCTTCGCCCGGAAGCCCCTTGGGGATCATGTGGAAATGATGCTGGCCGATGATCCAGCCCAGCTTCTTAAGCTCCGGGGTGGCGTTGAAGTCCGGTCCGATGCGCCATACGATCTTGCCGGTCTCCTTGTCCAGGATCGCCAGGATGTTGGCCTCGCGGCAGTCGAAAATGATGTTGTCGGGTTTAAAGCGCATGTCGCCCTGGTCGTACCACTTGTTCGGCCCTAAGTAGCTCATACAGTTCACGTGCAGGTAGTCGCCCACGCCTCCGTCGGAGGAGCGCATGTTGGGATCGCGGAAGAGCACGTTCTTAGCGGCCTCGTCGAAGCCCAGCTCGTCAAAGTGCTCGCTGATGGACCATTTCCAAAGGATATTTCCCTCCCAGTCCACTTCGATCATGGCGTCGTCCAGCAACTTCTTGTCGGAAATCTTGGGGTTGCGGATGGTCTGGTGCACCAGAATTAAGGTGTTGCCCTCCAGAGGCTTGGCGTCCATGCCGGGCACGTAGTAGCCAACCGGGTTGCCCTCTCTCTGGTAGTCGTGGTGCTGGCGGGCCATCCAGCGGTGATCCCGTCCCGGATCGTCGATATTTTCAAAATGGTCGAATTCCCACACGATGTTGCCGTCGTAGTCGATCTCCATCAGGTTCACGCCGTCCTGCATGCCGTAGTCGGGATGACGGTAACCGGAAAGGCCCATCACATACCCGCCGGGCAGCAGCTTGGGCGGCATAGCGTGCATATTCCAGCGGCGGATCTCATTTCCGTTCATGTCGAACAGCAGCACGCCGTCGTTGATCAGCGGAACGATGGTGTACCCGCTCCAGCATTTCTCAGGGTTGTAAATTGTAACTCCGTGTGGAAAAACAAGTGGTTGTCCCATAATTCATATCCTCCTGAACTATATTTAATATGATAAATTTAAAATCATTTTGATTTTCAGCTTCCCGGGCGGCCCGGCCCTTTGGCTCCGGACCATTTGCACCGTTTGCACGGCTTGCGCCGCTTCATGTTCCGGCTTTTAATACCGGCGGCAGGCGTGTTTAGCAGTTCTCCGCCGCCTTCACCTCTTCCAGCACGCCGTTCCGGTAAAATGCCGCGGACACGGTTTTCTCCACCTTCAGATTCTGGTACAGAAGGTTCTGCCGGGTGATGTCCTGACGGTATATCTTCCAGTCGCCGGCCAGCTTCTTCTCCAGCTCGCCCACCGCCTGTATCTCCTCGTTGCTGTAGGGGTTGTAGAACAAAAACGCCACATTTCCCGATTCCGGGCTTAAAATGTCCTGAATCTGGTTTAACTCCTTCACATACCGCTCCGAGGCCACGGCCGCCACCGCGCCGTCCGCCGCCGAGGTGATCACCTGACGAAGGAATGTCTGGGTACAGTCGCCCACCGCGTACAGGCCGGGCACATTTGTCTCCATCTTCTCGTTGACCTTTATGTAGCCGCTGTGATCGCATTCCACCATATCGCGAACCATCTCGGTCTGGGGAACCATACCCACGAAGAAGAACAGTCCGTCGGCCTTCACCTCCCGGATCTCGCCGGTGTCCACATTCTTTAACACCAGGGATTCTACGTGGTCTCCCCCCTTAATCTCCTGCACAGTGGAGCTCCACACGAAATCGATCTTGGGGTTCTTATAAGCGTGCTCCGCCGCCACCTCGTTGCAATCCAGATGCCCCTTCTCGTGGAGCACGATGATGGTCACCTTGGAGGCGAAGCCGGTCAGGTAATCCGACTCCTCGATGGCCTGATCTCCTGCGCCCAGGACATAAATCTCCTTGCCCTTGAAAAATTCCGCGTCGCAGGTAGCGCAGTAAGCCACGCCGTGGCCGGTAAATTCCTGCTCGCCTTTGATTCCCAGCTCCCTGGGGCGGGTGCCCAGGTCCAGGACCACGCTGTGGGCTTTAAAATCCCCCCTGCGCTTGGTTTCCACCACGAACAGGTCGCCTTCCTTGCGGATCTTTGTCACCGTGGTGCGCTTTAACTCCACCGTGGGATGGCTGGCCGCGTGCTCTCTGAACCGCTCCATCAGGTGCTGGCCGCTGTCCACAATGGTGCCCGGATAGTTGCGGATCTCGTAGGTATCGTTGATTCGTCCGCCGTAGCTTCCCTTCTCAAGAAGCAGGGTCTGCCGCTCGGATCTTCCTGCGTAGATGGCCGCCGACAGACCGGCAGGGCCGCCTCCGACGATAATCAGATCATAAATTGAATCCATAAATTCCATCTCCTATCTATAAAAAATGATTATACATGATTGGTTGCCGAAATTTTACCCATCTTCTTCATCCTTCCCGGCTCCCGTCCTATTCCGGTCGCCACCCAGAACACGCAGATTCCCGTGAGAATCAGACAGTAGAAGGAACAGCAGAAGATTGCGAACGGCGTCACATGGGGCAGATAGCTGTGATTCTGCACCATCTCGTTGATGATGGTCACGCTCCCCATGACAAAGGCGCTGTTAATTGGGACGATGGAGCTGAAGTTGGTGGCGTTGGCCGTCAGGAGAATACTTCTGCGCTCCGGCGAAATGCCGCTCTCCTGCCCGATCCGGTCCGCCATATCCCCGAACATCAGGATGGACGGAAGCACGCAGCCCGCCAGCAGAATGTTGATCACAATGGTTCCGCCCATGAGCACGGCTTCGGCTCCCCGCTTGGTGCCGGTGAATTTCCGGGACAGAATCCAGTTGCAGCACTTCTCCAGCATTCCGCCGTCCACCGCCACCGCGATCAGACCGTACAGCAGGATGGTGGAAACCGCCACGTCCAGCATGCCGTAAATGCCCTCGAAGATCATTCCCTTTAACCCCGATGTTGCATAGTCGATGGATACGATATCCGAAAATGTGAACAGTCCGCCAAGAAGGCCCACAACCAGGCCGGTCACAATGGCGAAGGACAGTCCCACAAACAAGTTTCCCGTCTTAAAGCAGATGGCCAGCAGCACCGCGATGGGAATCAGCATGAGCAGACCCTTTGCCTGGGAAAACGCCTCGATCTCGGCCATATCCCCCATGGTTCCGCCCTGCGCGCCGAAGATGAAGAAAATCACCATGGCCGCCGCACCGGCTAACAGAATGTAGGGGGTTCTCTGCCGCAGCGTGGCCAGAAGTTCAGCCGGCTTCCCCGTGGCCTTGTCGTGCTGGATCATCACCGTGGTGTTGATCACCTGGGAGCTGGGGGATAAAGCGTCCCCGAAGAAAATGCCGCTGATCAGCGCTCCGGTCAGCATGGCCGGGCTGGCTCCCAGAAGAATCCCCGGCGGATAGAAAATGGGGATCACCGCAAACAGCGCCGCGATGGGCGCACCCGCTCCCATGGAGATCACCGCCGATGCCAGGAAGCTGAACACAACGAAGGCGCTTCCCCGGATTCCCAGATTTAAACTCAGCCAGATGAAACCGTTTCCGATCTTTCCGGTGTTCATCATTTTTGAGAAAATGCCGATGATCAGGAAAATAAAGATCAGTCTGGAATTCCCGTACTGGGCCAGGCCGTGAACCACGGAGTCCCAATATTTCCCCTTGTTCCTGCAGACGAAAAATCCGGCCAGCAGGGAGATCACAGCCGCAAAGATCAGACCCTTCATTGAATAATAGTGATATCCCACCGAAAATATGCCGCCCAGGAGTATGTACAGCCCAAAGGGCAGCATGGCGAACGCCGGACTTCCCCAGAATTTTAACTTCGGTTCCTCCGCTTTCATTCTCTCCACCTCGATTCCTTTTGCTAGTTAAAATTATAACAGGCTTGGCGGATGATGTCTGTCGGACTCCCAACACTTTTGTAAATTTTTATAATTTTCTTCCGCAAGGGCGCAAAAAAACCACCACAATTACTTGCAGCGGTTGGGCCGGGCAGCGTGAAAGCCGCCTGGACAGGAGCTTTTCGCCTACTGATCCGGCAGGCCGGGCGGACCTTTTGTTGAATCCATCTGGGCGCTCCGGACGGGCGGCGCGCCACCGGCGGCATGATACCGGCGGATCGGCCGCTAAAACAACCGTCCGCTGCGCAGACCGCCGCCTCGGCGCGGCGTGGTTCGTTAAATTTCTCACTTTTCCAGCTGTCTCCTGTAGAGCTCCAGGTCCCGGTCCGTGAACACGTCGAAAATCACCTGCTCTACCGTATCGTCCTGTTCCAGGAACTGTTTCACCGTCTCCACCGCGATTTCAGCGGCCCTTTCCTGCGGGAAGCGGAACACGCCGGTGGAGATACAGCAGAACGCAACGGATTTCAGGCCGTTCTTCGCGGCCAGCTCCAGGCAGGACCGGTAACAGCCAGCCAGCAGGCGGCAGTCCTCCTCCCGCAGCGGGCCCGTGATCACCGGACCCACGGTGTGCAGCACATAACGGCTGGGCAGATTGAAGGCGGGGGTGATCTTCGCCCGGCCCGTGGGTTCGGGGCGCCCCTGGTCCCGCATCAGGCGGTCGCAGGCCAGCCGCAGCTGGACTCCGGCGCAGGTATGGATGATGTTGTCGATGCAGGAATGGCAGGGGATAAAGCAGCCCAGCAGGGCCTCGTTGGCCGCGTTCACGATGGCGTCGGCTTTCAGCCTGGTAATATCCCCCTGCCAGAGAAACAGCCGCCGCTTCACTCCCTCCGCCCCCGCCGGAGCCAGCTCCCGGCAGTCCACGATCCCCCGGCGCAGCGTTTCCTCCTTCAGATATGCGTCCTGCACATCCAGAAACCCAGGCGGGGCCGGGGACGGCCGGCGCTGGTTCATCAGGGCGCGCAGCAGATGCTTCTGCTCCTCCCCGTCCTCCGGTATACTCATTTTACAGAACTGAGGCCGCTCTCTCAACAGCGACCGGATGAGGAAATACCGCCGTTCCTCCTGTGTCGCCTCATCTACTTTCTTCATGGCAGTTCCTCCGCTTTCATCACAGCTTTTCCAATATCCGGGAAAGATCCCCGTTCAGGCACAGGGAGCAGTCCCGAATCTCTTCCGGCGCCCAGGCCTGATCCAGATTGACGCAGATGTAAAACGCCTGGGGCCACCGGGCGGTCATCTGCCAGAACGGGAACTTGATGATGCCCGGGGTGTTCATCCCCACCCCAAGCTCCAGAAACACCACCCTGCGCCCCATATTTTCCCGCAGGAACTCCCGGTAGCGGACCGACGCCCGCTCCCAGGCCCCGTCCTCCACAAAGTTTCCGTCACAGCGCAGATTCACCTCCATCTCGCCCCCGCAGACCGGGCATTTTGGCACCAGCTCTGTGGGAATCCTGCAATCCTTCTGGCGGGCGATCATCTCCCGGACCTGAGCCTCGTTATCGTACAGCGTTTTATGGCAGGCCCCGGCGCACTGAAACAGCCCGTAGTCTCCCTGGGTGGCAAAAATCCGCCGGTTGTCAAATCCCGCCAGCCAGAATTGGTGGTCCACATTGGTGGTCAGCACAAAATACGGTTGATCCCGCACCAGACGGTAAAGATCCAGATAGGTTTTTCCCGCCGGTTGGTCGTAGCGGTTGTAATAAATATGGCGGCTCCAGTATGCCCATTTCTCCTCCTGGGTCTCAAAGGGATAAAAACCTGCGGAATACATGTCCATCATCCCGTATTTGCGGATAAAATCCCCGAAATACCGCCGGAACCGCTCTCCCCCGTAGGTGAGTCCCGCCGCAGCGGAGAGGCCTGCCCCTGCCCCAATCACGATCGCCTGTGCCTGCTGCAGCGTTTCCCGGATCATCTCCACGTTTCCGTTCATTTGCTTCCTCCCCTGGCCGCCTTTTGCGGACAAATTTCCACGCAGTTTCCGCAGTGCAGGCAGTGCTCCGCCTGGATTTTAAAGGGCGTCCGGCTGCTGTCGATGCAGTTCTGGGGGCATTGGGACAGACAGAGGCCGCAGCCGTCGCAGTCCTCTGTGATATGATAGCCCTCCTGCGGCTCCGCCTGTCCGTCCCCAGCCCCCAGGCGGAAGCTGCGGCGGATGATGGGCTTGGCGGACAGATCGAAATACTCTCCCCAGCCCTCGCACAGCCGGAACACCTCCAACGCCCGGCGGCTCTCCCGGGTAGGGTAAATCTCCGCCATGTAGGGATTCTCTGCAAACACCTGATCCAACAGGCATTTCCCCATGTTCGCCACCCGGCCGCGGACGGACACCGCTTTTTTCTGCATGGAGCCCTCGCCGCCGGTCATACCGCTGACAGCCACATAGCGCCGGTTCATCAACTGCCGGTAAAACTCCTTCCCCTTGGCCGTGATAAAATACAGGCTGTTCTCATCCGCAAGCATGATATCGATCACCCGGGTCACGGGCAGCCCATCCTCGTCCACTGTGGCGAACACGGCGGAATGAATCTCCTCTTTTAAAATCCGCAGATAATCACTGGTTTCCATAACGTTTCATCCTTTCCTGATTCCATATCCTTTATTCCATTTTAACGCCGCTGTTCTTTCCCGTAAATTACGCACTGAAAAGTGGCATAGTATCAAAAGTATACTGTTAAGCTTGCCGGCGATCCCGCAATGGTATATAATGGTTTCAAACAGTCATTTGGATACCAAGGAGGTGCTGAATCAATGGAAGCCAATACCAGGAAAATGCCGGATTGTCCCGTGGAAATCACCCTGCAGCTGATCGGCGACAAGTGGAAGGTGCTGATCATCCGGGACCTTCTGACCGGAACCAAACGCTTCAATGAACTCATGCGCTCGGTCACCGGGATCACACAGAAGGTTCTGACCAGCCACCTGCGGGCCATGGAGGCTGCCGGGCTGGTCAACCGAACGGTTTATCCCGAGGTTCCGCCCCGGGTGGAATACAGCCTGACGGAGACCGGCTACAGCTTAAAGCCCATTTTAGACAGCATGGTGGCCTGGGGCGACGGCTACAAAAGAAAAATCAACTGATCTCAGTCCGACCAGCCCTTTAACAGCCGTCTCAACCGCTTGTAAACAAAAAACGCAATAACGGAGACGCTTGCGTACTTAAACAGGTTGAAGGGCAGCATGGAGAGCAGCATCATGGAAAACAGGTCCGTCACCCACGGGGAGGCGACCCTTGCCATGGCCACGATGCTGTCCATGCTCATGCCGTATAGCCTGGCGTAGACCGGAAAGATCAGAAACAGGTTGTAAAGCAGAGCCGAGGCGGCCGCGCAGGCTGTGGCCGCGGCCAGGGAGAGGACCGCGCCCCTGCGGGTGTGCCACCTGCGATATAGGAGCACGGCGGGCAGCATGTAGCTGACGCTGCCGATCATATTCGCCAGCTCTCCAACCCCCATGGTGACGGTGCCTTTCAGCAGAAAGCTCAGGCCGATCTTCACCGCGATGATCCGCATACCTGCCAACGGTCCCATGATAAATCCCCCCAGAATCACCGGCAGGTCGGAAAAGTCCATTTTCACAAACCCCGGCGCCAGTGGAACCGGAAATTCCATGGCCATCAAAACCGCGCTGACGGCTCCCATAAAAGCGCTCAAAACCAGGGGCCTGACCGCGATTTTTCCGGCCCTGTTCGTTGCTGCTGTTTTCCCTGCGCACACTTCCCGCGCTGCATTGCGGCATGTTCGTTTCATCTTGACGCCTCCTTCATTTTTACCCCCCGGTCCATCGCATACGACAAAAAGACCCGGGGTCTCATCTCCCGGGCCGGAATGCCGTCCAATACGCCGCCTGCGCTTCTCGGCGTGGCCTGATATCCACGCACAACGCTGCGGCATCGATCGCCGTTTTTCCTCTTTTCCCATCCGGACTATACCGTCGGTTCCGGAATCTCACCGGATCAACCGCAGCCATTGGCCGCCGCTCGTGGACTGTCACCACCGGTCAGGAATTTCACCTGCCCCAAAGAGATTGTTTTATATAATTTAAAATCAGAATTCATAAGGCGGATTGCCGGAAAAATCAGCGATCACGCCATGGGGATCTTCCAGGTAAAATACCTCGAAAATCGGATTGGCCGCCTCAGCGTACTGCCCCTTTACAATCGGGTTGGCCATGCAGGCTTCCTTCACCTCCATGTTGTTCTCAAACACCGCTTTGCCGTTCAGGCGCAGCCAGGCGAAACCGGCGTCGGACACGCTCACCTCCACCTGCGGGTTGGCCTGCATATCCTGATAAACGTCCTTTTGGCTGTTGGTACAGAACCAGAGCTTCCCGTCCTTCTCGAAACAGAACATAAACGGGCGGCACTTTGCCTTCCCATCCCTGCCCACGGTAGCCAGATACTGCACCGGATTTGCCTGCAAAAATTCTATCACTTTTTTCATGAAGTTTCAATCCTTTCCCTCAAATCAATTTTTAGTCAATCTTTATTCCGTCAGGAACCGGCCGTTTCCTATGACTGTATTATAGATCGGTATCGCCTTTGAGGGAAGAACGCACTTTCAAGTGGGATAGGCGCCATTAGGATACTTGGTATCCTTTTGATACTATTGGACGTCGCATACCGGAGCGGATAACCGTTTTCTACCAGATTCCAACCCGCTGTTCCGGCGCGAGATACATTTTGTCACCCTCCCTGAGCTGAGGATAGGCCAGGTAAAATGCGTCGGTGTTGCACAGAACCGCGTTGACCCGGACTTTTGCCGGGGAGTGCACATCCGTGTTCAGCCTCCGGATCATGGCCTCGTCCGTATATTTAGAGGCCCAGATGGTGGCAAACCGGGTGAACAGCGCCCGCAGTCCATCCGTGTCGTCCCCCACAATGGAGGTGATGCAGGACAGGCTGCCTAAGTCCGCGATGTTCTCCCCCAGCGTCTGCTCACCGTTTACAAAACGGCCTTCAAATCCCTCCTGTCCGTCATAATAGTCCGCCACCTTCCCGGCCAGGGCCCGGAAATTCTCCAGATCCTCTTCGGTCCACCACATCTTGTAATTTCCCTTCTCGTCGTACATGGCCCCGGAGGAATCAAATGCGTGGCTGATCTCGTGGGCGATGACCATGCCGATCCCGCCCATGTCGGTGGCCAGATCCGCCTCGGGACTGTAAAATGGCTCCTGCAGAATCCCCGCCGGAAATACGATCTCGTTGCCCGAGGGATTGTAGTATGCGTTGACCGTCTGGGGCGTCATGGCCCATTTTTCCTTGTCTACCGGCTTTTTCCCTTCCTCCAGGTCGAAAGCGGTCTCCGCGCGCATAAGCGCCAGGACGTTGCCGATCAGCGTCCCGCCCTCCTCCGGCGGAGTGATCCTGGCCGCGGCGTGGATGTCCGTAAAATGGTCGGGATATCCCACTTTGAGCGTCATGGAATCCAGCTTTTTCACCGCGTTAGCCTTGGTCTCATCTCCCATCCAGTCCAGGGCCAGTATCCGTTTCTTGTAGGCGGCCAGAATCTGCCGGATCATGGCGGTCACATTTTCCTTGTCCTCCTCGGAAAAGCTTTGTTCCGCATACAGACGGCCGAACTCAAAGCCGAACATGGACTGCGTCATCTCGCCCGCCAGCTTATCCGCGGCCTTCATCTCGGCGATTCCGTTCTGAAAATTGTGCCAGGCCAGGGCGTTGCCTTGCATCTGCGGCGTCAGATACAGGCTCATATCGCTCAGCAGGCTGAACACGGTGTAATTTTTCAGCAGCTCCAGGTGATCTTCGGTGAGCCAGTCGTTGCAGGCTTCAAGCGCCTTCACATCCGTCACCACGTAAAAGTCCCGTCCTGCTATCCCCAGAGCGTCCAGGTAAGCCGGTACGTCCACATTTGACAAAAGCTGCTGCAGCTGGGCTGCGGTGTACGGATTGTAATAGACATCCGGGTCCTGCCTGCGGCTCAGCGGCAGCGTGGCCGCGGCCAGTTCCCGCTGAAACGCCAGAATTTCGGACGCAGCTTTTCCCGCATCCCCTGGTTCCATGCCGCTGTACTCCATCACCCGCCCGATATAACTCTGGTATTCGTCCAGAAACGATCCCATGGTCCCGTCCTCCAGAATCTCCTTCCCCGGTCCCAGGTCCGGTTGAAAAAAGTAGTACACGTACTGGCTGGAATCGCGCAGATCCTCGGTTTTCTGGACGTTGATCAGACTGGCCAGCCCCAGATCCCGGCGAAGTCCGGCCAGGCTTTCCAGATATTGGGGAATGGTGGCGGCACTGCGGACAGACTCCAGGTAAGGGGCCAGACCGCCGAGCCCGGCCGCGGCGCGGGCCTCCTCATCCAGCGCAGTCCGATAAAAGTCCGCGATCTTCTGCTCTGTGGATCCCATTTCCAGGGACGGGCGTTTCTTCACAGTCTCCTTTAACAGCTGATCCAGCGTCGCATAGGCATCCTGGTCCAGCTGGTAGAGATAACTCCAGGAGCTGGAATCCCCCGGAATCCGTGTCTCGCTGAGAATATCCCAGTTGACGTACTCGTAATAGTCGTCCTCCAGGCGGGGGCGCAGCCGGGACTTCGCCGCCTGTCCCTCCGCGGCCTGTGCGGCTTCCGGGGCCTGTGCGGCTTCCGGCGGGTTTGTCGTGGAACCGGTATTTTCCCGGCCTTCCTCAGCGGCAAAACTGCCTGCGCCGGAGCTCTGCCCGGATGGCGGGGCCGGGGATTTCGCCTTGCAGGCGGATAGAACGAGCGCAGCGGCCCCTACCACCACAACCAGCCACAGTTTTGCGTTTTTCTTCATCATATGATCTCTCCTCACAGTCATCCGATTTTCTCCGAAGCGCCACACCCTCAGGCAGGTCCGGGCTGTGGGAATCCGGCTCGCGCCCCGTCAACAGCGCCGCGCTTTCACACGCGGCGGAGCGGTAAAGACAAATACCCAAAGAACAGTCTGCGCTCTTTGGCGATTTGTTATTCGATTTCCTAATCGCATACGTTGAAATTGGTGTAGCGGTACCCGGCCAGAATATCCGCCATCTCCCTGCCGTAATCCTGTATAAAATCCGCCATCACGTTACTGCTCACAGCCTCTCCCCCGCTTTTAAAAACAGCAGCGGCCACCTCGCTGTAGGTCCAGTAGGAATGGGCGCAGTGGTATTCAAAATCTCTCAGATTTTCCGGCTTTTTGCTCAGATCCGTGTCCCCGTCAAAATCCACGTCCTTCATTCTGTGAATACAGTACTCGGCGGTCTGCAGGGTCTGGTCCACCTCGTAGGTCAGATAGGGGTTGAAGCCCCGGACAATGGAATTGTCCAGGTGTCTGCAGTATTCCGCGCCTGCCGTAGCGTTTAATCCCATCTCCTTAAACTGGGCGCACCAGGGACATTGGGTGATGTGCATCACCGCCTCCGGCAGGTAGGACTGGTAGGTCATGGTATTGCCGCAGCCCTCAGCCTTCATATCCTCCGTGCCCACCCACTCGCCATAGCGGTAATAGTTGGCGGGCGTCAGCGGCTCACCGTCCCGGATCGCCCGCTGGGCCATCCTGCGCCCGCGCTGCTCCGCGTAATACTGGGTGGCGTGGATAAACGCCATCTTTCCCCGCTCTCCAAACGCTTCCGTCAGATACACGTAAAACTTCGCCGCGATATACGCGTGCACTTTTTCGTTAAATCCCATATGGTTGTTCCTCCATTTTCCCTCACTGATGTCATGCCGTCCGGCACCCATGCGTTACTCCATCACAACCGGCTCCATCGGAATCGTCTCCACCCGGTTGTGTTTTTCCATATATTGGATATAAGACTCCTTTGTGAGAACCGCCTCATGCTGTTCCATCAGCGCCCTGGCATATGCGCCGTTGTTTTTCAGCAGGTTGTACGCCGTGAGGGCAAATACCTTAGCGGTCACCACATAGGCCAGATACTCGTCGACGGGGTGCATCTCTTTATTGTGCAGCTCGTTGGTGTAGCCGCCCGTGTTGAACTGCAGCAGCGGAAGAATCTGCGACACCTCGCCGAAATCCGTGGAGCCGCCCATGACGATGCCCGGGTCGTGCTTTGCCACCTCGTAGCTGCCCGCCGCGGCCAAAATAGCCTCCTCGACGGCCCGGGTATCCCCGGCCGGCATAACGGGCAGATACCCCGGCATCGTAATGATCTTGGCGCCGCAGCCGGTGGCCACCGCGCCGGAACGCATGGCGCGGTCGAACTTGCGGCTGGCGTCCAGAATGGCCGGTATATTGTTGGCCCTCACGGAATATTCCATGGTCACATTGTCCGCGATCACGTTCATGGCCTCCCCGCCCTTGGAGATAAATCCGTGGACCCGCACGGTGTCCTGATCCCGGAAAAACTCCCGCTGGGCGTTGACCGCCTGGATCCCCAGAGCCGCGGCGCTCAGCGCATCCACCCCGCTCCAGGGCGCTTCCGCCGCATGGGCCGGTATCCCGTGAAAGCGGACGATCTTACTCATAAAGCCGTTGGACCGGTGATTGGACAGCGCCAGGGAAATACCGGGCGCAATGTGATGTCCCACCGCAACGTCGATGTCGTCAAAGGCTCCCACCCGGATCAGCTCTGATTTTCCTCCTCCGAAGGCGATCTTCCCCTCCTCCATCAGACCGTGTTTGAACTCCATCTCCACAAATTCCTCAGCCGGCACCGCAAAAAACACCACATTGCCGTCCATCGCCTCCTGCACCCGGGCATCGCAGAGCGCATACAGCGCGCCCATCATACCCGCCATCTGCGCATTGTGACCACAGCAGTGGGCCGCCCCTGTCTCCCGCCCGGCATAGGGACTGTCCGCCATTGGCAGAGCGTCCATTTCCCCGATCAGGGCCACGGTTGGCCCCGATGCGCCGGCTCCCTTTAAATAGCCTTTGGCCCCCGTGATTGCCAGCCCGGTTTCCGCCTCGATTCCAAAGTTTTTAAGATGCCGGCAGAATTTCCCGGCCGTCTGATACTCCTTGTATCCAAGCTCGGGTTCGTTCCAGATATCTCTTCCGATGGCGATAATCTCATCTTTATGCCGTTCGATTAAATCCATGATTTTCTGTTCAATCTTGTCCATTCTCTCTCCTTTTTGGATGCCGCAAATAGGATATAAATTGTGGGGTGGCTTCCTTATAGTGTAATATTAGCGAAAACGCGGGGATTTGTAAAGTTTGTGTTTTTGTGTTACCGGGATGACGGTCAAAAAAGCCCCGGTCCTGGGAGGCGCATGTTCGTATGCGCCTCCCAGGGCCGGGGCTCTGCTGTTTCCATATTCCCTTAAATTTGCCTTTCCCTCACCTTAACTCCACCCCATTCTTCTCCACATCCAGCCTCTCCGGCATATTCTCAATTCGAATCCTGCCGTCGGTTGTGACCGGGGCCAGGACTCCGTTTTCGCTGTGGCGCTCAATGTAGGCGATGACCGCGTCGATGATGTTGGGCTGTTCGCCGGCCCAGTCCGTGATCTGCCGGTACTGCTCCTCATAGGTGTCCAGGTTCAGATCAAACATCTGGCTGGCTGCCCCGCTCTTTGGGTCAAACGTCCGGTAGATGGCGATGCCGTCCGGCAGCTTGCCGGGCTTCTCTGCCGGGATGAGGGTGAATGCCTCCCATAAGTCCCTTCCCCCAAGCTCATAGTCCGTGGTTGTGACCGTGTACCAGGCCTCAGGGTCCAGCGGTTCCCCGTTTGCCAGGCGCACATCGCGGATCTGCGCCCTTGCGCCATATTCGTTCCCATCCACCGGCTCGTAGGCGATGGTGTAGGTAAATCCGGAGGGAATCACCATGCCCCCGTATACGCCGGACTGGTCCACACGCACCGTGCTTACCAGGTTGTTGGTGGACAGAATGGAAATGAGGTTGGCGCCCTTGCAGCGCACGGTGACCACGTGGTTGCTCAGGCCGTAGAGCATGGCCGTGGCCAGGTCGGACTCGGTGATCTCCCCCGCCTCCAGCCCCGCTGTCAGCGCCCCGGCGTTGACAACGGCAAGCTCTGCGCCCGTATACTCGCGCATCGCATCGGCCAGCAGATTCCCCAGCGCCGATTCGTTGGAACGCGAGTAAATGCGCACGTAGCCGTATTCCTTTTCCGTGTACCCCACCACCCGGTCCGGCACCTCGTACGGATTTTGTCCCGTAATCCGGTAATCCTCCAGCACGGCCAGTATGTCCTCCGCAGTGCCAATGTCCTTGTAGGCGGAACCGCCGCTTAACCCCGCGTAATATTTCTGGTCGCAGAGGTAATGCCGCAGGGAGAAGGTGAAAAGGCTTGAGCCGTAAAACTGGTATGGATTTTTGATAATGGAGTTTTCCGTCAGGCACTGGTAAACCTCCGGGTGCCGTTCCTGAAAAAAGCTGTATTCCAGGGTGTCGTCCCGGCGGTAATAGGTGGTGGCTCCGGCCGGAACCGAGGCGCTGTAATACTCCGGCGCAAACTCCGTGGAGGCCACGTACTCCAGATACAGGCGGCTGGCTTGCAGGGTGGCCTCGTCGGCGACGTTCGCGTTGATCCCCAGATACCAGTCCCCGTTGGTGGCCAGCCAGCTTTCACCGCGGGTTTTCCCCATATAGGGGATGAACACAAAGTCTTCGGCGGGCACATAGATCTGCCGCCCGTCCTTCGCCACCCGGAAGCTGGGTACGCCGTTCACTTCGGTGAGCTTATCCTCGAACCGGACGGCAAAATCCACATAGCTGACCGAGCACATCAGCGCGTCCCCCCGGATTACCTCCTGAAGATTCTGGGAATCGCTGGTCAAAAAATCGCTGCTCTGGCACAGCCCCAGAGCCTTTAGCTCCTCAAGCTCCTGCAGCACCCGGACAAAAGCCGGATCCTGAAAGGAAACCGACGACGGATCGCGCCGGTACTGGCTCAGCCACTGCACATAAGCGCTGTCCGTGTACGCATCCAGAAAAAACGGCATGGCCCCCAGAGCCGCCCTCTCATCGTAGAGCATGCCAAAGGCGTAAGCCCTCACCCCGGTCTCCTCCCTGCTCTCCTGGAGCCTGCCGCAGAGCTCGACGAACTCGTCCTGGGTCTGCGGCAGCTCATAGCCCAGCTCCGTCAAAAGCCGCTGATTGACCATCAAACCGGAGATATACCCGTTGCCCACCGGCAGCGCATAGACCTTTCCGCCCACCTCCGCATCGCTCAGGGCGCTAATCATGTAGTTCTTTAAAAATGGCTCGGAAGTCAGATCCTTCAGATAGCCGTTCTGCACGTATGTATAATAGTCCTGCGTGTAGAGAATTTCAGGCCCGCCTCCCCCGCGCACCGCCGCCAGCTGGGCGTTCTCCATCTTAGGGGCGATTTCGTAGGTGCTCTCAATGGTCACGTTGGGCATGGTGCGGCGGATATACTCCTCCGCCCGCTCCATACTGACCGTTTCTCCCAGAGTGTTGTATACGTGAAGCGTCACCGGCGTCTCGTTCAGCCCGGTCCCGCTCTGATGTTGCGGGTTCGTCTCCGTCACATCCGGGATTTTTGCGCACCCAGCCGCCACCGTCACAAGCAGCGCCAGCAGAACCCCGGTTCCAACCCGTTTTCTCATACTGTACCTTCCTCTCTCACTGCGTCCGTTTCCTTCATTCCCAGCCCACGCCCGTCAGAGCAGCAGGCCCCGCAGCTTTTCCATGTCGATGGGTTTTGACAGAACCGCTCCGAATCCCGCCCGGGCGGCTTCCCCGCGCACTTCGTCCTCGCTGCTGGCTGTCAGCGCGATGACCGGAACCGCGGCGGCGCTGGTTTTTTTGCTGCTCCGGATCGCGGCGGCGGCCTCAAAGCCGTCCATCACCGGCATGTGCAGGTCCAGCAAAATAGCGTCATAGGTGTGATCGGGAGCGCTCAGGTAGGCGCTTAATGCCTGGCTGCCGTTTTCCACCGCCTCCACAGTCTGTCCGTCCATCCGGATCAATTCCACAGCGATTTCCCGGCTGACCTCGTTATCCTCGGCCAGCAGCAGATGCAGGGGGCGTCCTTCCCGCCGGACCCGTTTTATTTCCCGGGTCAGAACGGTAAAGTCGATGGGCTTTGACACAAAGCCGTTCATCCCAGCTGCCAGCGCTTCCCTCCGGTCCTCCTCAAAGGCATTTGCCGTCAGGGCGATGATGGGAATATCCGCCGCCTGGGGATGGCTGCTCCCCCGTATTCTGCGGGCCGCATCCAGACCTCCCAGAACCGGCATCTGCAGATCCATCAGGATCACGTCATACGTGTGTTCCGGCGCCTGAAGGAACGCCGCGCAGCCCTCCTCGCCGTTGCGGGCTTTGTCTACCTGCGCCCCCAAGGGGCCTGTGAGCATCTCCACGGCGATCTCCATATTCATCGCATTGTCTTCCACCAGCAGCAGGCGCAGGCCGCTCAATTCCCCGCTCAGGCTTCCGGCGGCGTCCTCGCTCTGCCCCATCAGAACGGTGATCTTCCGGTAAAGGCTCATCCGGAAGAGCGGAAGCGGGATTGTCTGGGTAAATTCTTCCCGCTTCATCTGCTCACACAGCTCCTGCTCGTCTGGCTTCAGCCCCAGAAGCAGCCGCATTTCCCCGCCCAATTCCCTTCGCAGGCGGCTGCCGCTCAGAGTCTGGTCGAACCGAAGCAGCTTATAAGGGATAAAGGCCAGAGCAAACGGCCTCCCCGCCTCCCGCTCCTCTGCCGCCAGGGCCACCGCGTCCGCGTACCCCACCTTGCAGACGGCGTCCACGCCGATCTCGTTCAGCTTGCGGACCGCATCCGCGCATTTTTCCCCGCTGCCCGGCTCGCCGATCACTAACATGCGGCAGCCAGCGGCCAGCGGAATCTGGCGGCTGCTGAGCCGGACGGAGATCTCCACCGTAAAAGTGGTTCCCTTCCCAGGCTCGCTCTCCACGCGGATGGAGCCGCCCATGAGATCCACGATCCGCTTCGTGATGGCCATGCCCAGACCCGTACCCTGGACGCCCTGGCTGTAGGCGTTCTGCTCCCGGGTAAACATTTCAAAGATATGGCTCAAATATTCCCGGCTCATGCCCACGCCCGTGTCGCTGATCCGGAACACAAAACGGGCGGACGCCGGATCCGGCGAGGGAATTTCCGAGATCTCAAGGTAGATTTCCCCGCCTTTGGGCGTAAATTTTACCGCGTTGCCCAGCACATTGGTGAGCACCTGGCTCAGGCGCACCGTATCGCCGCACAGAAGCTCATGGGTAATGTTCCAGGCGTTGACGTCAAAATGCTGTCCGCGCACGCTGGTCTGGGACTGGATCACCGTCACCACGCCGGCCAGCCACTCGCCCAGCTCGAACTCCGTCTCGGCCAGCTGCATTTTGCCGGACTCAATTTTGGACATATCCAGTACATCGTTGATCAGCCCCAACAGCAGCTGGGAGGAGTTGGCGATCTTCTGCAGGCACTCCATCACCTTTTTGCTGTCATTTGGCGTACAGAGGGCCAGATTGGTCAGGCCAATCACCGCGTTTAAGGGCGTGCGGATGTCGTGGCTCATGCTGGCCAAAAAGGTGCTCTTGGCGGCGCCCGCGCGCTCCTCGTTTAACAGGGCTTCCTCCAGACGTCTGCGGGACTGCACGCTTTCCGTGATGTCCTCCAGCGTCAGGGTGATAAAGCTCTGGCTGCTGTCCTGCTCCGCGATCCGGTAGGCGTTCAGGGCCAGAATGATATCCGCCTGCGTGTCCGGCCGCGTAAAATGCATGCTCAGACTGCCGCTGCTCTTCCTGCCTGCGCGGACCTCGCGCACCAGCTCCAGAACCGCCTGGCGGTCCCGCGGGGCCACGCAGCCTAAGGTTCTCTCGTCAATGATATTGTCAAACGTATCCTCAATCCCCAGCACCTTTTCCGTGTTGCGGGAGGCGTACTCGATGGCGCCCGTGCCGCTATCCGCAATGACAATCACATTTGGCACATAGCGGGTCATCAGGTTGAACAGCCGGTCTCTGCGCACAGCCTCCCGTGAGGCGTTGGCGCGCACCACGAACACCAGCATGACCACGATCACCCCAAACATTCCCAGCATCAGTACGATGATAAACATGGTCAGCTCAATGGTTTTCTGGTTGATCCGGGCCGCCTCCGCGGTGATGTAGTCGTAGGAGACGCAGGAAATGAAATTCCAGCCGGTCTGCGGGATGGGCGCATAGACGAGTTCGTAGCGCGTTTCCCCGAAATACAGCTCCGCGCTGCCGCTTTGGTGCGCTTTAAAGTCTGAAAGCACCTGTTCATAACCGCTCATGCCCTGATCATCCGGCGTGAAAAAACCGGCGTTTTTTGGATTTTCCCGGAAATATGCGAACAGATTGAGGGATTCCTCCACCTCCTTTGACACATGGGTGCTGGAAAGCATCAGGCCGGAATCCGTGGTGATCATATAGGAGGCGTTATCCCCGAAGATGGCCGAGTCGTACAGCGCTTCAAACGAATCCTGGCTGTAGATTCCGATCAGAATCACGGAGCCAGCGCGGCAGGAAAATGCCACCACATCCTTGCCGGAGGCGCTGAAGGGATCTGAGATAAAGCTGATGGCCGATCCGTCCGGGCTGGAAATACAGTCCACATACGCCTGGCTGGAGTAGAGGTTGATGGGCTTGATATAGTTGCCCTGGCTGTAGATTCCCCGGCCGGATTCATTTAACAGAACACAGTAGTCAAAGACTGATATCTGGTTGAAATCCCGGATGTAATTGCGATCGTCCGGGCTGATCTCGTCCGCGGCCGTAAAGCCGTTCTGCTTCAGCTCCTCGGACATGCCGATGCCCAGCACGCGTATCTCGTGCCGGCAGTGGTCAAAACCTTCTGTAGTTTTGGAAATCAGTGTGCTGGTCGTCTCCTTGAGCGCGGAGATATTGGAGTCGATGATGCGGTCATAGATATCGCTTCGGTAGCCCCCCAGAAAATAGGACAGCGCCAGATAGAACACCAGCGCCAGGGCAATACCGACCGTGACGGTCACCGGCAGGGAAAACTTATGCTTTTTTCGATTTCGGTCCATCTGCCGTACCTCACTTTTGATAAACGATTGTGGCGCTATAACACCCATTATAGGGTTCCTGAGGCCGTTTGTCAAACAATGGGCCGCAGAGACCCATTGCATTCAACGAATGGTCCGCCAACGGCCCACTGCATCCCAAGAATGGCCCGCCGAAACAATCGGCAGGCCATTCCATTCAGTTTGGGCGGCCCCAATCCCCCACCTGCGGGGCAGGACCGTCCATCCGCTCATCAGTCTTTCACATGTTCCATATAAGCCAGCGCCGCCTCCAGGCAGCCGTCCACTCCGGTTCTGCCGGTGTTCAGACAGAGGTCGTACCCCTCCATCTCCCCCCAGTCCTTGGTGGAATAGTATTCGTGGTAGGCCTTGCGCTTGCGGTCCACGGAAATGATCCGTTTCTCCACCTGATCCCCGGAGAGCTCCGGGTGAAGCCCGGCGATCCGCTCCCTGCGCCGGTCCATTCCGGCGTAGATAAACAGATGAACGGCGTCCGGCAGAATGGCGTCCGCGCAGCGCCCGACGATCACGCAGGGACCTTTGGCCGCCAGATCCAGAATCACGCGGCACTGGGCTGCGTACAGCTTCTGGGTCATGGCGATCTGGTAATCCGGCGGCACGTCCCGCAGCGAATAATTGTCCAGGTCCGGCTCCACCTCGTCGTAAGCCTCCAGCACCGCAGTCTCGATCTTTCCCTCCCTGGCGATCATACCCACCAGCTCCTTGTCGTAGAAGGGAATCCCCAAACGCGCTGCCAGCTTCTCCCCCAACTCCCGTCCTCCGCTGCCATACTGGCGGCTGATTGTAATCACTCTGTTCATAAATCCCAACCTCCTTTTCCCCAATGTTCAGTTTCCGTACTGCATTTATGTCAGACCGCCGTCAGGGCGGCGGTTCTGGTCCCAATGACGGCCCACGCTCACCGCGTACTTGACCACGTTGTCCCGCTTCTCCTCAAACACCCGGTATGCTTCCAAAATGTGGTCCAGATCCGTGCGGTGGGTGATCAGACAGCCGCTGTCAAGCCTGCCCTCCGCGATGAGCTCCATGATCTCCCCACAGCGGCAGCCGTCCACCCCTCCGGTCTTAAAGACCAGGTTTTTACCGTACATCTGCGGCAGCGGCAGGCTTTGGTCCTCCTCGTACATGGCGATCACGCAGACCACCGCGTTGGGGCGGGCAATCTGCCAGGCCATTTCAAAAGTCCGCTCTCCGCCTGCGGCCTCCATCACGCAGTCCGCGCCCCGGCCGCCGGTAAGCGCCAGAATCTCCGACTTCACATCGCACTCCAAGGGGTTTAAAACCACGTCCGCCAGGCCGTTCTCCCGGGCCAGCCGAAGCCTTCCGGGATCCACGTCCACGGCGACGATGTGGGCGGGCTCGTACAGCTTCACGCACATCATGGCGCACAGCCCGGTGGGACCCGCGCCGATCACCGCCACCGTGTCCCCCTTGCGAATCTCCCCAAGCCCGGCTCCCCAGTAGCCGGTGGAAAGTAAATCCCCGGTAAACAGGGCCGCCTCGTCGGTCACGCTGTCCGGGATCGCCGTCAGTCCGTTGTCCGCGTAGGGGATGCGCACGTACTCGGCCTGGCCGCCGTCGATCCGGCAGCCCAGGGACCATCCTCCCTGGGGATCGGCGCAGTTGTTCACATAACCCCTGCGGCAGAAAAAGCACTCCCCGCAGAAGGTTTCCACGTTCACCGCAACCCGGTCTCCCGGCCGGAAGCGGCAAACGCCCGCACCCACCTGCTCCACAACGCCCACAAACTCGTGGCCCAGAATCACTCCCGGAACCGCCCTGGGCACTGCCCCATGTTTGATGTGGATATCGCTGGAGCAGATGGTGGTCAGGGTAACGCGCACCAGCGCATCCCCCGGCTCCTGTAATACGGGCATCGGCCGTTCCTCCAGCCCGATCTCTCCCACGCCTTGAAACACAACTGCTTTCATGATTCCTTCCCCGCCGTTTTCCCGGGCTTAAGAGCCCTGAATTTCGAAAAAGCCGCCCCGGGACACCGGGACGGCCTTCCTGTTTCTTCCATTTTATCATACCAACCGCTGCTGTGCAATGACAGAGACGTTAAAAACTAATACCAATAGGGTTCCCAATCCGTCACAAGCCTTGTGAGCGCTTCCATATAGAAGTAATCTCCCCATGTGTTGCACTCGTCCACGCCCCGGTCCGTGCAGGGGTTCCCGGCGCTGGCTCTGGCATAGGTGCCGTGAAGGAGAAGGCCGTTGGACTCGCCGGAACACTTGACCGCGCACCGCTCGCTGAGCGCTTTCACCAGACGCCCGGCCATATCCCGGTAGTAAGCGGCTTCCTCCGCCTCCATGAACTTCGCCATCTCCAGCATTCCGCAGGCGGCGATGGCAGCGGAGGAGGAATCCCTCGGCTCCCCGCTTCCGTCGTCAAAATCGAAATCCCAGTAGGGAATCAGATCCGACGGCAGATGCGCCAGGAAATAGTCCGTCACCTTCCGGAACACATCCATGTACGCTGCATTTTTCTCGATCCGGTAGCTCAATGCGCTTCCGTAGATCCCCCAGGCCTGGCCGCGGCTCCAGGCGGAGCCGTCCCGGTTGCCCTGATGGGTGACGCCCTTCACGGGTGCCCCGGTCTCCGGGTCGAAGAAATACGTGTGGTAGGTGCTGTGATCCGGCCGGATCACGCAGTTCATGGCCGTCCGGATGTGGGCCTCTGCCTTTTCCCGGTACCGTTTGTCCCCGGTGGTCTCGCTGGCCCAGAACAGCAGCGGCATGTTGAGAAGGCAGTCGATGATCAGGCGGTAATTGTCCCTGGCTCCCAGCTGGCCCCACGCCTGGAAAAACTGGCCCTTTTCCTGGAATCTCCCCATCAGGTTGTCCGCCGCCAGCAGCGCGGCCTCTCTGGCGGTCTCATTGCCCGTCAGACGGTAGGCCGCCACGCAGGAGGGGGTGTAGAGAAATCCCATGTCGTGGTTGTCCACATCCACCCGCTCCCGGATGCGCTTTAAGAACGATTCCGCCTGTATGGTTCCGGCTTCCCGGAAAACAGCCTCGCCGGTCCGCTCGTAGGCCAGCCATATTTCCCCGGTCCAAAATCCTGTGGTCCACTCCCGGTTGTCGCTCTGGGGATAGAAATTGTTCCGGCTGTTGGAGTCCGGAAAACAGTGGGTGAAGGTCTTTAAATTTTCCCGCACCAGATCCACCGCCAGGTCCAGGCAGGCCCCGGCCTCCCCCTTTTCCATGATTTTATAAGTCTTTAAACTGTCCTTTGTCTGCATTGTCCGCTCCTTTACTATATGCGCATGTTACCACTGGAGAACGGTCAACCGGCTTCCCGGCTCTGTCTCGTCCATAACCATCACGCGCCCCAGGCCGTAATGGCCGTCCGCGCCGATGTACTCGCCGTCCGCACCCGTTTCCAGATGGTTCAGGATAACCAGCCAGGAATGCCTGCCGTCCCGGATCCGCAGTCCCTCCGCTTCCCCGTCCCCGAGCTGTCTGCCCGTGACAGGGGCTGTGACCGGCACCCGCTCCACCGTGTAGGGATTGGGATCGCCCGCCTCGTATCCGGCGGCCACCGTGATCATGGAGACAAACAGAGGCGCTTCCCTCCACAGGCTGACGCAGGGCGCGTATTCCAGCTGGTTGTAGTGAAATGAAACCGGCGTCTCCTCCAGCTCCATTCCCTCCGCTTCTCCGCCCTCGGACGGTTTTAACCGGTAAAACGCGGTTTCCGCCCTGGCTCCGCGGTAGAGGAAGCCGTCCTCCCCCAGTTCCACCCTTCCGGCCGGGTTCAGATGGAACATCTGGCCGCACACATGGGTTCCGGCCCCGTAGAACTCATCCGCAATCACATGGATCCGGGAGCCGATGGAGAGGATCCTGCGGTTTACCAGAACTCCGGCTGGCAGATACCCCAGATGGGAGCCCTGTAACAATGTATACGGCCCCTTTTTGCACCAGTCCCGGGCAGCGGGCGCCGTCCGCCCCTTCACCTCCCAGGAACCCGCGCACTGGGTGTATTCCTGCCAGTCCACCACCGGCACATTGTGGGCGCAGGAGGATTTGAGCTGCCTGCGCAGGCTTCCGTCCACGTAGGTGTAACGGCCGGAATCGATGAGCACGTCCTCCCCGGCCACGCAGAGATCCATGTGGAGCTTGTCAAAGTGGCCGTGTCCGCCTCCCAGGGAACCGCATTTAAAATGCAGATAGTCCCCATCCCAGCCCCAGCCGGACCGCAGACACCAGTTTCCGCTCTGCTCCATGGGGTAAAAGAGCCGTTCCGGCGCTTTGGACTTCATACTCCGATACTCCAGGGCGGCCTCCTCCCCCAGGTCCCAGACGCTGTCGAAATCCAGGCGCTCATATCCCGCAAAACGCAGCTCCTCGTCCTTTAACAGCCAGGCCGCCAGGGTGAACACGTCCCGCAGGTCCGTCCGGTCGCTGTCCCCGCCGCAGGGCTGGGTCCTGTCCGGCTTCATCCAGGCCAGGTCCGCTAAGGCCATAGCCCGGGCCTGTCCGGTGAGGGCGGGCGGCAGGCTGATTCCCCGGCGTTTTGCCATCCGCAGCACCTCCAGCACGCAGCGCAGCACCTCGTTGTGGTACATGGGAGACTGCTCCCAGTGAACCCCGTCGTCCATAACCTGGATGGCAAGCTCCCGTTCCAGGCGCACCAGGGCCTCCGCCACGTACGTTTCCCCGGCCTCCGCCAGGCCCGTTCCGGCGCTTAAGCTGCCGCCCCGGCCGTCTTTGCCGTGCTCCATGAGATACGCGCCGATGTCGAACAGGCCGTGGTTCTCCAGCACGCCCCAGTTGCTCTTATCGCTGAAGGGCACCCTGCAGTCCAGGAGAAACTGCCCGTGCAGGTGCAGTCCGTGCAGAAACCGCTCCCGCACCTCCTCCGTCACCACCGGACAGTCCCGGAAGTATTCCATGGCCTTCACCCAGTTTTCTCCCCGGATTCCGGCCTCGATGGTCCGCCAGGTGGTTTTGACCGTCCCCGGATTTATGGGATTTTCCTCCAGCCAGGATGTCAGCTGTCCCACAAAACACGCGGCGTACTTCTCATCTCCGGTCAGAGCGTAAGCCTGGCCCAGACAGATCCAGTACCGGTGGCGGTTGAACTGGTAGATAAATTCCGGATCGCCCTTGGGCATATACTGCCAGTCAATGTCCCCCGCAAACTCCACGGCCTCCGCGGTCTGTTCCATATCCCAGGGCAGGTCGAACAGAAAGCGCTGTTCTACCGCATCGTCTGCAATCCGCAGGATGTGGGCGCACTCCTCCGGCCAGAATTCCCTGCAATACCGGGCGCACCACTTCATATCGATTTTCTGCATCTCCATCTGTGCCCTCCTCTTTGTCAGCCTTTCACGCCTCCGGCCGTAATTCCTTCCACAAACCATTTCTGGCATATCATGAATATGATCAGCACCGGAATCAGGGAACAGACAGACGCCGCCGTGATCAGGGCGTAGTCCGCCCCGTACTGGGAGATGAACATGCGGATGCCCAGCTGGATGGTCTTTAATTTGGTGCTGTTTAAGTAGATCAACGGACCCATAAAGTCATTCCAGATATTTACAAATGTAAAAATAACCAGCGTGGCGATGCCCGGTTTTACCAAAGGCAGCGCAATCTTGCCGAAAATCCCATACTCGGTCAGCCCGTCGATCCTGGCCGCCTCCAAAAGCTCGTTGGGGATGCCGATCATAAACTGCCGGATCAGGAACACGCCAAAGCCGGAAAACGCCTGCATCAGGATCAGTCCCAGATGGGAATCCGTGAGTCCCATTCTGGAGATCAGTGCGAACTGGGGCACCATGTAGGCCTGCCAGGGCACCGCGAAGGTGGTGACCGACACCAGGAACAGGAAATCCCTTCCCTTAAACTCCACCTTGGAAAAGCCGTAAGCCGCAAAGCAGCTGGTCAGCACCTGGAGCGCGGTGGTGCACACTGCGATCTTGAAGGTATTTTTAAAGAAGGTCAACAGCGGAATCTTATCCCAGATTGTCCGGTAGTTCACCCACTGGAACTCCTTGGGGAACAGCTTCATGGGGATGCTGAACACCTCGTTGCTGGTCTTTACGGAGGCCAGGAGCATCCACCCAAAGGGGATGACCACCAGCACCGCCAGCACGGTCAGCAGCGTATAGATGAATATTTTACTTTTTACCGTTCTCGTTTCCATCTCATGCCCCTCCTATACATAGTCCGTGAACTTCTTCTCGCCTCTGAACTGAATCACCGTCACCACGAGCACGATGGCAAAGAGCACAAGGGCGCTGGCGCTGGCGTAGCCGAACTTGAAGTCCACAAAGGCCGCGTTGTAGATATGGTTTACCAGCACATTGGTAGACCGGCCGGGACCGCCTCCGGTCATGACGTAAATCAGGTCGAATACCTTAAAGCACTGGATGGTCATCATGATGATGACGAAAAAGGTGGTGGGCGTCAGCATGGGAATGGTGATGTAGCGGAACTTTTTAAAGCCGGTGGCTCCGTCGATGCTGGCCGCCTCGTACAGATCCTGGGAAATGCCCTGGAGGGCCGCCAGATACACCACCATGTAATACCCCATGTATTTCCACACGCTGACGATGATGATCACCGTCATGGCCCAGTCCGTGGAAGCGCACCACTTGGGCGGATTGGCGACGCCGATGAATTTGAGGAACTCATTGATGGGGCCGAATTCTGGCTGGAACAGCATGTTCCACACAGCGCCCACCGCCACCAGGGAGGCAACGTAAGGGAAGAAAAATGCGGTGCGGTACACCACGATGCCCTTGATCTTGGAGTTGAGCAGCACTGCGATCAGCAGGGACGCCACCATGGTTAAGGGAACGGTGAACACCGCGTAGTACAGCGTATTCTTCACCGATATGCGAAATCCGCTGTCGCGGAACAATTTGGCAAAGTTCTGAAGCCCCACAAACTCCAGGGGCGCGCTGGAACCGTCCCACTTCATCACGCACAGGACGAAGGTCAATATAACCGGGACGAAAATAAATATAAAGTATCCGATAAAATTGGGAAGGATGAAAGAGTAACCAATGATATTCCTCTTCAATGCTTTTTTCTGTTTTCCCGTCATTCTGATCACCATTTTCCTTATTTTAAGGCGCAAAAAGAGCGTCCAACCCTCGTTGACACGTTAATCAGACGCTCTTTGCTTGTTATCTTAATCGCTTATGGTTTAATGAATTAATCTTCTCTGGCTTCCTGAGCTCTCTGGTTCATGTTGGCGATACCGGTATCCACATCCTCCTCGCCGATCATGATCAGGTCATGCTCTTCCTCCAGCACCTTTCTCACAGCCGCCATCTTGGCATCCAGCGGACGGTCCAGAACCCAGCTGGTGGTCTTAAGGGCAGCCTGGCCGTCCTCGGGGAATCCGGGGATTGCCGCAAGCTTGCTGCTGATTTCATCAGATTCTGCTGCCGGGAAGATTCCGTTGTCGGCCAGTACCATGGCGCCCTCTTCACCGGTTACGAACTTCACATACTCCCAGGCCAGATCAGGAACATCGGTCTTGGCGTTGATGGCTACGGGCGTAGTGGAACCAACGGTGGCTCCCGCCTGAGTGTCCGCCGGATGAGGAATGGTGGTTACGCCCCAGTTGAAGTCATACTTTCCGGCTTCCTTGTCCTGAATCAGCGTTCCGATGAACCAGGAACCCATGGGAAGCATTGCGCACTGCTGCTGCTCAAACACGCTGATGTAGTGGATGCTGCCGGTCTTTAAGTTGGCGTAGCTCTGTACAACGCCCTCGTCCTGCATCCGCAGCGCCTGCTCATAGTAAGGCTTTAAGAAGCTGTAGTCCTCGCTCATCAGGGTGTTCTTGCCATCCTGAACGGCCCAGTTGGCTACCAGCGCCTGCCAGGTGTGGTTGTGGCTTCCGTATACCTTCTCGCTGCCCTCGCCACTGGTCATCTTCTTAGCCAGCGCCTCGTACTCATCCCAGGTCATGTCAGCGGAGGGATACTCAACGCCGGCCTTGTCGAACAGATCCTTGTTGTAGTACAGCATATACCAGTCTTTGCGGAAGGGAAGGGTGTAGCTGCTGCCGTCCATCTTTAACTGATCCGCAACGCCGTTGTACATGGTCAGGTCGATGCCGTCCTTGGCGATATACTCATCCAGGTTCAGGATCTGGTTCTTGTCCTTCATGGTCACCTGGTTCTCAGTGTCCTTTACAAAAATGACATCCGGATCGGAATCTCCACCGGCCAGCATAACCGTCACCTTGTTGTTGTACTCGTCGGACGGAGCGTCGATGAACTCAACCTCAACATCCGGATATTTCTCCATAAATGCCTTTGTCACGGAAGAGAACTGGGGCGTCGCGTCGTTGTCCCAAACGGACACGGTCAGCTTCTGCTTCTCTCCGGAAGCGGCCGCCGTGGTCTCCTTGCTCTCCGCTGCTTCGCTTCCCGCAGCCTCGCTGCCCGCCGCTGTGGTCTCGGGAGCCGCAGATCCCTTGTCGGATGAACCGCCGCCGCAGCC
>OBXQ01000330.1_pt1 | contig 29405 bp, 31 predicted proteins | sample 1476641 | NCBI WGS metagenome assembly OBXQ01 (sample SAMEA2580174, study PRJEB22360) | human gut metagenome | biome: human gut; feature: human-associated habitat; material: faeces | place: Denmark | collected 2008/2010
CAAATAAATTTATCAAATATCTTAAGAAAATATTAATTTTATATATTTTTATAAATTTACAAACGAATTTTGGCTAAAATCAAGCAAAATTTTAAAGCTAACGAGGATAAAAATGCAAAATTTAGATATAAGAAAGGCATATCTTGATTTTTTTAAATCAAAAGGTCACGAAGTAGTAGCTTCTGCACCACTCGTGCCAAACGATGCAACACTACTTTTCACAAATGCTGGCATGGTGCCATTTAAGAGCATTTTCACAGGCGAAGTGCCACGCCCAACACCACCTATCCGCACTAGCTGTCAGACCTGCATAAGAGCTGGCGGTAAGCACAACGACCTTGATAACGTCGGCTACACAGCGCGCCACCACACATTTTTTGAGATGCTTGGCAACTTTAGCTTTGGCGAATACTTCAAAAAAGAGGCGATCTCTTACGCTTGGGAATTTGTCACAGAGGTACTAAAACTACCAAAAGATAAGCTTTATGTAACCGTTCACGAAAGCGACGATGAGGCGTTTGAAATTTGGAGCACTCACATCGCAAAAGAGAGGATTTACCGCTTCGGCGACCACGATAACTTCTGGCAGATGGGCGACACTGGACCATGCGGCCCTTGCAGTGAAATTTTTTACGATCAAGGGGCTGAACACTTTAACACACCAGAAGATTACATGGGTGGCGATGGCGATAGATTTTTAGAGATCTGGAACCTTGTTTTCATGCAGTATGAAAGAAGCGCGGATGGCAAACTAAGCCCACTGCCAAAGCCAAGCATCGATACTGGCATGGGACTTGAGCGCGTTACTGCTATCTTGCAGGGTAAATTTAGCAACTACGACAGCACACTTTTTATGCCGCTTATCAATGAAGTAGCAAAGCTTTGCGGCAAGCCATACGTCTATGAAAGTGGTGCTAGCTACCGCGTCATAAGCGATCACATCCGTTCAGTCACATTTTTGCTAGCTCAAGGCACGACATTTGACAAAGAAGGCCGTGGCTACGTGCTTCGCCGTATCTTACGCCGCGCGATCCGCCATGGATACTTACTAGGCATAAAAGAGCCATTTATGTATAAGCTTGTCGATAAAGTTTGTGAGCTTATGGGCGGACACTACACCTATCTAAACGATAAAAAAGCGGCTGTAAAAGAGCAGATCAAACTTGAAGAAGAGAGATTTTTAGCAACAATCGCAAGCGGACTTGAGCTATTTGAGAGTGAGCTAAAAAATACAAAAGAGATTTTTAGTGGAGAGGCTGCATTTAAGCTCTATGATACATTTGGCTTCCCACTTGATCTAACCGCTGATATGCTTAGAGAAAAGGGCTTAAAGGTCGATGAGGCAAGGTTTGATGAGCTTATGAGCGAGCAAAAAGCACGTGCAAAAGCTGCTTGGAAAGGCAGTGGCGACAAGAGTGCGAAGGGTGATTTTAAAGAGCTACTTGAGAAATTTGGAGAGAATAAATTTATAGGCTACGAAGAGCTTAAGAGTAAAAGTAAAATTCTAGCCTTGCTTGATGAGGAATTTAAAAATATAGATAGCTTAGATGCTGGCAAAGAGGGCTGGGTGATGTTTGATGTCACTCCATTTTACGCTCAAAGTGGCGGTCAGTGCGGCGATAGCGGTAAGATAGCAGGCAAAGCAGATGTGCTTGATACGCAAAAATTCCACGGGCTAAATTTATCTTTAGTAAAAACTAGCGCGGCGCTAAAAGTTGGCGACGAAGTAGAGCTTGAAGTGGGCAGCGACAGAGCGGAGACTGCGCGTCATCACAGCGCTACACACTTGCTTCACGCAGCCCTTAGAAGCGTGCTTGGCACACACATCGCTCAAGCTGGCTCAAACGTCGAGGCAGATAGGCTAAGGTTTGACTTCTCTCATCCAAAGGCGCTTACTAGCGAAGAAATTTCAAAGGTCGAAAACCTTGTAAATGAGTGGATCTTAGACGGTGCAAATGCAAAAACGCAGGTTATGGAGCTTGAAGAGGCTAAAAAAAGCGGAGCGATCGCGCTATTTAACGAAAAATATGCCGACAAAGTAAGAGTTGTGAGCTTTGGCGATGTCAGCAAAGAGCTTTGCGGTGGCACACACGTAAAAAATATAGACGAGATCGGCTCATTTTTCATCACAAAAGAGAGTGGCGTAAGTGCTGGCGTTAGGCGTATAGAGGCTGTTTGCTCGAGAGCTGCGCTAAATTTAGCAAGGTCATTTAGAGCCGAGCTTGAAGAGCTAAAAGATGAACTAAAAAGCACAGAGCCACTAAATGCCGTTAAAAAGCTAAAGGGCGAGATAAAAGGCTTAAAAGATAAGCTAAAAAACGCTAAAAGCTCTGAAGAGCTAGCCTTTATAAATGTAAATAATACCAAGCTTTGCGTAGCAAGCATCGATGGTGGCGACATAAAAACTTTGATAGATGAGTTTAAAAATGGGCACGAAAAGGCTGCTATTTTACTGATCCAAACAGATGAAGAGGGTAAAATTTCTCTTGCAGCTGGTGTGAAAAATGCTCCTATAAAAGCTGGCGCTTGGGTTAAATTTGCAGCGCAAATTCTAGGCGGCAATGGCGGCGGAAAAGACGACTTTGCAACAGCTGGCGGCAAAAACGCTCTAGCTATCGAAGACGCCATAAAAAGCTCACTTGAGTATGCAAGGCAAGCTTTAGAAAAATGATTCATCAAGAGATCGCTTTTTTTAAATTTGATCAACTAATCATCTTCTTGCACATTAGTTTCGTAGCTCTTTTTATAGGGCTACAAGCTGGTTTAGTGCTTACTGGAAGCTATTTTATAAAAAATAAATTTGAAGATAAAGAGCGCTATCACATCTTGCTTCACATCATAAGGCGCTTTGGACTAGCCATCTTTGCGCTAGTTCTTGGCATCGCGCTAACTAGCCTAACAATGATCTTTTACTTTGACGATGTCAAAATGCAAAACCCGATGGCAAGTGCCATAGTAGCGACCAAATGGGCGATAGAGATATTTTTACTCTTAAATTTAAGCTACATCTTTTATAGATACAAAAAGGCTTTAAAAACTCTAAGATCGCACGAAATGATCGAGCTAAACGAGAGCCTAATCGTCATCATCTACTACTTCACGCCACTAAATTTACTAGCCTCGCTTGCGGCTGTCTATCTTGGCGTGAGCTATAGGGGCTTTTTATGATCACTCTTGCTTCCAGCTCGCCAACAAGGGCAAATTTACTAAAAAATGCTGGGATAGAATTTAAACAAATTCCTTGCAGCTTTGATGAGAGCATGATAGCAAAGAGCCTAAAACCAGAAATTTACGTCCAAAACGTCGTCAAAGCTAAAAAAGAGCAGTTTTTAAAGACAAATAGCAAGCTTTTAAATTTACTCTTTGCAGATAGCTGTGTAGCCTGCGAGGATAAAATTTTAGGCAAAGCAAAGGATGCAAACGAGGCACTTGCTATGCTAAATTTACAAAGTGGCAATGAGTGTAGCGTCTATACGGCGATGATATTTTTAGGCGAATTTGAGCTTATAAATGTAAGCAAGACTACATATAAATTTGCTAAATTTAGCGAGCAAGATCTAAAAAGCTACCTAGAAAGTGGCGAGTGGCAAGGTAAAGCTGGAGCCATGACGATAGAAAATTTTAATAAAAAATACATCATCTCCCAGCACGGCGAGACAAGCACAGCAATGGGGCTAAATTTAAAAATATTAAAGGCATTTTTATGAAATATATCTTGGCATTTATCTTTGTAGTTGCCATCGCACTTGGCGGAGCGTTTTTATATTTTTATTCGCAGGTGAGATTTGACGCTTATACCATCATCGACTACAAGCCAAAGCTTGCGACACAAATTTTTGATAGAAACAACGAACTCATCGCAAATATCTTTGAAGAAAACAGAATTTACGTAAAGTATAACGACATCCCTCCACGTGTCATCGAAGCGCTCGTGGCTATCGAGGATACGAGCTACTTTGAGCATGGCGGTATCAACGTAGAAGCCATGGCAAGGGCGGCGATAAAGGATATCAAGGCTAGAAAGCTAGTAGAAGGCGCATCTACGCTAACTCAGCAACTCATAAAAAACCTAGCCCTAAGCCGCGAGAAGAAATTTACAAGAAAGATAAAAGAGGTCGTGCTTGCCATGAAGCTTGAAAGCGAGCTTAGCAAAGAGGACATCATCGAAAGATACCTAAATCACGTATATTTTGGGCACGGCTACTACGGCATAAAAACGGCTGCAGAGGGGTACTTTAGAAAAGAGTTAAATGAGCTAAGCATAAAAGAGATAGCGATGCTAGTTGGCATGCCAAAAGCGCCAAGTACCTATGACCCCACAAAGCACCTTGACCTCTCGCTTGGCCGCGCAAACAGGGTACTTGAAAGGATGTATAGCATCGGCTGGATAAATGAGGATGAGTACCGCAAAGGCGTGCTTGAAGAGCCAGCAGTCTTTGACGATACGCTCACAAGAAATAAAGCTCCTTACGTGGTCGATGAGATCATAAAAGAGGCTTCAAAGAAATTTGACGATATAAAAACTGGCGGCTACAAGATACAAAGCACAGTCGATCTAAACGTGCAAAAGATCGCTCAGGACGCTCTAGTCTATGGCTACAATGAAATTTTAAAAAGAGATAAAAAGGCAAATCCAGAGATGCTAAATGGCGCTATCGTCGTCACTCATCCACAAAGCGGACAAATTTTAGCTCTAATTGGCGGCATCGACTACGCAAAAAGTAGCTACAACCGCGCCACCCAGAGCAAGCGCCAGCCAGGATCTAGCTTTAAGCCATTTATCTATCAAATAGCCCTTGATAGCGGCTACTCTGTCGTCTCTCAAGTAGCTGATATCGCTAGGACATTTGATATGGGCAATGGCAAAGAGTGGACACCAAAGAACTATAGCGGTGGTTTTCAAGGCTACATCACGATAAAATCAGCCTTAACCCAGTCTCGCAACCTCGCAACCATAAATTTACTAAACGATCTTGGTCTTAGCTCAGTTCGCAAACAGCTTACGGATATGGGCTTTAACGACATCCCTGAAAATTTATCAATCGCACTTGGTAGCTTTGGAATTTCGCCACTTGACTTTGCGAAATTTTACTCGATGTTTCCAAACGATGGCGAAGTGGTTGAGCCTACGCTCATTAAGCATATAGAAAATAGCTTTGGCGCGTCGATGGACTACGAGCCTCAAAAGAAGCAGGTGCTAAAACCTGAGCAGGCATTTTTGATGACTACCTTGCTTCAAAACGTCGTAAACAACGGCACTGGGCGCAACGCAAAGGTAAATGGCATCCAGATCGCTGGCAAAACTGGCACGACAAACAATAACATCGATGCTTGGTTTTGCGGCTATTCGCCTGATATCGAGGCCATCATCTGGTACGGAAACGACGATAACAGCCCTATGAAAAAGGTCGAGGGTGGCGGCAGGACAGCTGCACCTGTCTTTAAGAAATTTATGGAGGGCTACATCAAGCTCTACCCTACCCTAAGACGTGCGTTTGAGCAGCCTGATGGCGTCTATAAAGGATACTATAACGGCGCTGATGAGTACTACACAAACGACTCGCCGTTGCCGCAAAATACGCCAACAAATGACATCATTCAAGATCAAGAAAACGATGGATTATTATTTTAGGAGATAAGATGAAAAGATTAAAAATTTTACTTTGTCTAGCGCTTGCAAGCCTTGCATACGGCGCTGATCTAAACACAGCTAGCAAGAGCGAGCTAATGAGCCTTGGACTAAACAAAAGCCAGGCACTAAACGTCATAAAGTATAGAAAAGCTCATAAATTTACAAGTGTCGAGGAGCTTGAGAAGGTTCAAGGCATCGGCTTTAACGACATGCAAAAGGTCAAAGAAAAGCTTAGTGTAAAAGATAGCCAAAAGGCGAAAAAGGCTGAGCCTGAAAAGAAGTCAAAAAGTAAGAAGCTAAAAAGCAAGAAAAAGAAAAAATAATTCTTCTTTTATAAATTTCTAGCCATTTACATTTTAGCTCTATCATCACGCCCCTGAAAGAAGGTGGCTAGAAATGCTAAACATCAACAAAACAAGACATATAAGCTTTGTTAATTTTTTAATTTTATTTGTAGCTTATATGTTTTTCATAAACTACATATTTTTATTCAAGGGCGTATTTTTAGGGTTTTTATCGGGCGATACTTTATCTTTTTCTATACTGCTTTTTGCTCTATAGCATATTTTTTCTTTTGCTCTTGCTGGAGTTTTTTTGCATTTTGCTTGTGCCATTTTTGCTAAAACCTCTGCTATCTTTCTCATCATGATTAGCAGCATCTGCCTACTTTATGCAAGCTTATGGCGTCATTATAGATAAAGGCATGCTATTAAACGTCTTGCACACTGACACAAGAGAGGCATTTAGCTATTTTAATGCCAGCTTAGCCATTTGGCTTATTTTTGTAACCATCTTGCCTTGCCTATATGTAGCGCTTGTAAAGATTAGCTATTGCGGTTTTAAAAGTGCGCTTAGATCAAGGATAAAAATAGCCCTTAGCACTTTAGCAAGTGCAGCTATAATCTTTGCGCTCATGTCTAAAATTTTTATACCATTTTTTAGAGAGCATAACGCCTCAACCATAAGCGTTTTACTCCCATACTACCCCATCTACTCTGGCATAAGATTAGCAAAGTCTTTGGCGCAAAAACCGCTTCCTTTTACCTACGTGGCAGATGACGCAACTCTTACTAGTGATAAAAAGAAAATTTTAGTTTTGATAGTTGGCGAAACACAAAGGAGCAAAAACTACTCGCTAAATGGCTACGCTAAAAACGATACAAACAAATTCACCAAGCAAAAAGATGTGGTAAGTTTTACAAATTTCTACTCATGCGGGACTGCCACAGAGACTAGCGTGCCTTGCCTATTTTCAGACTTAAAACGAGAAAATTTTAGCAACCGCAAAGCTAAAGCTCGTGAAAATTTAGTTGATATCATCAATAAACTTGGCATAAAAACATACTTTTTTGGCAACAATAGTGGCGGATGCAAGGGCGTTTGCGACAATCTTGATCAAAACCACACCTTAGAGCACAGAGCAGAAGGCTTTGATGAAGTGATATTTGATGAGGCAAAAAAGGTCATAAAAGATGCAAATTCCACTACATTTATCGTGCTACATTTGCAAGGCTCACATGGCCCTATCTACTACAAAGGCTATCCAAGTAAATTTAAAGAATTCACCCCAACATGCGACACTGCCGAGCTAAACAAATGCACCCCAGATGAGATAGCAAATACCTATGACAACACCATTTTATATGAGGACTATCTACAAAGTGAGCTAATAAACGCCCTTGAAGCAAAAAAAGATAAATTTGAGGTTGCCATGTTCTTTTTCTCAGATCACGGAGAGAGCCTGGGCGAAAATGGTATATATTTACACGGACTGCCTTACTCTATCGCTCCAGATGAGCAAAAACACATCCCAGCCATCATCTTTTCAAGCGATAGCGAGCTTTTAAAAAGGCTAAAATCTAGAAAAGACGAAAGTCTTTCGCATGATTTTGTCTTTAGCTCAGTGCTTGGATATTTTGGGGTAAAAACTAAGGCTTACGAGCCAGAATTTGATATCTTTAGGGAGTAAATTTAAAAGCCAGCCTAGGCAAAGCCCGAAGCTGGCGCAAAATTTAAAAGCTGATCTCTTTTATATCAGCTACTTTTAATATCTCGCTATAAATTTGACCGATTATTGCGACGCGGTTATTTCGCACTTTCTCGTTTTCAACGTTTATCATAACCTTGTCAAAAAACTCATCTATCTGCGGTTTTAGAGCAAATAGTGCTTTTAGCCTTGGCTCGTACGCTAGGCTCTTATCAACCGCTTTAAATGCGTCATTTAAGGCCTTTTCAGCGTCTATCTCAAAGAGGCTCTCATCGACCTTGCTAAATTTATCATCTTTTATGATGTTTGCAAGGCGTTTAAATGTCGAGAAATTCTCTCTAAAATTTGCCTCACTTGAAATTTTAGCAAGAGCCTCTATCATCTTAGTTAGCTCCAAGATGTCCTTTTCGCCGCTTTTTATGCACGCTTTTACGATAGAAGCGTTTGCGTCAAAGAAGGTATAGAGCCTATCAAGGATGAAATTTATAAGCACTTCAACGTCAAATTTCTTATAATCTTTTGCGATATCTTCTAAAATTTCTTTTACGTTAAATTTTAGATTATGCGCCAAAACGATCTTTATCACGCCATTTGCCGCGCGTCTTAGGGCGTATGGGTCTTTCGTGCCGCTTGGGATTTTGCCGATGCTAAAGAGCCCCATTAGCGTATCAAGCTTATTTGAAAGCGCCACAACCGAGCTAAAGACCTTGCTTGGGCACTGCGCCTCCTCGCCGTCTGGCAGATACTGCTCTTTTATGGCTAGAACGACGTTTTCATCCTCATTTTTAGCTTTTGCGTAGTAAGCACCCATGATGCCTTGAAGCTCGGTAAATTCATAAACCATCTGCGTTGTAAGATCAGCCTTGCTTAGCATCACAGCTCGCTCTAGCTTAGCCGCGTACTCGCCAGCTTCTTTTTTAAGTAGCTCACCATAGTTGCTAGCAAGTTTTTTAGCCACCTTTAGCTCTCTAAGCTCTTTTTCGTATATGCTTCCAAGCTCTTTTAGGTAGGTTATATTTTTTAGTTTTTCTGGGCTAAATTCTGCCTTAAGGTCGCTTTGCCAAAAGAACATCGCGTCACTTAGTCTTGCTCTTAGCACCTTTTCGTTGCCTTTGATGATGAGTGAGTAGTCCTGTGTGATGGCGTTGCTTACGACAACAAAGCCATTTGCTAGCTTGCCATCTTTAAAGACTGGGAAGTAGCGCTGATTTTCTTTCATAGAAGTGATGATGACCTCGCTTGGCACCTCCAAAAACTCCTCTTCAAACGAGCCAAGAAGCGCTGTTGGATACTCAGTGATCGCCACGACTTCAGCTAGCAACTCTTTATCTATCTCGATCTTTAGCCCGCTTTTTTGACTGATCTTTTCAAATTCATCAAGGATTATTTTCTCTCTCTCATCCGCTTCAAGCACGACGCCACGGCTCTTTGAGCCTTCAAAATACTCTTTTATATTTGAAATTTTTATCTTGTCGTAGCTAATGCTTCTGTGAGGATAGGTAGAGTTACTGCTCTCTACGCCAAATTTGTTAAATTTAATAACCTCATCACCAAGCAAGCATAAAAACGATCTTATCGGGCGGATAAACTCAAACTCACCGTTGCCCCAGCGCATAGACTTGCCAAAGCTAAGACTCTTTAAAAACTCCTCGACCATATCGCCCATTACCTTAGCAACCGGCTCACCCTTCACCTCTTTTTCGTAGTAAAGCACCTCTTTGCCGTCTATCTCTTTAAATTTAAGCTCGCTCTCGCTTATGCCACATTTATTTGCAAAGCTAAGCGCAGCCTTTGTAAAAGCTCCGTCTTTTAGAGCTACTTGCTTTGGCGCGCCGACAAAACTAGCCACGCTATCTGGCTGAGCTAATGGGAATTTCTCATGGAAAAAGACCAAACGGCGCGGCGTGTAGTAAAATTTAAACTCGCTTTTGATGTTATATTTTTCAAGCACAGCCTGCCATTTAGCGTTGATGTTTGGTAGCTCCCTTAAAAATGGTATCGCTGGGAGCTCCTCGACTCCGATCTCTAGTAACAACTCTTTCATATCTCACTCTTTTTATTAAAATTTTCTCTTTTTTCTCTTATCATCTCTCTTGCTCTCTCCTTCTCTTGCGCCTGCAAAATGACGCCTCTTATCATAAATATCACAAACAAAACAAACGCTGCGATCATAAAAATATCTAAAATTTGCACCATCTACTCCACAACGATCTCTTTTTCGTTTTTATAAATTTTCACCCTCGCCCGCTCAAAGCTATACTCGCCATCTTTTAGCCTTTTTTTGCTATAAACTCTGATCTTGCCATGCGGTGTATGCAAGTAGCCGCCCTCTAGCCTACCTGAAATTTTAGCGATCACATCGCCGCTTCTTGCAATGCCTAACTTTGAGCTATCAAGTAAATTTTCACTTACATTTTTTGAGCCGTACTCGTTTATGATCTCATAAGAGCTTACTTCAAGCGCCTCTTTGTAAAATTTCACTCGCCTGATCAAAATGTCAAGCTCATCGCCCACACCGACGCTATTTTTAGGATCATAAACGTAAATTCCACGGCGATTTTTTGAGATGATAAAGCCATGCTTATCTTTTAAGATGACAACAGCTCGCTCCACAAGTGCTGGCACATCCTCAGGACGTTCAAAAAGCATCTCTATGTCAGTTTTTTTATAGTTTTGATCTTCTACTTTTTTAGCTTCTTTTTTTAAATTTTCATTTGATTTAGTAGGACTTGGTTTGGTTGAGATTTTAAATTTGAGCGCAAAGTGATCTGAGTAAAGATCGCTCTTTGCAAAGCCATGCTCATCAAGCACAAAGCTTGGTTTAAAGACCTCAAAACTGCCATCAATGTAGCTTAGATCGCCATTTGCCATAAAGCTAGGCGAGAGCAAAACGTGATCAATGGCTCGCTTTTTGCCATGGACTGCATGAGAGTATCTATCTTTTGGGGCTAAAAAGCTATAAAGATCATAAAATCCACGAGTTGCGATGATATCGTTTAAGATGGATTTTTGCCCATAAGGTGAGTTAAAATCGCCCAAAACAATGGCATTTTGCTCATTGCCAAGAGCCGCTCTTAGAGTTCTTTCGGCCTTTTTTTGCATATTTATGCCGTTTTTATAAGCTGGGAAGTGATTAACAAAAACGCTAAATTTCTTACCCTCCACCTCAAAAACGACCTTTAAAATGTTTCTAGTTTTTACATTTGGCACTTCGAAAATTTCACTGCCACTTGGCTTTATCTTTGATATGAGAGCTAGCCCGACTGGAGAGCTTTTTGCCTTGCTAAAGGCTATAAATTTATACTCGCTGCCATCAACCAAAGCCCTTAAAACCTGCTCGTTTTCAACCTCTTCAAGTGCGATGATGTCGGTATTTATAGCGTCTATGACCTGCCTTGTTCTTTTTAGTTTTGAGCTAGCCGCCTCGCAGTCCCACTTTGAAGTGCTAGATTTAAAGTCAGGATATTCGCTGCCATCATCCTTGCAGTCAAATAAATTTTGCACGTTATAAGTTGCGATACTTATCTCGCTAGCAAACGCCATAAAAACGGCAAAAACTAATGCAAAGAGCGCTCTCAAACCTCGCTCCTAAAGTCAAATTTAGAGATGTTTTGCCTGATCGCCTCATACGCGATGATACCAGCACTCATGGCTAAATTTAAGCTCCTGCCCTCTTTCCCCATCGGGATCGTTATGGCATTTTTAAAATTTATATCCATAAACTCTCTTGGCAGTCCTGTGCTCTCTCCACCAAAAAATATAAAATCTCCTGGCTCAAATTTAGCGTCGTAGTAAAGCCTGTTTGTCTTAGTCGTAGCAAAGAAAAATCGCTCTTTGTGGCTTAAATTTGCCTCCAAAAACTCATCCAGGCTCTGCCAAATTTGTGGCTTTAAAATTTTCCAATAATCAAGCCCAGCACGTCTAACAGCCTTTTCGCTCAGATCAAAGACAGTTGGCTTAACGATGTGAAGCTTTAAATTTGCATTTACGCACATTCTGCCGATAGCTCCGGTGTTTTGTGGTATCTGAGGATGGACTAGGACTATGTTAAACATAAATTTATTTTTGCCTTAAAAAGTGTTATAAACTGCTTTATTCTAGCCAAAATGGGCTTTTAAGAGTTTTAAAATTTAAATTTTACTTATCTATAAATTTAGCGTTTTGCAAGAGTTTCAAGGTGCTTTGTGATAGCAAACAACTGCCTTCGTTTTATCTCAGCTGCTATCATCTCATTTTTAAAGCCAGCCGCCAAGATCTCGCTCACATCGACCTTTGTGTCAAATTTAGCTTCATAAACTCCAAGCACTTTTGCACGCCCTATGCGCTCTTTATTATAAGCTCCCAGCCATGATTTTAGTGGCATATTTAGAGCAATTTTTAGTAGCTCATTGTCACTTGGCATAGCTTTAAAAAATGGCTCTTTTAAGATAGAAAAGTAGCTCTTTGGCAGGCGCATTTTCTCTAAAATTTCCTTTGCGTCAAGCTCAAATTTACCAAAAAGCATATACAAAAACAGCCTCTCGTCATCTACGAAATTTCTAGAACTCTTAAGTTCGCTCAAAAACTCATCATTCTTGCGAATTTGAACGCCAAAAATTTGCTCAAAAAGCGAAAGCTTAAAAAGATAAAACGCCCCTTTTTCAAGATGCTCTGAGCGAAAAAATTTAATGAGCTCGGTATTTATCCTATCCTTACTTAGATGCGCTAGATCAAGCGTTTTCATAAGCTCTAGCGTCTCGTCCGCTATGCTAAAGCCAAGCCTTGCGCTAAACTGCACGCCCCTAAGCACCCTTAGCGGATCTTCTTTAAATTTCTCACTATCGATGTGCCTTAGCGTCTTGCTCGCAAGGTCCTTTTTGCCACCATGAAAGTCCAAAATTTCGCCGTTAAAGATATTCATCATCATGGCATTTACCGTAAAATCACGCCTAAGACTTGCAAGGCTAGGATCGTTTATGTAGCTTACGGCAAAGTCTTTGTGCGAATTTCCGGTCTTACTCTCGCTTCTAGGCAGGCCAAGGTCGTAGTTTTTGTATTTATAGATGAAGTAGCTTTTGCCAACGCCACTAGCCTTTATGCTAGCCATCAGCTCGTCAAATTTGAGAGGGTCGATATCATAAACCTCGATGTCATAATCATAAATTTCTCGCCCCAAAAGTGCGTCTCTCACGCAGCCACCGACTAGATAGACACGCTTGCTAAATGGGGCAAATAGCGACCTAAAAAAGTCTAGCTCGCTATTTTTGTAAATTTCTGCCCCAGTTTTTGCCTCAAATTTGTTATTTTGAGAGATTTTGGAGTCTATTTTCGATGTTTGCAAGGGTAAATTCTAAAAATTTAGTCGTTAGCTCTAGCCTTTGGCTAAGATCTTGTTCGCTAGTTTGCTTAAGCCCTTCAAAAAGCACCTCTATGCGTTCAGCAAGGTTTGCTAAGAAAATTTCCTCCTCGCTTATCTCCCTGCTCTTTGGCGAAATTTGCGCCACCTTTAGCTCTGGCTCACTTTGCGCACTTGACACGCTTAGCACGCTTGCTTCTACTTTTGGCTCTTCAAGCGCATGCTCATCAGCAGTTTCTATTGCTAAAAGCTCTTTTTTTAAATTCTCCCTTTCAAGCTCTTCTTGCTTTTTGTTTTGCAGAGCCTCTATCTTCTCAAGCTCGGCGCTAACCTCACTAATGGCCATCCTAGCGATATCATCAAGCTTCATAATCTTATCAACCACCTTTTAAATTCATTTATCTCTTCGTCACTTTTCATCCTGATAAAAAACTCTTTCATCTGCTCATTTTTTATCACGCGCTCTTTGCGAAGTCCGCTCAGGCGATTTATTGCGCTAAGGGCATCCTTGTTTGACGGGTCTTGCTTTAAGATGTTCTTGTAAATTTCAAGCGCATCGTCTTTTAGCCCTTGCGCCTCGTAGATCAGTGCTTCAGTGATCGTGTTTTTCATTTTTTGATAAATCCTGCTATCACGTCGCCTATCTCGCTTGTTGAGCAAATTTCAACTGCGTTAAAAGCGGCGATATCTTTTGTTCTATATCCCTTTGCAAGAGCTGTTTTTACGGCATTTTCTATCGCATTTGCAGCTTCGCTCTCGCCAAAAGCGTATCTTAGCATCATCGCTGCACTTAAAATGGTCGCGATCGGATTTGCTATGCCCTGCCCTGCGATGTCTGGAGCTGAGCCGTGGATAGGCTCATAAATTCCCACTTTGCCGCCCATGCTAGCACTTGGTAAAAGTCCTATCGAGCCACAAACCATGCTCGCTTCGTCACTTAAAATGTCGCCAAATAAATTTTCAGTAAGTATGACGTCAAAATTTGCTGGCGCTCTTACTAGCTGCATCGCTGCGTTATCGACATACATAAAGCTAAGCTCTACTTCAGGATAGCCCTTTGCCACCTCGCTGGTCACCTCGCGCCAAAGCTGGCTTGTCTCAAGAACATTTGCCTTATCGACCATGCAGACCTTTTTCTTGCGAAGCATAGCCGTCTCAAAGGCGATCTTTGCGATGCGCTCGATCTCAAATTTAGTATAAAGCATCGTGTTAAACGCTCTATCTTCGCCTTTTTCTCTAGGCTGTCCAAAATAAAGCCCACCAGTTAGCTCACGAACCACGACAAAATCAACGCCCTTTAAAACCTCTGGCTTTAGCGTGCTAGCATCCACTAGCTCGTCAAAGATGATGGCTGGGCGTAAATTTGCGTATGCTTCTAGCTCTTTTCTGATTTTTAAAAGCCCGCTCTCTGGTCTTAGGTGTCTTGGCAGGCTGTCCCATTTCTCGCCGCCGATCGCTCCAAAAAGCACAGCGTCGCTACTAAGTGCTGAGCTTAGCGTCTCATCTGGCAATGGCTCGCCAAAAACGTCGTAGGCTGCGCCACCCATAAGCTTGTAGTCATACTCAAATTTGATACCAAACTCAGCGCTTACAACGTCTAAAACCTTTATCGCCTCGTCGATGATCTCAGGACCGATGCCATCGCCTTTTATAACGCAAATTTTATAGTTTTTCATCGCCGCTCCTTAGTTCATCTTCGCTTTTGCGTATTCGATAAGGCCGCCAGCGTTTAAAAGCTCTTGCATAAATGGCGGGATAGCGTTAAATTTATACTCTTTTTTTGTGCTTTCATCTACAATGACGCCGTTATCTACGTCGATCTTTAGCGTATCGCCCTCGTTTATCTCATCAGTTTCTTTTATCTCAAGTATCAAAAGACCTGTGTTAAAGCTATTTCTGTAAAAAATCCTCGCAAAGCTCTTAGCCACAACAGCTGCTATGCCTGCCTCTTTTAGCGCTAACGGGGCGTGCTCTCTTGAGCTGCCGCAGCCAAAATTTTCGCCAGCTACGATGATGTCGCCTTTTGCTATTTTTGAGCTAAATTTAGGATCAGCGTCTTCCATGATATGTTTTGCTAGCTCTTTTTCGTCTGAAGTGTTTAAATATCTTGCGGCGATGATAATGTCAGTGTCGATGTTATCGCCAAATTTCCAAACTTTGCCTTGTTTCATTTTTAACCTTTAGTTTTGTAAATTTGGGCTGATTTTAACCAAAAGAAGCTAAATAAATAATCAAAAGCGCTCTTGCAAGCTAAATTTAGCGGCATTTAAACCGCTAAATTTAAGTAAAAATAAATTAGATATTCTCTCCAGCAACCATGCCAAATACCATACAATCAGCCATGCTCATCGTGCCAAGACGGCTTGCTCCATGCACGCCACCAGTGATCTCGCCAGCTGCGTAAAGACCTGCAATAGGCTCGTGAGTAGTTGCGCTTATGACTTGCGCTTTTGTATTTATCTCGACACCGCCCATGCAGTAAAGGATCTTTGGCGTAGTCTCACTCGCGTAAAATGGTGCTTTTGTAATGCCAATGCCATTTACATCAGCTTTTGTCAAAGGTTTGCCAAACTCAGGATCTTTTTCATTTTTGACATATTCGTTGAAATTTTTAATAGTCTCCAAAAATGGCTCAAGCGGGATATTATAAGCTTTTGCAAGCTCTTCAAGTGTGTTAAATTTCTTTATAGAGCCCTCTTCAACGCCCTTTTTTGTATAAGCGATATTGTTTGCATCAACGGCTGCTTGATCGCAGATATTTACTGGATAGTTATCGTTTTTATCGCTTTGCGCCATACAAGCAAAGATCGCATCGCTCTTTACCTTACGACCTGCATGCTCATTCATAAAGCGTTTGCCAGTTTTTGGATTGACGCTTAGGCCGTAGTCATTTGCGCAGTGATTTGTAAAAAGTGCAGATGTGCCAAAGCCTCTTTCAGTTGGGTTTGTGTATGGATTTAGCTGGATCCAGCTAAGTTGGATAGGGTTTGCTCCAAGCTTCATCGCAGCTACTAGCGCTCCAGAGGTTGCACCTGGCTGGCTAACTGTCTCGATATTGTCTTTTAGATACGGCACTTGCTGCATCCTAAACCACTTATCAGAGCTAAAACCTCCTGCTGCTAGGATGACGCCATCTTTTGCTTTAAAGCATTTTGGCGTGCCAGTTTTATTCTCCTTATCATCATTTGCAAGCTGATGATCAAATCTATAATCCTCCCTGCATTTTATGCCAACAACCCTGCCATTTTCATCGATGATAAAATCATCAAATTTAGTCCTTCTTTTTGTCACGGCATTCGGATTTTTATCGATCGCATCGTGCATAGGCAAAACGTATCCTGCGCCACTTGTGTTTTTAGACTGAACAGCACGTTTTATAGAGTGACCGCTCGCTGAGATCACCTTGCCAGTAAATTCAACGCCAAGCGTTTTTAGGTATTCAAAAGCGTCATTTGCGCGGTCATAGATAACTTCAAGCAGATCGACATGGTTTAAATTTTGACCATCTTTTAGGCAGTCAGCGATAAATGCCTCTTTGCTATCTTTTATGCCTGCTGCTTTTTGAAATTCATTATTTGGGACAGCCATATTGCCAGCATTTATGACTGAGTTGCCGCCGCTTCGTCCCATTTTTTCGATCATTAGCACTTTTTTGCCGCGTTTTAGCGCTTGCAAAGTAGCCATCGAGCCTGCAAAGCCTGTGCCTATGACGATGACGTCATACTCTTCGTCAAATTTAATATCTTTTGCCTCTAAAACTCCAGCATTTGCACTGCTAGCAGCAAGCGCCAATGCACCAGTAGCACCCATTTTCATAAAATTTCGCCTTGAAATTTCTTTCATTGTTTGCTCCTTTTTTAAATTTCTTGGCGTAAATTATACGTCAATTACGCATAAAATAAAACTTAATTATGAAAAATTGACTAAAAATATTTATAAAGCAAATTTTAATACTAGCCTTTAAAACTCCAAATTTATGCCTTAGCCTTTTGCAAAATTTCTCTCATCTCATCTTCACTAAGTGGCTCAACAAGCACGTTTGCAGCGTCGATGAAGTGGTATTTTTCTTTTGGTAAATTTGCCATGAATGCTCCATATTCACACTCATCAAGCACTTGAGCGTTACTATCCTCCACGCCCACAACTAGCGTAAGCACCCAGCGCGAGACCTTGCGATCTCCAAGCGCCTCTTGCGCCTGCCACGACGGAGATGGAGCATAAGGCAAGATGGTCGGTAAATTTTCACTAAGCGTATATGTGCCAAAGATTTCGTTGCCGTCTTTGTCTTGATAGAGGTGCTCTCTTGCGCTGTATGCGTCAAGATACTGCACCTGCCTCATCATCTCATCAAATTTAGCCGCAGGGCTGGCACTGGCAAAGATTTCATCTACCATAACCGCGTCAAACGCCACGTCTCGCTCCACGCCAGAGATATAAAGCGTTTGATTTTTCTCTTTTATATCTTTTAACGCCTCAAGCCCCCACATGATGTCAGTCTCGTAGTCAAATTTTAAAATTTGCTCACTATCATAAATTTTTTCGTTATCGCACTCTATTTTTGAGCCAGTTTGAGCTGAGAGCTTTGAGAGTAGCTCAAGTGCGATCTGCCAGTCCACAACGCCACTTGGAGTATAAACGCGCACGATATACTCACCATCTTCGTAGTTTAGCTCAAAGCCACGAACGCTCTTTTGCCACACGCCCGCTATCATCACGTCAGCGCCCAGCTCATTTGCGCTTGGCTCTTCTTGCTCGCTGTTAAAAAAGAAAAGCCCCTCAACAAGCCCTGAAATTTCACGCTCGCTTAATGCCTTTGCATATCCGCCAAGTAGCTTCTTTTTATTTTTTACACTAAATGTCAAACTCATAAATTCTCCTTTTTGCTCTAAAATGTCATCACCTGATCGCACTCTCTCACCCACTCGGACAAGATATCCATGCTGCCTTTCACCTCAGCCTCAAAATAAGGCTCTCCCACATGCAAACCGCACCTTGTTTGGCAACTACCACAAACCTTAAGCATCGCGCCACCAGCGTAAAGCTCCTTTAGCATCGCCACTAGATCAACGTCGTAGTTTTCTGGCTTTTTGGTGCTATTTCGCGCAAGATCGACTGCGTCGTTCATGAGAAAGATCCTAACATCTTCGCCCTTTTCTTTTAGCGCTCTAGCTAGCCTTAGTGCGTTGTAAGCGTTATCCGTGCCGCTATATGGCTGATTTGTAAGTATAAATAAAAATTTTTTCATCTCTTATCCTTTTGCTAAAAATGTAGTGCAAACTGGACAAATTTTAGCCAAGCTAGATAAAAGGGGGATAAATTTATCTAAAAAGCAAGAGCACACCGATCGTGCAGACGATGATGGCAGTGCAAATTTCAAGTAGCCTTAGGTGTGTTTGTAAAAATTTCTTTAGCATAGCTCCGCCAAGTGCGTAGATATTTAGCGCGCAAAACTCGATGAAAACGAGCGTTACGGTGATCACGCACATGCGAGTGAGGCTAAAAGGATCATCTTTGTCCAAAAATGTAGGCAGCAAGGCTGAGAAAAATATCCACGCCTTTGGGTTTGAGACGCTAACGATGAGGCCATTTATAAACATCTGCTTTTTGCTTGGCAAATTTGAGACATTTGTGATGCTAAGCTCGCCCTTGCCAAAAAAGAGCATCACGCCAAGATAGAGCATATAAAGGCCTGCGATGATATTTAGCGCCTTAAATGCGTATTCAAAATGATGTAGCACCGCTCCCACGCCAAGCATACAGCTAAACGAGACAAAAGCAAGTGCCAAAAGCTGCCCAGCCATCACGAAAAACGAGTGCTTGTAGCCAAAGCTCATACCAACGCTCATCGCGTAGGTCATGTTGATGCCTGGCATCATCGAAATGGGCGCAAGGGTGATAAAAAATAGCAAGAAATTCATGAGATGCCTTGAAATTTTAATGAAATGCTAAATCAAAATCTATAAATTTATGATAAAAGAGCGCTTTATTAGCAAATTTAGCCTGCTTTTGGCGCTAGGCATATAAATTTAATAAATTTAGTGCAAAAACAAAGGCGATTTTGTATCTGTTTCGCAACCTAGATGGCAAATTTATCTTTTGCTACGTAGGCACTCTATAAATTTAATTGCCTTTAAAGCTGGCTAAATTTAAACCACAAAATAGCCCACTAAAAATTTATAAATTTAAAAATTTAGGCTATTACTGTTATCACGCCAAGCCCTTTGTCGGCGGCATTTTGATAAAATTTTAAAAGCCCAGTAAAGTGCTCTTTTAAATTCGCCCTTATATCTTCAAATTCGCTCTGCCGCCCAAAGATATCAGGATATGTCTTTGAGCTAGCAAATTCTTTTAAATTTATCTTTGCTAAAAGTGCGCTAATCTCAACATTTTTCATCGCCCTAGCCACCTCTTTTACATCTGTGGCATTTGTGTAAGAGATCATCTCGCTTAGCTCTTCGTTTAAGGCACTTCGCCCAAAAATAGCCCAGCTAAAAGGCTCATTTGAGCTAAAAATATCGCCAGCCTTAAGCCTCTGGGAGAAATTTCTACCAGTTAGCATCTTACACATCGCGTCCCACATCTTGTCCATATCGTATTCGTCCAAAAGCTCGCCGCCGCCGCCATTTTTGATCTTTTCTATATCATCTTGCGAGTAGGCGTAGTAGTGCGCGCTAATCCCCATTTTAGAGCCTTAAATTTAATGTGAATTTTAAAAAAAGAGAGGGCGGAGCTATAAATTTAATAGTTCCGCCACGAGAATTTAAGCTTAGTGAGTTAAGAAAAACTCTTGAATTTTAGCTTTGTCGCTTGTTTTTGTAAGAGCAAGCATCAAAAGCACTCTAGCTTTTTGAGCGTTTAGGTTGTCGCATGTTAAAAAACCGTATTTCGCGTCATCAATTTCACCGTTCATAGTTGTCTCGCCGCTTCCCACGCGTGAGTCACGAACTACCACTACGCCAGCTTTTGAAGCCTCGCCAAGAGCCTCTAGCACGCTAAAGTAAGGGTTGCCGTTGCCAAGACCAGCGCTAACGATACCTTTTGCGCCGTTTTTAACAGCCACATTTACAAAGTCAGGATTGTCATTTGCGTGAGAGTAGATGATATCAACCCTTGGAAGCTCTTTTACGCCAGTTAGGTCAAATGCTGAGCTTGCTGTGTGTTTTCTGAGTGGGTTCATATAGTATTTTACGTTGCCATAAAAGACTGTGCCGATTTTGCCGCTGTTTGGTGATTTAAATGTATCAACGCCTGTTGTGTTAGTTTTTGTCACCTCACGAGCCGCGTGAATTTCGTCATTCATAACAACTACAACGCCCTTGCCTACGCTATCTTTGCTAATAGCTACATTTACAGCGTTAAATAAATTTAGCGGACCATCTGCGCTTAGTGAGCCGCTATTTCTCATCGCACCTACGAGCACAACTGGCTTGTCGCTTTTGACGACCAAATTTAAGAAGTAAGCTGTCTCTTCCATAGTGTCTGTGCCGTGAGTAACGACGATACCATCGGCTTTGCCGCTATTTAGAAGCTCATTTATTCTATTAGCAAGCTTAAGCCAAACTTCGTTGTTCATATCTTGTGAGCCGATATTTGAAATTTGCTCGCCTTTTATGGTAGCGATCTTGTTGATATCTGGCACGGCTGCGATTAGTTTATCGACCGTAACAGTTCCAGAAGTATAGCTTGAATCAAGCGAGCCTGAGCCGCTTCCTGCTATCGTTCCACCAGTAGCTAGGATGTAGATGGTTGGCTTAGCAACCGCTAAAGTAGCACCTAAAATCATGAGTAACACCGCCTTAAAGATTAAACGCATTTTAGCTCCTTTGCATTAAAATTTGCTAGAGCATTATAACGTCCTTTATTTAAAAAATTTATTAATTTTCAAAATTTATATTTATTTAAAAAATTCTTATCAAAAGCATATAAATTCCAGTCGAAACGACTATGCTAAGAAGGGCATTTTTGAATTTCAAATGCACCAAAACAGCCGTAAAAACCGCCACTATCTCGCTTAAGCCGTATGGAAACTCGCTAAATTTCGTATCTTTTAGCCCATAGCAGACCAAAACGACCATTATCATCATGCCCATGTGCTTCTCAATAGCGTCTAAATAAGGGTTTGGCTTATAGTTTCTTAACGCATAAAATGGCGTCGCCCTCGTTATAAAAGTAGCCAAGGCGCTTAAAAGCACCGCCACAAAAAGCACCATCTCACTTGAGCTTACACTTATCAAATTTTATCCTTAAACAAAAGCAAAAATACAAAACAAAGCGCCATCGAGCCAACAAGCACAAATTTAGCTGGAAATAGGCTCACTCCAAGCACGCCAAAAAAGACCGCCGCAAAGAGCACGCGGTAGTTTTTATCATTTTTAAACATCTCGATGACGACCACTATAAAAAGCGAGGTCAAACTAAACTCAAGCCCCTTCGTATCGGCCTTGATAAAGTCACCAAGTATCGCTCCAAGCAGCGTTCCAGCCGCCCAGTATGACCAAGATAAAAGATTTAGCCAGGTAAAGACAAAGCTTCGATCACTGGCCTCTTTTAGCCCTAAATTTTTAAATATCGCAAAGGTCTCATCTGTTAGCAAAGCGATGTTTAAGAGCCTAAATTTGATCCCGCTATACTCTTTTAAAAGTGAAATTCCATAAAAAGTGTGGCGCAAATTTACAAGATAGCTCACGATAAAGACCTCAACGTAGCTCGTGCCCACGCTAAAGAGCGAGAGCATCATAAACTGCGCTGCTCCGCCGTATCCAAGCATGCTAAGCGCCATGGCGATAAATGCGCTCACTCCCATGCTCTTTGCCAGCACGCCAAAGGCGACACCAAGCGGAAAATAGCCCATAAAAATAGGAATAGATAGTTTAAAAACGTAGCTAAATGTCAAATTTTACCTTCATAAAAAGCCAAAATATTAGCAAAAATTTAAAAATTTAAATTTAAAGAGGCGTTTTTGCTTTTACAAATTTAACTGCTTACTCACATTTTAAAACTAAATTTTATAAAATAACAACAAAATTTATAAAGAAAATTTCTATGAAAAAGATAGTTTTACTAATATTTTTAACACTAAATTTAATAGCTCTAACAACAAATCCAATGATCAAAATCCCTCAAGCAAATAGCTGTAATATCGAGGATAACTGCATTGATTTTAGCCGCAAATATAGCGTGGATGAGTATAAAAGGCTATTTGGAGTTTATAAAAGTGAGTGCGAGGTTAAAAATTTAGACGCATGCATCTATCTGGCTGAGTTTTATAAAAGCGGACTTGGCGTAAAAAAAGACGCGACAAAATCACTAGAAATTCTTAGCAAAGCTTGCGATGAGAGCAATAAATTTGCCTGCCACAACCTTGGTGTTGAGTATCAAGAGATGAAAGATCACAAAAAGGCTTTAGAAGCTTTTAAAAAAGGCTGCGATCTAGCTTTTATACAAAGCTGTTTTAACGTCGCAGTTTTATATAATAACGGCGGCGGCGTAAAAAGAGACTACAAAAAGGCTGCTAAAATTTACAAAGAAGTTTGCGAGCAAAATTTCTATGAAGGGTGCTACAACCTAGCCGTTTTATACCACAACACGCCTGGCGTAAAGCGCGACTACAAAGAAGCGATAAAACTTTACAAAAAGGCTTGTGACAACAACTTTAGCATCTCTTGCTACAACCTAGCGAGCTTATATCAAGAGCAAAAAGAGTATGAAAAGGCTAACAAGCTCTATTTTAAAGCTTGCAAGCTTGATTTTGCCGATGCTTGTAATAACCTAGCCAGCCTTTACGACGACGCACTTGGCGTAGAAAAAGACGATGAAGTGGCGTTTAGATACTACAACAAAGCGTGCAGGCTAGATAGCGCAAGTGGGTGCAAACATCTTGCATACTTTTACTATCATGGCATAGGCACAAAAAAGGATAAAAAGTTGGCAAAAGAATTGCTTAAAAAAGCTTGCAAACTAGGCCTTAAAGAGGCTTGCGAGATAGTTAGAGATTTTCACTAAAGAGCATTTATGAAAAAGCTAATTTTGTTTTTATCCCTCATTATGCTTTTAAATGCAGAAAATTTAGACGAGATGTGCCAAAGCGAGGGCGATATAAGAGCAAATTTAACGAGCTGCTACAAGGCCGCTGTAAAAATTTATAACTCATCAAGCGATGATAAAGATTTTAAAAAGCTAAAAGAGATATTTTTACTAGCTTGCGAAAATGATATAAAAGAGGGTTGTTACAGCGCTGCGCTCATCTATATAAATGGCTACAACGACGTGGGTAGCGAGCTTAATCAAACTATCATATTAAATAGATATGCAAGATTTTTAAACTATGCGCTTTTAGATAACGGCAAAAAAGAGGACAAAACGACTGCCAAAAGCTACTTTCAAAGATCATGCGAGCTAGGCTTTAAAAAGGGCTGCGATATGAGAAATTTATTAGATAAGCTTGGGTATTAAATTTGATATTTACTATAAATTTAAAGCTTTTTATCTAAACTTATTTAAATTTTTAAAAAGGCAGGCAATGAAAAAGACTTTCTTATTTCTTACTTCTGCGGTGCTTTTGTGGGGCGCAAATTTAGAGACAAAAACGCTTGAGTCTATGTGCGAAAACAAAGATGCCAAAAGCTGCTTTGAGCTTGGTAATAAATTTGAGGAGAGCAAAAACTACCAAAAAGCGGGAGAGTTTTACAAAAAAGCTTGCGAACTAAGACACGCAGGCGCTTGCAGCAGCGTGGGCGTGCTTTATGACATGGACTACATAAAAGATGTAAATAACAAAAATGCAGCCAAATTTTACCAAAAGGGCTGCGAGCTAAATGACGGCTTTGGCTGCGCAAGGCTTGGCTTTGTCTATACGTTAGATAAAAACTATCAAAAGTCAAAAGAGCTATTTTTAAGAGCTTGCGAACTAAAAGATGGCAACGGATACTACGGACTTGGGCTTTTATACTATGACGGAAATGGCGTAGAGCAAGATGCCAAAAAGGCAAAAGAGCTCTTTGAAAAAAGCTGCGATCTGGGTCATGCTGCTGGCTGCAATAGCCTTGGTATGATGCTTCATAGTAGAAAATACGTAGAAAAAGATCAAAAAAGAGCTAGCAAACTCTTCGCAAAAGCTTGCGAAATGGACTTTGGCGATGGTTGCCACAACCTTGGGGTTATTTATTTTGAAGAAAAAGGCGATAAAAATTTAGCCAAAAAGTACTTTGGCAAGTCCTGCGAGTTAGGCAACGACGAAGACTGCCAAATTTACAATGGCCTATAAATTTAATGCACCTGCCCTTTTGGACCCTTGCCCTTTGGGGTCTTATGTGAAAAGTAAAAAACATCAAGCGTAAAAGCAACGAGTATAAGTCCAACAATAGCCAAAGTCGCGTCCATATTACCTACCTTTTAAGTCCATTTACTATCTCTAACATCGAATCACTCGTAGTTATCGCCTTTGAGTTTGCCTCGTATGCACGCTGACCTGTGATAAGATCAGTCATCTCTTCAACTAGCTGCACGTTACTCATCTCGACAAAGCCCTGTCTAATAGTGCCAAGTCCGTCAAGGCCTGCCACACCTACCACCACGTCGCCACTAGCGCTTGTTTGAAGGTAATTGTTATCACCCATCGAGTGAAGACCGGCTGGGTTTATGAAATTTGCCAGCTCTATCTGGCCTATCTGAGCCATGTCTGTTTCGCCAGCCTGAAGCACTGAGACGGTGCCGTCAGTGCCTATTGAAATTTGTGTCGCATTTGCAGGGACTGTGATCTGCGGGATGAGCTGGTAGCCGTCGCTATTTACGATCGTGCCGTTTGCGTCAAGCTTAAATGCGCCGTTTCTAGTGTAAGCCGTCGTGCCATCAGGGAGTTGAATTTGAAAAAAGCCGTTGCCAGCTATGACCATATCTAGGTTGTTGCTAGTCTCTTTAAAATAACCCTGAGAGAAAATTTTATTTATCGCTGTTGGGCGCACGCCAAGGCCCACTTCGATGCCTGTCGGGCTTGTAGTAGTTTGGCTAGTAGCCGTGCCTGCGTACTCCATGACTTGATACATAAGGTCAGCAAATTCAGCCCTATTTTTCTTATATCCATAGGTATTTACGTTTGCGATGTTGTGTGAGGTTACGTCTATCTGCGTCTGCTCGGCGATCATGCCAGTGGCCGCAGTGTAAAGTGATCTCATCATAGTTTTATCCTTTTATTAAGCTTTTAGGGCTAGTTTTTGAACAGCATCTTGGTTAAGGTCAGTCATGTGGCTTGTCATAACCTTTTGATACATATCAACTAAGCGTTGGGTTTCTATTAGACCCACCATTTCTAAGACTGGATTTACATTTGACATTTGAGCGTAGCCTTGCATCACGCTGTCAGCCTCGTCAAGCTCGGTTATATCGTCAAAATTTCTACTCTCAAAGAGATTGTCGCCGACCTTTTTTAGATCTCTTATCTCTCTTGGCTGAGCGATGTAAAATTTAGAAAATTGATTGTTATTTGAGTATAAATTTCCATTTTTATCAACGGTTAGCACCTCGCCTTGTGGCACTTGGATGCCTCTTTGACCTGGATTTTGCGCCTCATAGCCACTTGGCAGCACCCTGTAACCCTCTTTTGTGACGATGTAGCCGTCCGCGTCAAGGCTAAAAGAGCCATTTTTGCTTAGTTTTACGCCATTTGGAGTATCGACTAAGAAAAAAGCATCGTCTCTTTTTATCGCAAAGTCAAGCGTATTTGAGCTGTATTTAAAGCCACCAGCGCTAAAGTCGGTGTATTCTTCGCTCACTTGTGGCACGCGATCAAGCGTTCTATTTAGAAATTTAGCTCCGTCTTTTGTGTGATTTTTAAGCGGAAGCTCATCTTGCGTCTCTTTAAAAATTCTCGCAAAGTCGCCGATAACTACGTCGTTTCGCTTGTAGCCGATCGTATTTACATTTGCAAGGTTGTTTGAGATGACATTTAGTCTGTTAAACTGCGTTACCATGCCAGCAGTGGCTTGATAATAACCATTTTGCATAAATTTTCCTAATCAAAATTTGATTTTTTAGAATTACTAAGCAATCATCGTTCCAACTTTCTTTTTATACACTTTTAAAAAATTTTGGGTATAATCCACTTTCTTTTAACCAATACTTAAATCACAATGATACGATTTGAAAGGAAATTTATGAGCGCCGCAAAAGACTCTTTTTCTCAAATAGAAGAGCTTTTTGTTGAAAATGCAAAAGGCTTTTTGACATACGAAAAATTAGTAAAATTATTAGACAAAGCTCCGACGGCTACGATAGTAAAAAAGATAGAACAACTAGCAAAAACAAACAAAGTCCAGCTCATCACATCTGCTGAGGCTGCAAAGCTTAGAAATTTAGCCGATGCTAAAAAACGTCAAGAAAATGCTCAAAAAAGCGACCAAGATATCGACGAAGACCTCGATCTTTCAGGCGAGAGCGACCTTTTAGAGTGGTCAAGATCAGATAGTCCAGTAAGGATGTATCTAAGAGAGATGGGTCAGATCGCGCTTCTTACAAAAGAAGAAGAGGTCGAGATCAGCAAGAGGATCGAGCTTGGCGAGGATATCATCATCGACGCATTTTGTTCGGTGCCGTTTTTGATCGATTTCATACTTGATTACAAAGAGCCACTTATCAACAGAGAGCGCCGTGTAAAAGAGCTTTTTAAAAGCTTTGAAGACGAGAGCGAAAATGAAAACGAAGATGGCGAAGAGGATATAGACGAAGAGGATGAGGAAAACGAAGAGAGCGAAGCTCCTAAAAAATCAGCCAAAAACGACAAGCGTGCAGAAAAAGTTATAGAGAGCTTTAAAGCCCTTGAAAAGGCTAAAAAAGAGTGGCTAAAGACCGCAAACAAGCAAGATAAAGTTGAAAGCGACGACACAGCTTCAAAGATGACGCTTGCATTTAAAAAGAAAATTTTAAAAGAGAAGCTGATGGATCTTGGTCCAACAAGTAAGCTAATCAGCGAGATCGTAAAATCAATGGAGACAGCGCTAAAAAGCGACGATGAATTTGATAGAGAGTTAAAACGCTTGGAGTATCGCTTGCCGATGTTTAGTGACGAGCTAAAGAAAAATCACAAAAGCATCTTAAAAGATATCATCAAACTTAGTAAAGAGGAGATCGCGGCTCGCGTGCCAGAGGCTACGATGGTCTCAACCTACGTCGAGATCAAAAAGCTTTTTACCACAAAAGAGGCGAGCAAACAAGGCTTTGACCTTGAACCAGCAAGACTAAAAGAGATTTTAGAGCAGATCAAACGCGGAAAGAAAATTTCAGACGAAGCAAAAGCTAGAATGGCTAAGTCAAATCTCCGTCTAGTCGTAAGTATCGCAAAACGCTATACAAACAGGGGCTTGCCGTTTTTAGATCTCATCCAAGAGGGAAATATCGGCCTTATGAAGGCGGTTGATAAATTTGAATATAGAAAAGGCTATAAATTTTCAACCTACGCCACATGGTGGATCCGCCAGGCTATCTCGCGCGCGATCGCCGATCAGGCAAGGACGATCAGGATACCTATCCATATGATAGAGACGATCAATCGTATCAACAAAATCAACCGCAAATACCTCCAAGAAGAAGGCAAAGAGCCTGATGTAAGCGTCATCGCAAAAGAGGTCGGACTAAGTGTTGATAAGGTAAAACAGGTGATCAAGATCACAAAAGAGCCTATCAGCCTTGAAGCTCCGATCGCAAACGAAGAAGACGGTAAATTTGGTGATTTTGTCGAGGACAAAACTTCACTATCGCCGATAGATCAAATTTTAAAAAGTGACCTTAGAGAGCAGATCGACGATGTACTTTCACAGCTAAATGAGCGCGAAAAAGCGGTTATTTCGATGAGATTTGGTCTGCTTGAAGATGAGAGTGACCGCACACTTGAAGAGATCGGCAAGGCACTAAATGTCACTCGTGAACGCGTCCGCCAGATAGAAAGCTCAGCTATTAAGAAGCTAAAACACCCAAAAGTTGGTAGAAAACTTAAAAACTACATCGAGGGCTAACAAGCCCTACCCTTTTGGGCATCTGCGCCTAAATTCTTTAAATCTCTAAGATTAATTTTAAATCCTAGCCTATAACTATGTTATTTTTACGCTCAAAGCGCCAAAAGAAATAGTAAGAAATTTAATGTTTTTATATGTGTCTGTATCCTATTTTGGCAAATATTCTTTTTGCTTAGATAGCTTTTCTTCGAGAAATTTATAGCATCTATATATTTAATGGGCTCTTTTCGTTGAAATTTTATAGCGCAAATACCATAAAATAATGTAAAGAAATTTTCACCACTTTGATTTTGAACAAAACTCACTCTAGCTACGAATCAATCGCACTTTTCTATCCTTTTTAAAACTTTGATATTTAAACATACCCCAAAATTGTTCTAAATATTACATGCAAGTTTTCATCTTAAAACATACTTAATTTAACATTCGTTTTTTGAGGATACATTAGCTATAAAATTTCAACTAAATTCAAAAACAATATCTCAAGAAGCATAAAAAATTTAATTTGCAAATATGTTTTATAAGTTAAAAAATAGAAATAAAAAAGAGTTTTACCGGCACAAGACCGGTAAAAATTTATTCGCCTAGAAGTTTATCTAGTTTTGCAGCCAAGCTCGTAGTGTCGTGAGCTTTAGCTAAAGAGGCAGCATGTAGCTTTAAATTTGCTTGTAAATTTTCTTCCAAGCTCTTTGCGATGTCGCTGCTATCAAGATTTTCTACGCTATTAGCGTTTGCTACGCTTCTAGCAGCCAGAGCGTTCATGCCCTTAAATACAGCATTTTGTGTCGAGCCGATCTCTGAGCGAAGTGAATTTATGTTTTTCAAGATATCGCCAGAATTTGAGCCATCCTCTTTAACATTTAAAAGAGCATTTGTGCTTAAATTTATATTTTTTGTGCCCTCGCCTGTAAAAAAGCCAAGCTCGGCGTCAAAAACGTTTTTGCCGTTAAATTTAGCCTCTTTTACGCTGTCGCTCATCGCATTTTTAAGCGCATTTATCTCGCCCTTTATACCCTTTTGCTCGTTCGCTGAAAGAGCAGGATTTGAAAGCTTGCTTGATAGCTCGCCGATCTTATCCGCACTCTCGCTTAAATTTAAAAGCGTTGAGTCAGCGATCTGAAGCATACCGATCATATCGTTTGCATTTGCCATGCCCTCATTTAGGACATTTGTTTGCGAAAGTAAGCTCTCTGCGATTTGCAAATTTGCACCTGATGCTTTGATCTCGCTATTTGCAGAGATGGCGTTTAGCGCCTTTTTCTCGCTATTTTTAGCTTGATCTAAATAATAGTTTCCTGAAGCCTGGTTTGCAGTATAAGTTCCTAACTTCATATCAACTCCTTTTTTAGTAGTTTCGTGATGGATTTTACTATAAATTTCATAAAAAGTTGCAAAAATATTTCTTAAAGCAAAAAATATTTTTAAAAAGATTTTAGAAAATTTTAAATT
>OBXQ01000331.1_pt1 | contig 29255 bp, 32 predicted proteins | sample 1476641 | NCBI WGS metagenome assembly OBXQ01 (sample SAMEA2580174, study PRJEB22360) | human gut metagenome | biome: human gut; feature: human-associated habitat; material: faeces | place: Denmark | collected 2008/2010
CGTATACTGCGGGGGGCGGGGCGCGGGGCAGGAGCCGCCCGCCGCGCTGATATGAGGTGAATACATGTATGACATAGTAGCACTGGGCGAGAGTTTGATCGACTTTACGCCCGCCGGCATCAATGAGATGGGAATGCCTCTGTTCAGCCAGAACCCGGGCGGTGCGCCGGCCAACGTACTGGCTATGGCATCCAAGCTGGGCAGAAGCACCGCCTTTGTGGGCAAGGTGGGCCGGGATGCCTTTGGCCGCTTTCTTCAGGAGCACATGGAGAAAGCCGGTATTGACTGCTCCGCCCTGCGACGGGATGACCGGGTGCCCACGACCCTTGCCTTTGTCCAATTGGATGAGTACGGCGACCGCTCCTTCTCCTTCTATCGAGATCCAGGGGCGGATGTGATGCTCCGGCCGGAGGAGGTGGATGACACCCTGTTGGAGGGGTGCCGGATATTCCACTTTGGCTCCGTCTCCCTCACCAAGGAGCCTTGCCGCGGAACCACCCTGTGGGTCGCACGGAGGGCCAGGGAGGCGGGGGCTCTTATCAGCTATGATCCCAACTACCGTCCTTTCCTTTGGCCTAGTGTGGAAGCTGCGCGCCGCGCGCTCTGTGCCGCCCTGGAGCTAACGGATATACTGAAGGTGAGCGAAGAGGAGATGTGTCTGCTTACCGGAGAGAGCACCCTGCCTGGTGGGGCCGAAAAGCTTCAGGCTATGGGACCGTCTGCGGTCTTTATTACCCGGGGCAAGGAGGGGGCGTATTTCCGCACACCGTCAGGGGAGGGGGCTCTGCCCGCCTTTCCCGTAAACGCCGTGGATACCACAGGGGCAGGAGACGCCTTTTGGGGCGCCCTGCTTGCGCAGATCCCAGGCCGGGGCCGGACCGCACTGGAGGCGCTCACCCTGGAGGAGTGGGTATCCGCCACCCGTGTCGCCAATGCTGCGGGCGGCCTGACAACAACCGCCAAGGGCGCCATTCCTGCCATGCCGGATTCAGCCGCCATCCAGGCCTGTGTGCAGGCTATGGACCGCTGTGCTTTTCACGCCTGATACTTTCAGAATTTTGTTTTGCCTGTTGAGTACCTATGTCCGGGCGCGGTGCCGCTGCATATGCTGATATGGGCGAGTGCCCAACTATGCTATAAAGGGGTCGTGCCAGTTGTTATGAATATTTATCGGCCGAACGGCCATTTTGATGAGCAGGTGCAAAGAACGGTGTGTTGTCCGGTCTGCTGCCCTGTACCAGGGCCGGTAGGGCCGCCAGGCCCGACGGGCCCGCAAGGCATTCCGGGTAGTCCGGGCCCTACTGGTGCTGTGGGACCGACGGGGCCGCAGGGCAGAGACGGAGCGCCAGGGAGTGCGGGGCCCGTTGGAGCCACCGGGCCGACGGGCCCGGCCGGACCCATGGGGGCTACAGGCCCAGCTGGGACAGCGGGTGAGACCGGCCCTACCGGGCCGCAGGGTCTCTCCGGACCGACGGGGCCGCAGGGCAGAGACGGAGCGCCAGGAAGTACGGGGCCTGTTGGAGCAACCGGGCCGGCTGGTCCTACCGGCCCCACTGGTCCAACTGCCGCTGCGGTGGGCTGCGCCTGTGTTCAACAGATGCGGAATGTGCTCCAGCAGCTCATCCAGCTCTATCCGAATGATAATGCGGTAGTCGCTATGGATAGCGGAAATAACAGCAGTGGTCGCCTCGGTTCGCTGCTCCCTGCCGGGCCGAATGCCGGACTGCTCCAGCTAGTCAACAGCCAGGGGGTGCCTCAGGAGGCTGTCTCCATCTGTCGTATTGCCTCGGTGCGCATTACCAGTGCCTCCTATAACAATGCCATCACCTATCTGCCCGTACCGGTTCCACCTCCCACGGGATGCGATGCCGACTGTGAGGCTGCCATCCGGTCCTATTTGCCGGTGGGCACAACCGGCGTCGCCATCAATGCCGGAGGGCAGACCGTGGCCAATGGAAGTATTATACGCAATGAATTTGGGATGGTGGTTGTGGTAGGGCCCAACAGCAGCGACCCTGCTTTTGTCTCCACCTGCAAAGCGGAAATCATCAATCAGTAGAGCGCGGCTCTGTGCAGCGCTCTGATTTCGGGCGGCGGCTTGTAAAAAACAGGCCGCCGTCCGTCTGCTTCTGTTGTATACATTTTTCTGAGCCTGTGGATACACGCATCAGCTTGTTCTTTAAATCAGGTATGAAAAAACCAAGGCTGCAAAACACTATCCCCAAGACATGAATTGGGGAGGAAAGCATATGAAATCAGTGTGGGAACAGACCGGAGAGCACAGGGATTTTGCCCCCTTAAAGGGGGATATTTCCACCGATGTCCTCATTATCGGGGGCGGTATGGCGGGTATCCTGTGCGCCTATCTGCTGCACGGCGCCGGAGTACCCTATGTTCTGACGGAAGCGGAAACGGTGTGCGGCGGTATCACAAAGAATACCACCGCCAAAATTACCATTCAGCATGGCCTTATCTATGACAAGCTGCTGCGCAGATTCGGCATCGACCGGGCGGGACAGTACCTCTGCGCCCAGAAGGCGGCTCTGCAAAAATACCGGGAGCTGTGTTCTGATATGGACTGTGATTTTAAGGAAAAAGATTCCTATGTCTATGCGTTGGAAGAGCAAAGAAAGCTGGAACAGGAGCTGTCGGCCATGGAAAGGCTGGGCTTCCACGGGGACTTTGTGGAGCATCTTCCACTTCCCTTTCCTGTGGCTGGCGCTGTCAGGGTGCACAACCAGGCCCAGTTTCATCCCCTGAAGTTCGTCTGCTGCCTTGCAAAGGCCCTGCACATCTATGAGCACACGCCGGTGCGGGAGCTGATTGGCACGACAGCCGTGACGGACAGCGGTAAAGTGGCTGCAAAGGCGGTGATCGTGGCCACACACTTCCCGTTCCTCAACAAACACGGCAGCTATTTTCTAAAGCTGTATCAGCACCGCTCCTACGTCATTGCCCTGGAAAACGCCCCGGATGTGGACGGTATGTATGTGGATGAGGCGCAGGAGGGGATGTCATTCCGAAACGCACGGGATTTGCTGCTGGTGGGCGGCAGCGGGCATCGCACGGGAAAGCGGGGCGGAGCATGGAGGGAGCTGAGGGAGTTTGCCCGGCGGTATTATCCGGGTGCTACAGAGAAGTACCAGTGGGCTACTCAGGACTGCATGAGTTTGGACGGCGTCCCCTATATCGGCCCTTATTCCTCCTCCACATCAAACTTATATGTAGCTACCGGGTTTAACAAATGGGGAATGACATCTTCTATGGTATCCGCCATGCTATTGAGTGACCTTGTGCAGGGGAAGACCAACCCTTTCGCAGAGGTGTTTTCGCCTTCCCGCACAGTCCTCCGCCCTCAACTGGTCGTCAATGGATTTGAGGCGGCCGTCGGCTTGCTGGCCCCCACAACCAAGCGATGTCCCCATATGGGCTGCGCGCTGAAATGGAATTCCCAGGAGCACACCTGGGACTGCCCATGCCATGGCTCCCGCTTTACGAAGAAGGGAAAATGCATCGATAATCCGGCCACAGGCGATCTGACATCATGCTAGAGCAAAAAATTGCCCGGTATTGCAAAGAATATTGTCCTAGTGCGGTAGCAATGGACGGCTGGGTGCCATCCCATTCCCGCAGGCAGAGGGGATACCAATAAAAACTGCGGACGAAAATGCTCCGGTTCTTCAGAGCGAGTAGGAGCATTCAGGTGGGTACGCCCGAAGTCCGAGCAAGGAGTCCCTTCTCTAGAGGGCGAGCACTCGCACGAAGCCCGATTGGCCGTATGCGGCACCCAGTCTATACAAAAAGCAGGCTTTCCGCGGCAGCGGAGAGCCTGCTTTTTGGCATATGCATACGAAAAAGATACAGCATTTCGCTGAAGCGGCCTTCTGGCCCGCGGCGCTTTTGCGCCGTGCAAGTGTTTTGGCCGAAGGCCAAAACCTTGGTGCAGGCGGAATTCACTTCCGCCGGGCATGTGAAGTCCTCACGGTATCCATAAAAATAACCACACCGAAAGGTGTGGTTATTTTTATGAACCTGGGCTTCAATCTGGATATTTTTCAGTGGTGACTATATTTCCCCTAAGTGGTGGCCGAAGTCCGCCGTATGAGAGTTTTACTGGAAACACAATTTTGGAGCGAAAATATTTGGCTCACTGCAAGTATGCAAAGGTTCCAATATATAAGATTTCAAGGATATCCTTTGGAATTTAAATAGAAGAACCCGGCTTTTACACATACATAAAGTTCTTCGATAGATTCAATATTTCCAAAATCAATAAGATGGCCCAAGCATACTTTAAAATCGTTTATATTGACTAGTTGTATCGAACCACTGCAAAACACGGCATCAACTAATTTGGAAAATGTATACTGATATTCGGTAGGACAATGATCGTTAATTTTTTCCGTGCTCTCGAGAGTTATGAGTCTCATCTCCTGGAGCACTGCAAACAATTCGTCCACTTTACACAAAAGTGCCGTCCTATATTGATTTACAATTCTTAAATTTGTGGGATTCGTAATTTGAGTAGAAAATATTATTTTAAGTTGATCCAATTCATAATTATAATAGTCGTTATCAAACCGTTGTTTTGCTTCTTTAATTAAAACTAATATCTGCTCATCAAGGGAACCTGTCCGCTCTATTTTTATACTTTTCCAAGAATTTAGATATTGCTCCCTCTGCCAGACAATTTTCGTGGAGATTGTATTAAGATAAGCATAGCGTTGCTCAGCAAACTTTAGTAATTCATCAAAATATATATCAAGGAAAAGCGCATCTTTATCCGGTTGGTTACTATATAGCATTACAGAAAAGTCACCACTGCTGAACCCTCCACCAGACCAACTCGCATAGCGACGTTCTTTTTGCTTATTTCCAGTAAAGTGGTCATTCAAATTGATCGGATGTGCGGCAAAACAGGCTCGTATAGTCTTGAAATAGTCGTTATCTGAGGCTTGAAACAGTTTATGGCAAAACACTTCCGTGTTATCAGCAAAGGGAATCGTGCTGGTATCAAAAAATATCCTATGTAACTGTTGGACAGCCTCCCACATCACATCAATACACATAATAAAGGTCATAACTTTTATGCTGGAATCATTATCGTTTTTCTTGGAAACGTTTTTTATGTCGATCATTTCTACAACAACATCGATCCAATCCATAGCCGAACATATAATATTCCAATAATTTTTCCCTGCATAATTACGATACATTTGCAAGACTAAATCTTGTGCGTTCACTTCATCTCTAAAACGCTTTATTATCTCTTTGTCCATCCGTTATACCTCGTAAATCGCTCTACCTGCTCGGTCGATATGGGGGTATCAATACCTGCATCTCATTTTCGCTTTCTTATCTATTTATTTGTTGGTCTTCTCATCCAGCAGCTCAATTTTGTGGTCTCCCACTAAGGACTTCATCATTTGTTTGGCGCTGGCGTTAAGCCGTAGCAGGCGTTCGCTTTGGGAAACGCCCTGCCGGATCAGCTCTGCATTGATGCTCTCTAGGTTTGCCAGAACAATCAACTGCTGAAGGCTTGCCTCATCGCGGATGTTACCTGGGCTGTCAGGGTGTGCCTGCCTCCATTCTTTTGCTGTGATGCCGAACAGTGCTACATTCAGGACATCAGCCTCGCTGGCATAGGTAAAGCTCTGCCGCTGTGGAGTGATGTCCGGAGGGATCAGCATGTCTTTGATAGCATCGGTATGGATACGGTAATTGATTTTTGCCAGTGTCCGGTTGAGATTCCAGCCAAGGGCAAGCCGGCTGTTTTCATCCGCCTTTAGCCGCTGGTAGTCCTTGATGATGTATAGCTTGAACTCAGCGGAAATCCAGGAGGCAAACTCGAAAGCAATATCCCTGTGCGCAAATGTACCGCCATATCTCCCAGCCTTGGAGAAAATCCCGATTGCTCCGGTCGTGTCAACCCACTTCTTCGGAGACATGGTAAATGCGTTAGAACCGGCCTGGATCCTAAACCCGTCGAATTCGACGGGTTTGAATTCCGGATTGTTGAGCTGCTCCCATAACCCCAGGAATTCAATTGTGTCCCGGTTCCGCATCCAATTCTTGATCACATCATCCGGGGCATCGTTCTTATAGCGTGCAATATCTGTCAGAGAGATGTAGTCGTTCTCATCGCCGCTGGAAACGACGGCAATATCTGCCCCTTTGGCGTGGATGTGATCTTTCATAGGCTTCTTTGACGCCATGGGCTCACCCTTCTTGTATAATGATTTGATCCAGCAGCCCCTGACACCCCGCCAGCACATCCCGCCAGGTGGCGTCGAAGTCATCGGTATACCACGGATCGGCCACCTCCTGCTCCGGGCGGCCGGCATATTCCATCAGAAGGTGCATCTTGTCGTTGAAGTCGCCGCCGCAGATGCGGTACATGTTGCGGAGGTTGGCCTTGTCCATCCCGATGAGCAGGTCGTATTCCTCGTAGTCGTGGTTGTGGAGCTGCCGGGCGGCGTGGCCCTCGCAGGGGATGCCGTGCTCCGCCAGCTTCCGCCGGGCCGGAGGGTAGACCGGGTTGCCGATCTCCTCCCGGCTGGTGGCCGCCGAGGCGATCTGGAACTTCTCCTCCAGGCCTGACTTTTTCACCAAGTCCTTCATCACATACTCGGCCATCGGACTCCGACAAATATTGCCATGACACACAAAAAGGATCTTCTTCATGCTCCAGACACCCCGCTGATACTATGCTACTCTCAGTATAGCAGGTATTGCCCAGCTCGTCGAGTCCTTCCTGCAGCCATGCCCCGGCCTGGATCTGCTCCATCAGCTCCGCCTTAGTCCAGCGGTGTTCCAGCGCGGCCCGGAGATACCAGGCGCGTTCCTGGCTGCCTTCACAGCCCTCCAGAATGGCCACGTTCTGCGTCCAGCCCAGCTTTAGGGCCAGTGCCTGCAGTCCCCGGCTATCTGCGTAGGCACGGTAGAACTCCCGCATCCGTCGCAGGTTTCGTGGGGAGAAGCCCCTGTACTCGGGATAGTTGGCCTGGAAATACTCAGCGGCCATCACTGCCGCGCCCTTCTCCGGGCGGGCGCAGACAGCCCATCCAATCTCAAAGTACAATTCCACCTCTGGCAGCTCGGTTTTCATGAGGGTGTCCAAGGCTTCATACATCGAGGTATAGTCAGCCAGCTTTCGCTTGTTCATCTTCTTGTCCTCTCCGGCGGATTGCCTTATCTGGAAAGCCACAAAGGAAAAGGCGGCGGAACCGCCGCCCTTTCCCTTATGGCCTTCTGCTTATAGGATCTGCACGATTTGCTCCCACAGGAGGATGTGCTTGGTATCAATGGCTCTGTTGTCATGGTAGTGGCCAAACAGCCAGTAGTGGTATTGGACCCGGTCTTTGACCTCCTGGAGGAAGTCCGTCAGGTGGTCCGCCACATTGTGCCGGGAGAGCTGGAGAGCGATGCTGGTGGGGGCGCAGTGGGTGAGGATGTAGTCCACCGCCCAGCCATGGGCGTCCAGGTTTTTACGCGCCTCTGCATACTCCTCATCCGAGGGCAGTTCCTCCCTCCACCAGGACAGGTGGTCGATGCGGAATCGGGCGCGCTCTTTCCGCTTCAATATCAGGTATTTTCGCTCAAAGTTGGGATCTTCCAGGCTGAGGATGCCGTCCTCGATATCGTGGGAGGCCGCCCCGCCCATGGTGAAGAAGGTGCGGCCAGCCAGCTCAAATACCTGCCCCCGCATCAGGTGGAGCACGTGAGGCCGGATGGGCTGCACCCTGCCGCCGTGCCAGTTCTCTATCGGGTATTTCACAAGGGCGTCGTAGTTTTCATGGTTTCCCGAAACGAAGGCCACCGTGAAGGGCAGCCCTTCCAGCCAGTCCAGCGCCTCGTCGTCCCGTTCATCTCCGAACCACACGCCGCCGAAGTCTCCCAGCTGGAGCACCACATCCTCCTTGGTGAGTTCCAGGCCCTCCGGGAAGTATTCCGGGCGGAGCCGCTCAAAATTCCCGTGGGTGTCGCCTGTAGTGAAGATCTTCATGCAAGCTTCCTCCTTTTTGGCTGCGCCACATACTGCTCGATCTCCCGGCCATCCCGGAAGGTCACCCGGATCTTCTCCCGGGAGAGCACCGTCACCTTCTCCAGCAGCTGGTGGATAACCTCCTCGTCCCACTCTGTCATCGCCGCCGTCATATGCTCCATGGCGGCCGAGACCGCCCGCAGGCGGTTCTGGAGCCGACCCTGTTCCTGGCAGGCCCCCTCCAGCTGTGCCTTCCGTTCTTTGAGACGGGTGGTGGACTCGGACAGCTCCCGGAACCGCTCCGTGTAGTCCTCTGCTGGGTTGGCTGACGCCTCGGCCAGCAGGCTGTTGAACTGGCTGCTCAGTTCCTCCAGGGCCCGGTCGATGTCCGCCAGGCTCATACTCTCACCCAGCATCGGGGCCAGCTCCCACTCCATGACGGCGGTAAGCTGCCGGGCCAGGGTATCGCGGTCCAGCATGACGGCATTGACGGCGGCCAGGATGGCCTGCTGGAGCGGTTCCTCGTCCAGGGTGGGGGATTGGGTACAGAACTTCTTCCCATAGTCCAGGCGGCTGACGCACCGCCAAACGGGCCGTTTGACCCCGTGCTGGGTCCACACGCACCGCCGGTAGGCCGTCCCGCACTCCCCGCAGAACAGCAGGTTGCTGAGGACATGCTTGCCACTGTACTTACCCCGGCCGGTGGGGGTGCTCTTTCGCGTGGCGCCCGCCTTGGCGTTCCGCCGGGCCATCTCCAGCTGGACGGCATCGAAGGTCTCCCGGCTGACGATACCCTCATGGTGGTTTTGAATCAGGTATTTGGGGAGCTGGCCGGTATTGGGGATCACCTTCTTGCTGATGCAGTCCTGGATGAAGGTCTTCTGGAGCAGGACGTCCCCGCAGTATTTCTCGTTGGTCAGGATGCTTCGGATATGGGATGCCATCCACTCTGCTTTTCCGGAGACCGTGGGAATTCCCTGGCCCTCCAGGGCCGCCTTGATCTCCCGGATGCTGTCCCCGGCCAGATAGCGGTCATAGATGAAGCGGACGGTCTCCGCCTGCTCCGGCACGATCCTTGGCTTGCCGTCGGGGCCCTTCTCATAGCCCAGCAGCTGCTTGTACTGCATGGCGACATGGCCGGATTTCATGGCCTGACGCTTGCCCCAGGGCCCCCGGCTACTGGTGCTCTCGCTCTCGGCCTGGGCGAAAGCCCCGTGCAGGGTGATCAGAAACTCGCTCTCCGGGTAGATGGAGTTGATGTTCTGCTCCTCGAAGACCACTGGGATACCCAGGCTCCGCAGCTCCCGGGTGAAGTTGAGGGTGTCCACGGTGTTGCGGGCGAAGCGGGAGACGGATTTAGCCAGGATCATGTCGATCTTCCCCTGCCTGCACTGGCGGATCATCCGCAGGAACTCCTTCCGCTTGCAGGTGGAGGTGCCGGTGATGCCCTCGTCTGCGAATACCCCGGCCATGGTCTAGCCCGGTTCCTTCATGATTTTCTCCGTGTAGTAAGAGAGCTGGTTTTCATAGCTGGAGAGCTGCTCCTCGCTGTCCGTAGACACCCGGCAGTAGGCGGCCACCCGCAGGTGGCGCTTTTTATCCTGTTCCTGGGGTGTTTCCACTTTGGCTGGGATGACGATGACATTGGGCACGGTATCGTTCATGTGTAATGTCCCCCTTCCAAGGTCTGGTTATTTTTCAGCAGGACGGTGACTGTCCCGTTGCTGACGGCGATGCGGCGGACGCTCTGATGGAGCAATTCCTGCTCCAGTTCTGCCATGGGTGCCCATCCCTGAAACAGCCTCCGAAGGCGGAGGGTTTCATACTCCTCCGGCCCGATGGCATTTAACTGGAGGTCGGCCAACCGGAAGGCCAGATCTCTGGTCTGAACCTCATCTACCGGCGGGCGGTGCAGGAGCTCGTCCAGCCCCCGGCGCAGCTTCTTCACCTCTGGCGGTGGCTCATCCTCCAACACGGGGCAGGTGATGCGCTCCGGGTGCTGGATCAGGCGGTTCAGAAGGCCCAGTACCTGCCGTTCCACCCAGGCCGGTGGGCTGCCGCCGCACAGCTTCCGAAGCTCCTTCTGGGCTGGGCTCTTTTTGCAGGGCGTTGTCCGCTCCTGCCGCCGTACCTGCACACGGTCATTGCTCTCCACGATAATCTTGTCCACGAGCTCGCGGAACAGCTCCCCATCGAAGGCGTCCAGGAAGTCCGGCCCAGCCTCCAGGGCTTCAATCAGCTCCTGAGTCTGTTGGATCGTCTGATCCTCCTCGGCCTTCAGGAACCGTTCCTTCTCCAGCTTTGCGGCGCGGAGCTGTTCCGCCAGCTCGTTTTGGCGGGATATAAAAATGTCAGGGTCGACAAGGCGGTTTTCCCATCGTTTTTTGCGCAGTTCCTGCGCCTTATCGAATATCTCTTGCGAAACCACTGCTTCATTGATTCCTGCCACAAAACACATGGGCCTCTCTCCACGGTTGCGCTTCACTTTGCGGGGTATAGTATCCGTCGTGTATCGCTTCCGCAGAAGGGCATTGCCGCTGTACCGCTCATTGGTGAGGATGTAGTCGATCCGCTGTGGCTTCCAAGGGCGGTCATCAGAGAACAGATTCAGCGTCGCTGCGATGTCCTCCGCCGTCTTGCCTGCCAGGTAGGCGTCATAGATATACCGGATAATCGGCGCCTGCTCAAGGATCAGCTCCAGTTTTCCGCCCACAAGTTGGTATCCAAACGGGGCGAAGCAGGCATTGTATTTCCCCGTGCGCATCCGCATATCGATACTCCACCGGAGGTTGTCCGAGATGTTCTCGCTCTCCTTCTGGTCCATCATGGCAAAGATGGCGGTGAGAAGCTCGCCGGCCAGTTCAGAGGTGTCGATACCCTGTTCCTCGAAGCCGTACCCCTACCCCCAGGGCCTTCAGCTCCCGGATGGCCTTCAGGCACTCCTTGGCGTTCCTGGCAAATCGGGAGGAGGATTTCACCAGGATCTTATCCACCCGGCCCCGCCGGCAGCCCGCCAGGAGCCGTTGGAAGTCGTCACGCTTCTCCGCTGAGGTGCCAGTGATGCCCTTGTCCGCGTACACGTCCACGAACTCCCACTCCGGGTTGGCTGTGATGAGCTCTGTATAGTGGGCGTTCTGAGCGGCAAAGGAGTTGAGCTGATCCTCCGAGCTGGAGCTCACCCGGGCGTAGGCCGCCACCCGCAGCTTTCGATCCCTGACTGGGGTGCTGGGCGCGATGGTGATCACCCGGGGCGTGCTGTTCAATGCCAGGGAACCACTAGTTTTCTTCTGTTCGTCCACGAAATCGCCTCTCTATATCTCCTGTCAGCAACACACAATACCAGCACTTCCGCAAAATATCCATATCCAAACGCAACAAAAATCAGGGAGAAAATATGACGTCCGCCCCGGTCTCTACACGGAGCCGGGCCGCGGTCCTCCCGGCCTCCTTCCGACTAACAAGGCCGACATTCTGGAGGTGATGAAGGAGGTTCACCATCCCGATATAGTTAATGTTGTGGTTCATTTCATATCTCCATTTTCAAATGGGGGCCGTTATGAGGCGTATGGCCGCAGAACGGCCCCCGCTAATTCTCTCAAAAATACATTTCGCTGGTTGGCCCTATTCGACACTACTTCCCGGGCCCTGGGCGGCAGCAGACGGACTGTGTTGGCACACATCACGGGAATCTCACCCCTCCGAGGATCTCTCCGAGCTGCCCCCATTGCTTGATCCCGGTATCACCCGGGGCTGTGGCTGGACAGGAGTATCATTATCAGATTGCTGACGAGGGTCGGGCCGGATAAGCCAGCCGCAATGCGAAACAGCCCGCCACAGGCTACTTTGTGGACAGATGGGCACCGCTCTGCACCTTCCTTGGCCGTCTTTGATGCGGGCTCACAGCCCGCACAGGTGGTCTTGGCGCATCCTCCAGCGTCGCTTCAGCCCCCCTCCCGGAGGGCCTCTCGTCAGCGGACGTATCCCGCTGCCGGATATTCTATTTACAAGGATCAGGACGGAAATCGGTAGATCACCGATACTCCCAATACAGGGCAAACTGGGCTAGAATACTATTCATGACTTGGAGCTCCTCCCCATCTAAGGCTGTTTTCAGTTTTTGGAGAAGTATTTCCTGTTTCGGAGATAACATCCGGTTTTCTAGGTGGAACCATTCTGGTAGATGAGCCACTCCGCCATATCGTCCCCATGTAACTTGGATCGGGTAATAGCAGGAGAGAATCACCAAATCGTTGCGGATCGTCCGCTCAGAGACACCAAACTCTGTCGCAAGATTTATGGCTGTTTCGTGCCTCCGCTTGCATAGCAGACGTAGGATTTCACTTCTCCGCTCTGACGGGGGCATTCCTCTCACCGCTCTCGTCTTGCCCTGTGATTGAAGTATAAAGGTTAAAGCGGAAGGTTCTTTTCCGGTTAAAAAAAGTTTTCCTCTGGTTTTTGTAAAATCAGCATTGTGCTCCATTTGGGCGTGAAAATCTATGTATAATGCACAATACGGTTTTGTTTAATCAAGAGAAAAACCCGTGTTGCTGTAGTCACAGACCACAGCAACACGAGCTCTTCATGAGAGACAAATACTCTATTCGGACGGAGAGAAACTATAAGTAGAAATGTAAATAGTAAGGGACACTCCACGTTCTACGCTCATTGAAGGTCCTCCGTCCCCCGGTAACGCAAACGACAGCCCCCTATAAATTCCACCACCAAGCTTGTCGGCACAATAGTCCCTTTGGAAAACAGGTCGATCAGGTGAAGGATCCGTCGGCTGTTCGTCGTGAGGCTGGGGGCGCTGGACGCTGTCCCGCCCCGCCGCTCAATAATTTTGACGCCGTAGATCTCCAGTTCTTCAACAAGTGGACTTACCAGCAGATAATACTCCAAGGTCAGCGGCCCCAAAGCATTTGCACAAAAATGACGCTTTGCGACTAGTTCTTCCCTTACAAAAAGCACCCCCTTCTTGATTCGTCTCTATTATACCGGACAAAGGAGCAACTGTGCGGGGGTGCCCGTGTACAATCACCGACGCGGAATGGACGTCCGTGAACGAGCGATGTCGAAGCTCCGGATTCCCTTATCAAGTCAAGCTCTGGATTCCCTCACCTTTGTCATGATCCACCGTTTGATTTTGTGTTGAAAAAGTCCCCTCAATTAGGGGACTTCTATACAACTGAAAACTATCAGGCACCGGAACAGCTCTTCTGCTCCGGTGCCTGATGGTTATAGATATTAGTTCATCAACTTTTCGTACTTTTTATGAATTTGATTTTTCTAGAATTATTTCTGCTTGATCGCTTAGTCTATCTCGCGTATCCTTCCAGGAAATAAAGTATCGTTTCCACTTCGGTGTTTGCTCGTAACCTCTGCAAAATTCATTGAGAATGTTTGACAGATCTTTTAATTGATCCCGAAGAATATAAATTTCTTCATTGCAAAATATACTTTCTAAATCTCCATCAGTACAAGCCTGGCGATAAAATTTCATAATTTGGTTATGCCATTCTGCGCGCACTTCATCTAAAAAAGGCATATTTTCTATTCCAAATCTTAGCAAAATTGAATTGATCGAATATTCAAACAAATATGTATCTACACTATCAGCTCCGCTACTTGATTGCTCAAACTCCTTTCTCGTAAAATCGATACTATTTGCAAACGTTTCGGTTTGATATGCCACTTCGATAGCCTCATTATAAAGAGCCACACCAAAACGGTAATTATAGCAGATGGAATATACGAATACTAACACAAGCACCACAGGCAGTATAATAATTTCAAGTTTTTTCCTGTTCATAAGTTGTTATCCTCTGTCTGGCCAAGCTGGAAACCATTCTAAATACGCTAAAACCTAAATAAAAATACAACTTAATTGATAGCCTCACCTCAATAGCGAGGTGAGGCTAAAGTAAAATAAATCAGCAATTAGTGAAATAGTTCACCTGCACAGGTACGTTGTAAGTTTTGCTACCTGAGTTACCAGTCATATCGCCCCAACAGAAGTCAAACGACAGGGTCGCTACTGCAGCAGTCTTTTGCTTTCGAGAAAGGCTACTATCAAGCGTTGCCATTCTGGCAATAAGTTCAAACCTTTCTGCCACGTTACCAGCAACTCCAAGACCAGATTCTTCAATATAAAAATTTTGTGGGAATTGCATCTTATATGCGGCTACATTAACACCTCCACCATACGCAGTATTAGTGAAACTATTAGAATCACCGCCATCCATAGCCATAAGTGAGTCTGCGAGTGCCAGAATATCGGAGATAGGCGCAGTTACAGGAAGGAACGAAGTTATTGTAGCGACAACTCCTGTAAAAGTAAACGCATCGCCTCCTTTATTGTGCTCATTGAGATGAGGTTCAATTCCAATAATTCTAGTGTTCGCGCCGGCTGTCCAACCTAGCTGGACGTTTTCAATTGCGAAACATTTACCATAGTCGCCTGTATCAATGACCCAGTTTTTTTCACCAATGTATCGGTATCTATGCGATTCCGATATTTTTAAAGCCACACTAAAGTCAAATTCTCCATAAGCGGGCACATCACCATATACGATATCAGCATATGGGCGTGCCGTGAATAGATGCTCATAACCTGCAACTGTATATGATACTTCTTTGAGATCCCCCTCCCATTCGTGATCATAAGTAGAATTAGGGCGGGGGTCCTGGGATTCTGTAAGTGTGCCACGGAAGTAATTTAAGAACCAAGTAATATCCTTATCACTCGGCGCCTGCTTTTCGATCGTATCAAGAATAATTGGAGATACAATTTTACTGCCTAAGTCGTAGATTGTACCCTCGTTGCACTGCAAATACATTGTTATCGATGCACAGTTTCTTAGATCCTTATTCAGATTATATGGTGAAATATCATTACTAATCTCAAAATAAATTAGTTCGAAATCTGTGGTACCATCATTCTCCAGCGCACCGACATAAACAGGATTCTCATCAGTATACCTAGATGATTTGTACATTTTGCCGTCATAGTGTAATTGGATTTCCGATGAATCAATTAATAGCGATAGATCTACAGAAACATGATCTCCAGAGATAGATATCGCTCTTTTGAATTGAAGATCTGCAAGGCTATCGTAATCAACTTCATTTGCAAATGCAGCAGTAGACATTTCTGCAGGAATAATTTTACCTGAATAAGTCTCGTTATCGTCTAAGTAGAGGCTTTGAACATCATTTGAGTAGGCGTGGACATTGCTAATGCACAGACTTAAAGCAACCATCATGGCTGCAAACGTCTTTGCAAATCTGAGTTTCGCCTTCATATAGTTAGCTCCTTTCGTGGAAAGTATTGTATGACACCGTGATAAAGCCTCTCCTGCGTTCAAACACCATCTGGTACATCCGGCTGGTAGGCCGTATAGAAGCAGGTGGAATTTGCAGACGCAGTGGCTGTACGCCGCGCCAGCACGGCCATTACTCCACCAAACCACAGGAAAATACGTCCAATCATTGCTTTCATTGCACACACATCCTTTCTTTTATTTGAGCCGCCCACATCGCAATTGATGCTGCGATGACTCCTAAGTAGTAACTTGTACACCATGAGGCTGGCACTTGAAGGACCCATATAAGGATGATCCCGATTGCCAGATTCAGCCCGCCTAAAATGAGGCTTCTGCGGCGATTGCGCCGTCGCTGCTCTAGGGTCAAAGGCTTGTTCTTTGCCTCACTGGGGGATAGGATCAGCAGTGTCACAAGCGAAATGACTGCTGTAGCCAGATAGAGGGGGATAGTACAGTATTTCTGGAGCCAATATCCCAGAGCTTCCAACACGATAAACGTCCCGAGGAAAACCAGGTTACAGGACAAGTGGGAATTTGCGTGGTATCCGCCCGCTGTCGTCCGCAGGGGAATGAACGCCACAAGGAAGATCAGGCCGTCAACCGGATGGAAAAGCAAAATTGAGATTAGCAAGACAGACAGGACATTGACCAAACCGGATAGGACCAGTTCCATTCCGTAGGCGTATATTTTGTTCTTTTCCGGCGCTACAATCCCATTGGCACACAGCCAACCGGCGTACCCGGCTGCCGCCTTCTTGATCATTGTTCATTCCTTCTTTTCTACTGATAAGTACATTTTAACTTCTTGTGTAAAATATACAATGGATCTGCTGTATCCTGTCATTCCTGTGCAGTATCTGGTTGCTTCTTTTGTATAACTATGATAAAATCATCGTGTCACTATCTGTATGCCGACGACTTGCTATGCAATAATAATAGCAACACTACAGCTAAAGGCATGGGTGATGGCTATGCAGATTGGCGACTTGATTCGTATGAAACGGGAAGAGCACGGATTGACGCAGGAGCAGCTTGCCGAACTGATTGGGAAATCGGCAGGCTATATCGGCCAGTTGGAGCGAGGCCTGTCCATGGCAAGCATCCCCACGTTAAAGCGGCTGGTCAATGCACTTTCACTGGACGCGAATCAGATTTTCTATGATGAGAAGCAAGATCAATATCAATTCAGCGAGTTGGAGAATATGCTCTCTGAACTGGACGAGCCTGTGCAGAAGTTTATTCAGGACAGTATCCGTACAGCTTTCCACAAAAAGCACTCATGACCAAGTTGAGGGAGAGAAATGAAATTCGCGTTGTGCGACGACAACCCTAATGAACTGCGGCAGATCCGGGACTATTTGCTACGCTACAACGCTCAAGCGAACTGGAAGGGGTTTGCCTCATCGGAGGAGCTGCTTGCGGCTTTTCGGCGGGACTATTTCGATATCGTACTTCTGGATATAGAAATGGAGGGTATGAACGGCTACCAGGCGGCTGAGGAACTCAACAAGTTGCCCGATATTCCGTTGATCATTTTCATTACACAGAGTGGGGCCTACATAATCCGGGGCTATGAGGTTGCCTTTCGGTATTTGAAAAAGCCGGTCGAATACCCGGACTTTGTGCGGGCAGTATCTGCCGCAGTGGCTAAGTGCTCCCCAAAAAGCATCCCTGTGGCCGGGGAACGCGGGCCAATTCTCGTAAGGATCAGAGACATTACGTACATTGAGGTCTTTAGCTATAAAACGATAATCCATACCAGCAAAGAACAGTACCAGGTGCGGACTCCGCTCAAGGAATTTGAGGGGACTTTGTGGGGCAATGGCTTTGCACGGCCCCACAACAGCTTCCTGGTGAACCTCGATTTTGTAGACCGTATTCAAAAGGCCAACCTTCTTTTAACAGACGGAACAGAGATCCCCATCAGCAGAAATCGGAAGAAATTATTTGATGAAGCCCTGTTTCACTTTTTGAGAAGGTGATTGTATGTATTTCATCTATCATCTTTCTACCATTGTTTTTGGAGTATTCCTCATCTTTTTCTATCTGCAAAAGCTACTTTCCCGGAACTCACGTTCATCTGCGATAGTGTGGGTTGCCTATATTATATTTGGAATAGGACTCATGGCCTTGAACGTGGTTCCTGTTATGCCGATTGTCCGAACTATTTACACTTGGCTCGGTATTCTTGTGCTGTGTAAAGTCTGTTATCGCTCTGCACCACTTAATGCAGTTTATGTTGCTACCGTATTTTGTGCGTTGGCCTTGATTACGGAGCTCCTTTGCTTAAAGCTGCTTGCAATTATGGGGTGGGAGTATCTGGACGTTATGTCCCCGGGGTATGAACGGGCTATTTATATTCTCATAGCGAAAGTGTGCCAATTAGCGTTGGTCATAATCGCCGTTCCACTCATGCACAGGGAGCACTCTTTACTGAAGCTGAAAAGCTTGTTGCCTCTTCTTGCGTGTCAGATATTCAGCGTCTATTTCTGCGATGAAATTCTGCGCCTTACGCAAAATGGAGGACGAAAACTCTCTGTGGAATCGACGATTATTTTAATAGGCATCCTCTATCTCAATATTATAATCATTGTCTATGCAGAGGTGGTCAAAGCACGGCAGGAAGAGCGGCACAATGCCGATCTCCGACAGCAACAGCTTGAACTACAGTTAAGCTATTACGACAGCCTTTGGAAAGAGCAGGAGCAAACCCGCGCCATGTGGCACGATATGAGCAAATACCTAACTGCCATGAAAGCTGTGTCGGTAAGCGGGGATAAATCGTCTGTGGAACAGGTGTTCCTTGATGCACAGGACTCTCTCAGCAAAATCGGAAGTGTTGTTGATGTCGGGAACCCGGAAGTCGGCGCAATTCTGCAACACTATGCCCAGCAAGCTAATGATTTGACTGTACCATTAGATTTATCTGTCTGGGTACCCCAAACTCTAAACATCAATATACTCGACCTTAGCATTATTATTGGAAACACTTTTGAAAACGCTTTAGAGGCATGTCTAGCCCTTCCAGCCCAACATAGGAAAATCTCATTAGAGATCTCAGTCCATAACAATCTTCTTCTCTATGAGATGTCCAACCCGTATATTGAGGGCGGTAAACATCGTCTACACTCCGGCCATTCTTTCCATGGATATGGAATACAAAATGTCCAGTCGGTTGTAGACAAATACGGGGGTACGCTCGATATAAAGCAGGAAGGCGGTATGTTTCGTATAACACTTTATCTCAATCTAAATCCTTCATGAATACTATGGGCTATTTCATAAAACGCAAAAATTCTCCCCACAACACTTTATATCTTAACTGACTGAGTTATCACATTAGATGCGCATCAATTGCTTTATTTGATAACAGTTCGAAGTACACCCTCTGTTCTCCCGGAATCTTGCCTATTTCTCCACTCGGCCCTGGTGGATCAACTCTGCCAGGGCTCGTTTTATGGTGGAGCGGGAGATGCTCAGGTCTTTGGCCATGGTGGCGATGGCGTACCAGCTCTTGCCATCCTTGTTTGCCCGGTCGTGGAGGTACACCAGCACTTGCTTGGCCCTGGCACTCAGCTCCGGGTCGCCGTAGATCTCACTAAATAGCTCATGGCACGGTTTCCTCCTTTTTCGGCGTGCGGTAGTTGTTCTGGCAGGCAGGCGCAGGAAATGCCCGGTATATGATATCGGTCAATTCTGCCTTGCTGGCGTAGTAGACCTTTCGGGCGGCCTGCTGGGGTACCTGGTAGGCCGCACCAAAGGTGATCCCCCACTCCAGGAACAGCCGCAGACGGGTGCGCATGGGGTGGGTGCCTGTTTTCACGACGATGAAGTGCCCCTTGGGGATGGACTTGAGCTCGTCCGGGGTCATGAGGGGCCGCTCGATCATCTGGATGCTCTGGTTGGGGTCGCTCTTCCCCCTGGAGATGGAGCCGCTCATCACGGTGCGGCTGCCCAGAGCCTTGGACAGCACTTCGGCGGTCTGGCTGTTGGGGGCAAAGCCGCCGAAGATGGTGTCCTGGCAGTTATCCGCCAGGATCTCCGCCCCCTCCTTGCCGTAGTTCTTCTCCAGCTGGGCCAGGCTTTGGATGATGGGCACTAGAGTCAGCCGCCGGGAGCGGCCAGCGGAGAACAGGGGCAGAATGTCGAAGGCAGGCATGGTGCCCAGCTCGTCACAGAAAAACACCACCCGGCGGGGCAGCTTCCCGTCGTGTTCATCCGCCACAGAGAACAGCTCCCGACTCAGGGTCTGGATCATCAGCCCAGCCATGAAGTTTTTGGTCTGATCTTCCTCCGGAAGTATCAGGAAGATGGCGGATTTCTTTGCGGCAAAGCTCTCGGCGTCTATGGTGCTGTCGAAACACAGCACTTGCTCCAGCTCCGAGTCCAGGAAGGTGTTCAGCCGGGAGAGGACGGTGGACATGACGGAGGCCATAGACTGCTCGGCGGCGGTGAGGGCGGAGCCGGAGAACCACTTGGCCTTGTGTTCCTCCGGTAAGCGGTCCATGAGGAGCTGGAACTCATTCTTGCTGGGCAGAATGCTGGGGGCCAGCAGCTCCTGCACCAGCTTGAACACGGATACGATGTGCCTCCGCTCTCGCAGCACTCCGTCGATCTGGTACTCCGCTAGCAGCAGAATCACGGCGGTGAGCACGCCCTCCGCCGCGTCGTAAAAATATTGATTTTGTGCAAAGTTCTCCCCATCCGGGTTGATGATGGTCTTGGACAGGATCTTGGAGTACTTCTCGGACTTGGCCCGGGCGGCCAGGTCAGCCGGATCTCTCCGGCACGCGTCCATATAGTGATTGATCAGGGTGAGCAGGTTATAGCCATCTGAGCGGGTGGGGTTCCGAAGATCCACCACCGCCACCTGGTAGCCATAGCAGTCCAGGGCGATGGCCCCATAGTTCCGGGCCAGATCTCTCTTGGTGTCACTGGCAAAGAAGCTCATGCCGCTGGCACAGGCGTATTCCAAATTGGGGTATAGGAAGAAGGCGGTCTTGCCCACGCCGGAGGCACCGATCATGAGGCAGTGGACATCGTCCGAATCCACCAGGGCCGTGAGCTACCCCTTCTTTCCGGTACAGCCCAACACCAGCCCCTGTGTGCCCGGGAGGCGCTCCCCCTTCCGCCACAGCGCGGTCTGGAAGGGGACGGAGCGGAAGGTCTTCTTGATTTCCCCCGGCGTGGCCCAGCGGGCGGTGCCGTGCTGCCCGTCGCCCACGGTTTTACTCTTGATGCTGTCCAGGCTGCCCCGGCCGGAAAAGGTGGTGGTGGCGACCAGGGCGCCGAATACCACCGCCAGCAGGAGGATCAGCATCCAGGTGTCGTTGTTCACTGCAATCATCCCTTCGTTGTCTGCTCTCTGTGTTTAAATCTACTTCCATTGTGACCTTCTGGGCGGGCCAAAATGAACCGGCCCCCGGTCCAGCGGCAGGGCACACCACCCCCCTGGCGGGCGGTGCGCCTCTGCGGCCTACATACTCTGCCCCATGGTCATTACAAGGCCGGCCATGGTCTGCCCTTGCACCAGGTCGTCGTTCCAGTCCTTATGCACAGGGAGCAGGATACCGCTGTGGTATCCTGCTCCCTGTAACTCTTCCTGGAGGCGCCTGGCCGCCGTCTGCCCGGGCTCGTCGTGATCCACAGGCAGAGCACAACGGATTGGAGGCTGGGGTGCTGCTCCAGCATCCAGCACACGGCCTGGCCGCCAGTGCCGCACAGGGCTACATAGCTGTGCTCCTGCCATCTGTCCGGATACAGCGTGAGGAAGCTCAGCAGATCAATCGGGGCCTCGAACACATAGAGCAGGCCGTCCTGCCCCACGTGGTGGAAGCTGTACTGGGGCTTGCTGCCCTCCACGTTTACCTTAAAGGACTTGCCCTGGCTGTTGGTGCTCCTCTTGTGGGCATGGCGGGGGACACCATGCTCGTCCGTGCCCACAAAGATGCAGTTGTGGTATTGAGCATCCTCGTACAGCAGGCCGGACCGGGCGAAGTGGGTGACCACCTCCCGGCTAACGCGGCGCTGTTTCATCAGGTAGGCGTACACACAGCGCATATCGGCGTTGGGCGGAGGCAGGGCGAAGGGCTTAGGCGGCTCCTCCCGCTTTGGCTCTGCGGCGGGATATGTCGCGCCCAATTCATTCCCCAACAGGAGCTCCATGGCCTCCTGATAGCTCATGCCGTAGTAGTACTGGACAAAGCTGACCGCATGGCCGCCCTGCCGGGCAATATGGTCGTACCATTCGTTGCCCCGGACGGTGATATGGTGCACCCTAGCCAGCCGGGACTCCCGCCCGGCGCGGAGCAGTTTCTCCCCCCGCTGCCGCAGGAATTCCTCCAGATCAACGGAGTTGGCCCGCTCCTTCTGTTCATCGGTAAAATGGATATAGGTTCCCATGCTGGCTCACCTCGAATCAAACGGTTGACTTTTGTTTATACTCTGTATATACTATCTTTGAAAGGCAGGTGTCGTTCATGTACGCGACGATCCAAAAATGGGGCAACAGCCAGGGCCTGCGGATCCCCAAGGCCCTCCTGGACGCAGTTGGTCTGAAAGAACACGACCGGGTGGAACTGGTGCAGATGGATGATGGTATCAACATCCGGCGTGCCTCTTCCATCCCGCACCGCACCCTGGAGGAACGCCTCACCGCATTCTACGGAAAGCCCATTGACCAGATCGACCGAATTGAGGCCGAAGAGCTGGATTGGGGGAAGGCGGAGGGCTCTGAGGCATGGTGACGATTTTTGAACAGGGTGATATCGTCTATCTGGACTTTGATCCCCAGTCCGGCCATGAGCAGAAGGGCCGCCGTCCTGCCTTGGTGATCAGCAACAACTTGTTCAACCGGGTCAGCAGCCTGACCATGGTTTGCCCCATCACCCACACAGACCGGGGGCACCCGTTCCACCTCCGGCTGGATGAGCGTACCAGGACGGACGGGGTCATCCTGTGTGATCAGGCCCGGATGCTGGATTTGAACAGCCGCCATGCCTCCTTTGTGGAGCGTGCTCCGGAGGATATCTCCTCAGAGGCGGTAGATATGGTCATAGGATTTCTGGAGCCGAAGTAGCGGAAGAAACCACGGAGGACTACCAGTTCAATGGCAGTCCCCCATCTTATCTTTGAGAATGCTGGGGGATTTCCTCATGGTCATCGGCCTTGTGTCCCAGGGCCATACGCTTCTCCCGGAGCATCCGGCGGCGCTTCCTGTCGATGTGCAGGCAAGCCTGGATGGCATCGGAGGCGGACTGCTCTCGGAAGATGCGGCCCATGTTGTGGAATAGCTGAAGGACACATCGGGCGGTATCCGCGTGGGATACCGCCCGATGTGTCTGTGTACGCTGGTGGTGCGTGACCTTCTGCTGTGGGTGATGTACCCCATGCGGCATACCGGATTGTGCAGGCGGTGTGCTAGATGGGGTAAACCCGTGTACCACCTCATCTGTTGTAGGCGGCTCACATCGCCCCAGCCGGAGCGTCTCCCGTATGACCATGTTGCGCACGGCCTTGAACTCCTTCTGTTTGGAAAGAGGTAGGCGCTCCGGCAGCTGCTCAGAATAGGTGCGGCATACCTCCTCCCGCATCTGGTTCCACAGGTTGTAGGCGGCTGCTACGCGCTCGTCCTTTGCCAGCTCATCCACGATGGCGTCCACCAATACTTTGGTTTTGGGTGGCAGGTAGCCGTAGACTTTTTTGCCCTGGGTGTTGTGCAGCCGCTGGGCCAGCTCCAGCACCAGCCGCTCCAGGTTTTCATTTTGGATCTGGCCAGTCTCCATCTGGGCGATCAGCTCTGCCATGGTGCGCTCCGCATCCCGGCCCAGAGCGTCCCGGTATTCGGTTTTCTGTTCGTAGACGTGGAGCAAATCCTGTTGGAAGATCCGCCGGCCGAAGGCGGACTTCACCTGCTGGATACCCTGCCTGGTGAGGTAGCCCTCCTTGGGATCGGAGGAGAACACCACCATGTGGATATGGACGCTGTCCTCCTTGCGGTGGAAGGCGGCGTACCACCGCAGATGCTCCAGCGGGATCTTGTACCCCCTGGCGATCTCCGGCGCGCAGGCGCACACCAGCAGCCGCCAGCTCTCCGCGTCGTTGTAACCCAGCCGTTCCGCGTCCTCCCTGCGGATGGCCACCACCGGCGTCCACACACTGCCGGTGTACTCCGCCACCTCCCGGACGGCCTGGGAGAGATTGCGTACCTTGCCCCCGGCGCACCACAGGCCGTGCTCACCGTTCAGCTGCACGCCGGGGCGGTGGGACACGTAGTCCAGGTAATTCTCCATCCGGCTCATGGGCTCCGCGAAGTCCTCCTGCACCTGGCGGATGAAAGTGTTGGCGTTTGCCTGGGTGGGCGCGTTGCAGTAGTCCTCATACTCCAGCAATTCCTCCGCGCCCGGAAAGTCCCGCAGCAGACGTTGGATATAATCGTGTTGCTTTTTCGTGGCGGGCTGGTCACTGTGCTCGCCCCTGATCACCTCCACGCCGGGACGGGTGGCGATGTAGCGGGCCCGGTTGGACAGCTTGGCTGTATCCCTGCCGCCCTTCAGGTAGGGGGACATGAACCGGACGCGGCTCATCCGTCAGGGTAGACCTGCCGCTGGAGATCCAGTGCATCATCGAAGCGGATCTTTCCGTTGGTGCGCAGCACCTCGTCCACTGCAAAGGCCCGCAGCTCCCGGCGGTTCACCGGATCAGCACGAAAGTGGGCGGCCACGGTGTGGCTCATCATGTTCACCTCCACGCAGAGCTTGAACAGCAAAGTGCGCAGCCGATTTTCGTTGTCTGCCAATGTACCCCGCAGGGTGTCCACCAGGGCGCGGGAGAGGTACTCTGAGGTGTCCTCCGTGGCCAGGTAGCCCATGTAGAACCGCAGGGCCTTTTCAATAAATTCACTGCGCGTTTTGCAGTTGTCCTCCTCCAGCCAGCTGTCCATCCGGCGGATCACACCGGGTGTCAGCCAGACGGCGGTGCGCTTTTTGTTGTCGTGTTCCTCCATGTTCTTCACCTCCGCTTTTTGCCTGCGACACAGCGGAACCCGCTGGCGCAGTAAGTGTTTATCTGAACCCGACCACCCCAAACGGCCAGAATCTCCCATTCCGACCACCTAGCCTGAAATCCGGGAAAGCCCCACACTGCGGGACTTTGTGGGCGGGAGGCCGGCGCTTGCGACCACCTCCCTTTATCCTCGTACTAAAATCGAACGCCCCAAACCGGGGCGAAACTGGCCCCAACGGGGCAGTTTTCTGGCTGGGCGGGGCCCTGGCCCGCCCTCCGCCTGAACACGTCACACAGGGCGCACACGGGGCCGACGGCGTGCTCACAGCTGGGCCAGACTGGGAGCCTGGCGGGGCTGCGGTTCCTCCACCAGGTACCGGGCCCGGAAATCCGCCAACGCCATACCGGTCTGCTCCCGGCAGTAGGCGTCCATCTTTTCCAGCAGCGCGGCCTGCTCCTGCTTGGCCAGCGGATACCGGAAGGCGAACTCATTGCCGTCTCCGCACACCAGGATGACGTCTAGTGCGGAGCACGGCTTGCCGGTGTTCAGGTCATAGGCGGCGTACACGTTGAGCCAGTCGTCGTTTTCCGCGGTCGCCACGCGGGTGCCAAAGACCGCGTCCGGGTCAAAGGTCACCGGCATATAGAACTGGAGCAACCCATCGCACTCTGAGAGCTCATCCGCAAAACTCACCTTGTCCACGGGGATGCGGCGCGTCCCAGCCGTGAGCTCCGGCGGCTCCACCTCCTCCTGCACCAGCAGATGGTTGTAATGCTGTGCTAGTGTGCGACCGGTACGGAGCTGGCAGCAGGCCTCCATCTCCCCGCGCAGGACGTCCCGCTCCGCCCTGTTGAGCGGATACGTGAATGGGTGCTCCTCCTCTCCAAAATTCCGGCAGAGGGTTATTTCTATATGGTCCACCACATCCTGAAGCGCAAAATCATAGGCAGTATGGAGGTTCAGCCAGTCACACAGTGGACTGGGATCCAACTCCGGGCCAAACACCTCCTGCTGAACTTCTTTGCCGACACAGTCGAGTTGAACATCCAGCATGTGGCCAATGGGCAGGATCTCCTCCGGAAACACAAGATCCCCTTTCCTCAGATCCCTGCGGTGGGTCAGCACGGGAACACTCACAAGCTCATCCCTCCCATCGTCATTCCGCGCTCCATACCCTTCGCCTCGCCCTGTGGGCAAGGCTCACTCATTTCGCCGGAACTCCTCTCCCCACCGAACCTGTTGTGCTGGGCTTCGGTGGGGACCACGTCATCGTGCGGTTCCTGGATCTGTGTCTGCCCGAACCGCTCCCCCTCTGTCTGAATGCTCCAGCCCTCAGATTGCCACAGGTGGACATAGAGCTCCCCGCCGTCCACACGGATTGCCTGCTGCTCCAGGCCCTCGCCAACGCCGTCCGCGGCCTGGCCGGTGAGATAGTCCTTCAGCCCGGTCAGCTCCTCCGGAGAGAGCTGGCCGACGACCTGGCACTCCGCCACGCCCCACAGCCTGCCGTCTCTGGCCTCTGCCGTAAACACGGCGGAGCGCACCTTGACGTCCAGGAACTCCTTGTCGCACCAGAGCATGAGGCCCCGCTCCGCCTCCTCCGGCACCCGGTTCCGTACCATGAAGCCCAGGATCCTGTCCTCATAGTCCAGAAGCGTTCTGCCGTCCCATTCTTCACCCGTCTCATCCCAATCTCCCCACTCATTCCGGGCATAGAAGCTGGCGGTGAGGGGCATGTACAGCTTGAGCTGGGTGGACTCAGGCGGGTGGACGGAGAACATCTCCTCCCCAAGGGTCAGGACGCACTCACCTCCGTCGCTCTGCCGGACGTGGAACCGGCCCGAGTCATCGATGTAATCCAGCTTTCTGGCCTCCTTCAGCGTGTTCCTGGGATCATCCAGCTCCCACGTCTGGATCCGGCTGCCCGCGGGGAACTGATTCCGCCGGAAATCCAGCCACTCCTTCGATACATCCTGCATGATGATCTGCCTCCCTTCATTTTGCCGCAAGTATCATCTGAATAGAAAAGGCCAGCTCCCCAAATGGAAGCCGGCCTTCAACGGGGTTCTTGCGCATGCTCTGTTTCCTCTGATGGTTCATAGCTCTTTCCCGCCCTTTCTTCTGGTAAGCACACAACATACCACAGTGTGCCCGTGATATCCAGCAGTTTTTTCACATCTGCTGGATGGCCGCCTGACTCTGGCTTCGCTCCAGCCACAGAGGATGATAAGCTATCTCTGTGATACCCAAATCCGCATGGCAGGTGATATGGGCGGCCACGGCGGGGCAGGCCGGCGAGAGCTGGAACAACGCCTTGGTGAGCTCTGAGCCCAGGCCGTCCAGGATACAGCGGGGCCCGCCGGGCTTTTCGGCAAACTCCGGTTGATCCATGGTGAGGCGGGCCATGGCCTGGGTGGCGGATATACCTGCTTCCCGGCTGTATGTTATGGCCCGCTTCAAGGCATGCTGTGGGTTGAACCTCCCGAAGTCCATGGTGTAAAACCGTTGCTCCCGCCCAGACTCCACAATGGTGCAGGTCGCAATCCGGCTGAGCTCCTCCGGCCGCTCCGGGCCAAAGAAGCCCATAAGCCGGCCCTCCCTGGCCAGACCGGACACCTCTGCCGGTGTACGCCCGGCCTGAAGGTAGACGGCGGCGGTGAACAGCTCGCTGGGCAGGGCGGCGTTTTGGTTCTGGATGATCTCATAGGCGCTCTGGAGCGTCTCCTCACTGAAATTCCGCGCCACCACCCGCAGGGCGGTGAGCATATCGATGTACTCCGTCTCCGCACACTCCCGGTCAAAGCGGTACAGCGCCTCGGTGGTGACGGGGTCCGGCCTGGGAACCAGTTCATTGAGCTGCCGGATAAACTCTTTTTTCTGCATGTTCTCTCCCCTCGGTTCACATGGATAGCCCGCCCAGGGATGGCCCCTGGCTGGGGTGGTCCTTGTCGGCCAGCAGTTGTACCAGGGTTTTCAGATCCTCCGGTGCAATCCGCTCCGCCGCCCGGCACAGCCGGTTGAGGCCATTGATGGACAGATGTTCCGATGGAATGCTGCTGATCACCCCGCCGGGCAGGGTGCTGTCCACTACCCTGGAGTGTGCCTGGGGGCTGTCCCGTATACCGGTGTGGCACAGGAGCCGTTCCAGCCTGGCTGGGCTGTCCGGCAGGATCAGCAGAGTGCTCTGCCCTTCGCCGGCGGACGCCTCCAGGAGTATGACGAACTCCCGGTCAAGATAGTCCGGGAAGGGGCCGCCCTCCTTGTAGAGCTGTTCCAGCTCCATACCGTTGTCATAGACCACCTCATAGGGGGTTACGGTACCGTGCTCGTTGAGGATCAACTTCAGGGCCTCCGCCCTGCCGTCTACCTGTTCCTGCTCGTCCGCATACAAGCAGCCGCCGTTGATCGTCAGGATGTGCGCCTTTCCGATGTCCTCTAGATCTGAAAAGTTTGTAATTACCGTGGCCTGCTGGCAGCAGAAGGTAAGATTGATAAAGTCCGTCATATCAAACGTACCCAGCCTGACCGCCATAGCCTGGAACTGGGCGGCCTCATAGTCGTCAAAGCTGTCCAGCCGCCGGGCCAGGTAGTCCAGCTCGTCCAGATTGGCGCCCACCTTCTCCAGGCGTTTAAGGATGGGGAAGCCGCTCTCCAGCTCGTCCACCCGGCAGTCCCGTTTCAGGCGGGCTCCCAGTTCCATAGCGGCCAAGCATTCCAGGGTGCACTCATATTCCATGACGGGGATGGGGAAGGGGATGGTCACTTGGCCATACTCCGGGTGCGCCGCGTTGCTCAGGACACAGCGCAGCACCGGCTGTCTGTTCTGTGTGGTCACATCTGCTGCCCTCCCATCTCCGGCCCCTGGCGGGGCACGTAATCCTCCAGCGGCCTGGGGTTCTCCTCCCCATACAGGTCATAGACCATATCGTCCACCGCCTTGCGCACCGCCGGGGCATCCGTCAGGGTCTCAAAGAGGAAGCCGGTCCCATCCTTTGTGGGCAGCTCCTCCCGGATGGTCCGGAGGTAATCCTGCGGGGCTGTAAACTCCATGTGTTCGCCGTTGGCAAAGGACACCCGGCCCACCGGCCTGTCCAGTGTCTGCTGGCGCAGGTCATAGCAGTAAAGATAGCACTGGTATTCCCCGGGGCTGGGGGTACACCGGAGGCAGAAGCGGTAGTCGCCCATCTCCGCCAGATACCCATAGCTCCGACCGTCCTCCGTGATGGCCCCGCCGTTCTGCCGGCAGAATTGGCCCATAGAGGGCAGATCCTTCAACGGCCCATCCTCCCGCACGGCGTCCACAAACTGCTGCAGGGCCTCCTTGAACTCCGGCGTGTTGAACCGGTCCCCATTGTGAGGCCACCAGGTATGGTAAAACCCCTTGCCGCTGGAGCCAAAGTCCATCCGGACATGGCCCACTGTACCCAATGATCTGTCTGTCTGGTCATCTGAGTAGAATAAGCTGGCCTCCTCACGGGTGGCCGGCCGCAGGGAAAAGCAGTTGCTATTTGGTTTCACCGCGAAATCACTCCTCCTTCACTTCTTGTGCCACCTGCCTGTCCGGGGCATTGAGCCGCCGCATCTCTGAGCGCAGGCACTTCCCATCCCTCCCCCAGCAGAGGAAGCCGTTGGCGGGGTAGGGGCAGCCCACGCAGAGGGGGGAGCGGGTGCATACCGGCCTGGGCGGCGGTTCCGCCGGGTGCTCCGGGGCGTACAGCTTGTGGGCGCAGAAATGAAATAAAATCTGGGCATAGAAAAAGGCGGTGCCTGATTTGGCGCCGCCCTCACATGGACTGTCCAAGCTCGTGACTTTCGCTCTGCATCTGATCCTGGGTTCTTTCCGGTAGCTGGGCTGTGATCTGATCCAGGAGGCGCCGGCATTGGAACTCCTGCTGGTAGGAGGCGGGGCCCTCTCCATAGAGGAAGCCCTGCACCGAAGGCGGAT
>OBXQ01000332.1_pt1 | contig 29237 bp, 24 predicted proteins | sample 1476641 | NCBI WGS metagenome assembly OBXQ01 (sample SAMEA2580174, study PRJEB22360) | human gut metagenome | biome: human gut; feature: human-associated habitat; material: faeces | place: Denmark | collected 2008/2010
AATGTGGGCCCCCCCCCGCGGCCCCCGCCGTTCCGGCTTCTCCGCCAATCTCAGCGGCATCCGCGCAGCAGAACACGCCGTCCGCGCCAAACTGCTCCCAGCCTCCCAGGCGGGTCACCAAAACGTCCTGCATGACTTCCCGCAGCGGCACGCTCCCCTCTTTGCACCACTCGCTGAAGAGGGAGCAGCGCTCCCCGTCCCCGTCGGCCTGAATCACGCCGACCCGGCTCAGCCCCAGCCTGCGTCCGGCCAGCTCCAGAGCCCGGGACAGAGATTTCACGGCCTCCCCGGTCCCGTACAGCGCGTCAAAGACCTCCCTCGCCAGCCCGTCATAGCCGTCGTCCTCCGTGTCGATATGGGTATTTCCGGCTGCCGGCTCATTTTCCTCGTCCACAATTTTGGGCTCATCCCGGTACAGGACGTATTTATCCGTATCCCGTTCCTTGGCAGCCAGCAGGGCCCGGCAGCCCTTCCGGTACAGCGTCTCGAAATCCTCCCCATCCCCGGGACAAAGGCTGATGCCGATGCTGCATGAAAACCGGAACCGCACCACATCCCGGCCGATGATGTCCTGCAGGGCCTGCTGGATTTCCCGCCCCTGCGCCCGGGCCGCAGCCTCCTCCACTCCGGGCGCCAGGATCAAAAACTCATCTCCGCCCACCCGGATCAGCACCTCCCCGCCGGAAAACAGACGGCGCAGGCGGTTGGAAATCTCCTGCAGCACCACATTTCCAAAGCTGTGTCCGTAGCGCTCGTTCACCTCCCGGAAATTGTCCATGTCGATCATGTACAGCGCAGCCGCCCTTCCACAGCCCTGCTTTTCCAGCAGCTGCCGCGCCCGCAGCTTTCCGGCGGTCTGATTGTAAAATCCGGTGAGTCCGTCTCGCTCCGCCCGGTTCTGCAAAAACTCGGACCGCCGTTTTTCCTCCCCAATGTCAGCGATCACGGCGACCACCCGCAGGGGATGTCCCATCTCGTCCATTTGAGCCGCGGCCCTCACCCTGCACCAGCGGTAACGGCCGTCCTTGTCCGCCACCCGCAGCTCCTTTTCACCATAAGGTTTTCCCCCGGCCATGTCCCGCTGCAGGGCTGCGCACTCTGCCAAGTCATCCGGATGGATGTGGGACCCCATGGAAATCTGTTTCATCAGTCCGTCCTGAACGGGCTGGTAGCCGAATTTCTTTTCCCAGTTGTCCGAAACCGTAAGCCGTTCCTTCCGTATATCCCACTCCACGATAATATCCTCGGTCTGCTCCAGGATCAGCTGGTAGCGCTCCTGCATCCGGCGCAGCTCCTCCTGGGCGCGCTTGGATCTGGTCACATCCACAAGCATATGAAACAGGGCTGAATTCCCCTCGTCGTCCACCGTGAGATGTCCCCGGTCCAGAAGCCAGACCGTGCTCCCGTCCTTTCCCTGGGCGCGGTATTCCATTTCCACCACATTTCCCACCCGCAGCTGTTCCCGAATCTGCCGCAGCACTTCCTCCCGATCCCCGGGATAAATCAGATTCCGGTAGCGGCTGTGAAACTGTTCCCGGATCTCCGCCTCGCCGTAACCCAGAAGCCGGCAAAAACCGTCGTTCAGCTTCCGGATCGTCATATGCGGGTCGCACAGGCACAGGAAAGTGCCTCCCAGCAGATCGTTCCAGGCCCCGGCCCCCGCCTCCGGCCCGGCCTGATCCCGGCCTTTTTGCGCTTCCCCCTCTATTTTCCAGACAAGCAGAACCTTTTTGCAGTACAGGGAACCGGCGTCCACACGCAGCATGGAACAGCCGCACCGCCGGAAGCCCTGCGCCCCCCGCTCCCATACCCGGAAATAGATCTCGCGGCCCATCTGTTCCTGCTCCAGGAAACCGCCCATCGACTCCGTCATAAACGTAAGCAGCGCCGGCCGGTCCTCGGGAAGCACGGACTGCTCCGCAAAGAGGCGGACCGAATCCTCAAACCGCTGGCCGGACCGCAGCGTATCAAAAACAGGGTCGGACAGATATTCCAAATGATAGAGTCCGGTCTGAAAATCCACCTCCATCACCGTGGCGTCGATGCCGCCAAGCAGCGTCAGGTACTTCGCCTGAAAGAGCTGTCCCGCGTCCCTGCCGTCCTCCCTGCGGTCCTCCAACGGTTCCGCCTCCACAAGTTCGCTCTGGGGCAGCTCCTGGTCCGCATAGCGCAGCGTCAGCTCGCGGAAGGAATCTCGGACATTTTTAAAGCTCTCCAGAAGGCGGGGCGAAAACGCGCCGCACTCCCCGTTTAAAATCATATTAAAGGCGTGCTCCGGCGGGATTGCCCCCCGGTATACCCGGTCCGTGGTCAGCGCGTCATAGCAGTCCGCAATTCCCACCACCTGGGCACACATCGGAATCCTGTCCTTTTTAAGCCCCTTGGGATACCCCTTCCCGTCCCAGCGCTCATGGTGGTAAAGGCAGATATCGCTGGCATACTTGAGATAATCCCGATCCCCCATCCGGTCCAGCCGTGAGAGGATCTCACAGCCCTTTACCGCGTGGGTTTTCATCACCTCAAACTCCTCCGCGGTCAGGCGGCCCGGCTTGTTGAGAATCGCATCCGGTATGGCAATCTTGCCGATATCGTGGAGGGAGGAAGCGCTGACAATCATGGCGATGCGCGACTCGTCCAGCCCCAGATCCGGGCAGTTTGCAGCCACGTCCTCCAGCAGCACCCTGGTGAACAGCTGGATTCGCTTGATGTGCTGCCCGGTCTCCGCACTGCGGTACTCGATAATGGAGGAGAGGGCGTCGATCACCGCCGCGTTGGACTCCCTCAGCTTGCGGGCCTGTTCCCGGATGCAGTCGTCCTGATCCAGATGGCGCTGGCTTAAGGACACGATATTCCGGATTCTGCGCCTGACCAGATGGGGCTCGAAGGGTTTTCCGATAATATCCGAGGCCCCCAGGTCAAACACCCGGATCTCGGACTCCACACTGTCGTCCGCCGTAATCACCGCCACGGGAAGTCCGCGCAGGGAGGGGTCCGCCTGCCGTTCCTCCATCACCTCATAACCGTCCCGGACCGGCATGATCAGGTCCAGCAGCACGATTGCGATGCTGTCCCGGTACTGGCGCATCAGAAACAGCGCCTGTTCGCCGTTCTCCGCCTCCAGCACGTTGTAGTCCTCCTCAAAAATACTGCGCAGGACAGCGCGGTTGATCTCCACGTCGTCCGCCACCAGTATGGTGTCTCTTCTGTTCATCTGATCCCCTCTTCCTGGAACGATCCTTCTCCCCCCGGCCTTCCACATGTATATCCTGCCTGCCAATCCGGGACAATAAAAACGGGCGCCGGAAATACCGCTTTCTCCATTTCCCGTAATAATTGATTTCAATTCATACCGTTCAGACATTCATTGTTATTATAAGCGTTTATAGCACTCATTTCAATACAAACAAGTGCTTTTAGCACTCATTTTTATGTCTGACATGGCCTATCATAAGAAACGGAGGATATTGTCATGACTGATAACTTCATTGGCGAACGGTTCTCCCAATTAAGGGAGGCTCGCAACGTTTCCGCCCGGAAAATGAGCCTGGACTTAGGCCATAGCACCAGTTACATGAATGCGATCGAAGCTGGCAGAAAGCTTCCGTCCCTATCGGAATTCCCCTACCTGTGCGAATACCTGGGAATCAAACCCCGGGAATTTTTTGACGATCGAAAGCCCTCCCTGAAGCAGATGCGGGCAATCGAGGCAATCTATGAGATGTCCGAAAAAGACGTGGCGCTTCTGTTGGAAATCATCGAGAAACTCAATTTATCCGGCACCTCCAAGCGCTGACGCGCATTTGACTGGCACAATGCTTTGAACGGCTTCGCTCCTCGACGAGCGGGCCGTTTTCCGTTTCGCCGCGGGCAGAGGGGGAATTCGGAACGAACTTGATTTTTGTCCGGGATTCGATTAGAATGAAGGGGCACAGAGGAGAATGAACGGATATGATACGGATTGAACACCCCATCGAATTTCAGGATACATACGATTTGACGCGGATCGGCAATTTGGACGAGCTGCTCTTTTTTGATATTGAGACCACCGGATTTTCCGGGGACACCTCCAGCCTTTACCTGATCGGCTGCACCTGGCACCGGGACGGCCGCTGGAACATGACCCAGTATTTCGCCGACGGGCCGGAGGCGGAGCGCCAGGCGCTGAAGGAATTTTTTGAAATGTTGAAAAATTACCGCGTGCTGGTGCATTTTAACGGGGACGGCTTCGACATCCCCTATCTGCTGAAGCGCTGCGCCCACCACAAGCTGGATTATAACTTTGACGGCGTCGCCAGCCTGGACATCTACAAAAAAATACGCCCGCTCAAAAAGCTTCTGGGTCTGGACAGTTTAAAGCAGAAGGCCATCGAGCGCTTCCTGGGAGTGGACCGCACCGACGTGTTCTCCGGCGGAGAGCTGATCGAGGTTTACAAGGAATACCTGCGCTCCCGGGACGACCGCCTGTTCCATCTGCTGATCCTGCACAATGAGGACGACTTAAAGGGTATGCCCTGCATTCTGCCCATTCTGAATTACCCGGATCTGCTGGAGGGCCCTCTCTCCCTGACCGGTCACAGCCGCACCAGCCTGCGCGACATCTTCGGCCAGGAGGCTCCCATGCTGGACCTCTGTTTTGAGAGCCCCTGCTCGGTGCCGGTGGACTTTGAGGCGGAAAACGGGCGGGTGAACATGAGCCTGGAAAAAAATCTCCTGAAGTTCCGGATTGAACTGTACCAGGGAGATTTAAAATTTTTCTACCCCAACTACAAGGACTATTTCTACCTCCCGCTGGAGGACACCGCGGTGCACAAAAGCGTAGGCGAATTCGTGGACAAGTCCGCCCGTGTGCGGGCCACCGCCAAGACCTGCTACACCCGCAAGAGCGGCCTGTTTGTCCCGCAGTTTGAACTGCTGTGGGAACCGGCCTTAAAGCGGGAATTAAAAGACCCCGTAAGCTTCGCAGAGTACCGCCGCGAGCTGTTGGAGCCGCCGGAGATTGCGCAGCAGTATGGGAGGCAGCTTATGCGGTATGTGACTGGGAAGAGCAGGGGGTAAACATCTAAACGATCGTTCATCAAAAAAGCTGCGCCGCAAGCCCCGGAATCTCCGAAACGCTTGCAGCGCAGCTTTTATTCGTATGCAATGGGCCGCTGGACCGTCTGTCAAACCGCTTCCATCTTCTCCGCCATCCTCTTCGCAACCACAATCAGCGCAATGGCCGCCACCGCCAGCGCCGCGGAACCGATAAAGCCCATGGTATACTTCCCGGTCGTGTCATAGAAGTAGGCGCTGATCTTCGGTCCCACGAAAGCACCGATGCCGTATCCGATAAAGATCAGACCATAGTTCCGGTTATAATATTTCGACCCGAAGATCATCCGCACCATAGGCGCGAACACCACCAAGAGGCCGCCGAAGGAGAACCCTACCAGCACCACGCAGAGGATGAAGAACGGCAGACTGGAGGCCTGGGTCAGCATCAGCATGGAAATGCCGTTGATGATCATCAGCAGAATCAGGCTGTTCCAGCCCTTCAGGACGTCGTAGATAAACCCAAAGCCGATCCGCCCGCACATGTTGGACAGGGTCATGATGGAAACGCACAGGGCCGCGGTCATGGCGGTCTGGCCTACCTGGCGCTGGGCGATGGGGCTGGTAAAGCTGACCATCATGGTGCCCGCCGCATTTGCAAAAATAAACATCAGAAGCAGTACCCAGAACACCGGGGTCCTGCACATCTGTCCCAGACTGTAATCCCTGGTTTTAAGCACCTTCGCCTGCTCGGCGGACGGCTTCCAGCCCTCGGGCATCCAGCCTTCCGGGCAGGGCACGATCATCCAGGCCACCGCGCCCACGCCGATCAGGAACACGATCCCCAGAATCCGGCAGGTCATTTGCGCCCCATAGCGCTCGATCAGCGCCTGGGCGATGGGGCTCATGATGAACGGTCCGCAGGACGCCCCGGCCTGTACCAGGCCGGAAATGGACCCGGATCGGTCCGGAAACCATTTTAACGCCGTGGGCAGGCAGGCCGGATAAATCATACCGCCGCCCGCGCCGGCCATCAGCCCGTAAAAAATGTAGAGCTGCGGAATACTGCCTGCGAAGCCGGTGAGAAACCACCCGCCCGCAAACAGGCACAGTCCCATGTAAATGGTCATTCTGGGGCTGAATTTCTCCGCAAGGGACCCGCCGATAAAGCCCACGGCGCAGTAGGTAAACATGTAGATGGTGTAGGCCAGGGCGAAATCCGAGTCGCTCCAGCCGAATTTTGTGGTCAGCGGGATACAGAACAGACTGAAGTAAGCGGTTGCCGAGGTAAACAGGCTTTGCAGCCACACCCCCGCGAATACTCTCCAGCGCGTTGCCTTTGTTATCTTCATAGCATTTTTCTCCTCATTTATTGTGTCATATCTTTAAATCTCTCAATCACGGATATCTAAGCGCGCTCCATTTCCTGACGGCGGTGCCGCTCGTTCAATATATTCATAATCCCGTCATACTCCCGGTCCAGCTTGTAAAAGGCCAGCAACCCCAGAAGCGCCAGAAACACCACCATGGGCGCGTAGTAGAACATGATGCGGATTCCCCGCATGGCCGACTCGCTCTGCACCGCCAGAGAACCGTCGTACCCATAGGCGCCCAGCACCCAGCCGATAAAGGCCGAAGCCAGGGCAGAGCCGACCCGCACGCCCAGGGAGGCCGCCGAGTAGACGAATCCCTCGGCCCTGGTGCCGGTCCGGTACTCCCCGTACTCGATGCTGTCCGCGATCATGCCGAACTTGGTGGCGGAGACACAGGCCACACCCATTCCCCGCAGGATCAGTCCCAGGTACATGGCCGTCAGGGAGGTCTCCGCCGTGAGCATCAGGATCACCTGTCCCAAAAGCCCCATACCTACGCCGCCGTACAGCGCCACGTTCCGCTTGCCGATGCGTTTCACCACGGGGATGATCAGCAGGGGGACGATGATGGCCGCAAAGGTGGAGCACATCATCATAGAGCGGTTTCTGCCCTCGCTTTGGATCACGTACTTGGCAAAGTACAGGTTCATCCCGTAGAGACTGGTCATGGCGGTATAGAAAATGTTGACCATCAGCATGATGAACCAGTATTTGTTGGCGCACAGGATCTGAAAGCCCTGCTTTAGGGTGATGGAGGACTTCTTTCCCGTCCGCTGTTCCATCACGCCGCTGCCCACCCGCTCCTTGCAGCCGTAAAAGGTGAACCAGAACAGGCCGATGGACACCAGCCCGATCATCAGGAAGGTTCTCTGCCACCCCTGCGCCCCGCCGCCGAAGAATTCAACCAGATCCGGCGCATAGGAGCTGATCAGAAATACGCCCAGAGCGCCGAAGCTGGCCCGGCAGATGGAGAGGATGGACCGCTCGTTCTGGCTGTTGGTCATCACGCTGCTGAGCACGCCGTAGGGTACGTTCATGGAGGTGAAAATGGTGGTGGCCATCAGATTGTAGGAGATAAAGGCGTAGATCACCCGCCCCGTCTCCCCCAGATCCGGCACGGTGAAGAGCAGCGCGCTGCCCGCGCAGTAGGGAATTGCCATCCACAAAAGCCACGGCCTGGCCTTTCCCAGAGGGGAGTGCACGTTCTCGATCACATATCCCATAAGCATGTCCGAGATGCCGTCAAAAATCTTACTCAGCAGCAGGATGGTCCCCACCGTGGCCGCGCTGATGCAGGCCACGTCCGTGTAGAAGAACACGATGTAAGAGCCGATCGCCCCGTAGATAAAGCAGAAGGAGAAATCCCCGATGCCGTAGCTGAAATATTCCATCAAACCGATTGTTTTCGATTTGGGGACATTTTGAATCCCAAAGTTTCCCATATTCATTTCCCCGCCTTAAGCCTGCAGCGTTCCCAGATCCAGGGCCACGGCTCTTCCGTTGAATTTTCCCGCCGCCCGGCTGGTTCCCATCCAGTAGACCATGTCGGAAATATCCTCCACGTCCAGGAAGGGCACGCCCTCGTACATTTCCCGGTAGTCCTTGAAATCATTGCCCGTGGACTCGTTGATGAACTCCACGTAGGACTGGGTCTCACACATGGGGGTCTTGACCTTGGTGGGGCACAGGGCGTTGACGATGATTCCCTTGCCGCCCGCTTCCTTGGCCAGGGTTTTGGTCAGGCCCAGAACGCCCCATTTTGCCATACAGTAGGTGGCAAGTTTGGGCGTTCCGTAGAGGCCGCTGGTGGAGGATATGTTGATGATGCGGCCGAAGCCCTGCCGGATCATGTACTGAGCCGCGTATTTGTCCGTACGCCAGGTGCCGATTAAGTCGATGTTGATCACCTTTTCCACCTGCTCGTCGGTCAGCTCCCAGGTGTAACCGAAATTAATCACGCCGGCGTTGGCGATCACCACGTCCAGGCGGCCAAACCGCTCCCAGGCCGAGGCGAACAATTTCTCCATGTCCGGTGTGCTGCAGATATTGGCTTTAACCGCCAGCACTTCGGCTCCCAGCTGTTCCAGCTGGGTTACGGTCTCCTGGTAACGCCCATCCCCGGGGTCCAGCATATCCGCCAGCACCACGTTGAAACCGTTCTCCGCAAATTTCACTGCGTGGGCCCGCCCCTGGCCCATGGCTCCGCCGGTGATCAGGACGACTTTCTTTGATTGTGGATTCGTTGCTTCACGATTTGTTGCTTCACTCATATTGGTTCACTCCTTATGTATGGTTTTTGATCCTGTCTTGAATGGTTGATATCCGACGGCCTCCGGGCATGGGCCATTTCCCGTCAGGGCACCAGCACGATCCGGTAGCCGCTCCCGGACTCCGCCATGGCAAAGGCATCCTCCCAACGCTCCAGCGGGAACTCGGCAGACACCAGCTTATCCGCACGGACCGCGTTCTGGGCAAACAGGGTCATCAGGCGCTGCCAGGACTGGTGGGAACTGCCCATGCTCACATTCAGCCGGATCTCCTTCATCACCAGCTGGTCCATCGGAAACTCAATGGGACGGCCGAACAGCCCCAGCTGCCCGATCTGCCCGCCTCTGCGGCAGATATCAATGGCGGATTTGAGGGCGGGCACAGCGCCTGAGCACTCCAATACCGCGTCTGCCCCGTAAGGGTTGTGCTTTAAAACCAGCTCCTTTAAAGCCGCCGGATCCGCACAGCAGGCGTCCGCCCCGTTCTCCATGGCCAGATCAAGCCGCCCCTGATCCTTTGGAACGCCGCTTACGATCACAAAAGCTCCCGCGGCCTTGGCCATCTGGGCCGCGGCCTGGCCCAGCGCGCCTGGGCCCATCACCACTACCACATCCCCGCCGCGGATCTCGCACTGGTCGAACACCAGGTGGGCGGCGCAGGACATAGGCTCGCAGACCGCCATATAATTCTGATCCCGGTGATTGTCCGGGATCCGGTAGCAGATGGAGGCCGGGATCACAATGTAATCCGCCATCGCCCCATCAAATCCCGATCCCACAGAACGCCGCTGTTCGCAGCGCATCAGATATCCGCTCTTACAGGCCGGACACTGGCCGCAGGTGGAGGTGGCTGTCATGGCCGTCACCTGATCCCCCACCGCGAACCCCCTCACCTGCGCTCCTGCTTCCACCACGTCCCCGAAGAACTCGTGCCCCAGTATCACCGGCGGATAATACAGGTATTCGTCCCGGCGGATGTGCACATCCGTTCCACAGATCGCGCAGGCCCTCACCCGGACCAACAACTGGTCTCCCGCAGGTTTTGGCACTGAAACCCGTTCCAGCTTCAGCCCGTCCGTCCCGGGGGCCGACTTCACCAGCGCCTTCATCCTTGTCTCTTCCATCTTCCTTCCCTCCAACTGGATTTAATCGATTGGATTTCTCCCATTCCGGTTTCTTTTTGTCAAAAAAATAACAAACCAGGGTGAAAAAATTGCGTTTCCCTCTGCCACGGAATATTCCATCCGCCGGGAAACGGCTGTTCACTCTGCTATTACTATAAGGATTCAAGGGGTTTTAGAGTCAAGAGAAAAAAACAGACAAAAAATGCAGGACATTTTTTACAATCCTGCACAAAAGAATCTTCGTATGAATGATTAACAATCCCGCTCAGATGATCATTACCGGATGACCGCGGCAAAAAGGGTGGCGTTATTCGCTCCAGGGCCGTTTGATGGGCAGCCAGACGATGTGCCAGTTGAAATACTCATCCCCGGGTTTCGTCATACACACCACCTGGGTTACGATATCCCCCTGCAGCTCCAGACCGTTGCTTTTCAGATAATCCAGGCTGTCCTTTAAGCTGTTCAGGGACAGGTACTGGCCGGATCGGGAGGGGAGGCAGGTGTGCACACAGAGGCATGGCGGATAATACTGGACCTGGTCTGTTTCCTCCACCTCCAGAAACCGGGCGTACTCCTCGTTGAGGCCCATGCCGAAGTCAAATCCGGTCTCCCCCTTCCGTATCTCTTCCTCATAGAACACCGCGCAGGAGTAGACAAAGGGCGTTTTTCCCGCCCACTCCTCGATCAGCTTCAGCTCCTCTTTCGAGCGGCAGAGCGTGTAGTTTTTCTGGGTATTCATGCGGTAAATGCCGGGCCGCTCCTCGATGCGGTATTGCCCCACGCTGTTTACGGCGTCCTCCAGCATGGCCTGGCTCTGGCGGATGCGCTTAAGCAGATTGATCTGGCGGACAATCTCCCGCTGGATTCCGGCCTCCTGCAGACCCATCTGCGCCTGAATCCCGGACAGCTCCCGGCTGCGGAACAGGTCCGCCACCTCCTCCAGCGAGAAGCCGTAATTCTGGTAATGGCGCGCCCGCAGCAGCATGTGGAAATCCCAGGTATTGTAATAGCGGTAGCCGGTCTCCGGGTCCCGCACCGGCTGAATGATGTTCCGGCTCTCATAGTACCGGATGGCCTCCGCCGATATCCCCAGAAGCCTGGCCATGGTGCCGATGCTGTATTTCTGATACATGGTTGCTCCCCTTTCCAAACTCTCAAATCGTTTGAGAGTTTACAGACATATAAGTGGGCGGTCTGTCCCACCGCCCACATGTCCCGCCGGTTCTAGCAGGTAATCTCTACGACTAAATACCAAACTCCTCAAACAGCTTCTCCTGATACTGCCGGTCCCCGGCAGCCCGGATCATATCCTGTGTTCGGCCGGCGCGGGCGAGAAGCAGAATCAGCTCGTTTACACGCTTCTGGCCCAGCTCCAGCCCTATCGCTTTGCCTTCTACCCTACCTTCTGCTTTGCCTTCAGCCTTCCCTTCTTCTCTCCCATCCGCAATCAACTCATCAATCGCATTATACACATCCATCCGCTCCTTTCCCTCACCTCCGGGCAGCTCCAGCATTCTAAGCAAACGCTTCTGCTCCCCCAAAAGCGCCAGCATGGCGCGCACCGAATCGTCGTCCATCTTCCGCAGCTCTTCCCGGTGATTCTCCAGATATTCATAGAATTTACGCTTATCCTTACGGTTATATTTTAACACAGTGAAAATAGGTTGTAAACTGCTCCTGAACCGCTCCAAATGCTGCATATTATTCAGTTCCACCAAGTTCAGCCGGTAATCCGGGAGCACCTCCTTTAACGCCTCCCACTCCTTGGAATCCCGGTCCATTTCCAGCATATCGTACAGGGACCTGGGGCCGTCCCAGGGCTTTGCGCCGTGGTATACGGTCAGGGTTACCACCGGCATAATCCGGTCGTCCCTGGTAATACCCGAGAGAAATGCATCCCCCTCCAATCTGTCCCCGCACTCCCTATGGCGCCGCTTTAAGGCCTCCACCTGCTCGGTATATTCCAGGGCGTCGTAAAGCATGCTTCTCACCGGCATGGCATAGTGCACTTTGTCCTGATTTTCCTCCGCCAGCAACACAAAGTACGCCCCGAAGGAAGCTTTCTTAATCACATCCCGGCTGCGCCTGATCAGCCGCCGCTTTCCGTCAAGCCCCACGATCGCGATACCGTTCTCATCCGGCACGTCCGACAGGTCCTCGGGCTTTAGCACCTGCTTCCCCCGGAACACAGTGCCGTTGTACAAATCGGCAAACCGCACGGAGTTGCGCATGAGCTTGTTCACGCTGTAATCTTCTTCCGCCACATTATCCGCTCCTTCTCTTATGAAATTTTCAACCAAATCAAGGGTAAATATGGCAGACCTGCCAGATTATCCCGAATGTCTGCGGGAAACGACCTTCCCGCGCGTTGTGATCTGAGAATATCACAGAGAGGCCGGAAATGCAAGAGGTTTTAGAACGACAATGCAGGCCGCGCAAAACCTAAAAACGGAGCGGCCTCCCTCTACAGGAATCCACCGCTCCGCCGTCATTTTTTCTACTTATCCCCAATCACAGCCAGAAGATCGGGATAAACACCATCGCCGCCGCCAAACTGGCCAGCCCCTCAAGCAGTCCCCAGCGGAAAATATCCCTGGGCGTATAATGTCCGCCTTCCATGACAAAGGCCATAATCGGCGTGGCCATGGGAGTCAGGCAGCAGATTCCGCTGCCGAACAGCGCAGCCATGACAAATGCGTGGGGCGCGATGCCCATGGCCTCTGCGATGGCGATGCCGATGGGCGCCATCAGGGCCACCGCCGCGTTGTTGGACATGAACTGGGTGATCACGCCGGTCACCAGGAAGATCACGAATACGATCAGAAGCGGTGAGGAGTCCGCTCCCACCAGGTTCATGATGGAATCCGCAATCACAGCGCCCAGGCCGCTGGCCTCCACGCCCTTTGCCACCGCGGTCATGCCGCCGATCATAAACACCGTGGACCAGTTGATGCTGGCAAACATCTGCTTTTGGTTCAGGCAGCCCGTCAGCACCGCTGCCACCGCGCCGATGGCAGCGCAGATGTACATGGGACATACCGGCGAGTTCACCACCATGCCGATCACCGTAAGCACCAGAATCAGACCGGAAGTGATCATTTTCCCGTTCAGCTTGTCCGGCAGCCCGGCGGACTTGGCGGCCTCCGCCTCATCCGGCTTCACAAATTTGTCCGGCAGCACCCTACCCATAAAAAACAGCAGAATCACAAAATAAATCACCGCCCTTGGAAGTCCCACCGTGGTCGGCGAGAAGAACTCCCAGCCCTCGTAGCCGCTCTCGATGAGAATGGAGGCCGTGGTGGAACACATGCCGGACCCTGCCAGCGTCATAAAGGTGCCAAAACCGATCCCCGCAAACATGGGCAGCAGAACCCGGTTGATGGACAGGTTCGAGGCCAGGCAGATGGAGCAGAGAATCGGGTACAGGATCATCAGGGACGCGGAACCGCTGCACACCGAGGACATGATTCCGCCCGCCAGAATGGCTACGATCTGAATACTGCGTTCCCCTCTTCCGGTGAGCTTTACGATGGAATTTCCCATCCAGCCCGCAAATCCTGTATGGAACATACCGCCGCCGATGATCATCATACCCGCCATCAGCACGATGGAGGTGGACGCATAATAGGTAAACACGGACTTAAACGCCACCGTGCCCGTCAGCGCCACCGCAATGGCTCCCACCGTAGCCACCACCGCGTTGGGAAAGCGCGGGCTGAAAAACATATACGTTACAACCAATAATATTACCGCCGTCAAAACTGCCTGCATTGTCATGGCAAATATCCCCCTTTATCTCTTGTCTAATTTCCCGCTTCCATAAACTCCCTGAACTGTCCCGTCAGCTGGTCCACAAACCGCTTCCATTCTCCCGGATCCACAAACGGATTGGTTCCCGGCTCCCGCAGCATCTGCTCCCGCTTGGCCAGCGTCTCGTTCTGCCGCGGGTGGTTCCCCAGCACCACGTCCACCGGGTATTCCCGCACCTTCTGCAAGGACTCCAGGAACGTCTCCCGCATGGAGAGGGGAAGCTTATCCTCCAACAGCTTTTCCCGGTACAGCGTGTTGAACCCGGCTCCGCCGAAATACCCCACATGGTAGGTCCGCCCGTCCTCGCAGGTGTCGAAGAAAAAGCTCATGACACCCGGAGAATGTCCCGGCGTCAGCACGCAGCGGATGCTGGTATTTCCCAGCGTCAGCACCTGACCGTCCTCCAGCTCCAGATCCGGCGTAAACAGCGTGGCATAGGGGTTCGGGCATGCCTTTAAATAGACCAGCTCCGGCCGCTCCCGCATGATGTCCGCCCCGGCCCGGCTGATGGCCAGCTTGCAGCCGTAGAGGTCCCGGAACTCGTCCGCCGCCCCGATGTGGTCAAAGTGCTCGTGGGAATGGATCAGATACTTGATGTCCGCCGGGTTGAACCCCGCTTCCCAGACCGCCTGCACCAGCAGATGGACGGAGTGCTGGAATCCGCTGTCGAACATGATCAGTCCGTCCCCCGTGTCGATCAGGTGGGAGCAGACCTTGGAGTCCCCGATATAGTAGACATTTCCCACAATTTTAAACGGTTTCACGTAATACCTTGCCGGGTGAGCGTAATAGTCCAGATTTTTAGTCTGCTGGAACGCCTCGATTTCCTGATAATTCTTTTTATATTTTTCTAAATCCATTGCAATCCCCTTTCCTTTTCTTCACGCTTATTATAAGATAGACCTATATATAAATCAAATTCATTATAACCATGATATAATAGCCAAAAGTAATTAATATAAAGGAGCGTTTGCCGTGAATATCAAAGATTTCGAGTACATTGCGGAGATCGCGGCTCAGGAGAGCATTTCCAAGGCCGCCGCCCGCCTCTACCTCTCCCAGCCCACCCTGACAAAATTCCTGAAAAAGATCGAGGCGGAATTTGACACGCCCCTGTTCTACCGGGTAGGCAAGAAAATGATCCCGACCCCCGCCGGGCAGACCTGTGTGGAGAAAGCCCGTCAGATTATAGCGCTCAACGACCAACTGAACAAAAATGTGAAATCCCTGCGGGACAAAAGCCGCGGCTCCGTGCGCATCGGAACCTCCGCCGGCCGGGGCGAGTTTTTTATCGACCGGATTCTGGGGGAAATGACCCGGCGCTACCCCCATGCCTGCTTCACCCTGTGCCTCGGTGCCAAAGCCCAGCTTCTGGATCAGATGGAGAACGACGAGCTGGACATCGTGTTCGCCAGCAACTCAGCGGAACGGCCCTATCTCCGGTACACGGACATTGCCAGGGAGGAGATGGTGCTGGTAGTGCCCGAAGGTCACCCTCTTCTGGAAAAGGCCCGGCCCAGGGACGGTTACTCCTATCCCTATGTATCCATGTCCGACTGGGCTGAATTTCCCTTTATCATGGCGGACATCCGCATGAATACGGGGCAGTATGTGCGGATGCTCTTCGATCACTACAACCTCACCCCCAACACTGTGCTGGAGATCGCCTCTTTGCAGTATATCTACTCCGCCGTGCGGCGCGGCATCGGAATCACCATCGCTCCGTCCATGCCCCTGCCTCAGGGCGGACAGGGTCTGCAATACCTGTCCTTTGACGACGACCGTGGAATCCAATGGCATTTTACCGCCATCACAAAAAGCCAGACCGTACCTTCCGGCGCATTGGAAGAGTTGACCCGGCTGGTAAAAAATTCCTACGATTGAATCATTGCAAAAGCCGGCGCCGGCCAAACAACTGGCAACTACCTCGTAAACATGTTATGATATCCTTACGGCGGAAGGCGCGGGCGCTTATGCCGCAGAGATGGATCGGGGAGGGACAAACGATTGAAGAACGGATCAGAATTGTATCAGATTGTATACAGCTTGCTGGCAGCGCAGATCGAATTTGGCACTTACCGGTTTGGAGACCCGCTGCCGAAAATGGAGGAGACCGCCAGGTGGCTTTCCGTTTCCCTTGATACGGTCCGCGCCGCCTATCTTCAGCTAAAGCAAAATGGTTACATCACGCTGACCAAAAAGGCCGGAGCAGCCGTGGCCGTGCGGTTTCAACAGGAGGAATTTGAGGAACACATTCAGACGTTCTTCGCCCTGCGCAGGGATGCGGTGGCCGATCTGTGCCAATCTCTGGGCCCGCTGTTCAGCCATGCCCAGTGGTTTGCCCTGAAAAATGCCGGACCAAAACAGCTTGACGAATTGGAACGCCTCTGCCTCCGGCCGGAAACGCTTCCCCCGTACGTTATGGTCCGGCACGTCCGTCTGATTTATGGAGCGCTGAACAACGACCTGCTGCTGAGACTTGTCTGGCAGGCGTTCCTGTTTTATCAGGCGCCCTTTTTGAGTCTGCCGGAGAACCTGGCCGCTTTTGAGGACGGCGACGGCCCCCTGCTCGATATGATCGGCCTCTGCCGCCGGAAGGATTGGAACGGGCTGTGGCAGGCAGTCGCGGCCTATCAGAACCAGCTCACCTCGGCCATACGCCAGTTTTACGCAGACCGAATCGCCATAAAGCCGGACAAAGAGCCCGTTTCCTTTTACTGGAACGCCTATGAAAAATCGTCCCAGCGCTGCTATTCCCTGGCCCTGGGTCTGCTGAATGAAATTCACCTTGGCCGTTACCAGACGGAACAGTTTCTTCCCTCCCCGGCTAAAATAGGGGAAGAGAAGCGGGTCTCCGTCACCACGGTCCGGCGCACCCTGACGCTGCTCAATCAACTGGGCGCCACCCGTTCCATCAACGGAGTCGGCACACAGGTGCTGAGCGCAGCGGACAGCAGCCGGAATTGTGATTTTTCCCGGCCGGTTATCCAGAAACGGCTGCTGGACTTTGCCCAGAGCCTGCAAATCCTGACCCTGACCTGCGGCGCATGCCTGGAAATCACCTTTGACGCCATGGATGCCCCGGCCGTCCGGTGGTGGCGGAAGCGTCTGCTGGACCTGAAAGAAAGCGGGCGGTATGAGTCGGTGGTATTTGATTCCCTCGAAGTCATTCCCCAATTTTCACCGGTCCGGGCGGTGAGGGAAATCTACCGCCAGCTGCTCAAAATCCTGATCTGGGGATATCCGCTGCGCAGCCTGCACGGTTCCCGGGAGCAGATCAACGGTTTTTACCTTCCCTATATCAATTCTCTTCTGGAGGGCATAACGCAAGGCGATGGGAAACGCCTGTCAAACGATTTAGAAAAAATGCTGCTCTGCGAATTCCGCTTTGCCGCCGCCCGTCTCGAAGAATTGGGCGTCCGAGGCGCCTCCGGCCTCCCGGTGCCGGAACCCCGGTTCTAATTTAGGCGGAAAAAGGGCGGACAGTTCACATTTCCTGTCCGCCCCACGGCCGGCCCGCCATCCCTTATATATGATTCGCCACCTCAAAGGCATCCCAGATCGCATACATGATATTGGACACCTTCTTCGCATCTCCCAGCAGATAAATCTCCGGCACCTCAAACTCCAGCTCGCGGTACAGGGTGTCCTCCTCCCGGTATCCAACGGCCAGGATCACACTGTCGCAGGGAATCTGCCGTTCCTTCCCCCCGCAAACCGCGGTGAGCACGCCCTCCGCGTAGCCTGTCACCCTGGCAGACGTCACCGTCTCCACGCCGTGGTAAGGCACCAGGCGCTCCAGCATATCCTTGTTTGCGTGGCACAGAGGGCCGTTCACGGCCAACAGCTTGTCAAGCGCCTCCACAATGGTCACCTTTTTCCCGTGCTGCGCCAGCCACAGGGCCGTCTCGCAGCCCACCAGGCCGCCGCCTATAACCACCGTCGTATCGCCGCAGTCCGTTTCGCCGGTCAGCACCTGAGCGGCGGTGTACACCTTCCCGTCGTCTCCCAGGGAAAATACCTTGGGCGCGGAACCGGTGGCCACCACCACCGCGTCGTAACCGCCCGCCGTCACATCCTCTTTCTTTACCTCAGCGTTCAGGCGTACCGGAACTCCAAGAATCTCCAACTGCGTCTCGTACCATTTCGCCAGCGCCAGGTCGTCCTCCTTAAACTCCGGCGCGCCGCCCGGAATCAGGTTGCCGCCCAGGCGGTTTCCCTTCTCAAAAAGCTCCGGTTTGTGGCCCCGTACCGCCAGCACTCTGGCCGCCTCGCAGCCGGCCACGCCTCCGCCGATCACCATAACCTTCTTGGCCCGCACCACCGGCTCGTAGGCGGTAACCCGCTCCCTGGCTGCCTGAGGATTCACGGCGCAGTTAATCATGGAATACTCCTGGATGCGGCCCATGCAGCCCTCCTGACAGGAGATGCAGGGACGGATCTCACAGACCCGGCCGGCCCGCAGCTTGTTTACATAATCCGGGTCCGCCAGCAGCGGGCGTCCCAGGCTGATCATGTCGCAATCGCCGTTCTCAATGGAGGCCGAAGCCATTTCCGGATCGTCCATGCGGCCCGCGCAGAGAACCGGCACATCCACGGCCTCCTTGACCAGCTTGCAGTAGGGGCGGTAAAGTCCCTTCTCCTGGTACATCGGCGGATGGTTCCACCACCAGGCGTCGTAGGTGCCCACATCGGTGTCCAGGGCGTCGTAACCGTACTGTACCAGCAGCTTCGCCGCTTCAAGCCCCTCCTCCACGTCCCTGCCCTTTTCCTCAAACTCCTCGCCCGGAAGAGCGCCTTCCCGCCAGTCCTTGATCATGCTCTTCACGCTGAAGCGCAGGATCACCGGGAAATCCTGGCCGCAGCGGGCCTTGATCTCCTCCACCACTTCCCTGGCAAAGCGCAGGCGGTTCTCCAGGGAGCCGCCGTACTCGTCGTCCCGCCGGTTGAACATGGAGATGGCGAACTGGTCCAGCAGATAGCCCTCGTGTACCGCGTGGATGGCCACGCCGTCAAATCCACCCCGCTTGGCGTTGTACGCTCCGTCGCCGAAGGACTTCACGATGCTGTGAATCTCCTCCTTTGTCAGGGGGCGGCAGGTCTTGTCCAGCCACCGGTGGGGGATGGCCGAGGGGGCCACGGGCGGGAATTCGCCCAGGTTGGTGGGGATGGTCACACGGCCGAAGCCCGCGGACATCATCAGGAACATTTTGCTGCCGTAGGCGTGAACCCGCTCCGTCATTTCCTTGCTGGTGCGGATGAAATGCACGGGGTTGAAGGTAGAGTTGGGACAGTTTGGCATACTCTGGGGTTCCACCTTTCCATCGGAAAAGGTGACGCCCGTGATGATCAGGCCGGTGCCGCCCTTGGCGCGTTCCGTGTAGTAATCGATTCCGCGCTGGTTGAAGCCCCCCTGGGAATCGGACAGCCCCAGCGGCCCCATGGGCGCCATGGCAAAGCGGTTTTTGATGATGAGGGAACCGATCTTTACCGGGGTAAATAAGTTTTTGTACCTCATAAAATTCCTCCTCTTGTTACGGGACTCCGGGGACGGGGAAAATACTCCATTCCGTTTGGGCCCATACATTGATTATTATTTAACAATATTATAATCAAAAAAGAGCCCACTCGCTATCAACCCTTGATTGACAGCTGTGAACTCTTTGTTTCCACCATCACATATTCTGTTTCAGATACCCGTCGAAGGCGGCGATGGTCTCAAAGTTCCGGTTGTCCTCCCGGAACACGCCGTAGACCTCCCAGGTCAGCCCCTCCTCGAAGGGAACGGCCCGCAGCCCCTCCATTTTAAAGTCGTCCACCATGAAATCCGGGATCACCGCCAGGCCGATCCGCTGGGCGCACAGCTTGTAGAGAAAGGGGCCGTCCGCGGTCTTTGCGGCGATTTTCGGCAGAAATCCCCGGACCTGGCAGGCTTTGCGGAAATCGTGGAACATATGGAAATTCTCGTTCATCAGGATCAGGTTCTCATCCCGCAGCAGATCGATGGTCACACGGTCGCAGCCGTACAGGGGATGCCCCTCCCAGACCAACAGTAGAATCTCCCGCTTCGCCAGCCTGCGCTGGATCACCGCCCCCTCCTCGCACATGCCCACCGTGAAGCCGTACTCGATCCTGGAGGCGTTCAGCATTTCCTTCACCTCCCGGTTGGAATACTCGCACCACTCCACCCGGATCAAGGGATGGCGCTCCATGAAATCCAGAATCAGCTGGAAGGGGATCACGTTGAACACGCCGCAGGCGCAGCCCAGACGCAGCACGATCTCCTTGCGCTCCAGCTGCCGCAGCCCGTACTCGATCTCCTCCAGCTGGCTCACGATCCGCTCCGCCTTCTGATACAGGAAATCCGCGCTCTCCGTGGGTTTCAGCCCCTTTTTCGTCCGCTCGAAGAGCTGGGCGCCAAGTTCATTTTCCAGGAGGCGGATATTCTTGCTCAACCCCTGGGGCGTGATGTAGAGTTTGCGGGCGGCCTGGTGGATGCTGCCCTCCTCGTACACGGTCTGAAAACATTTCAAATCCTTTGTATTCATGAATCCCTCCCGAATCTTCTCCATTTCCCGCGGTCCCGCGCCTTTGCAGGCGCTGTTTCTATCTATTGTACACTAAAAATGGACCGGCGTCCTGTTTTTTTGGAGCTTCTTTGCCAGTCTTTTTCGGTCAAGAAGACAAGCCGTCTGAACTGTTACATCTGAAGGGGCGTTTGCGGCATTGACATTGAATTTCCCAGTGATTATACTGAACTAAAAGCAAACTGGAAAAGCGAGGTATCAATATGAGAGAGATAAAAACCGTAGCGCTGATCGGTCTGGGAGCCATTGGAAGTTTTCTTGCAAGCAATCTGCAAAGGGTACTGGGGGAGAATCTGCGGATCGTCGCGGGCGGGGCGCGGAAAGAGCGCCTGGAGCGGGACGGCATCGTGGTCAACGGGGTTCCCTTCCATTTCCGGGTGGTCGCGCCGGAGGAGGAAACCGGGTACGCGGATCTGGCGATCGTGATCACCAAGATTACCGGCCTGTCCCAGGCGCTGGAGGATATGCGGCGTCAGATCGGCCCGGATACCATCATCATGTCGCCCTTAAACGGCGTGGAAAGCGAGGAGCGGGTGGCCGCGGTCTACGGCTGGGACCGGGTGCTCTACTCTCTGGCGAGGGTCAGCGTGGTCATGGACGGGAACCAGGTGTCCTATAATTCCTCCAGAGCCTCCATCGAATTTGGAGAAAAATACAATCAGGAGCCTTCCGACCGGGTTTTAGCAGTAAAACGCCTGCTGGAGAGCGCCGGGATCCGGCCCGTAATCCAGCCTGATATGGAAAAGGCCCTCTGGATGAAATTCGTGTGCAACGTCAGCGAAAACCAGGTTGGCGCAGTGCTCCACATCCCCTTCGGCGCGTGGAACGCCAGCGAACACGCCAACGCCCTCCGTCTGATGGTTGCCAAAGAGGTCATCGATATCGCCCGCCAAAAAGGCATCGACATCGATGACGACTACGCGGTCAAACAGCTGGAGCAGCTCAAAAAGGTTCCCTATGCCAATAAGCCCTCCACCCTTCAGGACATCGAGCACGGACGGAAAACCGAGGTGGAAATGTTCGCCGGAACCGTGATCCGCCTTGGGAAGGAGACCGGCGTGCCTACGCCGTTAAATGAGTTTTTGTATCACGCGGTGCGGGTGTTGGAAGAGAAAAATGAGGGGATTATCTGAGCGTTGGTATCCATTGTACCGGAGACTCCGCCATACCTGAAGAGGGCGTTCTCACGCCCTCTGACCGTCAAAATCCCCCGCTCTCTATCTTTCAGCAAAGCATTGCTTCGTTTCATCGTCTTTCTATCCTTTTCTAGCACGCCTTTCCCAGCCTTGCCAAACGTTTCTCCCGGTCGTTCCAATCCAATTTCTGGAAATCCTTCAAATTCCACTTGCATTTTCCATCCCCCTATGCTATCCTACCCTGGTACATAGTTAGTTTTACCTAACTACCTTAAAAACAAGCCCAAACGACAAAGGAGTGTTCACCATCAAACCATCTGCTTTCACCCTGCTTCTCTTTATAACCCTGCTGATTCTCTCGGTCCTTTCGCTCTTTGTGGGAGTGATCGATATCCGCCCCGCCGCCCTGCTCACCGGCGACACAGCGCTTCTGGAAGTATTTCTCATTTCCCGGCTGCCCCGGCTCCTGGCCATTCTCTGCACCGGCGTGGGCATGAGTGTGGCGGGGCTGATCATGCAGCAGCTCTGCATGAACAAATTCGTCTCGCCCACCACCGGCGCCACCATCTCCTCGGCCCAGCTGGGCATCCTCTTTGCCCTGCTGTTCCTGCCGGACTCCACCCTGTGGGGCCGGGCCGTCTTCGCCTTCGGGGCCGCCGTGCTGGGCACCTGGCTCTTTGTCTGGTTCATCCAGCGCATAAAGTTCAAGGATGTGATCATGGTCCCGTTAGTGGGCATCATGTTCGGAAATGTCATCGGCGGCCTGACCAATTACCTGGCCTACAAATATGAGATGACCCAGGCCCTGTCCTCCTGGCTGGTGGGCCACTTTTCCCTGGTGCTGCGGGGACGCTACGAGATCGTCTACCTGACCGTGCCCCTGGTGATCCTGGCCTTCGTGTTCGCCAACCACTTCAACATCGTGGGCCTTGGCAGGGATTTTTCCCGGAATCTGGGGATTCCCCACAACCTGGTGCTGTTTATGGGCCTGAGCATCGCCGCCATGATCACCGCGTCCATTGTGGTCGTGGTGGGCTCCATCTCCTACGTGGGCCTGATCGTGCCCAACGTGGTGGCCATGTTTAAGGGCGACCGCATACGGGGAACCCTGGCCGACACCGCGCTGTTCGGCGCATTGTTCGTGCTGGTCTGCGACATCGTCGGCCGGACGGTGATCGCCCCCTACGAGCTGCCCATCGAGCTGGTGGTGGGTGTGCTCGGCAGTATTTTGTTCATCGCCCTGCTGCTCTACCGCCTGAAAAATGGACGGCGCGCCGTCCGCATTCCCCGCTCCGGTTTATCCGGCTGCGGCGCTTCCATAAAGCTGGAAGGAGGTGGCGAATCATGAGGACCGCCGCAGACACGGCCCGCCGCCAAAAGCTGGCCGTCCTGACCGCCCTGGTGTTGGCCGCGGCGGCGGCCTACCTGCTGTACGAGGTGAATTTTTCCAACGCCAGGCTGTTCCGCTATGCCATGAAAATCCGCACCCCGAAGCTCCTTGTCATGCTGATCACCGCCTTTGCCATCGGCGGAGCTTCCATTGTTTTCCAGTCCATTATCAACAACACCATCGTCACCCCCTGCCTGCTGGGCATGAACTCGCTCTACACCCTGATCCACACGGCGGTGGTATTTTTCGCCGGTTCGGGAAGTTTGCCGGCGGTAAACGCCAACCTCTCCTTTGTGGTGGACCTGGCGCTTATGGGCCTGGCCGCCACGGTGATTTACAGCTATCTCTTTCAGAAAACCCGGCACAACGTGCTCTACGTGCTGCTGATCGGGACTGTGCTGACCTCGCTATTTTCCAGCGTCCAGACCACCCTGACCCGGGTCATGGACCCCAACGAGTACGACGCGCTGCTGGCGACCCTGGTGGCCAGCTTTAACAACATTAACTCCGAACTCATTTTCCTCTCCCTGGCCGTGCTGGGGATTGTGGCCTTCGCCCTGCGGCGGGAGCTTCGGCTGCTGGACGTGCTCACCCTGGGCAAAAATCAGGCCGTCAACCTGGGCGTGGACTATGACAAATGCGTCCGGCGCCTGCTGCTGGGCGTGACCCTCTACATCGCCGTGGCCACCGCCATGGTGGGCCCCATCTCCTTTCTGGGCCTGATCATCGCCAATCTCTCCCGCCAGCTTTTAAGGACCTACCGCCACGGCCAGCTGATCCTTGGCTCCGCCCTGTTCGGCATGATCGTGCTGGTGGGCGGGCAGCTTCTGGTGGAACGGGTCTTTCACTACGCCGTTCCCATCAGCGTTTTCATCACCGTAGGCGGAGGTTTTTATTTCCTCTACCTGCTTTTGACCAACAGGAGGACCTGACCTATGATCATCAAAAATCTTTCGAAACAGTACGACGGTAAAACCGTGGTGGACGACGTCACCTTTCACATCCCCAAAGGCAAGGTAATCTCCATGATCGGCCCCAACGGGGCGGGAAAATCCACGGTCATGGGCATCATTTCCCGGCTGATCGCCCGGGACAGCGGCATGGTGGACTTCGGCGGCAAGGACATCGTCAAGTGGAACAACCGGGAGCTGGCCAAGCGGCTGGCGATACTGACCCAGAGCAACAACATTCAGATGAAACTCACCGTCCGGGAGCTGGTGGCGTTCGGCCGTTTCCCCTACTCCGGCGGCCGCCTGACTAAGGAGGATCAGGATGTGATCGACAAGGCCGTGGACTACATGGAGCTGGGCGATTTCCAGGACCGCTTCATCGACGAGCTCTCCGGCGGCCAGCGCCAGCGGGCCTACATCGCCATGGTGATCGCCCAGGACACGGAGTACGTGCTGCTTGATGAGCCCACCAACAACCTGGACATTTACCACGCCACCAACATGATGAAAACCGTGCGCCGCCTCTGCGACGAGCTTGGCAAGACGGTGATCCTGGTGCTCCACGAAATCAACTACGCGGCGTTTTATTCGGATTACGTCTGCGCCTTCGCGGAGGGCAGAATCGCTAAATTCGGCACGGTGCGGGAAGTGATTAATAAGGAAACATTGTCGGAGCTGTATAAGGTGGATTTTGAGATTCTGGAAATCGCGGGAAAGCCGTTGTCTGTGTATTATTAATGGTATCCCGTAATGAAAACAATCGATAAGGAGAGATAGAATGAGAAAAATCGTGTTTGTTGCAGTTGTACTGATGACGGCGGCGGGGCTGGCGGCCTGCGCTGGCGGCGGAACGGACTCAGAGGCCGGAACATCTGCCTCCCCCTCCTCCCTCACCATCCAATCCCTAAACGCCTCCAAATCCCCCATCTCCCTTGAAGTCCCTTACAATCCCAAACGCCTCGCCGTCCTCGACATGGCATCTCTGGATATTCTGGACTCCCTGGGCCTGGGCGGCCGGGTGGTCGGCTCGGCGGACACCAGCCTGGACTATTTACAGCAATACACCGGCGGTTCCACCGCCAACCTTGGCACCATCAAGGAGGCGGACCTGGAAGCCGTGATGGCCTCCGAGCCGGACGTCATTTTCATCGGCGGCCGTCTGGCCTCCGCCTACGATGCCTTAAGCGAGATCGCGCCGGTGGTCTACCTGGCCACGGACCCGGAGACCGGCGTGGTGGAGAGCGTCCGCAAAAACGCATCCATCATCGCTTCCATGTTCGGCCTGGAAAGCCGCGTGGAGGAGCTGATGGCGGGCTTCGACGCCCGGATCAAAGCCCTGTCCGCCTTCTCCTCCGGCAAAACCGCCATCGTGGGCATGAGTACCAGCGGCGGCTTCAATGTGCTGGGCAGCGACGGGCGCTGTTCCCTGATCAGCCGGGAAGCCGGCTTTGAGAACATCGGCGTGGACGCCGCGGCGGACACTTCCACCCACGGCAACGAGGCCTCCTTTGAGTTTATCGTGAAAACCAACCCGGACTACGTCTTTGTCCTGGACCGCGACGCGGCCATCGGCACCGACGGCGCCAAGCTTGCGCGGGACATCGTGGAAAATGAGCTGGTCATGGGCACGGACGCCTACAAAAACGGCCGCATCATCTACCTGTCCCACCCCGCCGCCTGGTACACCGCGGAGGGCGGCATCACCGCCCTGGACCGGATGCTGGCCGACCTGGAGGGCGAACTGCTTTAACCTCCCCACACCCCCAAAAATCCCCCAAAATCCCCTCGCAACAAATCATTGCTTGCATATTTCGCACCCCTTTACTATACTTGAAGCGAGGTGATAAACAAATGTCAATCAATCAAAATCTCCGCCAGCTCCGTCTGGACTGCGGCATGACCCAGGAGCAGGTGGCCGCAAAAATAGGGCTCACCCGGCAGGCCCTCTCCAGCTACGAATCCGGGCGCACACGGCCGGATATCGAGATGCTGATGCGCCTGTGCGAGGTATACGGAACCGATCTGGACGCCATTCTCTACGGAACCAGCCGGACGCTCAAAGCGGTCCGGAGGATGAAAACCTGCGCCGCGGTGTTATTTATCCTGCTGACCGCCCTGACCTTTGTCCGCTCGGCCCTGCTGTGGGGCGTCAATCACACCCTGGCCATCCCGGAAGGCCCCATGTCCCCCGAGAAAATGGCCATGTTTGAAACGCGCCGCCGCTATATCGCCGTCTGGGAGGCAATGGACGGACTCCTGCTCGCCATCGCTCTGTTCGGCGGCCTTCTGCTGGCCGCGCTGCTGATCGCCGGAAAATGTGTGGTGCCCCTCCGGCAAAAGCTGCTCTACACCGCGGCCCTGGCCTTTGGAATCCTTTTAGCCGCCATTCCCTTCGCCTACACGGACCCGGTGTACGGGCCGCCCAATTACCTGATCACCCCGGTGCTGGTCATTTTCCGCCTCCTGTTCATCCTGGCGGCGGTTCTCCTGTCCGGCCCGATCCTGAAATGGAACGACAGCCGCCGATCCCGCGGGTGAACGCCTTTGAAAAATAAATATAGACGATACCGTCTGTTTTTGTTATAATACTTTCAGACGATATCGTCTATATTTTGCTGCAAAGGACGTGGACCACATGATTATTGAAATAGCGAGACTCATCATCACCATCGCAGCCGCCTTATTGGCCGGCAAACTGATCGCAAAGCTGAAGCTCCCCGCCATTCTCGGCTGGCTGATCGCCGGAATGGTATTAGGCCCCCACGCCGCTGGGCTGTTGAGCGCGCACCTGATGGAATCCGGCTGGTACGAAGTCACGGAGAGCTTACTTGAGTGCACCGTGGGCCTGATGATCGGTACGGAGCTCATCTGGAGCCAGATGAAAAAGACCGGCAAACAGATCGTTGTCATGACGGTGATTGAATCCGTTGGCACCTTTCTGGTGGTCAGCCTGGTATTCAGCCTGATCTGCATCTTCACCGGCCTGCCCGTTTATCTGGCCTTCCTGTTCGGCGGAATCGCCCTGGCCACAGCCCCCGCGCCCTCCCTGTCCATTGTGAACGAGATGAGAACCTCCGGGCCGGTGACCAGCACCCTGATCCCCATGGCAGCCATGGACGACCTGGTGGGCGCCCTGGTATTTTTCCTGGTGATCGCCGTGGTGACCGCCCGGACCTCCACCCGCCAGATTCCGGTGTTTGTGGTGGTGCTGCTGGTATTTTTCCCGGTTATCCTGGGGGCGGCCATCGGATTTCTCACCGGAAAACTGCTGTGCAGAATCCACAGCCCCAAGAGCTCGGTCATTGCCACATCCGCCATGATCCTGGGCTCCACCGCCGCGGGCCTGATTCTGAACTGGTACGTGCTGCCCGCGCCGGTGCTGAATTTCCTGCTGATCGGCATGGCCTTCTCCACGGTGTTCGCCAACATGATCCCGTTAGAGCAGCTGGGCGATATCATGAGCGTGCTGAAACCCGCCGTGGGATTCTCCCTGGTGGTGGTGATCCTGAATCTGGGCGCGCCTCTGGACTACCACCTGATCCTGGGCGCGGGAATCTACACCGCGGTGTACATCGCCTCCCGGGCAGTTGGAAAATACGGCAGCGCATTTTTCGGAGCCGCAATCACCGGCGCGCCGAAAACCGTCCGCAATTACCTGGGGCTCACCCTGCTGCCACACTCCGGCGTCTCGCTGATTTTCACCGGCATCGCGGTGTCCACCTTAACTCCCGTGGCGCCGGAATACGCGTCCCTGATCCAGGGGACCATCGCCGCAGCCGCGGTGATTAATGAGATCATCGCTGTATTTATGGCGAAAAAAGGATTTGAATGGGCCGGCGAACTGCCGGATCCCAAGCTGAGAGGAGGCGTACACCCATGAAACAGGCCCAGCGCCAGGAGCGGAGCAGGCGGGAAATCCTGCAGGCCGCAATGGAAGAATTTGGAACCTACAATTACAGCGATGTCACCATCGACAACATCTGTTCCCGCCACGGCATTTCCAAGGGAATGATGTACCACTACTACTCCGGCAAGGACGATCTGTTTCTCCTGTGCGCCCGGGAAATATTTCAGGCGCTGAAGGAGCACATGGACGCTCTGCCCTTCCCCGCCCCCGGCCAGACCGGCCCGGAGGCGATCCGCGAGCTGTTCCGGGCCCGGGAAACCTACTTTGAAACCCGTCCCCTGGAGAAACATATCTTTGAAAACGTACTGTTCAACACCCCAAGGCATTTGTCTGACCAATTAAACGACCTGCGCCTGCCCCTGCGGGAGCTGAACCGGCAGCGTTTCCGCCAGGCCGTGTCCCGGATGGAGCTGCGCGCGCCGCTGGACGGGGAGGCCGTCTCCCGCTATCTGGAGTGCATCGAGTCCCTGTTCTGGCCCCTGGTAAATCAGTATCAGGGCGGGGAGGCCATCGGCGACCTGCCGTCGCTGGAAGCCATTTCCACCCAGGTGCTGGATATGGTGTTGTTTGGGATTGTACGGCAGGAGCGGTAACGTCCGGAATCCCCATGTAAACAGAAAGGCGGTGAGACATTGAAGCAATTCCTGAAAATGCACGCTAAAAACCGTTTTTCCTCTGTGCAGCCGTAAATCAATCGATGTACAGAGGAGAAAACCATCTATGAAACGATTAAACGCACCTATTGTAACGGGAGAGACCATCCGCGGAATGGAAGACATGTCCTTTTTTACCCACGCCCTGATTTTCGACGATCTGCTGATCGTGGCCCAGCGTGAGACCAACTGCTTCGTTTTAAAGAGCGCAGAAGGACTGATCGTGATCGACGCCATCTGGCCCTCCAAAACTGCCTTTGACGCCATCACAAACGCCATACGGGACGTGGGCTGGAACCCCGCCCGGATCCGCAAGCTGGCGCTGACCCACGGCCACGTAGACCACACCGGCTGCGGAAAATGGATTGTGGAACAGTTCCAGGCCAGGACCTATCTGTCCGCGGCGGACGACCTTTTCTGGCAGGAGCACCCGGCCAAGCCGGACCGGCCGGAGACCTGGAAGGATTTCCCAATCCATGTCCATGTGAAGGACGGCGACGCTATCACTTTAGGCGATAAAACGGTCTTTGTCTGCGAAACTCCGGGACACACACCCGGCGGGCTGAGCTACCTGTTTCCCGTTCAGGAAAACGGGGAAACGCACATGGCCGGGCTTTGGGGCGGCACTACTCCGCCCCGGACAAAAGAGGGCGTGCTGCAATATCTGCGCTCCCTGGATTACTTTGTCCGGGAAGCAAAACGCCGGGGCGCGGACGTGGCCCTGACCAACCACACCGCTGTGGACAACGGCCTGGAGCGCATCGCCTACTCCCGGAAACGCATGTCCTACATGCCCAACATCTACGTGGTGGGTCAGGACGGATTTCAGCGGTTCTGCCAGGTGTTTTACACCATGAGCTGCGAGATGTTGGAGCGGCTGGAAGGACCGGGGGATTTCCGGCCGTGAAACCGGGGCCGCGGGAATCAGCCCAGGCGCGTCGACCTATGTAACAAATCGAGTAGGAGGGAGTGATTAACTCCCGTCCTCTCACACCACCGTGCGTACCGT
>OBXQ01000334.1_pt1 | contig 29155 bp, 28 predicted proteins | sample 1476641 | NCBI WGS metagenome assembly OBXQ01 (sample SAMEA2580174, study PRJEB22360) | human gut metagenome | biome: human gut; feature: human-associated habitat; material: faeces | place: Denmark | collected 2008/2010
CCGCCGTTGGACGCCGTATCCGCAAGCGCGACACCTCTGCCGCAGGTTGCGTCATTGTATCCGGCCCAGTAGCCGTTGCGGAAGCCCTCGCGGTAACCGGCCTGGTAGGCGCGCCTGACTTCCCAGTTATTTCCACAACCGCAGCCGCAGCTACTGTTGCTGCCACAGCCGCAGCTGCTGTTGTTTCCGCAGCCGCTATTGCTGCCACAGCCACATCCGCTGTTGCTTCCGCAGCCACATCCGCTGTTGCTTCCGCAGCCACATCCGTTGTTGTTACCACAGCCACAGCCGCAGTTACAGCTACATCCACACCCACAACGATTTCCACATCTACCAAAACTAAAGCAACACATATATTTGATCTCCTTTTATTTTACTTGGTTGTACTATATCATATGGGACAGGGAGACAAAGTGTGCATCGCTTGTCTGAGGCGGAAATTTGCCAAATTCAGAAATAGGACATCGTCTTTTCCGCACTCCGCTCTGCCCCGCTCATAAACTATAGTAGAAAAAGCCAAACGAAAGGAGTATTCACCCTATGGATTCTTATACAAATGTAAGCGGACAGTGTTGTGGGTTCTGTGGACGCACGGTCTGTGCTCCGTCCGGCAGAAACTGCGGCTGTATGCAGCAGGACCCTGTGCCGCTTCCTTCTTATTCCTATGACCAGAACTGGAACAATTCCTCAATGCCAATGCCCACCCCGTCTTTCCGCTCCGACAATATGAGCGATGCGATGCCGGATTACACCTTTATGCCGGCACCGGCCCCCGCTCCCGCTCCTACACCGGCCCCTGCTCCGGCGCCTGCGCCTGCTCCATTATGCCCCAACACTTCCGTTGGTCCTTTGGAACAGCAGTACCCGGTAGCAATGGCCTATGTGCCGTGGCAGCAGTGGCAAACCACCTACCCCCTGGATCAGGCCCTTATGCAGGGCACCATTTTTCCGGAGTTGGATTTACAATTTAATTACGGGAGGTGCAGCAAATGATCAACTCTGCTTCTGATTACAGAACAACTCGCGGCGGCGCTGAAGACTACGTGGTCTCCGGCCAGGCAATGGACACCCGTGAATCGATGATGCAGCAGGTCTACCAGACCGGCTTTGCGGTAGTGGATGCACAGCTGTTCCTGGACACTCACCCCTGCGATCAGGCCGCTATGGCGTATTATCAGCAGGTGAGTTCCATGTACCAGGATGCGGTCAGCGCTTTCACCGCTCAGTTCGGCCCGCTGGATGCACCGGACAGCAACGATACCACATACTGGTCCTGGATCAGTGATCCATGGCCCTGGGAAGGAGGATGCGTCTAATGTGGAAGTATGAAAAACGGTTGGAATTTCCGGTGAATATTAAGGAACCGAATGCGAAGATGGCGATGTTTATTATGAGTCAGTATGGGGGACCGGACGGCGAAATGGGCGCTTCCATGCGTTACCTCTCCCAGCGCTACACCATGCCCTACAAGGAGTGCAAAGGCGCTCTCACCGATATCGGAACGGAGGAACTGGCGCATCTTGAAATCGTCGCCACCATCGTTCACCAGCTCACCCGCAATCTGACGGCCGAGCAGTTGGTGGAACAGGGCTTCGGCCCCTATTACATTGACCACGGGACCGGCATCTGGCCCCAGGCCGCCGGAGGAATCCCCTTCAACGCCTGCGAATTCCAGTCCAAGGGCGACGTGATTACGGATTTACATGAGGATATGGCCGCGGAGCAGAAAGCCAGATCAACCTACGACAACATCCTGCGCGTGGTAAAAGATTACGACGTGTGCGAACCCATCAAATTCCTGCGGGAACGCGAAGTGGTGCACTACCAGCGGTTCGGCGAGCTGCTGCGGATCACCCAGGACCACCTGGACAGCCGCAACTTCTACGCCTTTAACCCGGAATTCGATATCCGGCAGGACACTTGCAACCAGTAATCAGCAATTAATACTCCCGTTTCATTCACCGGCGCGATAAGCGCCGGTGGATCAACAATGCCCATATACACAACCGAAAACCCCGGGCAGTACCGCCAGCGGCAAGGCGCAAGGGCGGCGCAAAACACGCAGGAATCCCCTTTGAAATACGCATGGCGCCATCGCTCGCCAGGAGCAGCCGCGCCCCTTAGCCGCCCTCCACTTCCTCTACCAATTCTCCTCCCCCACCTCCGGCGTATACACCAACTCTATCCCCTCCCCCTGTATCAAAACAGAGTGTCCGGGAATTTTCTTATCTCCATACTGCCACGTTTCATCCCCAAAATTGGCGACTGCCTTTAAGTCCTCGCCGTAGCCGGTCATCTGCACCGCCCCATCCCCGGACAAGTAGGCAAATTCCGTCATTTCCCTGGTCACCGCCCGTTTGCTGAATTTCGACCAAACCTTATGATGGCGCGCGATGTCCTCCCCATACCGATTCCATTCTGCGCGGTCCAGATGGTACAGCGGGGGAACATTGTAAAGCACCTCCCGCACCATGCGATCCCCGGTGGCTCCCTTCACCTTGAAGGTAGACCAATCCCAGTGGTAACTGGTGATCACGGAATCATTGTAGACCAGTTTAAACAGCGGCATATCGTAGCGGGGATCCATAAATACCGTTCGGTACGGCTCCTTCACCGGCACCCGTCTGGAAAAATGCTCCGGTACTCCTCCCTTAGAATTGTAATATCTTCCCATATAATACTCGCTGTCCCGGTTCTGATTCATATCTTCGTCCATCCAGGAAAAGGATTTCAGCTCAATGCCATGGGCAAAGGCCACCGTTGACGCGGCGAAATCATTTCCGCCTTCCGAGCCCACCACCAGACCGTAGGTATCCCGGATATAAGCCAACCGCTCCATCCTGGCCGCCAGGTCCTGCTCCTGAGTCGTGATATGTTCCGGCGAATAATCGTCGTAAATCTCCCCGAACGCATCGCAGTCCACGAACCAGGAGCTAAACGGAAGCCCCGTGCCCATGATCTCCCCCATCCGGCGCTTCACCGCGGGCAGGGAAAGCGTAGGATTTAACTTCCGGCCCACATTTTTAAACCCCTTCACCGGTTCCCCGTCCGCGTCCACGACAACCGCATCATCGTAGAGGCTGGAATCCGAGAACTTAGCGGTGATCCATTGCTCCTTCCCCGGCTCATGGATCGAATGGTAGGAGTCGTAAGCCCCCAGGAGATACCCCTGCTTCTCCGCCTGACGCGCCAGCTCCGGCTTCACATAAGCCTGTTCCCAGCTGTTGAGACCGATCCACGCCTGTTCGATTCCGGCCTCCTCCATCTCCTCCAGAAGCCTCGTCGTCTCCTTCTCCAACCAGGTGTCCGCCGGGTGAAATACATCCGGCATGTTGACCGCCAGCGCATTTTGGTTCAGCCTGATCTGCCGGTAAGGGCTTTGTTCCCCCTGCCCGTCCAGCACCGCCCTCATTTCATCGTTACGTTCCGGAAATACCTCCGGCGCATAAAAGTCCCCGCGTTTGATCACCTCCGTCAAATACGAACAGATGGCATATTTCTGATATTCCGCCACATAATCCTGCTTTCCCAGCTCAGCAAATACCGTTTTCGCCTCGGCCCCCATTTCCGATTGATCCAAAAAAGACATAATATGCCGCATAGCCGGCGTATCCATCGCCTGCCGGAACCCGGGCCAGTTGATGTCCTCCGGCGTTACCGCCAGGTCCCCGTGGAGATAGATATGGGGCGCCCCGAACAGGTTTTGCACCGCCGGGTTATCCCCGGCCTTCTCCTCCAGGGTTACAAATTCGCCTGTTTCCCGCACATATCTGCGGTATACCTTGGCCACCGCCACCGGATCATTTTCCGTCACGTAAATGCGGTAACGGTTCGTCCGGTTTGGGGAGATCGCCGGGTAACGGTGTTCCACCCCAAAGCTTACCTCCGGCCCGGCCGAGAAATTCAGGCTGGTCCGATAGGGATTTTCCATGATAAAAAGCACCGCGTAATCCCCATATACCGAGGCCCAGAACGGCATAGACAATGCCTCGTTCACGGCCAACTCCTGCCCGTCCAGGAACATTTTCCACTCCGCCTGATTGGAGACGACCCGCTTTCCCTCTCCCAGGGGAATATAATAAAGCCCGGCGGATATCTCCGGCCACCGGAACGCCTGGTCCTCCTCCGTCTCAGCCCCGATCTGCACGCTCAAATAATCCTCCTCGGTTTTGACCGCTACCCGGATCTTTTCCTCCGGATAACGCCAGCTCACGCCGTCCTCCTCGGTTTTCACCTGCTCCGTCCTGCGCTCATCCGAGGCCCCGGCGGCGGGAAGAGACTGCCCGTCCACATAAAGCGTCAGCGAAAAATCCGCGGGATTCACCTCATAGTCGAATTCCAGCCCCAGCGCGCCCTCCGCTCCTCCCTGACTTCTATCCTCCGCCGGCGCCGTTCCCCGCGCCCCACATCCTACATTCGCCAAAGCGCACGCCCCCAACAGGCAGGCCCCCATTATAATCCATTTCCTCAATCTCATGACCATTTCCTCTCTTTCACTTCTCTTCCGTCTGCACGAACGCCTGACGGCATCTGCAAAAACGTCTGGCCGCCTCCATACAGACGCCGCCCAGTATACCCGCCCCATATGACATTCCTGTGACAAAACACCAACCAAATTCCAACCATCGCCCGCAGGCTGCGCCAGCGGCCCATTGCATTCCAACAAAAAACGCATATCTGTTTTCCAAACATGGAATCCAGATATGCGTCCCCGCCCCATTCGCCCACTCATTTTTCAAAAAACCACTTCAAACCAGACCCGGCTCCCATCCCGGCCGCAGTCGGTCTGATATCCGCAGCGCTCCGCGATCTTCTTCACCACCGGAAGCCCCAGTCCGGTCCCGGTCAGCGCCTGATTGCGGGAGCTCTCCCCCACATAGAAGGGCTCCCAGATGCGCGCCAGGTCCATTTCCCCGCAAAACTCATTGGAAATCCGAAAACAATACCTGCCGTCCCGCGGCGTCAGAGCGATCTCCACGCATCCCCTTTCCGCATACTTGGCCGCATTGGACAGCAAATTGGAAAATACCGCCGAAATCAGCTCCTCGTTCCCGCTCACAACCGCTCCCGAAGCAATATTGGTATTGATTTCCAGTTCCCTCTGCTCCGTCAAAATCCGCTGTTCCTCCAAATGCCCAAGCAGGATCCGGTCCAACGCTACTTCCTCCTGCAAATACTCCCTCTGCCCGATCCGCGACAAGTCCAGCAGGCGCTCCACCAACAGCGCCATTTTCCTGTTCTGCCGGATAATCGTCTCCACAAAGGTCCCGTCGTCCAACTCATCCCGGACTCCCTCCGCGTACGCGCCGATCAGCGCAATGGGCGTTTTCAGGTCGTGGGCCACGTTGTCCAGCAGCTCCTCCATCTCCCGGTTCTTATCCAGCAGCCTGCGTTGATACTCCTGGATATCCCGGCTCATCCGGTTCATGCTCTCCGCCACCGTCTCCAGCTCGTCCCCGGTCCGGACCTCCAGCTCCCCGTACTCCCTCCGAGAAATGCCTCTGGCAAATTCTTCCATCCGTCCCAGAGGATTGGTGATATGCCGGACCAGAAACCAGATAAACGCCATGGCCGCCGCCAGGGAGAGGGCGTACAGCGCCAATCCGAATCCGTTGACAATCCGCACAAAATCCCCTGCCTCGGGCACAATCGCCGCCACAGCGTACAGATTTTCACCCAGCGGAATATACTCCACCAGAATCCCATAATTCAGCTTGTCCTGCCGGTAAAGCCGGAATTTCCGCCCGTCCCGCACCGCCGAAATATAATCCTGGTCCCAGAGCCAGAATTTCTGAAACCCAAGCCCCTTCTGACGGAATTTTTCCCGCAGTTCTTCACTGAGCCCATCGTAGTCCGAGGTATTGGCCGCCCAGACCACCAGCACCTTCTCCGCCTCCTCCAGCGCCTGCGCGCCTTCCTCCGGCTCCATTCCCCGTCCGATCAGCGCTTCCAGCCGCTGCCCGGCCGCCTCCACGTAACCGGTCTGACGCCGCAGGTAATACCGCTCCACCACCTGCGTATTCACGAAAATGGACAAAGCCAGGGCAATCGCCAGAATCCCACCTACCCCAACCATAAACTTTGCAGATAAACGTTGGAACAGTTTTACGGCCGGACGGCGAAATGGACGGGTCAGCCATAATCCCCCTCTACCTCTACCCATCCACATCCTCCATCACATACCCCATCCCAATCCTGGTCTTAATATACCCCCCGCCAATCTTTCCCCGCAGCCGCCGGATATGCGCGTCCACCGTGCGCGCATCCCCGGTGAAATCCATCCCCCACACCCGGTCCAGCAACCGTTCTCTGGACAGAACCATCCTCTGATTGCTCATAAAACAGCTCAGCAATCCGAATTCCGTTCTGGTCAGCTCCAGCCTGCGCCCCTCCAGAGCCGCCTCCCCAGTTCCCGGGTTCAGCGTCAGTTTCCCGCACCGCAGCACCCCCTCGGCATTGCAGAGCTTTTTCACGCGCAGCAGCAGTACCTGCATATCGAACGGCTTGCGCAGATAGTCGTCCGCGCCGCAAGACAGCCCCGCGATCTCGTCCTCATTCTGCCCTTTTGCCGTCAGCATCAATATTTTGACCGGAATATTCAGACGCCGGATTTCCCGGCAGGTATCCAGCCCGTTTTGGACTGGCATCATCCAGTCCAGCACCACCAGATCCACCTGGCGCTCCGCCAGAAAATCCACTGCCGCCGCGCCGTCCCCCACCGCGTCCACCTGGTACCCTTCCCTCCTGAGATAGAGCCCCAGTATCTTCTGCATATCCGGATCGTCCTCTGCAATCAACACCTTCATATCAAACGCCTCCGGGCCGCTCCCGTTTCAAATACACCATATCCACAAGCTGCTTCCCATCCTCAAACATGGGATGGTCGTAATGATCCGTAAAAAAGTTTTGAATGCGGTGGGATTCCGTAAAGCCGCAGCTGTGATAAAACCCCAGCGAAGAGGGAACGTCGCCGGTCCCCACGAGCATCCGTTCACAGTCCCCATAATAGGAAAACGCAAACTCAATCAGCCGTTTCCCATACCCCTTCCGCTGGCAATCCGGCGCAACCGCGATATTTTTAAGCTCGTAAACCCCGTCCCCTTCTCTCGTCACCACGCATTCCGCCAACACGCCGCCGTCTTCCAGAACAAACATATCCCCCCGCTCCAGATACCGGTCGATCATATCCTCCTGCTCGTCCGCCAACAGCAGCAAATCCATATACGCCTTCTTATTGTGCGTCACGTTTCGAATCTTCATCAATCTCCGCCTCCATATTTCAAGTACGTTACATTCTACCATACCCGGACATTTTCGTCTATCCTGTTCTCCATGCCGGCGGCCCATCTCTCCAAAAGCCATCTCCCCCAACCAAAACCGGGGCGCGGACCCACCGCCTTCCGGCATGAATCCGCGCCCCGCGCCTTATCCGCGAAGCCCCAGGCCGCTCCCCGCAGCCCAGTCTCCGCCAGTTTCATTTCCCCTTAACAGCACATCTCCTCGTTGCTGTACAATTCCAATCCTCCGTCCACAACCGCCTTGGCCGCGGTCTCGCCGTCCGACGCCTTCACGATCATGGCCCTGCGGTTGGCGCTGGCCAATGCATACATATACTCGATATTCAGCCCCTGGCTGCAGAGAATATGGGTCATCTTGTGCAGCTCGCCCACCTTGTCCTCCAGCTTCACGGCCAGCACGTCGGTGAGCATTGCGGAGAATCCCTCCTCCCGCAGCGCCTTTTTCGCCACCTCGGGGTTGGAGACCACCATGCGCAGCATGCCGTACTCCGTGGTGTCCGCCATACTCAAAGACAGGATATTGATGTTCTGCGTCTTCAGCACATCTGTCACCTGCTCCAGTCTTCCCTCACGGTTCTCTATAAACACAGATAATTGCTTAACAAACATATATTTTCCTCTCTTTCTCAGACGGTTTTTAATCCAGTTTGCGCTTGTCGATCACATGGACAGACTTGCCCATGCTGCGCTCCAGGCCCTTGGGCTCCACCAGCTTTACCTTGGCGGCCAGGCCGATGGCCTGCTGTAAGGTGTACTCGATCTGTTTGGTCAGATTTTCCAGCGCCCGGATCTCGTCGGAGAAGAAGCGCTCTTCCACCTCCACGTGCACCTCCAGGGTGTCCAGGTTGTTGACCCGGTCCACGATCATCAGGTAGTGCGGCGTGGTTCCGCCCATCTCCAGCAGCGCGGATTCGATCTGGGACGGGAACACGTTGACGCCGCGGATGATCAGCATGTCGTCGGTTCTGCCCTTGAATCTGGCGATGCGCGCCGTGGTCCGCCCGCATTCGCAGGTGGTGTGGTCCAGGCTGGTCAGATCCTTGGTGCGGTAGCGGATTAACGGAATCCCCTCCTTGGTCAGGGTGGAGAACACCAGCTCGCCGGTGACGCCGTCGCCCACCGGCTTTAAGGTCTCCGGATCCACGATCTCAGGCAGGAAATGGTCCTCGTGTACATGCAGTCCGCAGTGCAGGTTGCAGTCCGTGGCCACGCCGGGGCCCATGATCTCGCTGAGGCCGTAGATATCGTGGGCCTCGATACCCAGCTTCTCCTCGATCTTGTGCCGCATCTTCTCCGTCCACGGCTCCGCGCCGTTTAAGGAAGCTTTTAACTTGATCTGATCCCGGACGCCCATCTCCTCGATGGTCTCCGCGATGTGCAGCAGATAGGAGGGCGTGCACATGATGCCCGTCACCCCGAAATCGATCATCATATTGATCAGCTTCTTGGTATTTCCGGTGGACATGGGAACCACCGTGGCCCCCATCTTCTCCGCCCCGTAGTGCGCCCCCAGGCCCCCGGTGAACAGGCCGTAGCCGTAGGCCACCTGGATAATGTCGTTTTTGCCAAGACCCGCCATGCTGATACAGCGGGCAACGCACTCGCTCCACACGTCGATGTCCCGGCGGGTGTAACCCACCACCGTGGGCTTACCGGTGGTGCCGCTGGATGCGTGGATGCGGACGATCTGTGAATTGGGCACTGCGAACAGGCCGAAGGGATAGGTCTCCCTCAGATCGTCCTTGGTGGTGAAGGGAAGCTTATCCAGGTCCTCGAGGCCCCGGATATCCCCAGGCTCCAGGCCCACAGCCTGCATCTTCTTGCGGTAATACTCCACGTTGTGGTACACCCGGTCCACCAGCTTCACCAGCCGCGCACTTTGCAGGTTGGTCATCTCATCCCTGCTCATGCACTCTTTCGTCTCATTCCATATCATGTCCGTATCCTCTCCTATCATAGCCGGATCGGGAAAATGCCCGGTTCCGGCCTATTTCCTTCTTCCCTCGCTTACGACTCCAGCGCGTACCCCGCCTCAAAGGCCTTCTTGTTCACCTCAATGGTCTTAGGCGGCACCGTGGTCTCGATCACGGAAATCCAGTCCTCCTTCTCAAAGCCCATGTGTCTGGCCGCCGCGCCCAGCACGATCACGTTAAATGCCCTCGGCGCGCCCATCTTCTTGGCCTCCTTGGTAGCCTCCACCACGATGGTGTCCCGCTGCTCCTTCAAGGTGTCCAGAATCCCGTCCGGGTAGGACGCTGCGCCGGTCACCACGGTGATGGGGTCGATGCGCCAGTCATTGACGATCACCACCCCGTCCTTTTTCAAAAAATGCAGGTAGCGCAGGGCTTCCAACCGCTCAAAGGCGATCAGCACGTCCGCCTGCCCCTCCTCCACGATGGGCTCGGCCACGGACTCGCCGTAGCGCACAAAGGTCACCACGCTTCCACCCCGCTGGGCCATGCCGTGGACCTCGGAGAGCTTCACGTCATAGCCGGCGCGGATGGCCAGCTTGCCCAAAATGCGGCTGGTCAGCAGGGTTCCCTGTCCGCCAACGCCCACAATCATAATATTTTTCGTCGCCATTTTCTCGCTCATCTCACTCACCCGCCTTTACCGTCTCGATTGCGTCGAACTTGCAGAGCTGTTTGCACAGCCCGCACCCGTTGCACATGGTCTCGTCTATGGAAATGGTGCCGTCCTCATTCTTCGTCAGGGCCGGGCAGCCGGGACGCAGGCATGCGCCGCACTTCTTGCACTTCTCCGAAAGCGGCCTGCACTTGTCGGGGAACTTCACTCCCTTAAGCAGGGCGCAGGGGGACTTGGCAATGATCACGGAAACGCCGTCCTTTGCCGTCTCCCGCTTGAAGGTTTCCTCCAGACCGGGCAGGTCGAAAGCGTTCACCTCGTACACATTTTCAATTCCCAACGATTTACAGAGGCCGAAAATGTTGATGGCCGGAACCACCTGCCCCTTCAGGGTCTTGCCCGTGGCCGCGTGGTCCTGGTGCCCGGTCATACCCGTAGTGGAATTGTCCAGGATCACCACGGTGCCGTTAGCCTGGTTGTAAACCATGTTCATCAGGGAGTTGATTCCCGTGTGCATGAAGGTGGAGTCGCCGATCACAGCCACCCAGTTGCGGATGAAATCCCGGCCCTTGGCCTTTTCCATGCCGTGAAGGGTGCTGATGCTGGCTCCCATGCAGATGGTGGTGTCGATGACTCCCAGAGGCGCTACCGCGCCCAGGGTGTAGCAGCCGATATCGCCCGTGGCGTGGATTTTCAGCTTGTTCAGCACGGAAAATACGCTTCTGTGGGGACATCCGGGGCAGAGGATCGGGGGACGGGCCGGTACCTGGGCGGCGGCCGCCACATCCAGGGTCTGACCCAGAATCTTCTCCCGGATCATGTTGGCGCTGTACTCGCCCTGGACGGTAAACAGTTCCTTGCCCACCGCTTTTGCGATTCCCCAGGACTTCACCTGCTCCTCGATCACAGGCTCCAGCTCCTCAAATATGTAAAGCTTCTCCACCTTGGCCGCAAACTCCTCGATCAGCCTGCGGGGCAGGGGATTCACGATTCCCAGCTTCAGCACGGACGCTTCAGGCATGGCTTCCTTCACGTACTGGTAGGCGATTCCGCTGGTGATAAAGCCCACGGAACAGTCGTTGTACTCCACCTTGTTCACCGGGAAGCCGCAGGCGTCCTCCGCCATCTGTTTCAAACGCGCTTCCACCACCACGTGGCGCTTGATGGCATTTCCGGGCATCATCACGTACTTGGCCATATCCCGCTCGTAGGGGATGTCAAAAGGCTCCGTCCGCTCCTCCAGCTCCACCAGACCCTGGGAATGGGACAGGCGGGTGGTGCTGCGCACGATCACCGGGGTGTCGTACTTTTCGCTTAAGTCAAATGCGTACTTGGTGAACTCCTTGGCCTCCGCGCTGTCCGACGGCTCCAGCACCGGCAGCATGGCCGCCCGGGCCACCATGCGGGTGTCCTGCTCGTTCTGGGAGCTGTACATGCCCGGATCGTCCGCCGCGATCACCACCATGCCGCCCCGCACGCCCGCGTAGGCCGCGGTGTACAGCGGGTCTGCGGCCACGTTGACGCCCACGTGCTTCATGCAGCACATGGAGCGCACGCCCGCGATGGACGCGCCGATGGCAACCTCCGTGGCGACCTTCTCATTGGGAGCCCACTCGGCGTAAATCTCGTCGTATTGGACCAGGCTCTCGCTCATCTCCGTGCTGGGTGTGCCGGGGTAGGCGGAGCTCACCTTGACTCCCGCCTCGTAGGCCCCCCTCGCAATGGCTTCATTGCCCAGTAATATTTTTTTCTCAGACACGTTAATACCTTCCTTTCCTTATATAACGCACAGCGTCCGGCAGCCGCAACCGCCGCACGACGGTTTTATCCCGCAGCGTTCTTATCACAGTTTTTCCGGATCGTTTCTCAGATCGGTGACGCGCTTGGCCTTGCCCTCGAAGCGCTGCAGCGTGTTGGGGGATACCAGCTGGATCTTGGCGTCCAGGCCCAGCATCATGCGCATCTTCTCCCGCAGGCTGTCGTCCAGGCGTTCCAGAGCCGCATAGGAGTCCATCATGGCCTCCGCCTCCACCTCCACCTTGATGGTGAGAATGTCGCTGTGGTTCCGGCGGTCCAGCACGATCTCGTAGTTGGGCCCAATGCCCTCGGTGTTGATCAGCACCTCCTCGATCTGGCTGGGGAACACGTTGACGCCGCGGATCTTCAGCATGTCGTCGGTGCGGCCGGACAGATTCTCCATACGCGCCGTGGTGCGGCCGCAGGGGCAGGGTTCGTACATCAGCCGGGTGATGTCCCGGGTCCGGTAGCGGATCAGGGGCAGCGCCTCCTTGGTCAGGCAGGTGATCACCAGCTCGCCCTTCTCCCCGGGCGCAAGGACCTGCCCGGTCTTGGGGTCGATGACCTCCGCCAGGAAATGATCCTCGTTGATATGCATGCCGTTAAGCTCCAGACATTCCCCGGAAACGCCGGGGCCCATGAGCTCGCTCATGCCGTAGTTCTGGGTTAGGTTCACGTCGTAACCCCAGACCTTGTAAAGCTCGGTCCGCATGGCCTCGGTCATCAGCTCGCTGCCAAGCAGCAGGGTATGTATCTTCAGATCCTTTTTGGGGTCCAGGCCGATCTCCTTCGCCACCTCCGCGATGCGCATGGCGTAGGAGGGCGTGGCCACCAGCAGGGTGGACTCGAAATCCTTCATATACATCAGCTGTTTCTGGGTATTGCCCGTGGACGAGGGCACGATGGCCGCTCCCACCTTCTCCAGGCCGTTGTGCAGGCCCAGGGCGCCGGTAAACATGCCGTAGCCGAAGCAGATCTGCGCCACGTCGTCCTCCGTGGCCCCTCCGGCCACCGCCAGCCGGGCTACGCACTCCTTCCAGACCTCCAGGTCCGCGTTGGTGTAGCCCACCACCGTGGGCTTGCCCGTGGTTCCGCTGGAGGCGTGAATCCGCCGCAGCTCTTTTCTCGGCACCGCAAACAGGCCGTAGGGATAATTGTCCCGCATATCCTGCTTGGTGGTAAAGGGCAGGTTCTTCACGTCCCCAAGGCTCTTCACGTCCTCCGGCTTCACCCCCGCCGCGTCCATCTTGGCGCGGTACGCGGGCACGTGCTCGTAAACCCGTTTCACCGTATCCTTCAGGCGTTCCAGCTGAACCGCCTCAATTTCGTTCCGGGACATTGTCTCTTCTTTCGCCCAAATCATGACTGACCTCCTAAATTCCGAAACGCCCATCCGGCGTCCCTCTTAGCAAGACATTAAAAGTATAGCATTCTTTCGTGGGTTTGTCTGCTGTTTTTGTGCAATTATACGTTGTCACCAGCCCAGGGCTGATGACAAATGATGTGTTTATTCAATTAAAAATCATTCTACGGCAGTTTTATGGGGATGTCAACCATTTTTACTTTATTTCTTTAAAGCGTTGGCGCTTTTACGTGAAAATGTGCCAGGTAGGATAAAGAATGCCCATAAATGACAGCAAAAAACGGCGGAAGTCCCCCTTCCAAGAGGCCTTCCGCCGTTCCAATCCATTTCTATCCTTATACTATGTATCCTCACTCCAGATTCGCATGCAGATCCAACATCTGCTCCTCCGTGATTCCCGTCTTCTCCATAATCCCAGCGATCACGAGGTCCACCAACAGGTTCAGCTGGTGCAGATAGCCGTTCCCCATCAGATTCACCGACGGACGGGTGCTGTCCGTGTCGGAGCGGGAGTGCATAACCAGCACGCAGCCGCTGATATCCGCCACCGCCGAGCGCTCATGGGTGGTGATCAGCGCCAGAGCAGCCCCGCAGGACCGGGCGGTCTCAGCGAACAGACGCATGGTCTTGGTGCTCCCCGAGGCGCTTCCGATCACCAGCAAATCCCCCTCTCCGATGGCATGGGTGGTGACCTCCCCCACCGCCTCCACCGGAAGGCCGCACTGGGCCAGGGTCATGGCCATGGACTTCATCAGAAGGCCCGTGCGCCCCGCTCCGGCCACAAAGATGCGTTTGGCTCCCAGCAGCGCGTCCACCAGCTGGCTCAGCCGGGCCTCGTCGATCCCCAGCAGGGCTTCCTCCAGCTCCGCGCACATCCCTTTTATCAGTTCCCGGTACATGGCTTAAGCCTCCGGCAGACGTTTTCTCAGCCAGTCGTAGGACTCCTCAAAGGCCCGGTGCGCGCAGTCTAAGTACATGCTGTCGTAAATCTCCAGGCAGAGGTAACCGTTGTAGTTGTGCTCCTCCAGAGTATGGATGTAGGATTCCAGCGGAAGCCCTCTTGCCCCTAAAATCTCATGGTTGGCGTCGCAGAAATGGACGTGGTTCACCACATCGTCCGCCAACACGTTGTAGAAATCCTCCAGGGTGTCTCCGGCTACCGCCATCGCGCCCATATCCACGCAGCAGCCGAAATTATCCATTCCAACGTCCGCGATCATCTTCTGCATATCCCTGGCGCTCTGCACCAGATTGGACTCGTAGGGCTGAAGCTGCTCCAGGCTCATGGTGATTCCCTGGGTCTTGGCGTGGGCTGCGATCTTCTGGAAGCTGTCCACCGCGCGCTTCCAGGCTTCCTCCCTTGGCTCGTCGTGAAGTCCCCAGCCGGAGTTGCAGAACAGGTTATGGCAGCCGAACTCCTGGGCGTCCTCCATGGCCCACTTGAACCAGTCGATGGTGCGGTTGCGGTAGGCGTCGCCCTTGCCCGCGGGGTTGAAGGGGTACGCCAGGGTCTCGGGCGTGTACATAATCACCTTGATTCCTCTGTCGTCCAGCTGCTTCTTCATCTCACGGATACGCCGGGCAGCCTCGCCGGAGGAGGTATAATCCAGGCGGCAGTAATGGGGTTCGCCGGGCCACATCTCGATATTCTTCACCCCGATCTTCTCAAAGGAATCCAGCATATACTCCCAGGAATACTGCTGATACTGTACTGTGAGCACGGATACCCGCTCCATCGTCATCTTCTTCATAAGCTTCTCTCCTTTTGTCATATTACATTTGTTTTTAAAAATAATACCAATTTTAAGTTGCTTTTTCAGGTTCCCCTTGAAAATGATTATATAACCAAAGTTTTAACCTTGTCAATATCATTTATTTTATTATTTTTCGCATTTTTATTTGACATTTATGTCTCTCTATGCTATACCAGTTTTATAATTGGTATTTTAAATTATATTAGTTGTACTTTTATTTTCACATCAATTCTAATGATTGGAGGAAACGCAATGAGTCAATATTTATTGGGAGTCGACAACGGAGGAACCATGACAAAGGCCAGTATCTTCGACAGTCAGGGCGCGGAGATAGCCACCGTCGGGAAACGCCTGGTTACCCTGGCTCCCGCCCCCGGCTACACGGAGCGGAATCTGGACGAAGTCTGGGAGGCCAACTGCCAGGTGATCCGGGAGGTCATTGAGAAGAGCGGCATCGACCCCAGGGACATCCGCGGCATCGGTCTCACCGGATACGGCAATGGTCTCTGCCTGGTGGATGAGGCGGGCAATCCGGTGTGCAACGGCATCGTCTCCTCAGACAACCGCGGCCAGGAGCTTGTAAACGAAGCCCGGAGGACCAATCTGGAGGAAAAGATCTTTTCTCTGAACCACCAGGGACTCTGGTCCGCCCAGACCTCCACCCTGCTGGCATGGGTTCACCGCAACGACAAGGAAACCCTGGACAAGGCGCGCTGGTTCTTAAGCATCAAGGATTTCATCCGCATGAAGCTCACCGGCGAGGCTTACAGCGATATCACCGAGGCCTCCTCCGCAGGGCTGCTGAATATCCACACTCTGGAGTACGACCGGGAACTGTTCGCCCTCCTGGGCCTGGAGAATTATTTCCACCTGGCGCCTCCTTGTCTGGGCTGTTGCGACAAGGGCGGCGAGGTGACCGCCGTGGCCGCGGCCCTCACCGGTCTGGCCCAGGGCACCCCGGTCACCGGCTCCATGTTCGACGTGAATGCCGGAATGCTGGCCAGCGGAATTCTGGATTCCAGCACCCTTTGCCTGATCGCCGGAACCTGGTCCATCAACGAGTACCTGGTAGACGGACTGTACTATGGTTACAATGAAAGCACCAACGCCGTCTCCAAGGCGTTTCTCCCCGGATACTATCTGGTCGAGGAATCCACGCCCACTTCGGCCAGCAATTTCGAGTGGTTCCTTGAGCAGTTTTTAGAGCCGGACCGCCCGGAGCTTGGGAAAGGTCCGCTCTACGACGAGTGCAACCGCCTGGTGGACTCCATCAGTCCCGAGGAGAGCGATATCGTGTTCGTACCCTACCTGTTCTCCTCCGCCACCCATCCGGACGCCAAGGCCTGTTTCTTCAACCTGACCAGCTACTCTACCAGGGCCCATGTGATCCGCGCCATCTACGAGGGCGTGGTATTCTCCTCCATGTTCCATGTCAAACGTCTGATGACGGATGGCAGGACCTTTGAGCGCGCCCGCCTGTCCGGCGGCCTGACCAACTCGCCCGTCTGGACCCAGATGATGGCCGACGTGCTCCAAATGCCCATCGACGTACTCCAGGCCTCCGAGCTAAGCGCCCAGGGCGTGTGCATCGCCGCCGGAATCGGCTGCGGTTTGTTCACGGACTACGCTTCCGCCACCGAAGGTATGGTAAAGGTGAAAAAGACCTACTATCCCAATCCCGAGCGCCGTGAAATCTACCGGAAAAAGTTCGCCGCCTATGAGAAGGCGCAGGCCGCTCTGGATTTCTTCCACAGCTAAGGAGGTTCGCCATGTTTTTGATCCTGCCCTCTCTGGCCAGCAGCAATCTGGCCGCGCTGGGTGAACAGGCCGCCAGGGTCCGTTCCGCGGGTTACCTGCATCTGGACATCGAGGACGGCAATTTCAGCCCCGGCATCACCTTCGGCCCCGACACGGTAAAGCTGCTGCGGGACTACACCGACGCGGAGCTGGACGCCCATCTGATGGTGACCGACCCGGAATCCTACATAGAAGAACTGCGCGATTACGGCGTGCGCTCCATCGCCGTGCACCTGGAGTCCTCCCGTTACCCCTCCAGAGCATTAAACAAGATCTGCCAGGCCGGCATGCGGCCCGGCCTGGCCCTAAACTACAAGACGCCGGTGGCGGAAGCCGTCCCCTACGCGGACCTGGCGGAATACGTGCTGCTTCTGACCAACGAATCCGACTGTGCGGGCATTAAATTCAAGCCTTACAGCCTGGACCGGGTGATGGAGCTTCGCCGTCTGGCTCCCGCCGGATGTGAAATCTGGGTGGACGGAGGCGTCACCCCCGAGAACCTTCCCCTTCTCGCCGCGGCGGGAGCGGACCGGGCCGTCATGGGGCGCGCCGTGTTCAGCGCCGCCGACCCTGCTGCCAGAATCCGGGAGCTGGCCGCCCTGGCGGCGGCCGCAAAGGAGGAATCCCATGTCTGAACCATACCGCTACGGCATTTACGAGAAAGCCCTGTTCAAAAAGCCGCTCCCTCAGCTTCTGGAGGACGCGGCCAGGGCGGGCTTTGACAACTTTGAACTGAGCCTGGACGAAACCGACGAGCGTCTGGGCCGCCTGGACTGGGACTGGGCTGAGAGAAGCAGCTTCCGTCAAACCGCCCGGGACTGCGGCGTACAGGTCTACAGCACCTGTTTCAGCGGCCAGCGCCGCTTCCCCATGGGAACCATGGACGACGAAAAGCGGGTCTATTCCCTGAAGCTCATGGAACGGGCCATTCAGTTCTGCGTGGACACCGGAATCCGGGTGCTCCAGGTGGCCGGCTACGACGTCTATTATGAGGAAAGCAGCGCGGAGACCGCGAAACGCTACGACGAGGGCCTGGCCCTCAGCGCACGGATGGCAGAGCGTTACGGGGTCCTGCTGGGCGTGGAGCCGGTGGAACTGTACGTGACAAGCGTACACAAAGCCATGGAGCTGGTGCGGGCCATCGGCTCCCCCAACCTGCACGTTTACCCCGACGCGGCCAACCTGGTCACCGCGGGGCTGGACCCCATTCAGGAGATTCGTCTGGGAGCCGGACACATGGTGGGCCTTCACATCCGGGACGCCACGCCCTCCACCTGCTACAACCTGCCCATCGGAACGGGAACCCTGGATTTCGACGGGCTGTTTGCGGCGCTGCGGGAGCTAAAATTCCAGCACCCCATACTGGTCGAGCTGTGGTATCAGGACGATCCCGCGGGCGCGGCGGCTGTCCGGGACCACCTGCGTTTTTTGAAAGAGAAGGAAATGTCGGCTAAGGCATTTCCCGTGAAAGGAGATTTTTAACATGAAATATGAAGCTGAACGCAACTCCATGATCCAGGCCGCCCTGACCATGCTCCAGTACCGGCTGATCGCGCTGGCGGGCGGAAACGTGGCCCTGCGGATGCCCTGCGGAAATTTTCTCGTCACCCCCTCCGCCATGGCCTATGAGACCATGAAGCCCGAGGACATCGTGCTGGTGGACCGGGACGGAAACACCGTGGAAGGCGCGCGCCGCCCCTCCTCCGACATGAAGGCGCTGCTGTACATTTTCAACCACAAACCCGAGGTGGGCGCCGTGATCCACACCCATCAGCCCTACGCCACAGCGGTGGGCCTGGTGGAGGACGAACTGCCCGGCTGCCTGGTGACCATTCTGGACGCCTGCCGCACCGCGGTTCCCGTGGCGCCCTTCACCATCTCCTCCGACGAGGGAATGGGAAAGCTGACCGTGGAATACTGTAAAGACGCCCTGGCCGTCATCCTGCGCAACCACGGGGTCATCGCCTTCGGCGGTGATCTGGACGAAGCCCTTCACAGCGCCATCTATCTGGAGGAGTCCGCGAAAACCTACCTGGCCGCCCGCTCCTTAGGTCCCATCCACCTGCTGACGCCGGAGGAGATCGAGGCCGAGAGCGCCCCTCGGGACAATTACCGCCAGCCATAACATGTTTCCACATAGCCGGGCCGCCGCCCGGCTATGTCTTATTTTAGCGCAACGGGACTCCGGCGCCGTCCGCGGGCGGCTGACAAGTCCGCTTGACAAAAAGCCCCGGCCTATGCTACCATTACAAAATGATACCAATTTATTGAAACCGCTCAGACGGCCGGAAACCGCGTACCAAACGTAGGAAAAACCGCCGTCTGCATCAGCCGTCACACAAACCGCCGAATGGGAGGCAGCTATGGCAAAATCGGACACACACTTCAACCTCTGCGAAACCGTGGAGGAGCGTCTGGAAAACTACATCCTGGAAAATCATCTGACCGCAGGAGACCGCCTTCCCTCCGAGCGCGATTTAAGCGAGCGCTGGGGCATCAGCCGCACCATCATCCGGCAGGTCATCAAGCTGATGATCGCAAACGGCATTCTGGAGCAGAGAGTTGGCTCCGGCACCTTTCTTCTGAAAAAAAAGCTGTGCCGCAATCTTCAGGACATGCAGTCCATCGTGGACACCGCCCGGCAAAGCGGCCGCTCCCTGGAAACCCGCGTTCTCTACCTGGGCATCATCGAGAGCAACAAGCAGATCATGATGCGGCTGCAGGTCCCCATCGGCCACCGGATCTACAAGCTGGTGCGCATGCGCTACCTGGACGGCGTGCCCTTCTCCCTAGAGACAAACTATTTAAATGCCGCCCACCTGGAGGGCTTTGACGCCCACGACTACAGCAGAGAGTCCCTGTACCGGGTGTTCCAGGAATGCTACAGCATCGTGCCGGACCGCGGCGAGGAGACGGTGGGGCTGACCTATATCACCGACGAGGAAAGCCGGCTTTTGCAGGTCGCGCCCAACACCGCGGCGTTTTATTGCAGCGGCGTGTGCACGGAGCCAAGCGGGAAACCCATCGACTATTTCAAGCTCACCACCAGACCGGAATTCCTAAGCTATACCAGCCTGTTGAGACAGCAGTAAGGAGGCAGAATCTTGAGTGAAATTACCTACCGCGACCCGCTGTTCATCCAGATTCGGGAAGTGATCCGTTCGAAGATCGAATCGGGCGAATATCCGCCGGGCACCACCATCCCCTCAGAGCTGGATCTGGCGGAAATGTACGGGGTCAGCCGCCTGACCATCCGCACCGCCATCGACGCCCTTGTCTACGAGGGGCTGCTGCGGCGCATTCAGGGAAAGGGGGCCTATGTCACAGAGCCCAAGCTCAACTACAGTCCGGAAGTTTTCGGCGGATTCCGCCAGAACGTCAATGGAAAAAATATCCGTTTTTCCTCAAAAGTTCTATACAAAACCGCCCGGCCGGCTGACACCTCCTTTTCCCATATTCTAGGAATCGAGCCGGAGGACGACATTTACTATATCAAACGCCTGTGTTATACCGACGGTGTCCCGTTTATGCTCAATAAACTGTACATCCCCTGCCGGCTCCTGCCCCAGTTCGACGAGATCGACTTAAACGTGTTCCAGCCCTACGAGGTCTACAGCATGTACGGGCTCAACGTGCGGACCGTGGAGCAGAAGCTGGACCTTGCCTACCTCCACCACACGGACTGCAACAAGCTGGGCATCGACCCCGGCATCGCAGTGATGTGCTTCGAGTGCACCAGCCGCCTCCAGGACGGAACCGCAGTGGAATACTCCAAAAGTTACGCCCGTGGGGATATGTGCAATTACTCCATCCGGTTCCAGCAGTCCCCGCGGAGCTAAACAGCACAATATCATTCTTCGATTCAAAAAACGGCCGCCCAGGCCCAGTGATTCACTCAGCCGGGCGGCCGTTTTTCATGATTTCAGGGTGCGCTGCGCAAAAAATCAGCAGCACATCCCTCAATCAATTATTAAATACCATATTTCTCATCACAGCGCGCTCATCTCGCTCTCCTCTGGCCTTTTCTCCAACCAAGTACCCCCATATTTTTGGATTTTTCCGGATTTTCCTCCGCTTCCTCTATCATATCGCGCCCAAAAATCAGTTATTTTGCACAATTTTCTTTGTCTCATTTTCACTATTTTATGCAATAATCCAAACTCCACTCTTGACATCGCTCCATCACCCGCATAAAATAGATATGTATTAATAATAAAATACCAATCACATAATCAACGCGCGATCCCACAACCACATTTCGGAGGAACCCACTATGGAGCAGCAATATTTCTTAGGCGTAGATATCGGAACAACCGCGATCAAAGCAGCTCTCTTTGACGGCTGCGGCCAGAAACTCTTACATCGCACACAGGAATACGAGCTTTTAAAACCCTCGGCCCAGAGGGTGGAGCAGGCTCCCCACGTGTACTGGGACACGTTCTGCGCCTGTGTTAAATACGTGGTGCAGCATGCGGGGGTGGATCCGCAGCTCATAAAAGCATTTGCCATGGATTCCTCCGCCGAGACCATTGCGTTCATGGACGAAAACCTGGAACCCCTGGACAATTTCTACGTCTGGCTGGACAGCCGGGCGGAGGAGGAGGCCAACGAGATCAACAAGCGTTTCCCAGCCTCAGAAATCATACACGCCACCGGCCAGACCCCTATCGATCCGGTGTACCCGGCCGCCAAAATCCTCTGGTTCAAAAAACACAAGCCGGAACTGTTCAAGCGGATCCGCATGATGTTCATGTGCGACGATTACATTCTGTGGAAAATGAGCGGCAAGCTGGCGAGCCACGGTTCCAGCTGGTGCACCTCCTATTTGTGGGATATCACCCGCAAGCAGTGGTGGCCGGAGATGCTAGACTACCTGGGATTAGATGAATACCAGCTGCCGACGTTGTACGAGACCGGAACTCCCATCGGCACCATCCTGCCGCAGATTGCCGACGAGCTGGGTCTTCCCCGCGATCTCCTGCTGGTAGTGGGCGGCCAGGATCAGTCCAGCGGAGCCATCGGCGTGGGAAATGTGAAGCCGGGGATATTTTCCGAGTCCACAGGCGGTGCCCTCATGGTTTGCACGGCCACCTACCGGCCCGTGTTCGACGAAAACGGCTGCATCCCCTGCAATTACAGCGATATGGAGGACGTCTACATGATCCAGGGCGGGGCCAAGGGCGGCATTTTGTTCCGCTGGCTGCGCGACAACCTCTGCAGGGAGGAGATGATGAGGGAGCTGGCCGGGGAGGGCGACAGCTACGATTTCATGACCGGATTGGCCGCAGCCACCCCGCCCGGCGCGGAAGGGCTGTTTCTCTTGCCGTTCTTCGGGGGCGGCAGCACGCCAAACCCGGATATTTACGGCCGGGGCGTGCTCTACGGCCTGAACCTGGGCCACACGAAAGGCCATATCATCCGCGCGTTCATGGAAGGGCTGGCCTGCAATATCACAAAGATCATCGAATACACGGAACGCCTGACCGGCATTCAGGTGACCCAGGTGCGCTCCCTGGGCGGAGGCTCCCTAAGCCCCGTCTGGTGCCAGATCAAGGCGGATGTGCTGAACCGCCAGGTCGTCACCATGAAGAACACTCAGGACGCCGCCTGTCTGGGCGCGGCCATCATCGCCGGGTACGGCTGCGGCGCGTTCGATTCCATTGCCGACACGGCGTTAAAATTCGCCAAAATCGACCGGGTATACGATCCGAACCCCGGGAACCGGGCGGTTTACAACCAGCTGTTAAAAAAATACGATCTGTTGATCCAGGCGACCAAGGGATATACGGAAGAGCTGGCAAAATAGAATCACCGCAGAAAACCGACTGCTTTTTTCGTTCAATATGTCAAAAACTCTTGACATTTCTTCCGCTATTTTATATATTAAAAATGTCAAAACATTTTGACATCTCTCACCGAACAGAAAGGAGCTTTTATGGGTACGTTTGGACTGATTCTATTTGGTCTCTATCTACTTGCAATGATTGTTCTGGATATCGCCATGATCATTTCCCTCTTAAAACCGGGCGATGAGAGAAGGCAGATGATTGTCTGGAAAGCCAGCACATGGACGTTGGCCGGAATAACGGGAAGCCTGGTATTCAGCATAGCGGAGCGCATCATAAAATCCCACGAAATGCAGGTAAATCCCTTCACCACGCTCACCGCAGCCGCCACCATCTATTTTATCTGCCTTCTGTTTTATAAAAAGAAATACGGCGATTGATATGAAAAATTCGATTCGGGACAAGCGAAAACAACAAGGGTTATCGCAGGAGGAGCTGGCTAAAAGGTGCGGCGTTTCCCGCCAGACCGTAAATGCGATCGAAAACGACAAATACGACCCGACCCTGGCCCTGGCCTTTCATCTGGCCAGAGAGTTAGATACAAGAGTCGACGAACTTTTTACGCCAGGCTGAAGGCAAAGCAGTGATCGCCTGTAAATTTTTCCAACACGCAAAAAAGCAGGGAAGCCCCGTCCGTCCGTGGCTTCCCTGCTTTTTCAGATATCCTCACAATTCTTACGCGCTCTTTCTTCTCCCCGCCGTCCTGTATTTGAGCAGCACCGCGTTCACCGTCAGGATCAGCACCGTGATCAGGTACGGCATGGACAGCACCACCTGGGAGGGGATTTTCATGCTCTGCAGCGCCACGGACTGGGCGGACACATATCCGAACACCAGGCAGGCCAGCATGGTCTTCACCGGCTTGGCGTCCCCCACCATGATCGCCGCCAGCGCCAGGTATCCGTACCCGCCGGAAATCTTCTCCGTGAACATGGAAGCCCCGCCGATGGTCAGAAACGCGCCGCTCATACCGCCCAACAGCCCGCCCAGCAGAATAGCCTGCCATTTGTACCGCATGGTGTTGACGCCAACGGAGGCCGCTCCCGCCTCCTTGATTCCGATTCCCCGCAGCCGCAGGCCGAAGGGCGTCTTAAACATTACGATGTGCGCCGCGATCACCGCGAAAATCGCCAGATACACCAGCACGTTGTGGCCGCTGACCACGGCTCCGATGTAGGGAATCTCCTTGATCAGCGGAATCTCCACGGTCTGGAAGCTCTTGATCCGCGGGTCGATAAACACGCCGCGCACATTGAAAATCGCGCTCAGCAGAAACGTGGTGATTCCCCAGGACGCAAGGTTTAAGGCGATGCCGACCACCATGGTGTCCGACTCAAAATACAGCACAAACACAGCGAAAATACAGGACATCACCAGCCCGGCAAGCATTCCCAAAAGAAGACCCACCCAGGGGCTCTGGCTCCAGTAGCTGCCGCACATGGCGAAGAACGCGCTGATCCCAAGGTAGCTCTCCAGGCCGATGTTGAACACGTTGGCCTTGCTGCCAAAGCAGCCGCCCACGGCCACAAAGAGGATGGGCACCGTCAGGCGCAGGGTGGCGGAGATCAGGGACGGTCCCAGCAAAAGTTCAAACAGATTCATTTCGCACCTCCTGTCTCAAGTACCCGCCGTTTTCCCAGGCTGACTTTTTTCAGCAGCGAGCGGATATCCACGGTGATAAAGATGACAAACAACGCCTGGATCAGCGTCACCAGAATGCGGTTCACGCTGGTCATCCGTTCCATATTCAGGGATCCCGCCTTGATCATTCCCCACAGCAGACTCACGCCGATGGCGTTTATGGGGTTATTCTTGGCGATCAGGGCCACCATGATTCCGTCCCAGCCCATGCCGGTGGAAAAATTATTGCGGAACCTCAGGTGCGGGCCCATGATCTCCACCGCGCCGCAGACGCCGGAGATGAAACCGCTGAGCAGAAAAGCGAAGGTCATGTTCTGCACCACCCGGACGCCCCCGTACCGGGCAAAACGGCTGTTCCGCCCCAGCATCCGCCACTCGTACCCCCTGCGGGTGAATTTGAAAAACGCAAACACCGCCAGGGCGATTCCCAGGGCGATAAAGATGCCCGTGGTGGCCTGGTAGGGCGGAAGCAGCTGGGTCAGGCGCGCCGACTCGAGGATCTCAGGCGTGGCGATCTGATCCGGGTTGGTGTCCGAGTTGAGCCCCATGAGCATCATGGTGAAATACTCGGTGAAGAGCACCGCCGCATAGTTGAGCATCAGCGTCACGATCATCTCGTTGATCTGGAATACGGCCTTTAAAAACGCCGGCAAAACGGCGTAGGCCAGACCGGCAAGGCCGCCCGCAAGGATGGCGATCGGAATGTGGATCAGCCGCGGTTCCGAGAGAAACGCCCCTGCGATCGCGCTTGCAAAGGCGCCGAAATAGATCTGCCCCTCAAGTCCCAGGTTGGTGATTCCCGTTTTCTGGGCCACGATGGCCGCGATGGTGGCGATCAGCACCGGGGTGCTCCAGCGGATGCTGCTGGAGATGGCGGAGGTGCTGCCCACCGCCCCCTTAATCAGCGCGCCGAAGGCCTCCGCCGGGCTGCTCCCCTGAATGGTAATCAAAATGGCGGCAATGGCCATGACCAACGCCAGCGATACCACATAGTTCATCCACTGGCTGTTTTTCTCCTCAGGCTGTCGTTTCATCAGCATTTCCTCCCAGCATGTAAAACCCGATTTCCTTCTCATCATAATCCGGCCCTGTCAGCTCCTTCTGCACGCCGCCCTCGAACATCACGAGAATCCGGTCGCTCAGGGTCATGGCTTCGTTCAAATCGTAGGTGATCAGCAGCACCGACACCTGTTTCTGCTCCACCTGCTTGACGATCTCATTCCAGATAAATTCGATGGCCCCCACGTCGATTCCCCTGGTCGGGTCCTCGATGATCAGCACCTCGTAGTCCTGGGTGAATTCCCGGCCCACGATCAGCTTCTGCAGATTCCCGCCCGACAGCGAACCGGCCTTGTCGTAGGGACTTCTGGTCCGCACGTCGTAGGTGGAAATAATCTCCCCCGCATAGGCCTCGGCCTGCCCGTAGTCCATGAGAAATCTGCGCTTGCGAAACGCCTTTAAGTATTTCCCCATAATGGAGTTCTCTACCAGGGTGGACTCTCTGGAACACCCCACCTGATTCCGGTCCTGGGGCACATAGCCGATCCCCCGCAGGCGGTTGGCACGCGGATTCTTTCCGGGCAGCTCCTGTCCGCGCACCTTGATTGTACCGCTCTCCGCCCGGCGGATTCCGCTCAGGGCTTCCACCAGCTCGGACTGCCCGTTGCCGGAAACGCCCACGATGCCCACGATCTCCCCGGCGCGGATGTCAAAGGACATATGTTTCACCTTGGGAATGTGCAGGTTCCCGTTAACGCACAGGTTGCTGACGCTCAGAACCACGTCGTCCCCGGGCCGGGGATGCTTCTCAATGTCCAGCATCACGTCCCGGCCCACCATGCGGTTGGTCAGAAGGGGGATGGTTGCCTCGGATTTAGGGATGGTACAGACCACGGTTCCCTTTTTCATCACCGTGATGGTGTCCGCCATCTCCATGACCTCTTTCAGCTTGTGGGTGATAAAAATAATGGTCTTTCCCTGCTTCACCAGGAAGCGGACGGCCTTAAACAGCCCCTCCACCTCCTGGGGCGGCAGCACGGCGGTGGGTTCGTCCAGGATAATAATCTCGGCGTTGGTGAACAGCACCTTGACGATCTCCACCTGCTGTTGCTGCACAATGGGCAGGCTGCCCGCGGGAGCGTGGAGATCAAAGCGGAAGCCGTAATCGCTGCAAATGGCTCTGATCCGTTTTTCGCTCTCGCCCATGTTTAAAAAGGCCCGCCCTTTTAAGGGCTCGTGGCCGAGAATGATATTTTCCAGCACCGTGAGTTCGGGAAAAAGCATAAACTCCTGCTGGACCATGCCGATGCCGGAGCGGGCGGCGTCGGTTGCGTTTTTAAAACGCTTCACCTGCCCGTTTAAGACAATCTCCCCGTCCGTCGGCTCGTGCACGCCCGCGAGAATGTTCATCAGGGTGCTCTTACCCGCCCCGTTTTCCCCAATAATCGCATGGATCGTGCCCTTTTCCACCGTCAGGCTCACATTTTCCACGGCCGCAAAACTGCCGTAATACTTTTTAATGTTGTTCGCAACCAGCAACGCGCTCATTTAAGCCCCTCCATCCCTTCCGCCTGTATGATTTTGCTATTTCTCCAGCTCTCCGGGAACCTGGATTTCACTGCTCTGGATCTTGGAAAATACCTCGTCCACCGTCTTTTGCAGGTCCTCCGGCAGCTTCTGGTAATCCCGGTCGTCGTAAAGCTTGGCGCCGGAGTCCAGGCCGAAAATTTCCATTCCAGGCTTAAACTGTCCCTCAGACACACTCTTGCCCGCCGCATAGGTGGCTCCGGTGGTGTCCTTGAGCGCGGACCAGAACACGATGTCCTCGTTGATAGCGCCCTGCCACTCGTCGCTGCCGATGGACAGCACGCCCATCTCCTCGCAGGCCCGGATCACGCCCAGCCCCGCCTGGTTGGCGGAGTGCATGACAATGTCCGCGCCCTTTCCGATCAGCTGCTTGGCCAGCTCTCCGCCCTTGTTGGGATCGTCGGAGGAACCGATGTAGATGGACTCGCAGGCCACGTCCGGATCCCCGTATTTCACACCGGCCTCAAATCCGGCGCGCCAGCGGTTTACAGTGGGCAGGTCCATGTTGCCGATCCAGGCCACCTGTTTTGTCTTGGTGGTCTTTGCCGCCACAACCCCGGCGATAAACGCGGATTCCTGAGGTTCCACCACGATGGTTTTCACGTTGGGCAGATCGCTGGTAGCGTAGGTGTCCACCAGGATGAACTGGGTGTCGGGAAAATCCGGGGCCAGGTTGAATGCCACGTCGGCCAGGTCGTCCCAAACCACATAGATCGGGTTGGCTCCCGCCTCCGCCATGGCCCGGACCTGCTCGGTGTACTCGGATTTGTCCAGAGCCTCGATGATTTTAGCCTCCTTGCCGTACTCCTGGGCGTACTGCTTGACGCCGTTGTAGGCCAGGGTCAGAAAGGGATCGCCCTGAGGTATGATAATGATCATGGCCGTCATTTTGCTGCTGTCTGCGGCCGCCTGTCCAGCATCGCCCTTAGCGGCCTGCGCCGTACCGCCTGCCGCAGCGGACGTCTGTTCTGTTTTGGATGAGCCGCAGCCGGTGAGAAGACCAAAGGCCGTGGCAGCCGCCAACAATGATACCAGTATTTTTTTCATGATTGATTTCCCCCTGTCAGAAATTGTTCTTTAAATTGTTCCACTGCGGCCTCCGTCGCGACGCCGCCTCTCGCCCCCATAAAGCCGATCGCCCGGGCCGCGGCCGCATTGGCAAATTCCGCGCACTCCCGCAGCGTCCATCCCCGGCTGACGCCGTAGAGGAAGGAGGCGTTAAAAGTGTCCCCCGCTCCAGTGGTGTCCACGGCCTTTACCTTGTAACCCGGCACATGGATGGGTTCCCCGTCCCCCGCGCACACGGAACAGCCCCGGCTCCCCTTGGTGTAAACCAGGGCGGCGCCCATCTCCCGAAGCCGTTCCCCGTAATCTCCTCCGTAAAGCTCCGAGAGCCTGCGATGGCTGCCGGAATTGATAAACAGGTAATCCGCCCAGCCCAGCAGAAGGAAATCCTTCTCCGGCTCGGCCAGCGTGCCCGCCTCCACATCCAGGGCCAGCTTGGCCCCCGAGGCGACGATCCGTTCCGTAATGTGCTCTTCGGCCCCGAAAGCCCGCAGCTCGCTGAGGGAGGAATACACGATATCCGCCTCTGCGATCAGCCGTCCTTGGTCTGCGGTCAGCTTCAAATCCCTCTTTTTCCGGTCCATCACGAAAATGACCCGCTCCCCGCCCTTCAGCATGATCAGGCATCTGGGGTCCGGCAGGGAAGCGTCCACGGAAAAATACGAGGTGTCCACGCCGCATTCCCGCAGCTCCCGTTCCATATTTTCAGACTGGGGACCGCCGTTGACGCAGTCGATCATATAGGTTTTACACCCGTAACCGGCGTACACCGCAGCCGCATTGGCCAGCATTCCGCCCACCTTGGTTTCCAAAAATTTACAGACAACCTTGTCCCCCATCACAGGGACCGTGTCCATCTCATAGTATTCGTCCAGATCATTTGTGCCGATGACGACCATAACGCCGTTCATCCCATCAGCCCCCTTATCCTGCCCGCCATGCCCCGCAAATCCATGTTATTCTTGGTCTCCAGAACCTCCACGTACTCCTTCGGAAGGGAGCCGATTCCATTGAGCGCTCCCAGAATCCCGCCCACCATGGTGGCGATGGTGTCCGTATCATTGCCGATATTCACCCCGGCGTAAATCGCTTCCATGGTGTCGCCTTTTGCCGCGGCTAAAAGCCCGAAGCTGGCGGGCACCGCCTCCGCGGCGGCCAGCCCGCAGCCGATGCGGTCGGAAATCTCATCCATGGCTGTGAGCATGTCTCCCGCGCCGCGTCCGATTTCCACCGCCATCTGAATCCGCTTCTCCACCGAAGGCCCGGCCAGAACCTTGCCGGTCTGGCTGCCGATCTCAAAGCCTTTTTTTGCCCCATAGATTCCCGCGTCGATCACGGACTGCAGCGTGGCCTCCCGCTTCATAGCCTCCGCCGTGGCGGCGGCCACCGCCGTTGGGCCCCACAAGGCTCGCCTGTTGTCCT
>OBXQ01000342.1_pt1 | contig 28327 bp, 29 predicted proteins | sample 1476641 | NCBI WGS metagenome assembly OBXQ01 (sample SAMEA2580174, study PRJEB22360) | human gut metagenome | biome: human gut; feature: human-associated habitat; material: faeces | place: Denmark | collected 2008/2010
TATTACGGTTCCGCCCCCCCCCCCGGCGCGGGTGAGTGTGGTGGGGGGGGGCCGATATGCCCACCGGCACCCGATAATATCCCCCGGCAAACTCCCGGACCTGGGCGGCTACCAGCTCTGCGACACGGGCCGCCATATTCTCTCTATCCCACATTTAAATCGCTCCGTTCTTTTGCGCCCGGCTTATTTTAAAAAGGGCAGAATTGCACCCACGGATCCGTGCGGTCTGGGGATCACGTGTACCGCCACCAGCTCGCCGATTCTGGAAGCGGACTCCTGCCCGGCCTCCACTGCGGCCTTCACTGCGCCCACATCGCCCTGCACCATCACGGTCACCAGGCCGGAACCGATCTTCTCCGTGCCCACCAGCTCCACGTCCGCCGCCTTCAGCATGGCATCCGCCGCCTCGATGGACGCGGTCAACCCTCTCGTCTCGATCATTCCCAGCGCCAACATTCCTCTTTTAATTCCCTCTGCCATTTTTCGTTCTCCTCTCTCGCTTTAAATCCCGGGGATTTTCCCCTGTCTTGTGATCCGCCGCCGTTTGTTCTTCCCCGGCTGCGGCTTTTTCCGCCTCATGGTTTTCAATCATGTTCAAAAGCTTCAACACCTGGGGGTGGGGATTGCTGATGGTCACCGCCACCTTGACGTTGTGTTCCCCCACGATCCTGCCGGCGGCCCTGGCGGCCTCCATCGCCGCCTCCACGCCGGAGGTTGAGCCCGCCAGCACCGTGTGGCACATCTTGCCGCCCAGCCGCTTGTGGCAGCTCACCAGCTCCACCTGCGCGGCCTTAAGCGCCTGATCCACCACCACCACCGTGTTGGCAAAATAGCTGACCTCCAATACACCTATGGCGCTTTGCCTCAAATTGATCACGCCCCTATCTCTGCTCGTCTATGCCTGTACAGGCCGCCCGCCTGCCCATCCGCCCCAGCGCCGCCGGCCATTGGTCTGCCGTCATCCGCCGGTCTGCTTCGTCTCCGCCGCCCGCCGGCCCGCCTTAAGCGCCGCCGTCCACCGGTCACGCAATCTCTCACTTAAGCCCCGGCAGAATTTTCCGGACGTCGTCGTGAGGCCTTGGGATCACGTGGACCGCCACCAGTTCGCCGATCCGGGAGGCCGCTTCCTCCCCCGCCTCGGTAGCCGCCTTCACCGCGCCCACCTCGCCGGTCACAATCACGGTAACCAGACCGGAACCGATCTTCTCCGTACCCACCATCTCCACGTCCGCCGCTTTCAGCATGGCGTCCGCCGCCTCGATGGACGCGGTCAGCCCTCTTGTTTCAATCATTCCAATCGCTGTTGCTGCCATAATTCTTTTCCTCCTGATTGATAGCGGTCCCTGATCACTCCGCCTCTTCTTGAAATTTCACTTTTGAGATACACGCCAACGCTTTCGTCCCGTCATAGGGCTGCTCGATCACTTCCACCAGCACGTCCTCCGGCCGGTTCAGCTTAAGCGCGGCCCTGCGGGCGACTTCGCAGGCTACCTTCACGTCGTCCACGCTGCCCGCAAACTTTACCTGGGCCGTCAGCGGGATGAACGCGGAGGCGTCCTTGGGATTGATGGTGTCGATGCCGATAATCTCAATGTCCGCCGCCTTGCACGCCCTGTCCATGGCGTACAGCACCGCGCCGTACCCGGCGCACTCCAGAAAGCCGATGGCCATACCGTCTCACCTCCCTAGATGATCCGCAGGCCGCCCTCCGCCAGCATACAGCGGCGGCGCCTGGTAAAGCTTCTGGCACAGGTCAGCCCCTCGCCCGTGGGACCCGCGATGGTCATGGTGGTGTGCCCTTCCCCGCCGATGCCAAGCCCCCTCAGGGTGGCCCCGTTTTTCACATAGATGGTCGTCTCGATTTCTTTTCCAAATTTTGTCATATTGTAAACGTTGGTCGAAAAAATGCTGGAGGTGTGGCGGTTTCCCTGCTCCGCCTCCACGCTGCATTGGATGCACTCGTCGAAGGTGCGGCAGCGCACGATGGGAAGCACCGGCATCAGCTGTTCCACCATCACGTAGGGATGGCATTTGGGCACGTCGCAGATCAGAAGTCTGGTGTTCTCATGTCCGGAAACGCCGATGGCCTGCAAAAACAGCCCTGCGTCCTTGCCCACCCATTTCTTGTTAACCTCGTATTTCCCGTCCTTCTGGATCAGGGCCAGCTTCACGATGGCCTCGGTCTCGGCCGGTGTGAGCAGGTAGGCTCCCTGCTCCACCAACCCGCGGATCAGTCCGTCCGCGGACGCCTCCATCACAAACACTTCCTTCTCCGCAAAGCAGAACAGATTGTTGTCAAAGGATGCGCCCCAGTAAAGCTCCCGGGCGGCCAGCTTCACATCCGCCGTGTCGTCCACGATCACCGGAGGATTGCCCGCCCCTGCGCCGATGGTCTTTTTTCCGGAACGCAGCAGGGCGTTCACCATGCCCATGCCGCCGGTTCCCACCATCAGGCGGATCTTGGGGCTGGATGTCATCTTGTTCACAGCATCCATGGTGGGGTCCCGCTGCATGGTGATCAGATTGGCAGGGCCGCCGTTTTCCACAATGGTCTTGTTCAGCAGCTGCAGACAGAAGGCGCAGCACTTTTTCGCTCCCGGGTGCACGTTGAACACCACGGAATTTCCGCCTGCAATCATGCTGATGGTGTTGTGGATCACCGTCTCCGTGGGGTTGGTGGAGGGCGTGATGGCCCCGATCACCCCGAAGGGCGCGTACTCCTCGATCATCAGTCCCCCGTCCCCGGAAATGGCGTCCGTGGTCAGGCATTCCACGCCGGGCGTCTTGTCCGCCACTGCCAGATGCTTTTCAACCTTGTCCTCCACCCGGCCCATGCCGGTCTCGTCCCGCACCATCTGCGCCAGCGTGCGCGCGTTCTCCCTGGCCATCACGCGGATGGCCTCGATCACCCGCCTGCGGTCCTCCACTTTATAATGGAAGGCCCACACCCGCCCCGCCGCCCAGGCGGCGTCGATGGCGTCCTCCACCCGCTCGAAAACTCCGTTATCACCCCGGGGGGCCGTTATGCCGGGCGCGGGCGGGTACGCTCCCCCGGCGATTGTTCCCTGCTGCTCCATGGCCGCCATGACCTGGCGCACAATGCGTTCAATATCCCTGGTCTCTATCTCCATCTGCAACCTCCCCTATGCCTTCAGCTGTACCACAACCCGCCTTACGATTTCCGCGATCAAAGCATCCTTGTCCGCAGGGCCGGAACCGGTGGACGGGCTGCCGGAACCGGCGCCCAAACCGCCTCCCGGCCTCTTCCCGGCACCTCCTGGCCGAACCAGCGGCGTCACGCCTTTAAGCGGAGCCTGCGGTCCAGTCTGTGTCCCCCCGGCCGCCGCGCAGCCGCCGCAGGAACCCCCTGCCAGCTCCGTTCCGGCCGCAGCCGTTTTCTCCCCGGCCGCCGCGCAGCTTTCGCAAACCTTGGTCAGCTGGCCGCCGTTCATGCAGGGCGGGACGCCGCCGCCGGTGATGCCCATGTTCTTGCGGATTTCCAGCAGCCGGTCCACCTGCTCGCAGGACAGATGGTTCTGCTGGCCGATGATATTTCCGGTGTACATAAGGATGGTGGCGTAATACTCCACCGACTCCAGGCGGTAGAATGCCTGGTAGATGTCGTCGCCCCAGGTAAGAGCCCCGTGGTTCGCCAGCAGCACCCCGTTATAGTGATTGACAAAGGGAGCGATGGAATCCGGCACCTCCTGGGTTCCCGGGGTCGCGTACCGGGCCACCGGAATGGTACCCAGGCTCAGAATGGCCTCGGTCAGGATCGCCGCGTCCAAGGGCTGGCCCGCGATGGCAAAACACGTAGCCATGGGCGGATGTGCATGGGTTACCGCCTGCAGCCTGGGGTTCTCCTGGTAGACCCGCAGGTGCATCTTGATCTCCGAGGACGGCTTTAACCGCCCCATCAGCACCTTACCGTCCAGATCCATTTTCACCAGCATGTCCTGGGTCATAAAACCCTTGGAAACCCCTGTGGGCGTGGTCCAGATGGTGTTGGGCCCCACCCGGCAGCTGATATTGCCGTCGTTGGATGCGACAAAGCCCTTGGCGTACATTCGCCGCCCGATATCCAGGATCGCCTTCTTCGCCTCGAAGTCCGACTTGTATTTCATGCCCTGAATCGTCATCATGTTTTCACTCACCTCTGCTCTCTAAAAAGTTATCTCCTCAACCAACACAAAACGTTTTCAATCCCGCGCCGCGGATCTGGGTCCGCACGGGCTGATAACCATATTATATTGTGTTTGTATTGTTTCGTCAACATTTTGTTTTTGATTATTTTTGTTTCTTTTGGTTTTTGCCAATTTTTTAATATATTTCTTTTGTATTTGCCAGCAAACAACAGCTTGCAAACGCATTTTCTATTTGAGTTTTCTTTTCTTTATGCTATAATAAAAGAAAATCTTTATGGATATCTCCATAAAAAGGAGGCTATATGCTTGCCGTAACCCGTAAATCCGAAATTAAAGATATTGTACTGGAAAAAAAGAGCGTAACCGTCACCGAACTGGCCAAGATTTTCTCCGTCACCGAGGAGACGATCCGCAGGGACTTAAAACAGCTGGAGAGCGAGGGATTTCTGACTCGCACTTACGGCGGCGCCTTCATACAGGACGGCGTCGAGAACAACATTGACTTATCCATCCGCGAAACCGCCTATCTGAAGAACAAACAGGCCATCGCCTCCCGCTGCCGGGAGCTGATCCACAACGGCGACTCCATCTTTCTCGATTCTTCCACCACCACCCTGACCATCGCCAAGGCCATAAACGACATGCGCCTGACTGTGGTGACCAACTCCCTGATGATCATCAACGAGCTGTGTGACAAAGCCAATATCCACCTCATCGCCATCGGCGGCAACTACACCCCCAGGGACAAGGCCTTCAACGGCCTCAGCACCCAGGCCTGTCTGGAAACCTTCTATCTGGACAAGACCTTCATGTCCTGCCGCAACCTGTCCATGGAGCACGGAATCACCGATTCCCTGGAATCCGTGGCCGCCGTCCGCCAGTCTCTGGCCCAGCGAAGCAAGGAAGTGTATCTGGTGGCCGATTTTTCGAAATTTGACAAGACCAGTTTCATCCACATCGCGGACTTCGACGCCATCACCGGCCTGGTGACGGACCGGAAGCTGAGCAGCCAGTGGGTGGATTTTCTGAACAGCCACAATGTAGCGGTATATGAGGCACAGAACGAGTAGACGGACCCAAAAACCGCTGCTCCAAAACGGAGATTTGACCGCGAAAGAGCCGGAACCCCGGGTATGGGATTCCGGCTCTTTCGTCTGTCCCGCTTTACCGGAATACAGAGCGCTTCAGGGGATAAAAACGCTCCGGAATCTTTTCCTTGACCATTTCCCTAAACTGATCCACTTTTTTTGTGTTTCCCATGCCGCGTTTGGGCAGAATGACAGCCTCTCTCCGGTTTAACTGGATCACAAACACGTCCTTTAGCTCCTCCAGCTTAGTCACCTCGCCCCACGGGTTGCTGCCCGACTCGCCGGTGGACCGGTTGCAGAAGGTCAGCCCTTCCTCGTCCGCCACGATCTGGCGCTCGGCCTTGAAGCCGGACAGATACGCATCCTTGTACTTTGAAACGTTGATCTCCATGGTGATAACAGCGGCCGGGAAGGACACGGCCACCAGCAGGGCGCACACATGGACGATCCGGGTCAGCTCGATCACACCGGTCAGATCCAGGACGATCAGGCCGGTAAATACCAGCCACACCACCAGCAGGATGATCCGCCTTATCCAGGAATTTCCAAATGTCCGGCTCACCATCATCTGGTGGTAGTCCTCCAGGGACATCTTAAAGTTAAACACCATTCTCATATGCAATCAACCTCTCTGATTTTTCACTGGTTTCTCACTCGCCGAACCCGGAATCGATCAGCTCGATCAGCGTTTTCACCGCCTCCTGCTCGTCGTCTCCCTTGGCCGTGATTTCCACCGCTTCCCCCTGGCACAATCCCAGGGACAGTAAGAAAATAATGCTCTTGGCGTTGGCCTCATCGTCCTCCTCGTCCACTCTGCGGATCGTGATGCTGGAGCTGAATTTGCCGGCCGCCTGCACAAAATCAGAAGCCGGGCGGGCGTGAAGCCCTGTCTTATTCTTAATTACCGTGGTTCCTTTTACCATAACTGTATTTACCTCTTTCCTCTCGATTTATAAAATATCCCGCAGCTCGCTTGTCAGGTACTCCTGAATCTCAGCCGCAGTCTCCATGTCGCATACCTTGCAGGCGATCTCCCGGGCGCGGGAAATGGTCATGCCGGTGATCATTTTCTTGGTCTGAGCCACGAAGGCCCGCCCCATACTCAGTTTTCTCATGCCCAGGCCCACCAGCACGGCCGCGGCCAGCTCGTCGCCGCCCAGCTCCCCGCACACGCAGATGGGTTTCCCCGCCCGATTAAAGGTCTCCACCACCGTGCGGATCAGGCGGAACATGGCCGGATGGTATTTCTGGTAATACGCGCTGACCGCCGGGTTCATACGGTCCACCGCGGTGGCGTACTGACAGAGATCGTTGGTGCCGATGCTGGCAAAGTCCACTTCCCGGACCGCCATGTCCGCGATCAGCGCGATGGAGGGAATCTCGATCATGATGCCGGTTTTGACCGGCCCGAAGGGCTTGCCCTCGGCCTTCAGCTCCTCCTCCGCCTCCCGCAGCGCGGCTTTTGCCCTGCGGATATCGTCCATGCTGCCCACCATCGGGAACATGATCCACAGATCCCCCGCCACGGCGGCCCGCAGCGCGGCCCTCAGCTGGGTCTTAAAAATCTCCGGGTAGGTGAAGCACAGGCGCAGCGCCCGGTTTCCCAGGAAGGGGTTCTCTTCCTTCGGCAGCTCCAGGCAGTCCAACTTCTTATCCCCGCCGATATCCAGGGTCCGCAGGGTCACCGGCCGCCCTTCAAAGGCCTTCAGCACCCTGGTATAAATCTCCACCTGCTCGTCCTCCCCGGGCAGGGTATCCCGGCCCATGTAGAGGAATTCAGAGCGGAACAAACCCACGCCGTCGGTGAAACAGGCGGCCTCCAGCTCCTCCGGGGAGGCGGAGCCGATGTTGAGCTCCACATCGATGCGGACTCCGTCTCCGGTAACCGGCTCTGCGCCCTGGTATTTCCTTGTCTCCAGGGCGTGAATCCGGCAGGCTTCGCCCTTCTTCTCCAGAGCCGCGGTCTCCTCCGGAGACAAATCCGTGGCCAGGACTCCGTCGATGGCGTCAACGCCCACCACCTGTCCGTCCGTCAGAAGGTCCATGGCGCCGCTCACGCCCAAAAGTGCCGGAATCTCATAGCTTCTGGCAATGATCGCGGTGTGGGAGGTGGCTCCTCCAACCTCCGTCACAATGGCCAGAACCATCTCACGTTTCAGGGAAGCGGTGTCCGACGGGAACAAATCCTGGGCCACCACGACCACCGGCTCCGTGAGCGCGCCCAGGTTTACCTCCCCGGCTCCGTCGCAGCTGCGCAGAAGGCGAAGCCGCACATCCTTCATATCCGCGATCCGCTCCCGGATCATGTCGTCCTTCACCCGGCTCAACATCTTGATAAACTTGGAAAATGCACGGTCAACCGCCCATTTTGCATTGTAATATTCGTCCCGGATCAGCCCGGACACCATCTCATCCAGCGCCGGATCGGCCAGAATCTCCGCGTGAGCCCCAAGGATCGCCGCCTTGTCCGCGTCGCCCTCTCCCAGCCGCTCCCGCATGGCGGAAAGCTCGGCCCCGGCCCGCTCCCTGGCGGCCCGGTAGGCGGCTAACTCCTCCTCCGCCTGTTCCGGGCGGATGCCGGTCTGTTCCACCACGGCCTGGTAGGGAACGTACTTGTAAACCCTACCCACCGCCGCGCCTTTGGACACCGGATTTCCCTGATGTGTAACCATGTTTGTCTCCTCCTCAAAGCCAGTCTGTTCTCCACGGGAAAAGTCCGTGGTCAAAAATGCTGCACTGCCGTTTAAACAGTGCAGCATTTTCAGTCATTCATCGAATTATGCTGTTATCCCTATTGTGCAGCAGATGCAATCCCTCCGGGATTCAGAGCCTGATTCTCCAGAGCCGCGTAGATCTTCTCTTTGTTCTTGCGGATCAGCACGTAGGAAACCGCGTAGACCGCCACAAGAAGCGCGATTAGGATCGGGTTTTGGCTGGCGAATATCAGGAAGGTCAGGTATCCGATGGGCTGTCCGATGATGATAAAGGACGTAACCATCATTGCGCCGCCGGAACCCAGGGAGCCGCCGGCCACCTTCACAACCTCCGTAAATGTGCTGCCGCAGGCGGAGCAGATATACAGGAAGATGATACATACAATGGTGGAACCGATCACGGATTTCACCACGTTGCCGTTGGACATTGCCACGATGGGCTGGATCACGTAAGGAATTGCAACCAGGTCTACCATCGGCAGCGTTGTGTTGCCGGGCAGAACGAACGCAAGCAGCAGGATGATGGGCATGGTCAGCAGTCCGGAAACCAGGGTTGCAGTCTCGCCGTAACCGGTAGCGTCGTTCACTGCCAGGTACCACTCGCCCTTGAAGCCTTTGGTCTTTTTCTTGGAAGCCTCTGTCAGAGCCGTAAATGCGCCGGAGAAAATGGAAGAGATCTTCGGGAATACGGACATAACAGCGGAAGTCGCAACGCCGCAGCTGAGGATTTCGCCCCAGGCAGCCAGCTGGGTGATTCTGGTGATGTTGCCCACAAAGCCGATCAGGATACCAAGGATCAGGCCCAGGGTCATGGGCTCGCCGATGATGCCCAGTTTTTTACGCATGCCGTTGGGATCCATCTGGATCTTGTACAGGCCCAGTTTATTGAGCAGCCAGTTTAACGGGATGGCGATCACCGCCACCGTGGCCGTATGTAAGGAAGCGATGGAACAGCCGGGATAGCCGTAGTAGGTAGACCATCTCTTGGCGATCACCTCGGTGATCAGCAGGGTGATTAACAGCTGCATGGTCATCAGGCAGATAGCAAGGAACATATTGCCGGTCAGAACGTACAGCATGGAACCCCAGCAGAAGTAGGAATAGTTGTTCCACAGATCGCCAGCCTGGAAAACGGTGGTGTATCTGGACAGGAACAGACCTACCTGAAGCAGGATTGCGATGACCACGAACACCATGCCGGCCTGTGTGGAGTAAGCCACAACCGAGGTGTTGGGCCAGCCCGCGTCGTATACCGGCAGGTTCACGCCGCTGGTCTCAACCATGCGGGTGATGATCGGCTCGATGATGGGACCGTAGGCTCCGATTACCAGGTTAAAGCCCTGCAGGCCGACGCCGGCGGACAATGCGGAGATAAAAGCCTTTTTGGGCTTTACCTTAAACGCAAGGTTGATGACGAACATAATCATAGGAACGAATACGACTGCGCTAAATGTGTCAAAGAATGCCTTTACTGCTCCAAAAAACATATCCATGGTTTATCCCCCTTATCTTTCCACAGTTACTTTCCAGCTGCTTTGAAGATCTCCAGTGCTTTTTCCAAAAATTCATCCTCTCCCAATCCGGTGATCAGACCGATTGCGGGCAGAGCCGGCGTGCCGTTTAACTCATCCTCGTCGATGGGGCTGGCGTAGGCGACCAGATCATATTTGTCCCGCGCAAGATAAGTTCCCATCTCGCTGGGATTGGCCTCCATCGCGGAAACCTCATAGCCCTCGTCCTCGAACATCTCGGTGAGCTTGTTGGCAATCATCGAAGATGTCACAATGCCCGAGCCGCACACGGTTAATAATTTGATACTTTTCTTTCCCATAGATAAAACCTTCCTTTCTGAGTTAAATATTATAGTTGTTCTACTGCGCTCCGCGGGTTAAAACAGCTGCGGGTTCACAATAGAATAAACTTCGTCCACATCCTTGGCCTCCCGGATCTGATTTAACGCCTCCGGGTTCTGGATCAGCTTCATGATCTTGCGCAGCAGCTTGATCTGGTCCTTGGGATCGGTGATCGCCAGCATGAACAGCAGGCGCGGGTGAAGGGTGATCTCCGGCGAGCCCATCTGATGAAACTCCACCGGTTCTCTCAGCACGCAGATGCCCATGGCGGGCTCGTTTACATGCTCCGCAAATGTGTGGGGCACCGCAATGTCAAACGCGGTGGCCGGCAGCGCGGTGGGGTACTGGGCCTCCCGGGCCACAATGGCATCCGGATAACTGGGTTTGGCAACCCCGGACTCCACAAACAGTCCGGCCATGATCCGCAGCGCCTCTTCAGCTGTTTTTGCTTCCACATCCAGTCTGATCAGCTCTTTTCTCAGCATTTTTTCAAATTCTCCTTAATATTGTTTTAGTGAATTCATGAAAATACAAAAAACTTTCTCGAAAATTTCTGGGTATATTGTATCATATTCTTTTCGTTTTAACAATACTTTTTATCATAATTTTATTTATTTATTTTTGTTTGTTTTTACTTTACGCCTTAATAATTTTGTTTTTCTTGATTTATATTTGTTTTAAGGCGTAATCCCACATTTTTTACATGATTTATACCTTATTTTTGATTTAAAACTCAAAAAATACAATATTTTATTTTGTTTTCGTCTTGATTGTAGGGTTTTCCTGTGCTAATATGGGTTTAACAACACCGTATCGCAAGGAGGATTTGCAGATGAACAAAACCATAGTCATCGGCTGTGACAACGCGGCCGTCAGCATGAAGAATCAGCTTAAAGCGTACATGGAAGCAGCGGGGTACACGGTGGAGGATATGGGCTGCGACAGCCCGGACGACCCGATCTACTACCCCTATGTGGCCGCTAAGGCCTGCCAGGCCATCATTGACAGCAATTATACTAAGGAAGGAGTCCTGATCTGCGGCACCGGGTTGGGCATGGCCATGACCGCCAACAAGTTCCCCGGCATCCGCGCGGGCGTCTGCCACGACAGTTTTTCCGGAGAGCGCTTAAAGCTCAGCAACAACGGCAATGTGATCTGCTTCGGCGAACGCGTGATCGGAGTGGAGCTGGCAAAGAAAATTCTGGGCGAATGGCTGACCCTGGAGTTCAAGGACGGCTCCTCCACCCCCAAGGTGGCGGCGATTAACGAGCTGGAACATCACAATATGAAGGCCGGGAGCTGACCGGCATCGGATGGAGGGTACATATGAAACGTTTAGACCGGCTTTACATGGGAACCAACACAAAAATGTATAAGACCATCTCGGACACCACCGCCTTTCTCTCCCGCCTGAACCAGCTGACGGCGGATATCCCGGCGGACTGTTTGGAGCTGTTTGTCATCCCGTCCTACACCGCCCTGGAATCCGCCTCGCGGACCGCGGCGGGGGGACGGATCCGGGTCGGAGCCCAGAACATGGGCTGGGAGGATGAAGGCCAATTCACCGGGGAGATTTCCCCCGTCATGCTGCAGGAGATCGGTGTAAACCTGGCCATGATCGGCCACTCGGAACGCCGCCATGTATTCGGCGAGACAGACCGGGAGGAGGAGAAAAAAGTAGCCAAGGCCCTGGCCTCCGGCTTCACCGCCCTGTTATGCATCGGCGAGACCGCCCAGGACAAGGCCTACGGCCTCAGCGACGAAACCCTGCGCACCCAGCTGAAGATCGGCCTTCACTCCATCACCCGGGAGCAGGCCGCCAACCTCTGGATCGCCTACGAGCCCGTTTGGGCCATCGGCGTAAACGGCGTCCCGGCCGACGAGCATTACGCCGACGAGCGCCACCGTGTGATCAAGGACACCCTGTCGGAGCTCTTCGGCCCCGAAACCGGCCCGGACATCCCGGTGCTCTACGGCGGCAGCGTGAACCCGGAAAACGCTCCCCTTTTAATTCAGATGCCCCACATAGACGGCCTGTTTATCGGCAGAAGCGCCTGGGACGCAGACCGTTTTAACGCGATCATACGCACTGTCCTGCCGCTATTCGGCAGCCGTAAAAACGCTGCCTCACCCCTGTCCGACAGTTGCAAATCCCAAAAGGAGGAAATCCGATGAGCCGTCCATCCCTGTTCGTTCTCCCGGAACACGTCCGGGACCAGGATTACGCCCTGGCCACCTACTATATCCAGCTGGATCCGTCGGTGGACGTGGTGAAAAAAGCGGAAACCATGGCCGTAGGGCAGACCGTGGGCACATGGGTGCCGGTTCCCGGCGTCACCGACGAGATGCGTGAAACGCACATGGGCCGTGTGGTGAACATTCTGGACGCCCCGCCCTGCGAGCTGAGCACCCAGATTGGCGACGGCCTGCGCACCTACTTCATCCAGATCGCCTACCCCACCGTAAACTTCGGCCCCCAGTTTCCCATGATGTTCACCACCCTTCTGGGTAACGACGCCTCCACCAGCGCCCAGGTAAAGCTGGTGGACCTCCAGCTCCCGGAAAATTTTCTCAGCCATTTTAAAGGCCCCAAATTCGGCATCCAGGGCCTGCGGGAGCTGACCGGCGTCTGGGACCGCCCGCTGCTGCTCAACATGATCAAACCCTGCACCGGCCTGACCCCCGAAGCCGGGGCCAAAATCTTCTACGAAACGGCCCTGGGCGGCGTAGACTTCATCAAGGACGACGAGCTGCTGGCTAACCCGGACTTCTGTCCCGCAGCCAAGCGGGTCAAAGCCTACAACGAGGCCGCCAAAGCCGCCTACGAAAAAACCGGCAAGGAGACCATCTACATCTGCAACATCACCGACTCCTCCGCCCGCCTCAAGGACACTCTAAACGCCGTCCTGGAAGCCGGAGCCAAAGCCGTGATGCTGTGCTTTTCCACCGTAGGCTACAGCACCTTCCGCGCCATCTCCGAGCAGATCCCCATCCCGGTCATGGGCCACTACGCGGCCAGCGGAATCAGCAACGAGGGTTTAAACAGCGGTCTCAGCTCCCACCTATCCATCGGAAAATTCCCCCGCATGGCCGGAGCCGACCTGGTCATGATGAACACCCCCTACGGCGGCTATCCCCTGACCCGGCAGCAATACTTCAAAACCGCCCACCAGTTAAGCCTGCCCTGCTGCCACCTAAAGCCCACCATGCCCATCTGCGGCGGCGGAGTCCACCCCGGCATGGTCCAGCGCTTTATCGACGACTTCGGCACCGACATCATCCTGGCCGCCGGAGGCGCCATCCAAGGCCATCCCCAAGGCCCCGCCGCCGGCGTCCGCGCCATGTCCCAAGCCGTCGCCGCCGCCCTAACCCACACCCCCCTAACCACCGCCGCCGCCACCCACCCCGAACTAAAAACCGCCCTATCCCTCTTCTCCCCCACCCCCTAGAGCCAAAAAAGGAGCCTCAAGTCCATCCCCCCACCACCAGACTTGAGGCTCCTTTTTTGCCCTCACCCATCCAGCGAATGACCGGCAGGAACTTGGATGCCAAAATAACTCCATAGCCCCTCGCGCCCCATCCCCCTCGCCCTTCTCGACCCCCAGCGCGTGAGCGGCAGGGGAGCGGGGGCGGAGTCCCGGAACCTCCGCCCCCGCTCCCCTGCCGCTCACGCCCGGATGCCTCTAAAAACCCCAAAGAAAAAAGAGGCATGCCCAAGCACACCTCTCTTCCGTTCCCCCTCTAACCTAATATGTAAACACCTGCACCCAATACCCCACTCCACTTCCATTCTCATAATACCCCACTCCAATATCCGTAAACTCCCCATTCAAAATATTCGCCCGATGCCCCGCACTATTCATCCAGCTCTCCATCACCGCCTCCGGCGTGGGCTGTCCATACGCAATATTCTCCCCCGCCCCGCGGAAACTCACCCCATTCTGTGTCAACACCGTATTAAACCCGCTCCCATCCGGTCTCGTATGAGAAAAAGACCGCTCAATCTCCTTCGCTCTCACCTCAGCAGCCCCCGTCATCCGGCTGTTGGCCTTCAACGGCGAAAGCCCCGCCTTTGCGCGCTCTGCGTTCACCAGCTCCACCACCTGAGCCGCGTAAGCGCTCATGCTGCCGTTCTGCTCCGGCTGGGACGGCACTCCGATATCCGGCAGCTGGGAATTCCCGCCGTCCGGCAGCGCAGGCATCTCCATATCCGGGAACACCGGCATATTTTGATCCGGCATATTCGGAACATTGAAATCCGGGAACACAATCTGCGGCCCATTCCCATCCGGCCTCATATTTCCCCAACCAATCACCTGTCCGTTCCCATAATCACAGCCGGTAGAACTGCTTCCTCCAACCACGTAAGTCAGCACCGCCGCCTGGGACGTCATCGCCATGGTTCCGGTCATCGTCATGGCCGCCAGGGCCGTCATTGCATATAATGGTAATTTTCTCATGTTTTGCCTCCTGTATTGTTACATAAATTTTACATTTCTGTTACAAACATAGGATAACATAAAAAATATGGCAATTACACTAGGAGATCCCTGGCAGAAAATCCAGCCATCTGCCATTGACGCCGCGGCCGCCTGACAAAAACACCATCTCAGGAACCAACCGCCGTTTTTTATGCCATTTTTAGCCGTTTTTTCCTTTTACATCCTTTTCCGGTGAAGGTTTTTAGGCTATAATAGAGGATGCCGGTTCATTTAAAACGGATCAGGCGTTTTAAAAAAAGTCGCCCATAAAAACCGGCGAACGGCTTCCTCCTGCCCGCAGCAGGCGGACAGCCCATACGTTTCGCACAGGCCAATGCCCGCCACGGTCATTTTCTCCGCTGGCTGCCGCCCAATACAGGCGAATTGTCACGGCCCATTGTCCCTGGCGAAAATAAACAGAAAGGCAGATAAACATATGAATGTATTCGACATCCTCGGGCCCGTGATGATCGGCCCCTCCAGCTCCCACACCGCCGGCGCGGCGCGGATCGGGCGCATCGCCAGAACGCTCCTCGGCACCGAACCGGTGAAAGCGGACATCCTGCTCCACGGCTCCTTCGCCAAGACCTACAAGGGCCACGGCACCGACAAGGCGCTGATCGCAGGCATCATGGGCATGGAGACCGACGACCCGCGCATCCGTCTGGCCCCGGAGCTGGCCCGCGAGCAGGGCCTTGAGGTGAACATCACCACCGGCGACATTGACGGCGCCCACCCCAACACCGCCCGGGTGATCCTCACCGACGCGGACGGACGCACGGTCATCCTGCTGGGCAGCAGCATCGGCGGCGGCAACATCCTGGTGCGCGAGATCAACGGCATGGACGTGTCCATCACCGGCCAGCACACCACGCTCATCGTGCTCCACCGTGACGCCCCCGGCACCATCGCCTCCGTCACCGAGGTACTGGCCGATGCCGGAGTCAACATCTGCAACTTCCGCCTGTCCCGGGAACAGAAGGGCGGACAGGCTGTTATGACCATCGAGATCGACGGCAGCTTCGGACAGGAGCTCAACGACAAGGTGCAGGTTCTGCCGAATATTTTCTCCAGCACCATGCTACAGCCCATCTGACAGGGCGTTTTTCCCGCGCGCGGCCGGAAGCCCCGGCCCGGGCGGCAGACAATCTTACAACTACGGAAAGGAATTTTCCCATGGAAATCGAATTCAATTACAATTCCCTCGCCTCTCTGATCGCGGCGGCCGAGAAATCCGGCTTGCCGGTCTCCCGTCTGGTGCTGATGCAGCAGGCGGAGCAGATGGAACAGAGCGAGGATGAAATCTACCGGCATATGGAGGAGACGTACCGGGTCATGGCCTCCTGCATTGAACCCGGCTGCGCCCCGGACCTGCGCAGCACCAGCGGCCTCACCGGAGGCAGCGCTTACAAGATGAGCCAAGTCTCGAAGTCCGGCAAGAGTCTGACCGGCTCCCTGCTCTCCGGCGCGCTGTACCGGGCCCTGGCAGTCTCCGAGCTGAACGCCTCCATGGGCCGCATCGTGGCCGCGCCCACCGCCGGAAGCTGCGGTATCCTGCCCGCCGCCTTGCTGACCATGCAGGAGGAACGGGAAATCCCGGAGCGCGACTGCGTCATGGCCCTGTTCACCGCCTCCGCGGTAGGCATCGTCATCGCCAACAACGCCAGCCTGGCCGGAGCCCAGGGCGGCTGTCAGGCTGAGTGCGGCTCCGCGGCCGCCATGGCTGTCGCCCACCGGAGAGCAGCGCCGCTGCCGCGATGGCGGCGCCAGCCGTCACCGAGCTTGCGGGCGGCACTCCGGCCATGATCTCACACGCCGTTGCCATTGCCCTGAAAAATATTCTGGGCCTGGTATGCGACCCGGTGGCCGGGCTGGTGGAAATCCCCTGCATCAAGCGCAACGCCTCCGGTGTGGCCGGGGCCTTCGTGGCCGCCGAGCTGGCCCTGGCCGGGATCGAGAGCGCCATCCCCGCCGACGAGGTCATCTGGGCCATGAAAAAGGTGGGCGACACCATGCCCACCGCTCTCAAGGAGACGGCCGAGGGCGGCCTGGCCGCCACCCCCACCGGGCGCAGGCTCCACGAGCAGGTATTCGGCACCGCGGCGGACGGCCTGACAGGCGGCTGCGCGGCCTGCGGAGGCTGCCCCTCCCGGTAAGTCCCATACGGGTTGAGAATCCGGATGCCCGGAATCTCAACCCGCTTTTTCAGTCTACACAGCTGCAGTTGATGAGAAATGATAAAAGACAGGGAATCACAGATGTACCGGCTGCGCCCTGGGGATTTCACACCCCCTCTAAAACACCGCCCTGTGAATCCCCTCGGAGATGGTAAAGCTCAGCTGCTTCACCGTCTCGTCAATATCCGGCGGCGTCACGTACAGCGGCCCGAACTCCGGTTCCAACAGCTCCCGGATCAGCTCGTACTGCTCTTCGGAGTCCATATCCCCCACCCATTTGCCGGTGGCCTTGGTGCTCTCGCTCTGGGACAGGGCGTTGATCAGGGCGGACACCGTGTCGTGGACAATGGCCGCGGCCCCCACCACCGTGGGCACGCCGATGGCCAGCACCGGAATTCCCAGACTGTCCTTTGTCAGACTGTGCCGGTGGTTTCCCACCCCGGAGCCGGGGTGGATCCCCGTGTCCGTCAGCTGGATGGTGGTCCCAAGCCTGCGCACGCTTCTGGCCGCCAGGGCGTCGATGACGATCAGCAGCTGAGGCCGGGTCTGGTGGATGATCCCTTTTAAAATCTCAGCGGTCTCCATCCCGGTCTGGGCCATCACCCCCGGGATGATGCCGCTGATGGCGGGCAGGTCCCGCTTTTTCAGGAAATCCGCCCCGTACTCCCCGGTCAGATGCCTGGTCACCTGGAGATTGTTCAGCACCCGGGGCCCCAGGGAATCCGGCGTAACCGAGGGATTTCCCAAACCGACCACCAGCACCGAGAGCGTTTCCCGCTCCTGACCTTTTAACATCTGGTCCATCAGCTTTTTCAGCTGCGCTCCCAACTCGTCGGAAATCTCACTGTGATACTCGTCGTCCTTTTTGGACAGCCGGTCCGCCTCCAGGGTCAGGTAGGTGCCCATGGGTTTTCCCATGGCCTTTGCGCCCTGTTCATTTAAAATCCGGACCTCCGTCAGCTTGACCCCAGTCCGTTTGCGGTCCCACTCCCGGAGCGACACGCCGGAAACCTCCCCGCCGTCGCCCTCAAAGCTCTCCCGCTCCTCCAGCGCCAGGTCTGTGCGCACCTCAAATTGCCCGATTCTGCCTTTTTCCATCTCTTCCATTTACCGTATCCGCCTTTCTCACATTTTATTAAGGAACATTTGCAATCGTTCAGACGGCCAATTTTCCCGCCGCCTGCACTCTTACGAATATTTTTCCAAAAACCTCCCTAAAATATGTATTTAGATATTGACTTTTCCTTCTGAATTGGCTAAAATACAAAGGTATGTTTACATTGAACTGTCCGTGTCCAGGCTTTGATGGAAAACACAAAGATAATTATTCATGAAGAAACGGAGGTGTATTTCATTGGCTAACATTAAATCTGCTAAGAAGAGAATTTTAGTAAACGAGACGAAAGCTGCTAGAAACAAAGCGATCCGGTCTAAGGTTAAAACTATGGTTAAGAAGGTTGAAGCTGCTGTTGCTGCTGGGGACAAGGCTGCTGCCCAGGCTGCTCTGCTGGCTGCTACTTCTGAGATCGACAAGGCTACCACAAAGGGAGTTTACCACAAGAACACTGCTTCCCGCAAAGTGAGCCGTTTATCCAAGGCTGTTAATTCCATCGCTTAATAGATAGAGACAACCTTTCTCCTTCCGGACCAACCCACCGGGAGGATTTTTTATGCCCATTTTTTGAAATTCCTGCTCCCGCCGGCTGCGCGGCCGCCGCCAAGCGGGAAAAGGGGGCGCGGACAGCGGGATGAAACCGCCGGTCCGCGCCCCTTTGGGCTATCTTGCCGCTCTTCTCTTTTGCAGTATCTCAGAATTCTCCTCAACCTTCTTCTTGTTTAGCGGGTATACTACCACCAGCATAAAGGTCACACAGAAAAATAACAGCGCCGGAACCAGTGTGGAGATGGTGTACAGCCCTTTCAAAACCTCGGCCGTCTGCACCTTCGCCGCCGACTGATACCCGATCAGCCCCATGGCATAGCCGCTTAAGCCCCCGGCCAGGGCCTGCCCCACCTTGCGCGCAAAGGAGTACACCGCGTAGATCGTGCCGTCCTCCCGCTTTCCGTTCTTCACCTCGGCGTCGTCGATCACATCCGTGATATTGGCCCAGATCACCAGGTTAAAGAAGTTCACGCCCAAAAATCCAATGGCGCTGGAAATCATATAAATCCAGGGGTTTGTCAGCTTCAGTGCGAACAGTACCAGGTACACAGCTCCCGTGAAGGCCGTAGCCACCGCCGCAGCTTCCTTTTTGCCCATTCGTCCGGTGATCCGGCCCACAAATCCGGCCAGCACCAGGGACAGCATGATGTTGATGAACGTGTAGCTGGAAAATGCCTTCACATCCCCGAAATAGTCGGCGTAGAGGTACATATTTAAGCCGCTGATCAACAGCTGGCTCAGCATAAGGAACAGGGCCGCCCCGATGATTCCCAGCATCGCCCTGCTGGAGAAAATCGTCGCAAATGTCTGAAGCAGCGTGACCTTGGGGGCGTTCGGGTCCTTCTCAATTCTCACCCGCTCAGTGGTGCACTTGTAGCAGATCACATAGCAGATGATGGCGCACAGGGAGAAAATTCCCGCGACCACCGGAAAGATACTGCCGCCGCCCCGGATCACCTGGGCCCCGTCCACATCCGTGGTGTAAATGATCACCGGCCCCAGGACGCCGATCACCAGCTGGGCCAGGTTGGCTCCCACGCCCCGGAAGGTGGACAGAGCCGTGCGCTCCTCCGGCTTCTCCGTGATGGCGGAAGCCATGGAGCCGTAGGGGATGTTGATTCCCGTATAGCAGATGCTGCCCCAGAGCAGGTAGGTGGCGTACATGTAGACCACCTTTACCGTCATGGAAGCCCCGGCCAGGGACGACTGGTACATCAGAAAGCTGGCGATGGCCACCGGGCCTGCCATCCGGCGGATCCACTGTTTAAAGCGCCCGTCCTTTCCCGGCTTGCAGATGTCCACAATCCGGCCCATGGTGACGTCCGTAAAGGCATCCACCACCCGGGCCACGAGGAACAGCGTTCCCACCGCCGCCCCCGGAATCCCCAGCACCTTCATATAAAAGACCATCAAAAAGGTGCTGGCAAATATAAACGTGAAATCATTACCAAAATCCCCAAATAAATATCCAATCTTATCACTGAGCCCAAAGGGCTTTACCTGTTTTTGGTCCATCTGTTTTTTCTCCCTAATTTAAAATCTGGTTTCCCATCTCCCGCAGAACACATTTTCATTGTACCGGCCCATAAACGGACTCTCGCCCGCCATCTTTTCCAGCGTGGCGGCAAATGTTTCGTGGGTCGGCAGATAGGAATTGATATAGCAGCGCGCCATGGGCACGTCGATCAGGTTGTTGGTGTTGCTTAAGGACACCACGAAGGTGGGCAGCTCCGACATATACCAGGGCTGTTTGGCCGGCTCATCCCATTTGATCCGCATGGTGTTGAACTGGGCGAAGCCCTGGACGTTTAACACCAGCAGAACGGCGTCGTATTTTCGCCGGAACTCCTCCATTTTCCCCTTCTTCTGCTCCACCGCGGCGTCTACCGAAAAGCCCCGGGCCTCCAGCTGCTCCACAATGTCCTGAATCACCGCGTCGTCGTTGCTCTTGAACTTCTGTCCCGCGATCACCGTAGCCTCGGAGCCGATGTACACCAGCTTCAGCCGGCCGTACCGCTCCTTTGTCATGGGCAGATAATGGCAGCGATCCTTGACCAGGGTGACAAAACGGTCCGCCATCTCCCTGGCCGCCTCGTGGTGCTTGGCGCAGCCCACCACGGCCAGATTTTCCCTGGGCGGCACCAGATTTCCCTCCGCCTTTAAGACGTGCAGGTTCAGGGCCGCCTTCACGCCCAGAATCCGGTGCAGGGCGTCGTTTAAGCGCTCCTCGGTAATCACACCCTTTTGGTAGCCGTCCATCATGTATCCGAAATCCTCGTCCCGGTCGTTGAAGAACAGAAACATGTCGCAGCCCGCCGCGATGGCGCCGGGAACCTGCTCGCTGCGCGGAATGGTCGCGCCGAACATGCCGATCATATGGGAGGCGTCCGTCACCACCAGGCCGTTGAAGCCCAGCTGGCCCTTTAACAGCCCGGTGATCAGCTCAGGGGCCAGGGTGGCGGGGCGGATTTCCTCGTCCTTTATCCCGGGGCAGAGCTTTTTGGAGTAGGCCGGAAGGGCGATGTGGCCCGCCATGATGGTCATGCAGCCCTCGTCGATCAGGGCTTTATAAACCTTGCCGAAGCTCTCGTCCCACTCCTCCGCGCTCATGCCGTTGATGCCCATGATCAGGTGCTGGTCGTTCTCCTCGGTGCCGTCCCCAGGGAAATGCTTCATGCAGGTTGCAAAGTTTTTCGTTCTCATGCCCTCAAAGAACGCTTTGCCGTAACGGATCACGTCCTCCGGGCTGTCGTTAAAGGCCCGCAGCTGCACGATGGTGTTGCGCCAGTTGTAGGTCAAATCCACCACCGGAGCGAAGTTCCAGTTGCAGCCAACGGCCTCGCTCTCTTTTGCGCTGATGGCAGCCATCCGGCGCACTTCCGCCTCGCTGTCCATGGCCGCCATGGCAGCGCCGTTGGCTAAAGTCGTACCCTCGTTGACGCCGCCGTTTCCGCCCATCTCACAGTTGGAGGCGATCAGCAGGGGGATTTTGGAATACTCCTGCAAGTTTTTCGCCATCTCCCACAGCTCCTCCTTGGGGGCGTTGTGGTAGCGGATTGCGCCGGGATGGTATGTACTTAACACCGCTTTGATGGCTTCCGGCCTGCGCTCGTCGGCGTTCGCCACCATATTGACAAACAGCTGGCCGATCTTCTCCTCCACCGTCATGGAAGCGATGGTGTCCTCCACCCATTTGACCTGTTCCTCATTTAAATAGTAGGGCTTCTGTCTTAAATCTACCATGTTTTTTCCTCCTCCGGTTTATCCCTGCAAATTATTTACAAATTCTTCCAACAGCCGTTTCTGGTCATCCCGGCCGAACGCATTTCCGGCCAACCGCTTCACAATTCCCGGCAGCTCCCGCCAGCTCTCGTACTCCCGGGTCACCAGGATCGGGTAGAACCAGACTCCGTTTGCCTCTGCCGCCCCGCGGTCTCCTGGCGCGTCGCCCACCATCATCACGTGGTCCGCCGGGTAGCCGTATTTCAGCAGTTCCCGGATGCAGCCGGCCTTGGAGCCGGCGTTCTGGGCCAGCACAATATCCACATCCCGCAGCAGGCCGTTCGCGCCCCACTCCTTCACAACCGCATCCTGGTTGGCGGAGGATACCACCGCGATGTCCGCGTACTGGTGGATCAGCGGAATTCCCTCTTTCACGCCGGCAAATGCGCGCTTGCTCTCCTCCGGCAGCTGTTCGATTTCCCGGTTCACCGCCTGAGACCAGCGAAGGGCCTTTTTCAGACAGAGATCATCCTCCCTCAGAACCGCTTTCTCCAGAGCGCCGTTGCTCAGCTCGTCCGACTCCTCCACCCACCGGTTCAGGGCTTCCAGCCCCTCGATTTTCCTGTATTCCCGGTCCACCCCGGTCAGCACCAGGGCCAGCGCTTTAAACCGGTTGATTCCCCTGGTCATGGAGTAGAGATTCACCTGGTTCCAGCGGAACAAAACCGGGTCCCGCCAGTTATCCAGCTCCCATTCCTCCACCATACAGGGGCCAAAGCACCGGTGGTGCTTGATGTCCATGGTGTCCATGGCGCAGCCGTCCGAGTCGATGCAGACCAGATAATCCTTCTTCCGCTCAAAACCCGAAAACGGGTTCATTTCCATCCGTTCCATCGCTTCCTCCTTTTACCGCCTCTTGATGGATTGACTTTACCGTAAAATCAGATCATAAAAAAGGGGTAATCTTGCTTTAAAATCGTACGATTTTTTGGTATACTGTAATTCAGTTCAATATTTTTATATTTATGTGTAAAATTATACGATTAATTTTTTGTTAAAATGGAGGTTTTCCATGGAACTTGACCATCTCACACTGTTTTCCCAGATCATCCAGGCTCACAACATCAACTGCCTTCTGGTGGACCGGGATTTTTCCAACTTGTACAAGGCGGACATGGAGCTGCGCAGCAAGCTTTACTCCAACTACGACTACACAAAGCTGCGGGACGCCATCTTAAAGCACTGCCGCCGCGGCGAGCTTTTGAAGCTGAAGGACGACTTCGGCCTGATCCTGTACATCTTCCCGCTGCCCGCAGACTCCCTGGCCCAGATGGGACAGGCCCTGTGCGTCATCGCAGGCCCGGTGCTGGAGGCCGCCCCCGGCCCGGGTGAGATCCAGAAAATCATGTTCCGCAAAAAGCTGCCGGACAGCCTTTTTAAGGAACTTCAGGTATTCTACAGCAGCATCGCCGTGCCCCCGGAGCTCAAATCCCTGGAGTCCACCCTGGTCACCATCGCGGATCACCTGTTTGGGGAAGCCCACGTGCTGCGCTCCTACCCGGAGGCCGGGGACCTGACCCTGGAGTCCCCCTCCCAGTCCCAGGCATTAAACGACACCCCCTCCATCGCCATCAACACCATCGAGGAGCGCTACGAGGTGGAGGACCAGATGCTGGAGGCCGTCGCCTGCGGGGACCACATGAAGGCGTCCCGGTATCACAGCCTGTTCAAAACCTACCGGATCACCCCCAGGACGGAAAACGCCCTGATCAACCGGAAAAACATGCTGATTATCCTCAACACCCTCTGCCGCAAGGCCGTCCAGAAGGGCCATGTGCACCCCTACTACATTGACGAGCTCTCCACCCAGTTCGCCATCCGCATCAACCAGTCCCGGTCCATGGGCGATCTGGACGCCATCGACAACGAGATGATCCACAAATACTGCCTGCTGGTGCGCAACCACTCCATGAAAAACTACTCCCGCCTGATCCAGCGCTGCATCACCTACACGGACTTCCACTACGCCGAGCCCCTGACTCTCTCCTTTTTCGCGGATATGTGCCACGTGACCAAGTCCTACCTCTCCAACCTGTTCCGCAAGGAGACCGGCAGCACGCTGACGGACTACATCCACGCCGTGAGGCTGCGCCACGCTCTGGTTCTGCTCAACTCCACCACCATCCCCATCCAGGTGGTGGCGGCCAGCTGCGGGTACAGCGACTTAAACTACTTTATCAAGCTGTTCAAGCGGGAAAACGGAATCTCGCCCAAGCAGTACCGTGTGCAGATGAACCGAAACTAAAGCGTATTTCACATCAAAAATCCCCGCCGGAGCCATTGCCGTGAAAGCAATGACCCCGACGGGGATTGATTGATGCGTTTTATTCGGTCAGACCGGCCATCAGCGGTCCCAGTGTCTCCCTGGAAGCGTCCTTCTGGTCGATGATGCCCATGATTTTGCCCTCGAACATGACCATGATGCGATCGGACAGCTCGATCAGCTCATCCAGCTCCGTGGACACCATCAGCACCGCGGTGCCCCGGTCCCTCTGACCCATGATCTGGGACTGAATGTACTTGGTCGCTCCGATGTCCAATCCCCTGGACGGGTGGACCGCCACCAGCAGGTTGGGCGTGCGGTCCAGCTCGCGTCCCACCACGAATTTCTGCTGGTTGCCGCCGGAGAGGTTGATGGCCTTCTCCTTGATGGTGGGCGTCTTAACCTTAAACAGGTCGCAGATGTTTTTGCTGTGCCCTGCGATCCATTTCCAGTTGAGGAAATTGTGCAGGGAGAACAGCTTCCGGTCGTAGCTGACCAGGATCAGATTCTCCTCCACGGACATGGCGCCGACCATGCCGTACTTGTGGCGGTCCTCCGGGATATGGGACACGTCCAGGTTCAGAATCTGCTTGGGGGTGAAGTGGGTGGTGTCCACTCCGGTGATGGTGATCTTGCCGCTGCTGGCCTGGCGCAGGCCGGTGATACACTGAACCAGCTCGGACTGGCCGTTGCCGTCCACGCCGCACACGCCCAGGATTTCGCCGCCCTGGACGGAGAAGCTCACGTCCTTTAACATGGGAAGCCCCCGGTCGTTGTCGCAGCACAGGTTCTCCACCTTCAGGCGCTCGCCCCGCAGGTTCAGGGGCTTTTTGTCGGTCTTTAACTCCACCTGGTGGCCCACCATCAGATTGGCCAGCTCCTGGCGGTTGTGCACCTCGCTGATCTCCACGGTTGCGGCCAGCCTGCCCAGGCGCAGTACGGTGCAGCGGTCGCAGATCTTCATGATCTCGTTGAGCTTGTGGCTGATGAAGATCACGGTGTGGCCCTCGCCGGTCAGCATGTTCATCATGTCAAAGAGTCCGTCCACCTCGTCCGGCGTCAGCACGGCGGTGGGCTCATCCAGGATCAGCAGCTTGGCGTCCCGGTACAGGGCCTTCAAAATCTCCAGGCGCTGCTGCTGGCCCACGGACAGCTGCTCCACCCGCACCCATGGGTCGATCTCCATGTTGTAGCGTTTTCCAAGTTCTGTAAAACGTTGGGCCGCCGCCTTTAAGTCCAGCACGGCCTTGTTGTCCTGAAGTCCCAGAATCACGTTCTCAATCACGGTCAGGGCGGGGATCAGCATGAAATGCTGGTGCACCATGCCGATTCCAAGGGCGATGGCCTGCTTGGGGTCCTGGATCTTCACCGGCTTGCCGTCGAAGAAAATTTCGCCCTCGTAGGAGTCGTACATGCCGTACAGGCAGTTCATCAGAGTTGACTTGCCGGCACCGTTTTCGCCCAGCAGCGCGTGAACCTCACCCTTTTTGATGCTCAGGTTCACATCTTCATTTGCCACTACGGAAGCAAACCGTTTGGTGATATGCTTCATCTCTAAGATATATTCAGACATCCTTCTCCCTCCCTATTCTTTTCTGTAGGCAACGCCGCTGCACGCCGGTTTGTTGCTGCGCTTGGCGAACATACACAGTGCCACGATGGTGATCAGGTAGGGCAGCATGTTGAGGAACTGGTAGTATCCGCCCAGGCTGGTGGTCAGCAGGCGGTACTTTAACGCGTCGGCCGCGCCGAACAGCAGGGCTGCCAGCAGAACCGTCTTGGGAGAATAGTTTCCGAACACGCAGACCGCCAGGGCCATGAAGCCCTTGCCGCTGACCATACCCTCGGTGAAGGAGGACAACTGGCCCATGGACACGAAGGAACCGGCCAGTCCGGCCATCATGCCGGAGAACAGCACCGCGCCGTAGCGGATGCGGAACACGTTGATTCCCACGGTGTCGCAGGCCTTGGGATATTCGCCAACGGCGCGGACCTTCAGGCCGATGTTGGTGCGCTGCAGCACGAACCAGCACAGGGGAACGCAGATAAATGCAAAGTAAACGGGAAGGGACCAGTTAAACAGCACGTCTCCCGCCACGGGAATCCTGGACAGCCCCGGAACCGGCAGGTTAGCATAGCCTTTTACCTTGGCTCCGTTTAACAGCAGGCGGTTCAGCGTGATGGTAAAGCCTCCGGCGAAAATGTTGAAGGCGGTGCCGACCACGATCTGGTTGGAGCGCAGGGTGATGGTGAAAAATGCGAAGATCAGGGACATCACCAGCCCTCCGAAGATGGCCGTCAGCGCGCCGACCAGGGACGAGCCGCTAAAGGACGCGCCGACGCAGCCCAGCAGAGCGCCGATCAGCATAATTCCCTCAGTTCCGATGTTTACAATGCCCGCGCGTTCGCTGAATACCAGTCCCAGCGCGGCCAGCAGCAGAGGGGTCGCGGTACGGATATCCGCGGTGAGAAAGTTTGTAATCAGATCAACCATTGCTCGTACCTCCTGTGGCGTTATGAGATTTGCCCGGAATCAGAGATTTTCCGGTCCTGCCAAACCAGATAAACAGCTCGCGGCTGACAGCAAAGATGATAATCATACCCTGGATCATGTAGATGGAAGCGGAGGGAACCTTAGCCAGAAGCTGCATCTTCACGCCGCCGGCATTTAACGCTCCGAACAGGATGCCGGAGACGATGATTCCCAGCGGATGACATCCGCCCAAAAGGGCCACGGCCACGCCGCTGAATCCGAAGTTGTTGGAAAATCCCTCGGTCAGGAAATACTGGAGTCCGATAATGTTGATGGTGCCGCCCAGTCCCGCGAAGCCGCCTGCGATGAACATGGACAGCAGGGAGTTGACGGGAATGTTCATGCCGGAGTAACGGCCGGCGTTGGGGTTCATGCCGATCACGCGCATCTCATAGCCGCGGGTGGTCTTCCACATGAAGATGTAATACACCACCACCGCCAGCAGGGCCAGAATGATGCCGAAGTGAAGCCTGGTCTGAGGAAGGATGATGGGCAGCTTTACCGCGTCCACCACCGATGGCATACGGGGAGCCGCGCCCGGCGTCATATCCTTAAAGGGCGGATTGGTCACGCAGTAGCTGACGAACTCCAGCGCGATATAGTTGAGCATAATGGTGGTGATCAGTTCGCTGGCGCCGAATTTCATCTTCAGCACGGCCACGATCAGCCCCCACAGAGCGCCGCCGATAAAGCCGCACAGCAGAACGAGAATGATATGTAACACAGGGGGAAGTCCCTGGATGTGGGCTCCCACCATGGAACCGCAGATGGCTCCCATGTATAACTGCCCCTCCGCGCCCAGGTTTACGAGGCCGCACCGCAGCGCGATGGCATAGCTTAACGCTGTAAAGATCAGCGGAGTTGTCTGAATCAGAGTTTCGGCGATGGAGTTCTTGCTGCCGAAGGCGCCTTTTAAAAGGCTGGAATACGCTTTTCCCACATCATAGCCCATTGCAGACATGATAATCGCACCCAGGATCAGTGCGACCAAAATGGAGGCCAGGGGAAAACTTATCTCTTTCAATTTGTTAAGATTCCGTTTTTGCATATCAACCCTCCGAAATATGATCACTTATATTTTTAAACAAGGCTGCCAGAAACTAAATCGCTCTGAACAGCCCTGAATGTCACGACACTTAAGTTGTGCTATTTAGATATGCGGTTTACTGGAGAGAAATCTCGATTTCGCCCTTGGACATTTTGTCAATGGTCTCCTGAAGTCTGGCCTTCGCTTCGTCGCTGGCCTTGGTGCCCATCCAGTCGGTTGCATACACAACGCCCTTGTTGGCGCCGTAGGTCTCAACCTCGGTTGCCTTTAATTCGCCCTTCATGAAAGCGTCAAAGGTAACGTCATAAGCGATTGCCACATCTTTAACGATGATCAGCTGGGTTGCTGTGGGAGCGGAGGTCTCCTGGCCAAGGCCGCAGCCGATTGCCATAACGCCCTTCTCCTCGCCTGCTTCCATGATGCCGGTGCTGGCGTCATTGGCCATGGGGGCGATCACGTCCGCGCCGCCCTCGATGATGGAGATAGCGGTCTCTTTTGCCTGGTTTACATCCGTAAAGCTTCCGGTGTTGATGCGCTGTGCTTCTACGTTTAAGCCGTAGGTTGCGTTCACATAGTCAACGCCCTGCTGGAATCCGGAGGAACCAAGCTTGATGGGGTTGATCTCCTGTCCGCCTACGAAGCCTACCTTGCCGGTCTCGGTGAGCAGAGCAGCCGCCACGCCCTGTAAGAAGCCCTGCTCCTCGTCGGCGATGCGCACGGAAATGAAGTTGTCGGTGATCTCGGTGCCGTTGATCTGAACGAACATGGTGTCCGGGAAATCCTTCGCAACGGGCGTGCAGTAGTCCTGATAGGAGTTGGTGGTCAGATATACCAGGTTGTAGCCCTCGGAAGCGTATGTACGGGCAGCCTCAGCTGCGTCGGTGTCGCTGACATTCTCCATATAGGAGGTCTCAGCGCCCAGCTTCTCGATGTTCAGTAAGCCGTTGTACTGTGTCTCATTCCAGTTGCCGTCGTTGATGGCTCCGCCGAAAATGGCCGCTACCTTGAAGGAAGAAGCGTCTCCGGAGGGCGCTGCCGTGTCGGCTGGGGCCGGGCCGTCCCCCCCTCCCGGACAACTAT
>OBXQ01000345.1_pt1 | contig 28139 bp, 20 predicted proteins | sample 1476641 | NCBI WGS metagenome assembly OBXQ01 (sample SAMEA2580174, study PRJEB22360) | human gut metagenome | biome: human gut; feature: human-associated habitat; material: faeces | place: Denmark | collected 2008/2010
TATGAAATGACAAGGACTATAATAGTAGGGAAGGTGATGAAATTGGAGAAAAATGCAAAAATGTACGGAACATTATTTTCTTCCGTGTTTATGTTAAGCGCCTGTACCTTTGGTGGAGGCTATGTGATCGTACCGCTGATGAGAAAGAAATTTGTTGAGGATCTGCATTGGATTGAAGAGGGAGAGATGATGGATTTGGTGGCTATCGCCCAATCCTCACCCGGAGCAATCGCTGTCAATGCCTCGATCAGTATCGGCTATCGCTGTGCCGGTATCCCGGGGGCAATCGTTGCAGTCATCGGAACAGTACTTCCTCCGCTTGTGATCCTAACGGTGATATCCTATTGCTATGAGGCGTTTATCCAGATACGCTGGATACAGGTCATGCTGTTTGGAATGCAGGCAGGTGTGGTTGCGACCATCTGTGATGTGGTATGGACGATGGGCCGGGAGGTCTGGAGCCAGCCGCAGAAGGTGTATGTGCTCATCATGCTGGCAGCCTTTGTATGCAATGTTTTGTTTGATGTCAATCTGCTTATCATCATAATCGTATGCGGTGCACTGGGCTATCTGATTGAGCGAGCGATAAAGAAGGAGGGTGGTCTGCAATGACACTGTTACAGCTGTTGTTCAGCTTTCTGCAAATCGGGCTTTTGAGCATTGGCGGCGGCTATGCGGCGCTTCCGATTATTCAGGATCAGGTCGTCGCCATGCATGGCTGGCTGAGCATGCGTGAATTTGCGGATATCCTGACCATATCTCAGATGACACCGGGACCTATTGCAATCAATGCCGCCAGCTTCGTGGGGACAAAGATTGCGGGGCTGCCGGGAGCACTGGTGGCATCTCTTGGTGTGGTGCTGCCCAGCTTTATCATTGTCCTGACACTGTCCTTTCTGTATTATAAATACCGGCAGCTGGATGCGATTCAGGCAGTGCTGAAGGGGCTTCGTCCGGCGGTGGTTGCTTTGATTGCATCTGCAGGGGTGTCTCTGGGAATCGATGCCTTCTGGGGAGGAAAAGCGATATCGCTTGCAGATGTTAATCTGGAAAGTGTGCTGCTGTTTGCACTGGGCTTCTTTCTGTTGAGAAAATATAAAAAAAGTCCGATTACCGTCATGCTGCTGTGCGGTGTACTGGCAGTTGGTTATGGTTTGCTGAGCGGAAGTCTTACATTTTAGTGATTGTTACACGCATGATGTAACAATCAGCAGTACGATAGCATTGTCAGAAAGGATGATGCTATATGAGTTGCGGATTACAGATTCACAAGCAGGCCGTCATGATAGAATACTATCTCAATCAGGCAGTGAACAAGGTACGGGGGCAGAGGAACAGTTCTCTGGCTGATATCACGATGGTATACGATCAGCCGATTCGCCTTACTGCGGAAATCCTCAGTGAATTACAGGATAAGGAGCGCAATGAGACCGAGCTGAAGACCATTCAGGATATCAAAACCAAATACTGTACGTATCAGGGGTATATCCTGTCACAGCTGGATGAGGAGATTTGTGAAAAGCTGGTGGATGATCTGAAGCGTTTAAGTGAATGAGCACAGGTAGTGAATACCTGTCAGGCTTGAAAAAGGAGGCTTTCCGATGGGGATGCCTCCTTTTTGGATGGGAATGCAGATAAGCTCTGCATACTGAAATATGCGCATAAGCAGAGAGTAAAACCGTGCTTCCATATGGTTTATGCATTGTGCAGATTTTGGCATTTCCTGTTTAATTCCTCAATCAGCTGCTTTTTTGTGTTACGAGAAGGATCCTGCATCGCGTAGTCCAGAAGCATATGCAGTGCGATACCGATCTGTTTGCCGCATAGACCGAAACCCATCATGTCTCTGCCGTTTACCGCGAGTGTCTGTAAGCTGAGAGGCTCTTCCTCCGCGTGCATGTGCAGTAGCAGCTCTTTGCATTGCCGGATGATCCGGACACCGTTTGCGGCCGGCTCCGGGTTTTTTGCGAGCTGGTCTGCGAGCTGTACATCCAGGGCCAGTAAGGCATCCTCCAGCTGATTATCAAATTTTGAAAGATATCTGCGCAAAGTGCTTTTTTTCGGTGTGAGATTGTAATCGTGATATGCAATGCAGCGTAAAACGCGTTGTATGGTCCGATTGTCATAGTGAAGCTTTTTCAGCCAGCAGCGGGCAAGCTCAACAGATTTCTGCGCATGTCCGTAATAATGGGAGATGCCGTCTGCATCCAGAGTTTCACAAGCCGGCTTTCCCGTGTCATGGAAAATGATGGCCAGCTTGCCTTCCAACGCCATCCCTTTCGTATGGTTCAGTGCCACATCGGTATGCGTGAATACATCATATATATGCCAGGGATTGTTCTGTTCTTTGTTCATCAGCTTCGTATAGCCTGCCGCAATTGTATCCAGCACCCGCATTTCCTTTAACAGCTGCAGCGTATCCGGATAATCCTGCAGCAGGATACGGTTGAATTCCTCCCGAATGCGTTCTCTGGAGATATAGGACAGCAGATGGGCATGGGTGCGTATGGCCTGCACCGTTTCTTCCTCGATGGTGAAGTGCAGTGTACAGTGAAAGCGCATGGCACGAAGAATACGCAGAGCATCCTCCTGCATTCTTTCGGAAGCCTTTCCGACACAGCGTATGGTTTTTTTGGCGATGTCTGCCTGTCCATGGTAAGGGTCATGAAAGCCCCGCTTCGGATGCCAGGCGATGGCATTCATTGTGAAATCCCGCCGCTTTAAATCCTCATCGATATCCGGGGTGAAGTGAACTGCTTCTGGACTGCGGTGATTGGTATAGGCACTTTCTGTACGATAGGTTGTGATTTCGATGGGCTCATCCTGTACAAGGACGGTTACAGTACCATGCTTCAGTCCGGTTGGTATGACGCGGTAGCCCTTTTCTTGAAACAGCGCCATCACCTCATACGGCGTGGCATCCGTTGTGATATCATAATCATGCAGCTCCCGCCCCATCAGCATATCACGCACACAGCCTCCCACCAGCCATGCTTCCTTATGAATGGTCGAAAAGAGCTGTAATACAGATTGTATTTGGGAATCGTTTATTGTTTTCATAGCATTCTCCTTACTGCTATTATATAATGAATGCAGTGATGAAAAAAGGAGATTACATGAAAAAAGTTGTTGAAATCGTTCATGATATCATGAAGAGCCAATTAACAGAAAACAGCATCTGTGCGGATTTTACCATGGGGCAGGGGTACGATACGCTGTTTCTAGCCCAGCAGAAAAACTGTTCTCATATTTATGCATTCGATATTCAGCCGCAGGCGTATGTGCAGACCAGAGAAAAGCTGGAGAGTGCACAGCTGGAAGGGAAGGCCACTCTGATTCTGGATTCACATGAATGCTGTGATATCTATATCCGGGAGCCGCTGGATCTCGGCATTTTTAATTTCGGATATCTGCCGCATGGGGATCCTGAAATCATGACCAGGCGAAAAACGTCTCTTTGCGCGGCCACAAAAGCATTGCATCTGTTGAAAAAGCATGGTATTCTGATTCTGGTATTGTATTGGGGACAGGCCTGCAACAGAGAAGAAAGTGAAGCACTGCTGGCATGGAGTGCTGCGTTGCAAAGCCGCTGCTTCAGCGTGTGCAGAATTACGATGCATAATAAGCAGAATTGTCCCGATATACTGGTGATTAGCAAGGAAAAGGAGAAGGTAGATTATGATCAAAGCCGTAATATTTGATATGGATGGGGTGCTGGTGGATAGTGAACCAAAAAACCTGGAGCAGCTGAGAGGATTTTATAAAAGCTATGGGACAGAGGTGGATGATGCTTTTATGCATTCTCTGGTTGGCAGCTCCTATACGTATACATATACTGAAAGCATGCGGGTCATGCATATGGACTGGCCGATGGAAAAATTTAAGGAAAAGCTGGATGATTACTGTAAGCTTCATGCATTTGGGTATGATGAGGTATTGAATCCGGGAGTAAAGGAAACGCTGATCTGGCTGCAGGAGCACGGCTATAAAACGGCAGTTGCATCCAGCTCGGCCATGCATCAGATTCAGACGATGGAGAATGTCTGTGATCTGGTTGGCTGCTTTGATGAGCTGCTGAGTGGTGAGATGTTTCATGAAAGTAAGCCTAATCCCGAAATTTATCTGACAGCCGCAAAAAAGCTGAAGGTGAAGCCGGAGGAATGCATTGCTGTAGAGGACAGCAGCTATGGGATAGCGGCAGGTAATGCTGCCGGTATGCGCGTGCTTGCCTATGCAGATGATCGTTATGGCGTGGATCAGAGCAAGGCTTATGCCAGAATCCATCACATGCAGGAAATCAAGAAGTATCTTAACGATTAAGAAAACAGGTGGTTTGTTTGATAAGCCTGTTTTAAAAGAAAATGCGCAGCGCTATCCTATATATCTTTTGATGATGTTGAAAGCAGGTATATTTCCTGCTTTTTTTCAATACCTGTATCTTATATCAAACGACTGGCATATTTAGAAGGGACTTAAAAACACAGGGTCAGCGTATATATAATATATGAGAGAATATCTGTTGGAAAGAATCGCAGCTACTAAAGGAGTATACAAAACGAACTGTTATGATTTCTGCGATCAGAATTCACTGACCTTCATTTTCTTTCGATTGCAATTTTAGGCTAACTGTATTTGCAGTTTACCGCAGACACATAGCAGAAGGAAGAATACGAAAGCTCAGGTATTCCTACTTTTTTGCTATACTTTCTCTTTTTTAGCACTCAAGTATTGACAGTGCTAAAAACTGTGCTATAATAGCATTAGCAATCAAAGAGTGAGAGTGCTAAAAAGGAGCGTGATCGTATGAACTTTGATAAAATGAGTGAAAAGCTGCAGGAGATTATCATGCAGGCAGTGGAAATCTGCAAATCGTATCAGCATACAACCGTTGACACCATCCAGATGCTGAAGGCCATCTTTGAACATGATGTGCTGGATGGCTTATTCAAGCGCCTGAATATAGATAAGACAAGAGCCCTGACGCTGATCGATCAGGAAATGAACAGAGTGGCAACCAGCAGCAATGTCAATCCACAGCTGTCAAACGAGGTTGCTCAGTCCTTTTCCAGGGCGGAGCAGTGGAGTGCCGGTATTCAGGAAACCTATCTGAGTGTTGCCAGTGTTTGGATTGCGTTGATGTTTAATAAGTCCTATATATCCAAGCAGCTTGTTAAGGAATTCCATCTGAATGAAAAGACCTGCAAGGATGAGGAGCTGAAGCGCAGAGGCGGTAAGAAGATGGATTCACCGAATGCGGAGGCCAATCTGGAGGCGTTGAGTAAATACGGACGTAATCTGGTGGAGGATGTCAAAAACGGTAAAATCGATCCAATTATCGGACGGGATGATGAAATCCGCCGTGTCATTCAGATCTTGTCCCGTAAGACAAAAAACAATCCGGTGCTGATTGGTGAACCGGGTGTTGGTAAAACCGCGGTTGTGGAAGGTATTGCATGGCGTATTATGAAGGGCGATGTTCCACAGTCTCTGAAGGAAAAGAAGCTGATTGAGCTGGATATGGGTTCTCTGATTGCGGGTGCGAAATACCGTGGTGAATTTGAGGAGCGTCTGAAATCCATTCTGGAGGAAGTGAAGCAGGCAGAAGGAAATATCATTCTGTTTATCGATGAAATTCACAATCTTGTCGGTGCCGGTAAAACAGAGGGCAGCATGGATGCCGGAAATATGCTGAAGCCGATGCTGGCACGAGGCGAGCTGCGCTGTATCGGGGCAACTACCTTCAATGAATACCGGCAGTATATTGAAAAGGATGCGGCTTTGGAGCGGCGGTTCCAGCGAGTTATGGTGCAGGAGCCCAGCGTGGAGGATACCATCTCCATCCTGCGTGGGTTAAAGGACCGCTTTGAATCATATCACGGTGTGAAGATTCTGGATGAGGCGATTCTTGCCGCAGCAACGATGTCCAACCGCTATATTACCGACCGGTTTCTGCCGGATAAGGCAATTGATTTAATCGATGAGGCATGTGCCACACTGCGGGTGGAAATGGAGTCTATGCCGCAGGAGCTTGATGAGCTGCAGAGAAAAATCATGCAGCTGCAGATTGAAGAAACCGCATTAAAGAAAGAGGAAGATAAAAAGGCGAAGGAGCGTCTGGAGGATATTCGTACAGAGCTTGCACAGCTGCAGGCGGAAAAGGACTCCCTGTATACAAAGTGGGAGGATGAAAAGGCAGAGCTGGAGGAAAGCAAGGATGCCAAGGTTCGTCTGGAGAAGGCAAAGCTGGATCTGGAGCAGGCACAGAATGAAGCACGTTATGAGGATGCCGCCAAGCTGCAGTATGCGACGATACCGCATCTGGAGAAGCTGATTCGCGAACAATCCGACAAACAGAAGGAGGATGCCCTTATTCAGGAAACCGTCAACGAGGAGCTGATTGCGAAAATCGTATCCCGCTGGACCGGTGTGGAGGTCAGCCGTCTTGTGGAAAGTGAACGTCAGAAGCTCCTGCATCTGAAGGAAGCCTTACAGAAACGTGTCATAGGACAGGATAACGCACTGGAGCTTGTCAGTGATGCCATTTTGCGCAGTAAGGCTCAGATTCAGGATGAGCATCGCCCGATTGGAAGCTTTCTGTTTCTGGGACCAACCGGTGTCGGTAAAACCGAGGTTGCCAAGGCACTTGCGGAGCAGCTGTTTGACAGTGAATCCCATATCGTCCGTATTGATATGAGTGAATATATGGAGAAGCACAGCGTTTCCCGTTTGATAGGAGCGCCTCCGGGATATGTCGGCTACGATGAGGGCGGACAGCTGAGCGAGGCTGTGCGTCGCAATCCGTATTCCATTATTCTGTTTGATGAGGTTGAAAAGGCACATCCGGATGTATTTAATGTTCTTCTGCAGATACTGGATGATGGACGCATTACCGATTCCAAGGGTGTGACTGTGGATTTCAAGAACACCCTGCTGATCATGACCAGCAATCTGGGAAGTCAGTTCGCCTTTGATGGTGCTGATCGTGATACTAATTATATGAATGAAGTGAAGAAATATTTTAAACCGGAGTTTATTAACCGTATTGATGAAATCGTTGTCTTCAATGCATTGAATGATGATATGCTAGGTAAGATTGCTCATAAATTCATGAGGGAGCTTACACAGCGTCTTGCGCATAAGGATATCACATTACAGGTTAGTGATGCTGTATACAGAGCTATTGCCACACAGGGTGTAGATCCGTTATATGGTGCACGACCGATGAAGCGTTATATCCAGAGAAATATTGAAACTTTGATTGCCCGCAGGATGATTGAAGGAAATGCAGGTAAGGACGATACCATCCGTGTGGATGTCAGAGATGGGGAATATACAGTTGAGATAACCCATTCTGAAAATTGATAAAGCTGCGTACACCCGTTACAGGGTTGCGCAGTTTTTTTTTGCGCGCTTGTGACTGGACACAGGTGAATTCCTGTATTTCCAGGGTAGTCAGAACATCGTTTTCCGGTATACGAAGCATTTTTGTAAATTTTTTAAAAAATTTTAGGAGTTTTGTATATTTCATACGTATATAAGAGTATATAGGAAAAAAAGGAGGATACTACCTATGGAAAAAGAATATGCAAAGGATTACCCGATCCCCTTTCACAATGATGTTTTCTTCAAATACATGCTGATTGGGGACGATGCAGGCTCTGCATTGCTGAGAAGCAGAATCATCGAAGAAATTTACGGACTGAAGGTCCATGAAACGAAGGTACTGAACCCGGAGCTGCTGCCGGAAGCTTTTTTTGGCAAACGTGCGGTTTTGGATGTCGTGCTGGAGGATGAAGCCGGCCATTTTTACGATCTGGAAATGCAGGTATCCGGCTATACGCAGAAGGAACAGCTGCGTTTTCAGCAGTACGGCTACCGCCTGGTCGGAAGACAGCTGAAGCAGGGAGACGAATATACAGAGCTGAAGCCGTTTTATCAGATTATTTTTATGAATGATAAGCCCAGGGATGGCGGACGCATGATACGCCACTACAAGGTAAAGGATGAGGATAATCAGGAGGAGCCCAACGGTACACTGAATCGAGCCATCGTGTTTCTACCGATGATCAAACAGCGTGTAAAGGAGGTTGGAGGCGTGGAAAATCTGACAGAGTTTGAAACTTTCTGCTATGTGCTTGCATATAATCCGGATGATGCTATACTAAACATGAAGAGAAGGATGGTGAACGTGGTTATGGAAAAATATAATGAAATGCGTGAGGACGGATCATTGTTCAGCTGGGCGGAATCGGTGGAGTTTGCGGAGCAGGCAGTACAGGCCAATTTGGAGGAGCGAACTGCAGAAGCTGAAAAGCTGGGGCTTGAAAAAGGTCTTGAAAAAGGTCTTGAAAAAGGAAAAAGGACATTGTTACAAACACAGATCATCCATAAGTACGAAATTGACGATAACTGGGTGAATTCCTTATCCGATCAGCAGATAGATGACGCAGTCATCCTTATCCTGAAATGTGATACATATGATGATTTAAAAGAAAAGCTGAAAAAGAACGAACTTAAATAGAAAGAAAAAGGAATGCTGAGTAAATTCGCATTCCTTTTCTTATTCGAAATTCGAACAGTATCTCCAAAAGAAAAAGCCGCAGGTTCCCCTTTGGCTGTTGCATGTCTTATTTCTTTTTTCATTTGCTTTTGGTGCTTTTGGAATCCTTGGCATTTGCCATTTTCGGTGCCTTTGGATCCGGATCATCAAAGTAACGTCCCGGCTTGGATAAGTCAAAATACAAGCGACTGTCTTCACTCATACCGAAGCTCTTATTGCTGCCGTCATCTGTAATTTTATTTAGTGCTTCACAGAACAGTGCATTGTGAGCTTCCTCACGCTCCAGCAGGAACATGATGGTTTCCTTGACATATTTATCATCAATCTGACGATACAAATACTCATATACCACCTTGGCACGCTGTTCACTTGCGATATCCGCAAGCAGATCGGCTGCCAGATCACCTGTCACGGTCACATAGTCAGCAGTCCATGGATTTCCGCTGGAATTTACCAGGGCAGGATTCAGACCGAAGGTAACCATTGTTTCAATCTCACCGGCATCCACCTTCTTATAGTCCACATCACCACCATTTAACAGATTGATGGTTTCTGCCACCATTTCCATGTGGCTCAGCTCTTCGGTACCGATATCCAGAAACAAATCCTTGAAGACCGGGTCCTTTGCGCGAAAGCTTTGTGACAGATACTGCATCGCTGCCTTGACCTCACCGTTGCAGCCTCCCAGCTGTTCCTGCATCAGGACAGCGTATTGCGGATTGGGACGCTCTACCTTTACAGGATGTAATAACTTTTTCTTGTGTTCAAACATATTCTCACTCCTTTGTCATCATTAGTATGGGAAGGAGTGTTTCATTTATACGTGATTTTAAACATCTATTTCTTTGTATTCACTGCCTAGCTGTGCATAATGCGCGGCATTCTCCAGAATTTCCTTTACCTGCTCCTCACTGCATTTGCGTATGATCCGGGCAGGACTGCCCACAGCCAGACTGTTTTCCGGAATCTGCTGTCCTTCCTTTACAAGAGCCCCTGCACCGATGATACTGTGTCTGCCGATATGTGCACCGTTTAACACAATAGCTCCCATGCCGATCAGCACCTCATCCTCAATCATACAACCGTGCAGCACCGCATTATGGCCCACGGTCACCCGTTTCCCTATTTGCAGCAAATGCTTCGGATCCGTATGCAGCGTGCAATTATCCTGTATATTGCTGTCCTCGCCGATATGAATATGATCCTTATCGCCACGCACCACGCTGTGAAACCAGATGGAGCTTCCCTTCTCCAGCGTCACATCACCGATCACGGTCGCATTGCTGGATACATAGGCGCTTTCTTCTATGAGCGGCTGCTTATCTCTGTATGGTAAAATCATGTTCTACACCTGCTTTCCTTACAGCTATACTATACCACACAAGACACCGTTATCATGAAGGAATTTACATACGAAAGTTAAAATTTCAGATGTCAGTACCTTTAGATATTTCTTCCCCTATTTAACGATAAGTCAAAAAAAGAATTCACATTACTATAAATGACAATAGAAATGTGAATTCCTTATCCATAAACAACCGAAGACCAGGCCTTTTTAAAATTACCTGCTTTTTTATTATTCAATTCCAAACACAGGAACAGCAGGTGCAACCTCAGCGAAGCCATAAGCTGTTGGCAAAGCATCCGCACACCTTATTGTATTTCCGCATATCCCATATTTATTCAGGACAGCATACAAGACAGCTCATATATTATTCCTGCTCCTGATCCTTCTTATAATCTTCATACAGGCTGGAAAAGGCAGAGCAGCTGGAGCAGTCACTGTGACAGGAGCCGCAGCCGGAGTCCTTCCCTTTTTTCGGTCTGGTAGCATAAACGATCACCGCAAGTATGGCAAGCAGTACCGCTATTACGATAACATCTGCAATATTCATATTCTCACATCCTGTTCACCTTTAGTATATGCAGGAATACAGGTTTTGTCCAATCAGAAGAACATACTTCCGATCTGAAAGACAAGGAATGCGACAAGATAGGCAACCAGCGTCTGGTAGCCGACAGCTCCCAGCGCCTGCCTGATGGATCCCAGTTCTCTTCTTGTTGCGGCGAAGGCGGCAATGCATGGCATATACAATACCGTGAAGCACAGATATGCAAAGGCGGAAACCGGAGTGAAAATTGTCTGCAAAGCAGCACTCAAACCGGCATCGCTGTTTGTCTGGGTCAGTACACTCAGCGTGGAAACAACACTTTCCTTTGCCGTGATTCCGGTTACAAGCGCGGTACTTGCTCTCCAGTCCTCAAATCCCAGCGGTGCAAAAATATGAGAAATCCAGGTGCCGATGCTGGCAAGCATGGAATCTGCGGAATCCGCAACTGCAGTGAAGGAAAAATCATAGCTCTGTAAAAACCAGATAACGATGCTGGCCACAAAGATGATCGTGAATGCCTTGCGCAGAAAATCCTTAGCCTTCTCCCACATATGCAGCACTACACTTTTTGCACTCGGTATACGATAGGAAGGCAGCTCCATTACAAAGGGCACGCTGTCTCCCTTAAACATTGTGCTTTTCAGCAACAGTGCAGACAGGATTGCCACAAGGATACCAATCAGATATACACTGATCAGGATCAATGCAGTATGCTCAGGAAAAAATGCAGCAGTTATCATACCGTAAATTGGCAGCTTGGCACTGCAGGACATAAACGGAGTGACAACGATAGTCATTTTCCGGTCACGCTCACTGCTCAGTGTACGGGCGGACATGATAGCGGGCACACTGCAGCCAAAGCCAATCAGCATTGGCACAAAGCTTCTGCCCGACAAGCCGATTTTACGCAGCAGCTTATCCATAACAAACGCCACCCGGGCCATATACCCGCTGTCCTCCAGCAAAGACAGGAAGAAAAACAGCGTTACGATCACAGGAAGAAAGGACAGTACGCTTCCCACACCGTTGCAGATACCGTCTATGATCAGCGCCTGCAGCCAGTCACTGACCTGCAAGGACGCCAGCAGGTTAGCCATTTGATCACATGCTACGGCAATCCCATCCTCCAGCAGCGTCTGCATAGTGCCGCCAATCGGACCGAAGGTCAGATAGAAAATGCACAGCATGATCAGAATAAAAATCGGTATGCCAAGATATTTATGGGTCAGCAGCCCGTCAATTTTCTCGCTGCGCACCTGTGCTGAGGATGCATGCCGTTTCACAACACAGTCAGCCACCAGCTCCTCTATATAGGAATAGCGCATATCTGCCAGTGCAGCCTCACGGTCTGTCTGTAAGGCATCCTCCATGCTTTTTACGATTTTTTCTATAATATCGATATCATCCTGATGCAGCTTCAGCTCCCTTTGCATTGGTTCATCTCCCTCCACCAGCTTGGTAGAGGCAAAACGCATGGGAACCTTTGCCTGTTTCGCATGATCCTCTATAATATGGGCTATGGAATGAATGGCACGGTGAACCTCTCCCTTGCAGAAGTCCAAATTTACTGCCTGTTTTCCATCCCGAATCTGCTTTTTCACCACACGGATCAGCTCATCGATCCCCTCATTTTTGCTTGCGGAGATAGGCACGATCGGACAGCGCAGATGCTCACTCAGCGTATGCACATCAATGCTGTTTCCACTCGCCGTCACCTCGTCCATCATATTCAGCGCAATCACCATCGGCTTCTGCAGCTCCATCAGCTGCAAAGACAGATAGAGGTTTCGTTCAATATTCGTAGCATCCACGATATTGATGATCAAATCCGGATCATCCTTTAAAATGAAATCCCTTGTCACCACCTCTTCACTCGTATAAGGAGACAGGGAATAAATTCCCGGCAGGTCGACCAAGGCAGCTTCCTTAAACGATTTGATCTGCCCCATTTTCTTTTCCACGGTTACTCCGGGAAAATTCCCCACATGCTGGTTGCTGCCGGTCAGTCGGTTGAAGAGTGTCGTCTTGCCGCAATTCTGATTACCGGCCAGTGCGATTAGGACATCCTTCATTTCGCCCCCTCCGCATCTACCTCAATCTTTGCGGCATCCTCCAGACGCAGCGTCAGAACATAGCCTCTCAGATTCAGCTCCATGGGATCACCCATTGGCGCCACCTTGTTTACATGCACGTTCGTGCGCGGCGTCAATCCCATATCCAGCAGCCGTCTGCGCAGCGCCCCCTGTCCGCCAACTGCCCGTATAATGCCACCCTGTCCGGGTTTAATGTTATCCAATGTCGTCATAATCAACTACCAACTTTCTAAATGTTACCCTTGGTTAATATCCATATATATCATACTCTAATTCCTTACTTTGTCAATGCTTATCGTGCAGTTTTTCACAAACGCAAACATATTTCCACCACTATTTTCCCCTCGGTGATGATTTTCCACAGACAAGCTCTTTCAAATGCATCATCCACCACCCTTGCCCAGCCGCCCTGAAAGCCGCCAGCTAATAAAATACGATATGAAATATTCTTTCATTTGTTGATATTACAGGCATTCTTTTCAGCAATTTAAAAGAATGCATACTGAATTTTCTTTTCTTATGTGCACTACGCCTTTTTGTGATAAAATGAACATAACAGATATTTCTTAAAACTCAACTTTTATGGTGAAACCAATGAGGAGGTTCCATATGAAACGCAGTTTATTTAAAAAGCATCAGCTGTGGTATGTCGCAGGCTTTCTGATTATCAACCTTGCTGCCTGCATCATCATAGGCAATCATGCCTACCGGCAAATCCAAGCGGATATGAATGCGCATGCTTTGCAGTCACAGGAGGAAGTACAAAGTGTTATGGATGATTACCGGCATTCCTTTCAGCTGTTCACTACCATGCTTGAAAGGGAGGTGGAAGCAGAGCCAAAGCCGGCAGTCATCTGGAAGTATCTGAAAAAGCTGGATAAGCAGCTGCAGGCTATTGAGGGTGATACCTTTGACGGCCTGTATATGTATTATAGGAACTCCTATTTATACAGCTGGGATACGCCCTATGAGCAATATGAAAAAAGCGGATATGATGCCACAACACGTCCGTGGTACCGCAATGCAGTGGATGCGAAGGGTGAAATCGTGTTCACTCCGCCGTATATGAGCTTTGCCAATCATTATATTCTATCCACCATTTCACAGCTGCAGCCGGATCAGAAAACCGTGTTTGCCTATGATATAAAAATGGGAAACATACAGAAGCTTATCGCCTCTTTACAGGCATATGATAAGGAGCAGCTGATCATTTTTGATAAAAAAGGCACCATCATTGGCAGCAGCGAGGAGGATTATCTCGGCGGAAACCTAATGCAGAGCACTGAGGAAAACAGAGAACAGCTGACAGAGGCAAACAACAAGCTGAAGCAGGCCGATTCCTCAATTTCAAAGGAGGATCGAAAGAAGCTGGAGGATGAGGCTTCCTATGCACAGGCCTTCTATGATTTTCAAAACAGCTTTTCCACCGACTTCAACTCGCTTCTGAAGGATAACGGTATGCAGCTGGTTGATTATCAGAATCAGAAATACTTCGGACTGATCCAGCAGGGAAACGAGTTTGATTATCTTATTCTCGTACCCGTATATTCCATGCTGTCCGCAACCCTGCAAATCTGGCTGATTCCTCTGCTCATACTGGAAATCATATTGATTTATGTGCTGAGCCAGATCAGCAGAGAGCTGAAAAACCGTGAATTAAAGGGGGCCTATGTGGAGCTGGGTCAGACACAGAAGCGTTTGGAAATTGCATTACAGGCTGCCCAGAAGGCTGCAGCCATCGATGAGCTGACCGGTATGATGAATATGAAATCCTTCCGCAGTACAGTTAAGCATCACATACAGGGAATGGAGGAGGATGAGAATGGAATCCTGATTATGATTGACGGCGATCATTTCAAATCTGTCAATGATCAATATGGGCATTCCGTCGGTGATGAGGTTATCCGTCTGACGGCACAGATGATTGTCGGTCGAATCCGTACGGTCGATTATGCTTCACGACTCCATGGAGATGAGTTCGCCATCTTCGTATCCAATACGCGTGACTACTGTGTAGCGGAAAAAATCATGGAGGATATCAATCTGTCACTGGCGAAGGAAGCCCAGAAACGAAATATGCCCGCAATCACCTTATCCTCCGGTGCTATTATCGCCTGCCCCAATGATAATTATATGGAGCTGATCAAGGCTGCCGATGAGGCTTTGTACAGAGCAAAGGAAACGCACAACGGTGCCTTTCGTCAGGCTGAGGAGAGGTAAAAAACATACAGCCTGCGTTCTTATGTGCGATACAGTAGGCACGCAATGCATTTGAGACAAAAAGGATCAATTTCATCTTTACGAACCTGATGAAATCGATCCTTTGCTTTTCTATTTCGTACACGGGCAAGCGCCTGTTCTGTCGCAGGGCATCTCCTTTATGAATAGCCGGGCACCGCAATTTCTGCATACCTCTTCCTCTATTTGTTTTGATTACCTTTCTGCGTACATAGGCTAACGCCGCAAACCATGCGACTTTATCTGCACAGATAGATTCCCGGACAGCATCCCCCGCCAAGACACATATTGCATAAGATCAGCTGACAGCAGAAATTTGATCCTCCACCGCCAAAGGGACTCTGCATACTCTGATAGCGGGTTCTTCCGGACTGCATCTGTGCATATAGCTGACGGTATTGCTGATTGGACGGATCCATTTGACATGCTCGCTCTGCCGCCTCCATCGCCGCAATCTGGTTCCCGATACTATAATTGCTGATGGCATACAGATAATACCAGGATGCATCCCGATTCTGAATGCTGTTCAGCACCTGAATCGCCTCCTGAAAACGCCCCATGTTTATATAGCTGACAGCTGCCTGGTAATCATTGGAAAATGACTGCTGATAGGTATTCTGCTGGTAGCCGTTGAAATTCTGTCCGAATGCTCCCCCGTTCTTTTTATAATCCAGTGCCTGCTGATAAGCATTCTGTATCTGCTTGAATTTCTCTTCAGCGTAGGGTTCCTTGTTTACATCGGGATGATATTTCTTCGCAAGCTGGCGATAAGCACGCTTGATTTCATCCTCACTGGCATCCCTTGACACCCCTAATATCTTAAACGGATCATCCATCTTTTTCACCTGTTCTTTTCTTTCTTACCATTTCATATTTCGTCCAGACTCCCGCATACAGGATATTACGCAGTATATCCGCATGCCGCAGAATCGGCAGTGCTTCAAATGCATCGGCGCTGTTGGAAATCATCAGCTCCAGAATGACCTTGACACGTTCATCAAAATCCGTTTGCCCGCTTTTTTCAAGAAACGGATTGAACTGTCCCTTCCTTCGATCGTCTTCCACATCATCATAGGCATCCATGATGTAGATGAACCTTCCCAGATAATCTCCCAGACGATATAGTGTATCATACCATTCATCATGCCGGTAGGTAACGATTTCCGCCATCATCACACCGCTTAAGGAGGAAAGCCTGTCCAGATCACGGCTTTGCGCCTTCTCCAGCTCCGCTGTCTTTTGCAAAACCTCACGGATTGCCTGTATCTTATGGTGATAGGCTTCTTCCATACGCTTCATCGGACGCTTTAAAAGCGATAGCATGCTTCTGGCCTGCAGCCGATGCTCATCCTTCCAGTCATCCTCACACTTCAGATAGGTCAGAATAATCGTCATATCCGCAGCATAGCGAAGATAAGCATTCTCCCGCTTTACATGCCGGTGCATCGGATGAACGACGCATCGCTCCCTGACGAGCTGATCCTCCGGCTCATACAATGCCGTAAGCAGAATCGCCAGAAAGGTGAGATCAAAATTTAAGGTCAGCTGACCTCTGCGACCGAAATCCTCATGGAGTGCTTTGCACATGCCGCAGTAAAAGGATTGATAGGTATCGAAATCCTTTATTTTAAGCTCCGGTTTATTGACAATTACATATCCAAACATGTTACTTTCCCTGCCTTGACAAAAAACTTCATGTGATAAGTTTACCCTTATTATAGGGAAATTTCAAGAGTCGCAGACAAGATAACATAAAAACACACATTGCAAGTCGCTTTTCAGCCTGTTGTGCAGACTATGCATCATGCATATACCAGTTAAAAAAAGCTGCATTATTTCCAAACGCTTACTCAAAAAGAAGATGCATATACATAAAATGATGATGCATTCAAAGGATATTCTATAAAGGGAATACTCAGTCTGGTGAAAAAGGATCCTGTGTATTGGAAGAAAGCCTTTTCATATCAGGAAAAATCTTAACACACCTAAATGACTGCTCTGTATATAAAAAAGCCAGGTGTGCAAACGCAAATCCAACACCTGCCTTTTCATCAATCTAGTTCATGTTTCATTTTACTGTTATCCCTAAGCAGGCAGAAACTCATTTCTATTCTGTCCGATTTTCTTTCATGAGCTCTCCATGGATACATACTCTGCCGCCATTCGAGCATTTTGCATCAAACTGCGTTGCCCGCTGTTCTCCATAATCCAGCGATGCACCATTCAATAATGCATAAACACTTGGATATATTGAATTCCAGAATTCATGACATAGAGGCGGACATAAGTCCTTCACAACAAAGCTGTCTCCCTGTTTACAATACCCGCTGCGGCATGCACTCTTCGTTACGGTCAACCTGACTGTTCTCATAGCTGATGTTCCCTCCATCCTTCAACATAGTAGGATATGCAATTCGACACTCCCCCCACGGTCATCGTTTTCCTTTCATAAAGCTTATCACTTATGATTACACGCTCTTTACTGCCGCAAGAAATGCACGAACCCTTTGCGCACTTACGATTTCATAGTCGGATGCATGCGGCTGTGGTGCATAGGAGAAGCTTACCGATTTACTGATCGTAGTCACATCCTTTTTCCAGTCCTTGCAGGAGGAATGCACCTGACAAATTCCGGTTTCCACCAGAAACTGCTGTACGTTATCAGCATGCAGCCCACTTCCTGCCAGCAGCTCAATGCGGGAACCGTACATGTTTTGCAGCTTCCTCAACAGTGTTAGCGCCTGCATGGCTTTGGGCTGCTGTCCACTTGTCAGGATGCGGTCTACGCCAAGTGCGATCAGCGTTTCTATGGCAGCGAACGGATCCGGTGTACAGTCAAAGGCCCGATGGAATACCGCTGTTTTCCCTGCTGCATGAGCCATTGCAACCAGCCGGGCACTCTGCTGCTCGTCTATAGTTCCATCCGCATGCAGACAGCCGAATACAATACCATCCGCTCCATTTTTCAGCATTTCTTTAGCTTCGTCCAACAGCTGTGCAAAGTCTGCAGTCTCATAACAGAAGCCTCCTCCACGAGGGCGAACCATTGCCATGACGCTTAGCTGCGTATGCTGCTTTACCAACTTTAAAGAGCTGACACTCGGTGTCAGTCCTCCCATGTGTAAGGCACTGTTTAATTCAATACGGAGAGCACCACCCTGCTCTGCCTGCAGTGCATCATCATAGCTGCCACAGCATATTTCTGTTTGTATTTTCATTGTAATCTCCTTTTTTAAAAGCTGATTCCAAGCACACCGGTGTCAGGGCCTTGCGTAATGTATCAATTTCTGTTCAATTCCCGTTTAAAACACCGTCATTCTTAAACAGCTTTGTATTTGCTTCGTTTCCAGTCCGCTTTGCGCACAAAGTGATACTGCTTATCATCTGAGACCGTAGCATCAAAACGATAGCCCAGTCTGCAGAAGCGCTTTACATCATCAAACTGCTGAATATTCTGTTCAGCCAGCCAGCGCACCATTTCACCTCTTGCCATTTTCACATAAACACCCTTTTCTCTGCGCCTGCCCTCTTCTTCTTCCAGAAAGTAGACGCTGACAAAGTGTACATCCGGATCCAAGTGCCGTTTTATGAGCCTGCCGTACTGCTTGCTGGATAAATCCAGAATCTGCTTATCCTCTTCAATCAGCCGTTGATAGGGCTTGCTTCCCCAGAAATCATATAGGCTTGTGCAAAAGGGTGTACGAAAGGGACTGTCCAGTTCAAGACGATAGGGTACGACGCCGTCAAAGGGCTCCAGAATACCATATAAGCCGGATAAAATGCGAATATGCCGTTCTGCATAAACGAAGTATTCATCTGAAAAAAGATCCGGTGCCATATAGCTGTATTGTATACCGTCAAAGCTGAGCAGTGCCGGCACACAGGAGACATTCACATCCATGTGCTGATAGCTGTTGTATGTCCATTCGGCAATGGCATCGCTGCAGTTCAGCATGGCTTTTAATTCCTCCTGCTTCTTTGTTTTCAGATATGTAACAAGCCGTTCACTTTCCGACAGGAAGCAGGGCATGCGTTTGTGATCCATAAAATCAATTGTCGGACGCATACGTTTTGCCGGAGCAATTAATATCAACATGAGGTATCACCATGAACAAGATATCATACTTCAAAGGAAAAAACAACTTTTAAGTAGGCTTGCGGCAGCTAACATACATAGGTCTAATTATAAACTGCTGGACACTTCTGATTTAGTTCTGTTCGCCAGGGAATATGCTATACTTCAAGAAATGCTTCCAGTGCTTTGATAAAGATGACTGCATCTTCCTCTTAACGTTTTGTTTTGAAGATGCAAAGCGATCGTGCTATTTTAGGCAGATTGTTTATCCAGACAGAGGTGGTAATGAAATCATAATGCGCAAGTTCCCACAGTAGCTTCTCTTTATCTCCCGGCGTTGATAGCGCACGAACATGATCAATATACAGCGACTGCAGATCATGATCGATCAGCTGCAGTTCATATTCCTGCTCCTCATCGATCCTATTCATCAGATCTTCATTCGCATCTGCGAAGACTACCTCATACCCGAATGCAAGCAGGCGTTCTCAATAAACAAACCCTCGTCCGATACTGCCGGCTCCAAAATGCACAGCCCTTCTCATTGTTCTCCGTTTTTCATTTTTCTACGGTTGGTACCGTTCACCCTATTTGTTAGCAACCAGCGTGCCACAGCATATGAAAATGCCCTATTTTTTTTGATTTTCATTATTTTCTCCAATATTTCTATATAGATAATGCAGTGTAGAGCTTCATCATAAAAAGAATGCAGAATTTTAATTCAATGAAATTCTGCATTCTTCTATTTCTATTCTGATTTATTCTTTTCCATTTTCTCTTTTAAGGCATCATATGTAGCACAATCCAGAATTTGAACAACAACATCATCCAACTGCTGTTCGCTCAAGGTATCCACCCAATCATCATCAATACCGTACTTATGGATAAGCAGTGCTTTTAACATTGTTCTTTTTCCTTTTACGAGACCTTTTTCAAGACCTTTTTTAAGACCTTTTTCAAGCCCCAGCTTTTCAGCTTCTGCAGTTCGCTCCTCCAAATTGGCCTGTACTGCCTGCTCCGCAAACTCCACCGATTCCGCCCAGCTGAACAATGATCCGTCCTCACGCATTTCATTATATTTTTCCATAACCACGTTCACCATCCTTCTCTTCATGTTTAGTATAGCATCATCCGGATTATATGCAAGCACATAGCAGAAAGTTTCAAACTCTGTCAGATTTTCCACGCCTCCAACCTCCTTTACACGCTGTTTGATCATCGGTAGAAACACGATGGCTCGATTCAGTGTACCGTTGGGCTCCTCCTGATTATCCTCATCCTTTACCTTGTAGTGGCGTATCATGCGTCCGCCATCCCTGGGCTTATCATTCATAAAAATAATCTGATAAAACGGCTTCAGCTCTGTATATTCGTCTCCCTGCTTCAGCTGTCTTCCGACCAGGCGGTAGCCGTACTGCTGAAAACGCAGCTGTTCCTTCTGCGTATAGCCGGATACCTGCATTTCCAGATCGTAAAAATGGCCGGCTTCATCCTCCAGCACGACATCCAAAACCGCACGTTTGCCAAAAAAAGCTTCCGGCAGCAGCTCCGGGTTCAGTACCTTCGTTTCATGGACCTTCAGTCCGTAAATTTCTTCGATGATTCTGCTTCTCAGCAATGCAGAGCCTGCATCGTCCCCAATCAGCATGTATTTGAAGAAAACATCATTGTGAAAGGGGATCGGGTAATCCTTTGCATATTCTTTTTCCATAGGTAGTATCCTCCTTTTTTTCCTATATACTCTTATATACGTATGAAATATACAAAACTCCTAAAATTTTTTAAAAAATTTACAAAAATGCTTCGTATACCGGAAAACGATGTTCTGACTACCCTGGAAATACAGGAATTCACCTGTGTCCAGTCACAAGCGCGCAAAAAAAAACTGCGCAACCCTGTAACGGGTGTACGCAGCTTTATCAATTTTCAGAATGGGTTATCTCAACTGTATATTCCCCATCTCTGACATCCACACGGATGGTATCGTCCTTACCTGCATTTCCTTCAATCATCCTGCGGGCAATCAAAGTTTCAATATTTCTCTGGATATAACGCTTCATCGGTCGTGCACCATATAACGGATCTACACCCTGTGTGGCAATAGCTCTGTATACAGCATCACTAACCTGTAATGTGATATCCTTATGCGCAAGACGCTGTGTAAGCTCCCTCATGAATTTATGAGCAATCTTACCTAGCATATCATCATTCAATGCATTGAAGACAACGATTTCATCAATACGGTTAATAAACTCCGGTTTAAAATATTTCTTCACTTCATTCATATAATTAGTATCACGATCAGCACCATCAAAGGCGAACTGACTTCCCAGATTGCTGGTCATGATCAGCAGGGTGTTCTTGAAATCCACAGTCACACCCTTGGAATCGGTAATGCGTCCATCATCCAGTATCTGCAGAAGAACATTAAATACATCCGGATGTGCCTTTTCAACCTCATCAAACAGAATAATGGAATACGGATTGCGACGCACAGCCTCGCTCAGCTGTCCGCCCTCATCGTAGCCGACATATCCCGGAGGCGCTCCTATCAAACGGGAAACGCTGTGCTTCTCCATATATTCACTCATATCAATACGGACGATATGGGATTCACTGTCAAACAGCTGCTCCGCAAGTGCCTTGGCAACCTCGGTTTTACCGACACCGGTTGGTCCCAGAAACAGAAAGCTTCCAATCGGGCGATGCTCATCCTGAATCTGAGCCTTACTGCGCAAAATGGCATCACTGACAAGCTCCAGTGCGTTATCCTGTCCTATGACACGTTTCTGTAAGGCTTCCTTCAGATGCAGGAGCTTCTGACGTTCACTTTCCACAAGACGGCTGACCTCCACACCGGTCCAGCGGGATACGATTTTCGCAATCAGCTCCTCGTTGACGGTTTCCTGAATAAGGGCATCCTCCTTCTGTTTGTCGGATTGTTCGCGAATCAGCTTCTCCAGATGCGGTATCGTCGCATACTGCAGCTTGGCGGCATCCTCATAACGTGCTTCATTCTGTGCCTGCTCCAGATCCAGCTTTGCCTTCTCCAGACGAACCTTGGCATCCTTGCTTTCCTCCAGCTCTGCCTTTTCATCCTCCCACTTTGTATACAGGGAGTCCTTTTCCGCCTGCAGCTGTGCAAGCTCTGTACGAATATCCTCCAGACGCTCCTTCGCCTTTTTATCTTCCTCTTTCTTTAATGCGGTTTCTTCAATCTGCAGCTGCATGATTTTTCTCTGCAGCTCATCAAGCTCCTGCGGCATAGACTCCATTTCCACCCGCAGTGTGGCACATGCCTCATCGATTAAATCAATTGCCTTATCCGGCAGAAACCGGTCGGTAATATAGCGGTTGGACATCGTTGCTGCGGCAAGAATCGCCTCATCCAGAATCTTCACACCGTGATATGATTCAAAGCGGTCCTTTAACCCACGCAGGATGGAGATGGTATCCTCCACGCTGGGCTCCTGCACCATAACTCGCTGGAACCGCCGCTCCAAAGCCGCATCCTTTTCAATATACTGCCGGTATTCATTGAAGGTAGTTGCCCCGATACAGCGCAGCTCGCCTCGTGCCAGCATCGGCTTCAGCATATTTCCGGCATCCATGCTGCCCTCTGTTTTACCGGCACCGACAAGATTGTGAATTTCATCGATAAACAGAATGATATTTCCTTCTGCCTGCTTCACTTCCTCCAGAATGGATTTCAGACGCTCCTCAAATTCACCACGGTATTTCGCACCCGCAATCAGAGAACCCATATCCAGCTCAATCAGCTTCTTTTCCTTCAGAGACTGTGGAACATCGCCCTTCATAATACGCCATGCAATACCTTCCACAACCGCGGTTTTACCAACACCCGGTTCACCAATCAGCACCGGATTGTTTTTTGTCTTACGGGACAAGATCTGAATGACACGGCGGATTTCATCATCCCGTCCGATAATTGGATCGATTTTACCGTTTTTGACATCCTCCACCAGATTACGTCCGTATTTACTCAACGCCTCCAGATTGGCCTCCGCATTCGGTGAATCCATCTTCTTACCGCCTCTGCGCTTCAGCTCCTCATCCTTGCAGGTCTTTTCATTCAGATGGAATTCCTTAACAAGCTGCTTGGATATATAGGACTTATTAAACATCAACGCAATCCAAACACTGGCAACACTCAGATAGGTTTCCTGAATACCGGCACTCCACTGCTCCGCCCTGGAAAAGGACTGAGCAACCTCGTTTGACAGCTGTGGATTGACATTGCTGCTGGTTGCCACTCTGTTCATTTCCTGATCGATCAGCGTCAGGGCTCTTGTCTTATCTATATTCAGGCGCTTGAATAAGCCATCCAGCACATCATGTTCAAAGATGGCCTTCAGCATCTGGATGGTGTCAACGGTTGTATGCTGATACGATTTGCAGATTTCCACTGCCTGCATGATAATCTCCTGCAGCTTTTCACTCATTTTATCAAAGTTCATACGATCACGCTCCTTTTTAGCACTCTCACTCTTTGATTGCTAATGCTATTATAGCACAGTTTTTAGCACTGTCAATACTTGAGTGCTAAAAAAGAGAAAGTATAGCAAAAAAGTAGGAATACCTGAGCTTTCGTATTCTTCCTTCTGCTATGTGTCTGCGGTAAACTGCAAATACAGTTAGCCTAAAATTGCAATCGAAAGAAAATGAAGGTCAGTGAATTCTGATCGCAGAAATCATAACAGTTCGTTTTGTATACTCCTTTAGTAGCTGCGATTCTTTCCAACAGATATTCTCTCATATATTATATATACGCTGACCCTGTGTTTTTAAGTCCCTTCTAAATATGCCAGTCGTTTGATATAAGATACAGGTATTGAAAAAAAGCAGGAAATATACCTGCTTTCAACATCATCAAAAGATATATAGGATAGCGCTGCGCATTTTCTTTTAAAACAGGCTTATCAAACAAACCACCTGTTTTCTTAATCGTTAAGATACTTCTTGATTTCCTGCATGTGATGGATTCTGGCATAAGCCTTGCTCTGATCCACGCCATAACGATCATCTGCATAGGCAAGCACGCGCATACCGGCAGCATTACCTGCCGCTATCCCATAGCTGCTGTCCTCTACAGCAATGCATTCCTCCGGCTTCACCTTCAGCTTTTTTGCGGCTGTCAGATAAATTTCGGGATTAGGCTTACTTTCATGAAACATCTCACCACTCAGCAGCTCATCAAAGCAGCCAACCAGATCACAGACATTCTCCATCGTCTGAATCTGATGCATGGCCGAGCTGGATGCAACTGCCGTTTTATAGCCGTGCTCCTGCAGCCAGATCAGCGTTTCCTTTACTCCCGGATTCAATACCTCATCATACCCAAATGCATGAAGCTTACAGTAATCATCCAGCTTTTCCTTAAATTTTTCCATCGGCCAGTCCATATGCATGACCCGCATGCTTTCAGTATATGTATACGTATAGGAGCTGCCAACCAGAGAATGCATAAAAGCATCATCCACCTCTGTCCCATAGCTTTTATAAAATCCTCTCAGCTGCTCCAGGTTTTTTGGTTCACTATCCACCAGCACCCCATCCATATCAAATATTACGGCTTTGATCATAATCTACCTTCTCCTTTTCCTTGCTAATCACCAGTATATCGGGACAATTCTGCTTATTATGCATCGTAATTCTGCACACGCTGAAGCAGCGGCTTTGCAACGCAGCACTCCATGCCAGCAGTGCTTCACTTTCTTCTCTGTTGCAGGCCTGTCCCCAATACAATACCAGAATCAGAATACCATGCTTTTTCAACAGATGCAATGCTTTTGTGGCCGCGCAAAGAGACGTTTTTCGCCTGGTCATGATTTCAGGATCCCCATGCGGCAGATATCCGAAATTAAAAATGCCGAGATCCAGCGGCTCCCGGATATAGATATCACAGCATTCATGTGAATCCAGAATCAGAGTGGCCTTCCCTTCCAGCTGTGCACTCTCCAGCTTTTCTCTGGTCTGCACATACGCCTGCGGCTGAATATCGAATGCATAAATATGAGAACAGTTTTTCTGCTGGGCTAGAAACAGCGTATCGTACCCCTGCCCCATGGTAAAATCCGCACAGATGCTGTTTTCTGTTAATTGGCTCTTCATGATATCATGAACGATTTCAACAACTTTTTTCATGTAATCTCCTTTTTTCATCACTGCATTCATTATATAATAGCAGTAAGGAGAATGCTATGAAAACAATAAACGATTCCCAAATACAATCTGTATTACAGCTCTTTTCGACCATTCATAAGGAAGCATGGCTGGTGGGAGGCTGTGTGCGTGATATGCTGATGGGGCGGGAGCTGCATGATTATGATATCACAACGGATGCCACGCCGTATGAGGTGATGGCGCTGTTTCAAGAAAAGGGCTACCGCGTCATACCAACCGGACTGAAGCATGGTACTGTAACCGTCCTTGTACAGGATGAGCCCATCGAAATCACAACCTATCGTACAGAAAGTGCCTATACCAATCACCGCAGTCCAGAAGCAGTTCACTTCACCCCGGATATCGATGAGGATTTAAAGCGGCGGGATTTCACAATGAATGCCATCGCCTGGCATCCGAAGCGGGGCTTTCATGACCCTTACCATGGACAGGCAGACATCGCCAAAAAAACCATACGCTGTGTCGGAAAGGCTTCCGAAAGAATGCAGGAGGATGCTCTGCGTATTCTTCGTGCCATGCGCTTTCACTGTACACTGCACTTCACCATCGAGGAAGAAACGGTGCAGGCCATACGCACCCATGCCCATCTGCTGTCCTATATCTCCAGAGAACGCATTCGGGAGGAATTCAACCGTATCCTGCTGCAGGATTATCCGGATACGCTGCAGCTGTTAAAGGAAATGCGGGTGCTGGATACAATTGCGGCAGGCTATACGAAGCTGATGAACAAAGAACAGAACAATCCCTGGCATATATATGATGTATTCACGCATACCGATGTGGCACTGAACCATACGAAAGGGATGGCGTTGGAAGGCAAGCTGGCCATCATTTTCCATGACACGGGAAAGCCGGCTTGTGAAACTCTGGATGCAGACGGCATCTCCCATTATTACGGACATGCGCAGAAATCTGTTGAGCTTGCCCGCTGCTGGCTGAAAAAGCTTCACTATGACAATCGGACCATACAACGCGTTTTACGCTGCATTGCATATCACGATTACAATCTCACACCGAAAAAAAGCACTTTGCGCAGATATCTTTCAAAATTTGATAATCAGCTGGAGGATGCCTTACTGGCCCTGGATGTACAGCTCGCAGACCAGCTCGCAAAAAACCCGGAGCCGGCCGCAAACGGTGTCCGGATCATCCGGCAATGCAAAGAGCTGCTACTGCACATGCACGCGGAGGAAGAGCCTCTCAGCTTACAGACACTCGCGGTAAACGGCAGAGACATGATGGGTTTCGGTCTATGCGGCAAACAGATCGGTATCGCACTGCATATGCTTCTGGACTACGCGATGCAGGATCCTTCTCGTAACACAAAAAAGCAGCTGATTGAGGAATTAAACAGGAAATGCCAAAATCTGCACAATGCATAAACCATATGGAAGCACGGTTTTACTCTCTGCTTATGCGCATATTTCAGTATGCAGAGCTTATCTGCATTCCCATCCAAAAAGGAGGCATCCCCATCGGAAAGCCTCCTTTTTCAAGCCTGACAGGTATTCACTACCTGTGCTCATTCACTTAAACGCTTCAGATCATCCACCAGCTTTTCACAAATCTCCTCATCCAGCTGTGACAGGATATACCCCTGATACGTACAGTATTTGGTTTTGATATCCTGAATGGTCTTCAGCTCGGTCTCATTGCGCTCCTTATCCTGTAATTCACTGAGGATTTCCGCAGTAAGGCGAATCGGCTGATCGTATACCATCGTGATATCAGCCAGAGAACTGTTCCTCTGCCCCCGTACCTTGTTCACTGCCTGATTGAGATAGTATTCTATCATGACGGCCTGCTTGTGAATCTGTAATCCGCAACTCATATAGCATCATCCTTTCTGACAATGCTATCGTACTGCTGATTGTTACATCATGCGTGTAACAATCACTAAAATGTAAGACTTCCGCTCAGCAAACCATAACCAACTGCCAGTACACCGCACAGCAGCATGACGGTAATCGGACTTTTTTTATATTTTCTCAACAGAAAGAAGCCCAGTGCAAACAGCAGCACACTTTCCAGATTAACATCTGCAAGCGATATCGCTTTTCCTCCCCAGAAGGCATCGATTCCCAGAGACACCCCTGCAGATGCAATCAAAGCAACCACCGCCGGACGAAGCCCCTTCAGCACTGCCTGAATCGCATCCAGCTGCCGGTATTTATAATACAGAAAGGACAGTGTCAGGACAATGATAAAGCTGGGCAGCACCACACCAAGAGATGCCACCAGTGCTCCCGGCAGCCCCGCAATCTTTGTCCCCACGAAGCTGGCGGCATTGATTGCAATAGGTCCCGGTGTCATCTGAGATATGGTCAGGATATCCGCAAATTCACGCATGCTCAGCCAGCCATGCATGGCGACGACCTGATCCTGAATAATCGGAAGCGCCGCATAGCCGCCGCCAATGCTCAAAAGCCCGATTTGCAGAAAGCTGAACAACAGCTGTAACAGTGTCATTGCAGACCACCCTCCTTCTTTATCGCTCGCTCAATCAGATAGCCCAGTGCACCGCATACGATTATGATGATAAGCAGATTGACATCAAACAAAACATTGCATACAAAGGCTGCCAGCATGATGAGCACATACACCTTCTGCGGCTGGCTCCAGACCTCCCGGCCCATCGTCCATACCACATCACAGATGGTCGCAACCACACCTGCCTGCATTCCAAACAGCATGACCTGTATCCAGCGTATCTGGATAAACGCCTCATAGCAATAGGATATCACCGTTAGGATCACAAGCGGAGGAAGTACTGTTCCGATGACTGCAACGATTGCCCCCGGGATACCGGCACAGCGATAGCCGATACTGATCGAGGCATTGACAGCGATTGCTCCGGGTGAGGATTGGGCGATAGCCACCAAATCCATCATCTCTCCCTCTTCAATCCAATGCAGATCCTCAACAAATTTCTTTCTCATCAGCGGTACGATCACATAGCCTCCACCAAAGGTACAGGCGCTTAACATAAACACGGAAGAAAATAATGTTCCGTACATTTTTGCATTTTTCTCCAATTTCATCACCTTCCCTACTATTATAGTCCTTGTCATTTCATA
>OBXQ01000358.1_pt1 | contig 26908 bp, 19 predicted proteins | sample 1476641 | NCBI WGS metagenome assembly OBXQ01 (sample SAMEA2580174, study PRJEB22360) | human gut metagenome | biome: human gut; feature: human-associated habitat; material: faeces | place: Denmark | collected 2008/2010
TGGATCAGTAGTGATTTCGAAATTTCCTTTATCATCAGTTGTGCCAGTACCAATTGTTTTACCATCTTTATCAGTAACTACCACTGGAGCATTTGGCTCATCTGAATGACCTTTTACAATTCCTTTTTCTGGGTTGCCATCAGCTGGGTTGTTTGTATCAACTGGAGTTACTGTTTCAACTTCTACTTTTGGAGCTGTTGTATCAACATAAGTTGTATCACCAGCCGTTCCTTCACCATTACCTTTGTTGCCAGCTTTATCAGTTACTTCAACATTTACTTTATCACCTGGCTTGATTGGATCAGTAGTGATTTCGAAATTTCCTTTATCATCAGTTGTGCCAGTACCAATTATTTTGCCGTCCTTATCAGTAACAACTACTGGAGCATTTGGCTCATCTGAATGACCTTTTACGATACCTTTGTCTGGGTTGCCATCAGCTGGGTTGTTTGTATCAACTGGAGTTATGCCATCAATAATTACACTTGGTGGAGTTGTATCTATATAAAAGCCATCATCACCGCCACGACCGCTATCTAAACCGCCGCTTTTACCCTCAGCTGGGCCTGCAAACGATGCAACACCTAAAGGATTGATAGAACTTGTGCTAGCATTTATATTTGAATAGTGTCCGCCATGCTCAAATCTTGTCTCGCCAAGACTCATACCATCGCCAGCACGACCACCGCTCGTACCGCCAGCCGCTGTCTCTTCTAGATCTTCTAAATTTGCACCATTTAACAATGCTTTTTGAAGTGCTGCTACTTGTGAATCAGCAGCAGTTGCCTTTGGATCGAGACTTAGTGTATCTTCGCCGATCATTGATAGCTCTTTTCCATTATTTGTCGCTATCACAACCTTAGAACCAGCTGAAGTTGTTTTTACCGTCTCACCTTCATAAAGGCTATCACCAACTTTTAGTACTCTTTGGTTACCACTTTTATCTACTGCGATAACCTCAGCAGAACCTGATATAGACTTGATTGTGCCTAATTTCTTTGCCATGTTCATTCCTTTTGGGCTAAATTAATTTTGGCATTATTTTATAACTATTAGGAGAAATTGTAAATTGTACCTAGGTACAATATAGTTACTATATGTTATATTTATAGAATTTTTTGTAATTAATAGATGATATTTCTATGACGCTTATATAAATTTTAATTTTCTAGTAAGAATTGATTAATGATATTTTAAGTTATAAATGTTTTATTTGATCGTAGTAAATTTTAAAAGAATAATAGAATTTATAAAAGATATTTGTAAATTTATATAGAAAGAAATTTAGACCCAAAAAGGGTCTAAATTTTAAAGATCGACGTGGATATCGTTTTTTATATCTACATGGATTGTCTGAGTATATTTTTCACCTGTGTTATCATCGGTAAAATTCTCATTTTTAAATTCATACCTTTGATATCCCTCTTCTGCTCCATCAGCTTTATGATATTTTTCATAAAGTTTTACGCCACCATTTGCCTGGCTGATCTTTGATAGATAGACATCTATCGTGTGGTTATTATCATCTTGTAAAACATCATTTATAAATACATTTTTCGTACCTATACGATAAGCTTCATTGCCAGTTATCCTTAGCTCTTCAAAATCTTTAAATTTGTTATTATAGCCTCCTATATAATCTTCTATTGTAGCTACATCATAGCCATCGCCACCATCCATTTGTAAACTACTGTTGTTTGTTTTCATTGATAAAAAGACATTATCATCGCCTGCACCAAGATTTACTTTTAGCTTATTTATAAACCCGCCATCTATCTTGATAGTATCATTATAAGGGCTTAAATTCCACTCTGATGATTTAACTTCTTGATCGGGTTGACCGGGCGCTCTATAATTTATACGTGCATAGTCAATGTCTATATGCGTCTCGTTGTTTCCAGATTCGATATTTACACCCTTTAAGTCAGCAATATCTCCTTTTATATCTAATGTACCCTTTTCAGAGCGATTTGAACCTATAGTTACGCCATCAAGGTATGCCCAACCCAAATTTAAAGTATTGTGCGCAGATGAAACATCGATATCATAAACATCTTTTGGAGTTGTACTAGTAAATCTTGCAGGTTTGTCTATCACGTTCATATAATCACCAAAATCAAAATTTATCGTATTTACCGCATCCTTGTCATCTGATGACATATCTAAGATCACATCTTTTAGTTCAGCACCTCCGATATTTACAGTATTACTACCACTACCAAGTTTAAATTTACTATTTTCTATTTTGCCAACAGAATTATCCAAAATGCTTAATCCTAAAACATCATTGCCAGCACCCATATCTACATTTGCTTCTTTGATATTATAAGAGCTACGTATATTAATAACATCATCATCACCATAAGTATTGATATCAGTTTTTATTAAATTTACAGATTCAGCATTTAATTCGTCTTTTCCGCTAAGTTTTTCGTCACCAAAATTTATCTTGTTAGTTCCTTCTTGATCTAAGCTTCCAAGGATAGAATGACCATATTTTATTTTTAGTATATTTCTACCATCACCTGCAAATTCTATATCAAAAGGATTTGTACTATGATAGCCTACAGGTATAGTTACTTCTCTGTCGTTATCCACGATATACTCATCTGCTGATGTGATAGTGTCATCTACTTCAACAATTAAAGTGACGCTTTCTTTATATTCGCCATTGCCCTCAATGCCTTCTGCATTTTTATAAATTTTATTTGTAGGATCGAAAACGCCTTCATTTAATCTGTCATCGTCCAGCACTCTTGCACGTACGGTTAGGTTATTTATATCACCTGCTTTTACCTTTATAGTGCCGCTATAATCTTTTAATGGTAGCAGCTCCCAGTTCTTACCATCGATTGAGTACTCAACATTATCATAGTCTTCACCATGATTTGCCTTTCCGCCAAAGCCAAAAAAAACTTTTAACATTTTATCGGCGTTTGCTTTATCTACATTGGCTCTTATACCATACTCTAGATATGAGTCATTTCCTGGTTTTTCAGAAACTTCTTTAGTTATGGTCTCTACTCTTAGATCGCTTACTATTTTGCCATTTGGATTAGGCGTAGGCTGTGGTTCAGGTGTCGGCTCAGGTTTTGGCTCAGGTTTAGGCTCAGGTTTAGGTTCTGGTTTTGGCTCAGGTTGTGGGGCTGGAGCTGGATTTACAGGCTCGACTGGCTCAACTGGAGTAGGCTCTGGCTTAGCACCAAGATCGACATTGATACCATCTTTCACATCTATATAGCCTTTGATAGTATAAGATCTGCCGTTATCTTGAAGACCAAAGTCGGCCTCATATCTTGTAAAGCCTTCTTTTAGACCTCTTGTGTAGTCTGAAAGCTTAAAGCCTGCTAGCTCTACTCCGCCAGCTGCCTCAGTAACTGTCAAGATATGTTTGCTATCGCCATTTTTAATGTCAAGCATATCATATAGATCTTCTAGTTTTAGGGTGACCTTCTCTTTGCCAGTCACTTGTAGCTCTTCAAAGCTCTTAAATTTATTAAAATCAACATTGCCGTCTATCACAAGTGTATCGGTTTCGTAGCTAGTGCCACCATTTATCATGGTGTATCCATCAAGCTTCATAGCTTTTGAGACGACGACTTTGTCTTCGCCGTTGCCAAGATTAACCGTCATATCGTTTAATGTGCCTGATCTTAGCTCTAAAGTATCATCTGTATCTGCGAAATTCCACTTTGTGGCATTTTCTGGGAAGTTGCCATTTATCTTTGTATCTTCAACTACTACGTGAGTTTTGTAGATGGTGTTGAGATTTACATCATCTAGGGTAGATGATTTCAAATTTAGATCGAAATTTAGTGGATTTCTATTTACGTCGGTGCCTGTGTTGGTCTCTGTGCCTATGTTGATGCCTTTTAAAGTTGAGTTTTCAACATTTACGGTGTTGTTATTTGAGCCTGCTTCGATGTGGTTGGCTGAATTTTTATATGTTGAGTCGATATCAGCGTACTTGATATTTATCTCATCTTTATCGCCTGAGCCGGTTCTTAGGTACATATCTGTCATTTTTATATGATCATCTTTTGTGCCATTTAAATTTAATACATCGTTTCCACTATCAAGCGTGAAGCCACTTTGATAAGGATCGGTGCCTATGTAAGTTCCGCCGTTTAAATTTACAGTGTCGTTGCCTGCACCAGTTTCGACGTGAAGTCTCTCGTGTCTTCCGCCATTTATATTAATGGTGTCATTTCCACCTTGGGTGTTGATGTTTAGCCAGTTTAAATTTGAGTTATCAGCATTGATGGTATCTTTACCTTCATTAAGATAGCTGCCATCGCCAAAGACTATAGCGCTAGCCACGTCACCAGCTTTGTGGTTTATCGTCGCATCTTTGAAATTTAGTGTATTGTCGCCATTATCTTTAAATGTAACGTCAAAAGATTTATCATTATTAAACTGGTTATTTACAGTGATATCATGATCATTATCTACGATCTTTTCGCTATTTGATGCTTTTAAGCCACCTATGCTAACTTCTAGCGAAACGCTCTCTTTAAAGTAGCCATTATTTTCTACGCCCTTATCTGCATCTGTGAAAATTTTCTCTGATGGGTCAAGTGTGCCTTCATTTTGGTCGTGATCGTTTGTCACTTCAACACGCACGCTTACATTATTTATATCGCCAGCTCTTACATCTTTTATCACGCCGCTATCATCTAGCTTTTGCCAAGTTTTACCGCCATCTAGCGAGTACTCTGCGTTTTCATAGTCTTTGCCAGCAGTTGCCTCTCCGCCAAATTTAAGCGTCACATCTACCTTTTTATCAGCATCAGCCTCCGCTACTTCGCCTTTTAGGTTGTACTCTAGGTATGATTTGTCATTTGAGCTTCTTGGATCTGAGCTCTTTTCATAGCCAAATTCTGACTTGTTTTCAACTGAGATATTTTTAACTATATCTTTGCTCTCGTCAGGTTTTGGCTCAGGTTGTGGGGTCGGCTCTGGTTTAGGTTCTGGTTTAGGCTCAGGCTGTGGCTCCGGAGTTGGCTCTGGTTTAGGTTGTGGCTCCGGAGTTGGCTCAGGTTTAGGCTCTACTGGCTCAACCGGTTTAGGCTGCGGAGTTGGAGCTGGGTTTTCTGGTTGTGATGGCTCAACTGGGGCTACAGGTGCAATGGCAGAATTTATATCACTATCTGAACCATCAAAAACATCACTACCGCCACCTTTTACCTCTTGGTTAGTTAGTTTTACAGCGCCAAAAGTATCTGAAAGTGATCTAAAGCTAGCTGATACATCAGAGCTTTCATGACCGCCATGCTCAAACCTTGTTTCGCCAAGGCTCACGCCGTCACCGCCTCTGCCACCGCTATTGCCGCCAGCGGCACTCTCTTCGAGATTTGCTAAATTTTCACCTTTTAAAAGGGCTTTTTGTATAGCTGCTACCTCTTTGTCTGAGTTAAGGTCGTTATTTAAATTTAGAGTTTCGCCATCTTTTAGCTCGAACTCTTTGCCGTCGTTTGATGCGATAGTTACCTTTGCGCCGTTTGCTTTAACAACATCGCCCTCGTATAAACTATCTCCCGCGACAACAACTCTTTCGTTGCCATTTTTGTCTATAACTACTACTTCCTTGGAGCCAAGAATGTTTTTAATAACACCTACTTTCACAGCCATCGCTGCCTCCTTTAAAATCAATTTGACACATTATAAATATTTCCTTTAAATATAAAGTAATGTAAATATGATGTTAATTCTTAAGATTACGCTATTGCAGTGGGTTTTAAAATTTAAGTTTTGATAAATGTAAGCAAGATCCCAAAAGGGATCTAAAATTTAAAGATCGACGTGAATGTCCTCTTTTATATCTATATAGACTGTACCTTGACGATCACTACCGTCTGCTAAGTGCGTATTATAGGTACTTTCATATCTATGGTAGCCATTTTCTGCTCCGCTAGTTTCGCTAAAACCATTAAGTTTTACAGTGCCATGGGCTTCACTAAATTTAACTACATTAGAGCCATTGTCTAAAATGTCACTCAAATGAGCCAAATCATTGCCATTTAATGTCACATAAGCACCGCTCGTTACTTTTAATTCTTCAAAACCAGAGACCTTTGAGAAGTCGATATTATTATCAAGCACGAGAGTATCATAGCCCTTGCCACCAAATATTTGAGTATTATTATCTATATCTGTTCTTGTCATAGTTAAACTAACTGTATCATCTCCGCCACCTAGATAAAATTTAGAATTTTTTATGATAGCTGATGTCACATTTAAAGTATCATTTTGATTATCTGAGAAGTAAAATTCGTTATTTTTACCATGAAATTCTGAGTCGTCTATATGCATATTGACCTTGTTATTTCTGCCGTCAAATTTAACGTCACCCATAAATTTTGGCCCAAGAAAATTCATATCAAAAAGCGGCGTATGGTCTAAATTTGCATGCGAGCCTTTTATATCTATCTCGCCGTCTCCACCGCACACTTTTATATTCATAGTGGTCTTTTCGCCGTCGTTTGCTTCGATAGTAGTGTGTCCGTTAAAGATAGTGTTGTCCATATTTAGCGTATCTACTTCGTTTGGATTTGTAAAGCTAGAAAGAGAAATTTTCGTATCACCAAAAAAGCCCACCCAGTCGGTGTTTATAGTGTCATTTCCTCCGCCAAGCCTTATATCAGCGCCATTTTTGATCTCAGATCTTTGGATATCTATGACATCGTTATCTAGACCTGTATGAATGGCAGCATTTTCCATCGTCGCACCATAAATTTTCACGCTATCATCGCCATCATTTGTATATAAAAGCGTATGATCTTTTATGCCAACATTGTTTCTTATCTCTATCTCGTCATTGCCAGCCCCAGCGTCAAATCTCAGCCCTCTAACCTCGATATTATCGTGAATTCTTAGCTTGTTGTCGCCATCTCCTGCGTCTATCTTGGCATCATTTACGATAGATCTTGTCATATCGACTATGTCGTTGCCATTGTCAAAACGCACATCGTTTGCACTCGTGGTTGCGTCTGCGATGTTTAAAATTTGATCCTGCGCTTTTGGCCTTGCATCTGCCACCCTTCGTCCGTATAGCTCAGCAAGAAAATTCTTGGGCTCAAGTATCTCAAGCGTCTTTATCTCCTCTATTATAGTCACTTGAGGGTCATTTTGGCTCACGCCACCACTTAAATTTAACCCCTCTTTGTCGGCTACTTCTACGCTCATATTAATCCTTTCTTAAAAAAATTGACTTTTGGATTTTAATAAGCGTTTTTAAATCACATTGAAATATAAATTATATTGATTATCAAAAGAAATGCCTAAATTTAGGCTTTTTGTATAAAAAATTTTATTAAATGAAGCAAGGGGAGTTTAGACCCAAAAAATGGGTCTAAATTTTACATTGAAGGATTTATAGTAATATCATTTTCTATTGTAAGAGTAAATGTCTGACCGCCATCATTTACGCTATATACGTGGTTTCCATTGCTATCTTCTTTACCAGCACTTGCTATTTCAGATGAGCCTTCTTCAAATTTACCAACACCTTCTACACCTTTTACGATTAACGATGTCGCACCTTCTCCACCGACATTTTTTATGAAATTTGCGATATCTGAAGCATGGTGGAATGTAAATTCCTTATCTGCGTCTGACATATCAAGCACCTCAAAGCCACTTATCTTGCCGGCATTTGTCGTGTTAAACGAGTCGTCGTGGATTTTTAGCGTATCTATGCCGTCGCCTCCATTTATAGCAGTGCCATTTAGGCTTACGTCCTTGCCAAGATCGACTAAGTCATTGCCGTCGCCACCCGAAAGGTAGGTGTTGGTTAGTGTCACGTTATCAGCTATATTGATAGTGTCGTTGCCTTTGCCTGAGTTGATGTTTGATGCATCATCATTGTGAGCCATCTCACCTGCAGCTGGACTTAAATTTACACTTGATGTGCCAGTTAGATCAGCGTTGATATTTATCGTATCGTCTCCACCTTGAGTGAAAATTTTAACATCAGTATTATCATGAGTGCCAGCTCCGATAGTCACGCTATCGCCGTCATCTGCAGTATTTATGGTGACCCTTCTAAGCTCAGCGTTATCGATAGTTACGGTTTTTACGCCAGCATTTCCAACGCCTGCACCCTCTATGTTTGTATCAACTAGACCAGTAGCTCTTGCGACATTTAGCGTTACGTTGCCATTTTCAAGCATGATGTTTGAATCCACCATAGATACGTCGCCATCGACATTTACATGGTCATCTCCGCCGTTTGTGTAGATGATAGCCTTGTCAAATGAGCTATTTCCAGAGACGTTAATAGTGTCATTTCCGCCGCCTGCGCCGATATATGTGCTAAATCCATCATTTGAGATCATGGTGACATCTTTTAAATTTATCTCATCATCGCCATATCCAGTCTCAATGGCAGCGTTGTTAAATTTAGCGCCAGTAACATCTACACTGTCTCTATCGTCACCTACTCCAGCATCAGCTGAGCTAGTGTTTATCTTAGTGTTTGAAATTTCAGCGCCTCTTTCGATAGTTAACGTATCTCTACCTTTGCCCATCTCTATGTAGTTTGAGTGAATTCCAGCTTGATTAGCTACTGGATTTGCCACGTGAGCTGGTGAGCTTATAGGGTCATTATGTACGGCGCTATTATTTTTTATTTCAGTGCTACCTTTGATAGTTAGACTATCATTACCCTCACCTGTGTAGATATCCATGACATCTGCTTTAGTATCTTGAAGTACGATCTTATCATCACCATTGCCACTTTTTATTTCGGAGTTATATATGCCTGCACTGATGAAATTTAGCATATCGCCTGTATCTGAGTCGCCTGTATCGATATCAACTCTCCTGATACTTGCATCAGTAACATTTATAGTGTCGTCGCCCTCACCTGTTTTTATAAAGCTATCAGTTCTGCTTCCTGCATACTCAGTCTCGTCAGTTGTTCCGTTATTAGTAACGTAAGCATACATATCGCTTTTAATATTTACGGTATCGTTATCAGCACCGGTGTCTATTTTGGTATTTTTTATAAGCTGATGATTATCACTTTTTTCGATATTTACAGTGTCGTTGCCACTTCCTGTTTTAAACAAGACATTGTCTAAAATAGTACTACCAAGGCTTGGACCAGAATCATCTTTTATAGTAAATACATCATTGCCATCGTGGCTTGTAAATCTTGTATCTGTTATAACAGTTCCATTTATATTGAGTGTATCTTGATTTTTCTCTCCGCCAGCGTTTCCAAGGTCTATCCTAGTGTTTTCTACAACAGCATCTTTTCCTGTATTAAACACATCGTCGCCATCGCCCATTTTTATGACATCATTGGCATTTTCTTTGAGATCATATAACCCACTTGAAAAATAGACTTCCTCTTTTATAGTTATCGTATCATCACCATCTTTTGTATCGATGATAGTTTTCATGGTGTTGCCATTGTCTGGGTCAGAATTTACAAGAGCAGGGTTTAAGCCCTCTGTAGATGCATCTATATTTTCTGTGATATTTATATTGTCATCATTATCGATGATCTTGCCCTCAGCCTCGCCAGATGTGATAGCAGCGTTGTTTGTAGTCACACTAAGAGTTACACCCTCTTTATAAACACCGTAGTCTTTTATGCCAGGAGCGATATTTGCGCCTAGATCCTCGCTGCTTGTACCCTCGTTTTGATTACCTGCTGTTTGGCCGTAGTCGTCGATAACCTGCACTCTAACCTTTACATTTGCGATATCGCTTGGCATAACGCCGCTTATCGTGCCGCCATTTTGTATCGCTATCCAGCTATGTCCGCCATCAAGTGAATACTCCATAGCGTTTGTGTAGTCTCTGCCTGCACTTGCGCCACTTAAATTTAGCGTTAGATCAGTAGGTGTAGTTGAGCTTGTAGCAGCTGATAGGCCGAGATTATAGACTAGATACTCGTTTGGAGTTGCCTCTCTTGCCTCGCCGCTACCATCAAGCGATACGCTTAGCGCAACAGGTGTTGCTGGCGTTGCTGGAGTAACTGGAGTGACCGGTGTTACAGGGGTTGCTGGATTTGTTGGGGTTGCTGGGTTTTGCGGTGCAACATTATCGTTCTCGCCATTGTCGCCATTATCAGCATAGCCGCCGATTGGGCTATTAAAAGAGTCAAAAGCTCTATTTGCATCAGTTAAATTTCTAAAATTTTCATTGATATTTGCGTAGTGGCCACCCTCAGCAAAGCTAGCTGCGCCTAGACTTACGCCATCTCCGCCAGCACCGCCAGCTGCTGCATTACCACCAGCAGCTGTCTCTTCAAGATCTGTAATGTTTGCGCCATTTAAAAGAGCGTTTTGAAGCGCTGCGACCTCTGGGTTAGCACTTTGTGCGTTTGCTGCCTCTTTTGGATCAAGCGAGATAGTATCTTCGCCTACTATCGAGACCTCCTTGCCATCATTTGCAACGATGACTACCTTCGCATCAGTTGAAGTTGTCTTTATACTCTCGCCCTCATACAAGCTATCGCCAACTTTTAAAATTCTTTCGTTTCCACTTTTATCGACTGCTATCACTTCAGTTTGACCTGAAATTGATTTTATACTTCCTAGTTTTGCTGCCATATTCATCCTTGTTAAATTTTTTCTCGCATTTTAATGAATTTTATAATTCATGTATATTGTACCCAGGTACAATAAAGCCCTTAAATTCGGCATTTGTGACACATATATGATAATTTTATGTTATCAATTTATATATCATTTTGATCAAAATGAGGCAAATTTCATTTTATCTGTCTTATCTTTTAATAGAGAGTTAAATTTAACGTGTGCTTTTTGTGATAAAATGAGCGAAAATAATATTTTTTAAATTTATAAAAATATTTTAAAAATTTATTTGAGCTACTTTATTTTTGTCTATTTGCTTGGTTTGGTATTACGAAAATTTAAAAATGCGTAAAAATTCTTACTAGGAGGATAGCTATGAAAAAGCTAGTTTTATTGATCTGCATTCTAGTTGCTTCGCTCTATGCAAAGCCAAACGTCGTCATCTTAGCCACAGGCGGTACGATCGCAGGAAGTGCTAGTGGCGCGACAAATGCCCAGTACGACGCGGCTCAACTTGGCGTCGATATCCTCATCAAAGCCGTGCCTGAGATAGCAAATTTAGCAAATGTAAAAGGCGAGCAAGTAGCAAACATCAGCTCAAACAACATGACTGATGAAATTTGGCTAAAGCTTGCAAAGCGTGTAAATGAGCTACTTGCCAGCAAGGACGTGGATGGTATCGTCATAACTCACGGCACCGACACCCTCGAAGAGACTGCCTACTTCTTAAATTTAATCGTCAAGTCAGATAAGCCTGTAGTTTTAGTAGGTGCTATGCGAAGTGCCACATCTATGAGTGCTGATGGTCCGCTAAATTTATATAACGCAGTAAGCGTAGCAGCTAGCAAAGAAAGCGCAGGTAATGGCGTTTTAGTCGTGCTAAATGACGAGATCAACGCCGCTAGAGAGGTTACAAAAACAAACACCTCATCAGTTGATACATTTAAGTCAAGAAACACTGGCGCCATCGGCAGAGTCTATTATGGCAAGGTCGTTTACAGCACAAAAAGCCTCAAAAAACACACCGCAAACAGCGTCTTTGACGTAAGCAAGCTAGAGGCCTTGCCAAGGGTCGATATCATCTACTCACACGCAAATGACTATGGCGATATCGCAAAACACCTGATAGATGTTGGCTCAAAAGGTATCATCCACGCAGGCACAGGTAATGGCAGCATCCACAACAATGTATTTACCGTGCTTCAAGAGGCAAACGCCAAAGGCATAAAAATAGTAAGAAGCGCGATCGTTGGAAGCGGCTACGTTGATAGCAACAAAAAGATGGATGACAATGGAAATTTCATCACCGCAAGCGACCTAAACCCACAAAAGGCTAGAATTTTACTCATGCTAGCCCTCACAAAGACGAGCGACACCAAAGAAATTCAAAAATTCTTTGACGAATACTAAAATTTACTTGGCTGCCATGTGCGGCCAAGCTTTAAAATTTTTGATACTTTAGATGTGATAAAATCCTCTCAAATTTTAAAAAAAGGATCAAATTTGAGAAGCGATATAATCAAAAAAGGCTACACAAGAGCCCCACACCGCTCACTTTTACGTGCGACTGGACTAAAAGACGAGGACTTTGCTAAGCCATTTATCGGCGTTGCAAACAGCTTTATAGAGATCATACCTGGGCACTTTTTTTTAAACAAATACGCTCAAATTTTAAAAGATGAAATTCGCAAAAATGGCTGTGTGCCGTTTGAGTTTAACTGCATCGGCGTGGATGACGGCATAGCGATGGGGCATAAGGGCATGCTATACAGCTTGCCTAGCCGCGAGATCATCGCAAATTCTATTGAGACCGTGATGAACGCGCACGCACTTGACGCGCTTGTTTGTATGCCAAACTGCGACAAGATCGTCCCTGGCATGGTCATGGGCGCTTTAAGGGTCAATGTCCCGACCATCTTTGTAAGCGGTGGTCCGATGAAAAAAGGCCACACAAAAGATGGCAGACCGATCGATCTTGCGACTGCGTTTGAGGCGGTTGGTAAATTTGAAACCAAAGAGATAGACGAGGCTGAGCTAAGAGATATCGAGTGCAACGCATGTCCAAGTGGTGGCAGCTGTAGCGGTATGTTTACGGCAAATTCTATGAACACACTTTGCGAAGCGATGGGCATAGCGCTCCCTGGCAACGGCACCATCCTAGCGCTAACTCCAGAGCGTGAGGAGCTCATCAGGCAGGCTGCTCGCAGGATCTGTCAGATCGCCCTTGATGAGAAATTTAAGATAAGAAACATACTAAACGAAAAGGCGATCCGCAACGCACTTGTCGTTGATATGGCGATGGGTGGCAGCAGCAACACTGTCCTTCACATGCTAGCTATCTCAAGAGAAGCTGGCGTAAATTTAGACATAAAAGAGCTAAACAAGATCAGCCAAAACATCGCTCACATCGCTAAGATCAGCCCAAGCTTGCCAGACGTGCATATGGAGGATGTCGGCAGAGCTGGCGGTATGAATGCGGTGATAAAAGAAATTTCACGCAGAGACCATGGCATGCTAAATTTGGACAACCTAACAGTTAGCGGCGAAACTTTGGGCGAGCGAGTACGTGCCAGCGACATCAAAGACGAGAGCGTCATCCACAAGGTGGAAAATGCCTATTCTCAGGTCGGCGGACTTGCCATTTTGTTTGGAAATTTAGCCGAGCAAGGCTGTGTCATCAAGACAGCTGGCATCGTTGGCGAGCGTAAATTTAGCGGTAAAGCGGTCTGCTTTAACTCACAAGATGAAGCGATTGCCGGCATCTCAAGCGGTAAAGTAGATAAAGGCGACGTCGTCGTCATCCGCTACGAAGGCCCACGCGGAGGCCCTGGCATGCAAGAGATGCTAAGCCCTACTTCGCTCATCATGGGAAGAGGACTTGGCGCAGACGTAGCGCTCATCACAGATGGTCGCTTTAGCGGGGCGACAAGGGGTCTAAGCATCGGTCACGTAAGCCCAGAAGCAGCCGAGGGCGGCATGATAGGCTTGCTACAAGATGGCGACATCATCGATATAGACGTCGATAAATACGAGATAAACGTTCGTCTAAGCGAAGCTGAGATCGCAAAGAGAAGAGCTGAATTTAAGCCAGTCGATAAAGCGCTAACCTCTCGCTGGCTAAGGCAGTATCAAAAGCTAGTCACAAACGCAAGCAATGGAGCGATACTGGAGGCGTGAAAACTAAGGAGCAAAAACACGTTCTCATAATTATTAAGGATAAAAATGCAGCCTGAAATATATTTTTATGCCTTCATATCTTTGGCAGTACTGCTTTTGGTAGCGATCTTTTTTATCTATTCATTTAGCAGAGATAAGCTCGAGCTAGATAGAATTTTAAAGCAAAAAGAGCAAGAAAATCTTGAGATTTCATCAAATTTAGCAAATTTATCATCTCAAAATAGCCAAAATCTACAGCTTATTAGTGAGCAAAAAGCAAAGCTTATAGCAAATCATGAGCGTATCGATGAGCTTATAGACGAGATAGATACATTAAAAACCAAAATAGCACAAAAAGACGAAGATGAAAATGTGATGGAGCGCATAATAAATGAACTAAAAGAGAATATCGGTGCAGCAAATGAAAGAGCCAAAAATAACGAGGTAAATTTTACCAATGCTTTAAATGAGCTAAATCAAAGTAAGAATGCGCTATCTGAAGCAAATGAACGAGAAAATGCACTAAAACGCGATATAGTGGCACTTAGAAGTGAGATAAATGCAAAAGAGCTAAGTCTAAAAGAACAAGAGACAAATTTAGCAAAGGTAAAAAGTGAGCTAAATTTAGAGTTTTCTAATCTTGCAAACAAAATTTTTGAAGAAAAAAGCGCAAATTTTACACAAAATAGTCAGATGTCTTTAGAGCTTTTGCTAAAGCCGTTAAGGGAGCAAATTTTAACTTTTCAAACGCGTGTAAATGAGGTCCACGACGAATCAGTCAAAGGTATAAGTACACTAGGAGCACAGATCAAGCATATAAGTGATGTTGGCATCACTATGTCAAAGGAGGCAAACTCACTTGCAACTGCTCTAAAAGGTAGCAACAAAACACTTGGAAATTGGGGAGAAATGCAGCTTGAGCGGACGTTTGAGGCTTCTGGGCTCATAAAAGGTGAGCACTACTTCACCCAGCAAAATTACAAAGATGAAGAGGGCAAACGCTTTATCCCTGATTTTGTAGTAAAAATCCCTGACGGCAAACATCTGATAATAGACTCTAAGGTCTCACTAGTCGCCTATGAAAAAGCCATTAGGGCTAGTAATGACGATGAGCTAAATTTGGCTCTAAAAGAGCATATAGTCTCTATGAAAAGCCACATAGATAGTCTAAATAGTAAAAACTACGGCGATATCGTACCTGAAAGCCCTGACTTTGTGCTTATGTTTGTGCCGATAGAGCCAGCTTACCTTGAGGCTATGAAATTTGATAGCACACTTTTTGACTATGCATTTGAAAAACGCGTGGTTTTAGTCTCTCACTCTACCCTTATGCCTATTCTCCGCACGGTTGCAAATTTATGGCGCATAGAGCGTGGTAATGAAGAGGCTAAAAATATCGTAAAAAGTGCGATCAAAATTTATGACAAAGTGCGAAATGTGGCCGATCATATGAATAGACTAAGTAGCACATTGAACACTGCAAATAAACATTTTAATGCCCTAGCAGCAAGTTTTAGTGGCAGAGATGGTCTTGTTAGTAGGCTTGAAAATTTTAAACGCTTTTCTCCAGATGAGCAAAAAGAGATAGATATAAAAGAGATTGGTGTTAATAGCGAGTTAGAAAGCGATGATTAAAAAACGTGGCTAGAGAACCTAGCCACATGGAGTTTTATTTTAAAAGACCTTGTTTTTTCATTTGATCCATTACTTGAGCAAACATCTCTTTAGCTTGTTTGCAAGTAGCGTCTTGTTGCTCTTTTGGTAAAGAAGCTAGTTGATCCATTGATTGTTTCTTTTGATCTTCATACATTTTTACTTGTTGCTCTTGACCAGCTTGTTTGTAAGCTTCGACCATTTTGTCGATGTCTGAGAAGTAAGACTTGCAAGTATCTGTAAGATCTGCAGCGTTTAGGCTTAGTGCAAAGCCAAGAGTAGCTAAAACTAAAAGTGATTTTTTCATCTCTTTCTCCTTGTGAAAATTTTGGAGAAGTATAACATTTAAAATGGTGATTTTGTGCTTAAAAAATTATAAATTTAGCCAAGACGAGTGCCTTGGCTAAAATTTTGGCTTTTTAGCCTAAGAATTCTCGTTTAAAATACTCTTTTGGAGCTTTGCAAAGTGGGCAAGCGCCTGGAGCTTTTTTGCCTCTGTGAACGTGTCCGCACACTTCGCAAACCCAGATATCCTCTTCGTCGCTCTCAAAAAAGCCCTCTTCATCAAGCATCTTTTTAAGCTCCAAATACTCCCTTTCATGCTCAACTTCAACCTTGCCGATCGCGTTAAATAGCCTCTCAACATCTCTTAGCTCTTCTTCTTTTGCGATCTTTGCAAAGTCTGGATACATCGTCGTATGCTCGTAGTTTTCGCCAGCTGCAGCGTCAAGTAAATTTTTATCCATCTTATCGATCGGATCGTTCATCATCTCGTGATATTTCTTAAATTCAGCCCTTGCGTGCCATTTCTCGTTTTCAGCTGCTTCGTAAAAGTGTCTAGCTATCGCGTGATAGCCTGCTTCTTTAGCTAGGTCGCCGTAAAGCTCATACTTGTTTCTAGCTTGTGACTCGCCAGCAAATGCCTTCATCAAATTTACCGCTGTTAAATTTTCAGTGATGCATTTCATCTCTTCGCCGCAACAGGTTAGTGTGCCGCCGCCAACTTTTTGAACCTCGATCTCGTTGCCGCATTTCTCGCATTTGTATGTTTCATACTGTCTCATTTTAACTCCTATTTTGATAAAATTTGAGCGGATTATAACCAAATAATTAAAATATGTAAATAATAATTTTTATTGATAACGTATATTATTATTTTATTTATTGCAGATTTTTTGTGCTATTTTTGCAGCCAGTGGTGCTATGAAAAATATCACAGGATATGCCACCATAAGTGCTTTTATATAAGCTGCGAGCCAAATTTTTACAAAGCCGTCAATAAAGCCTAGGTTAAAATATGTCAGCATAAAGGACATTATAAGCGCCATACATGCTGACATTATAAACGCAAAAACATATCTATAAAATTTCGCCGGTATCATGAAATTTTACCTATCAGCTCCTCTAGCCCCTTTGCATGATCAAGCGCCTTTTGCCTCATCAAAGTAAGCTTTGCCTCATCGTGCCTACTCTGATATGATAGCCCTCCGCTATAAACATAGCCTGCAAACTCCATGCCACACATATTTGCTAAAGCCTTAAGTGGCGGCAAAAACTCCTCTATCTCATAGCGCTGAAGTGCCTCTTTTTTATAAAGCTCCTCAGGCGCGCCAGAGGTAAATGAAAGCACTAGCTTTTTGCCATGTAGCTTATCTCCCTTGCTGCCATGAGAGAAGCCATGAACTAGCACATCTTCAAGCCACTTTTGTAAAAGCGATGGCACGCCGTACCAGAAAAATGGATAAACAAGCACGATCACATCAGCTTTTACTAGCTTTTCTTGCTCGGCTTTTACATCGATAGCGTAGTTTTTATAAAGCTCGCTTAGTATGTCAAATTTAGCCTCTGGCAGGTGCTTTTTTAGCTCGCCCAAGATGATCTTATTCGCAAAGGAATTTTCAAGGTCGGTGTGACCTGATACGACTAAAATTTCACTCATTTTTGCCCCTTAAATTTACTTTCTTAAATTTACTTGCAAACAAAGCTACTTGCCTTGCTAGCGTCGCCACCCACGTATGTAGCTACCTTTGGATAGGCACACACTAAAAATTCCTTGCCAGCGTAGCTCTTGCTCTTGGCTAGCATGCTCTTTGGTGCTTCGCCCTTTTCATGCCACGCTTCAAGCGCACTAAGCGGATCGACGTCATCTATGCCGTTGCCGCCACCGCAGTGGTTCATCCCAGGTAGCGCAAAAAATGCCGCGAAATTTTGGCTATTTTCATTATCAGCCTCTAGCTTTTTAAACCAATCTCTTTGATCTTTTGCCGAGAAAACTGGGTCTGAAACGCCAGTTACGATGATTAGCTTACCGCCATTTGCGCTAAATGTGCTAAGGCTTGTTGAGATGGCGTCATTTATCGCTGCGGTCTCGAAAGTCTTTGGCGTGTCTTTGTCAAAGTCAAAATTTATCGTGTCAAAATTTGGCTGCGCTGGCGTTAAAAAGTAGTAATTCACCGAGCCGCTTGAAAGCGTGATATTTCTAGCGTTTGGCTTAGCGCTTTGCGAGTCTCCTAGCTTCCACTGCCTCCAGCCCTCAGCGCTCACACCTGAGTCGTAAAACCAGCCGCTATAAATTTGCTCGCCCTTGCTGTTTTTGGCTCCGTTAAAGATTTTCTCTATCGCCTCTATCTTTTGCTTATCTAAATTTAGACCTTTTGGATCAAATTTGCACGCCTCCCAAGCATTGATGATCCCATCTTTTAGCCCGTCTAAAGCGTCACATTTTTCTAGCACGGCTTGGCTTAACTTGTCAAGGTCGTCCTGCGTTAGTGCATTTGCGAAAATTTTCTCGCCTTTTTCATTTTTCGGAGCTATCTTCATAAGGGCTTGATTGTCCCACTGCTGAGCGATCGCCGCGCGAGATAGCCTAAAGCCAGGGTTTGCAGCGATGACGCCGTCAAATTCTAGTGGATAGCGCTGCGCTGCCATGAGTGCTGCCCTGCCGCCATTTGAGCAGCCCATGAAGTAGCTATGTTTTGGCTTTTTGGCGTATGCGGCAGCTAAAATTTGCTTAGCTGCGTCCGTGACCTTGCCGATCGCCTGATAGGCGTAGTCTAGCCTTGCTTGCTGGTCTAGCCCAAACTCAGCCGTTGGCTCTGGATGTCCTGAGTTTGTTGTAACTACCGCGTAGCCTCTAAGAAGCGCTGGCGTGGCTGTGCTTGTACGTATCGGCACTGCGCCAAGAGCAGGTGCTACAAAGCCGTCCATACCGCCTCCGCCTTGAAATAAAAATTTCTCATTCCACTGCTCTGGCAGCCTTAGCTCGTAATCAATCGCATACTCTTTACCATCACTTCCAGTGCGTTTATAGAGTTTGCCATGCACCACGCAGTGAGGCTTTGCTTTGATAGTGTTTTTACTGCCACCAGTTAGCGCAGACATCTTATCGGCTGATACTTCGCCACTCTCATTCCACAGCGCATCTATCATCTCGTTGTTTAAAATTTTCACATCTTTTAAACTCTCACATCCTGCCTTATCAAGGGCAAAAGCCGTGCTGCCAATGAGTGCAAGTGCGCAAAAAAGTGAAATTTTCTTCATAACATCTCCTAAAATTTTACCTTGCTAAATGAGGTCTCGTTCTTGAGAGCAAAGCCGTCAAATTCATCTATAAGCCCAGCGCGCTCTTTGGCGTAAGCCTTGTAGTTTTCGCTGTGGCGGTAGCTCTCAAAGCTAGCCTCGTCTTTGTAAATTTCAACCAGCACCCACTTATTAGGCGCCTCTTTTTGACTAAAGGCAAACTGCGCGTAAGCGCCATCATCTACGCTTTTTTGCATATATTGTTTGATGATCTTTTCAAATTTCGCATCGCTTTTTGCTAAAAGGCTTAAATTTGTGATGTGAAAGTAGGCATCTTTTAGGCGCTCTGGCGTTAAATTTTTTGAAAACGCGGCTCGTTTTTTCACGCTTATAGCCTTTTTGCTAGCTAAAATTTCAGCGCTTGCGCTTGCAAATTTCTTAAAATGCGCCGAGATTATATGCTTTTTATAAGCCGCCTCGTCCTTGTAAAACTCAAGCACGTAAAATAGCTCTGGCTTGCTCTTTGCGCTCGCAAAAAAGATCGCCTGCGTGCCTGGCTCGCTCTTTGAGCTTAGTATTTTTTCCCTGCCAAGACGCTTTAGCAAGCTCTTGTTATTTGGCGTTGAAAGTAGCTCGTATAAGCTCACTTTCGCCTCCGCCCCAAAGGCAAACGCTGCCAAAACCGCTAGTAAAAATAGCTTTTTTATCATCAAAACTCCTTAAATTTATCTCTGCTCCACTCTTTTTATCCAAGCAAAAAGCTCGTCTAGGTCGTAGTCGCCGCCGTGTCCTTGTCCCCAAACCGCTTCGAAATCAACCTCCTTGCCAGCATTTTTAAGCGAGAGTGCGAGCATAGCAGGCACGGCAAGAGCTAGGTCGGTGTCGTTTGTGCCCTGCCTTATGCGGTAAAATTTCGCCCCCTCTTTATTTTTAATGTAGTTCATCGCATTCATCATCTTTATGACGCCAGCGTCTGCCATCTCGCCCACGCTACGCTCTTTTGCAAATTTAGTAAAGTGCTTTGCAGGCGTTTTGCTGTCGCCAAAAAGGTCGTTTTCAGCATTTTCAAGAGCTAGTCCATCAAAGGCAACTACTGCTTTGGCACGTTTTAGCGAGGCGATGAAGTCTTCTAGCTTAAACGTATATCCAAGCTCGCAACCCTGCGTATCAAGAGTTATAAATTTAGGCGTGAGCATGCTTTTATCGCTGTTTTTTGTAGCGGTAAATGCCTTTGAGATGAGGGCGTTTATATACTCTTTGAAGCTGCCCTCGCCATTTTCATCAAGGCTTAGTGCGTGGCCTTTGGCATCTTTTAAATTTAGCGAGTTTAGATAGGCTGGGAATTTACTCTTTAGCTCACGTGAGAGCTCTTTTTGTGTGGCGTTTAGCTCGCCTACTATCATCTGTGGCTTTTTGCTTCTGTCGTTAAAGCTAGCCGCGTCAAGACTTGCAAAATCAATCCTTTCAAATTTATCCAAATCCCCAAACATCCACTCATACGCCTCGTCCTCATGCTCTAAATTTGTAACAGGGCAGTAGATAGAAGCGGCATAAATTTGATCGTCCGCCTTTGCAGCGCCTAGCTCGTCAAGATATGGCTCGTACTCTTTTGCGTTTGCGCTAGCACCAAGCAGTGCTGACATCGCGCCGCCTGCACTCGTGCCGTTTGAGATGATCTTATTTGCGTCGCCTGGCATAAATTTATCGTTAAATTTTAGATATCTAACGGCCGCTTTTAGATCAACTATCGCAGCTGGGGCTTTGCCGATGAAGCGCTCGCCATCTTTTAGCGTCCTGCCTCTAGCGCCAACGCTTGCCACGACGTATCCTCTAAGAAGCGCTTCAAGGGTGGCATTTGGCTTTTCGTTTTTAATTTCTGGCTTTTGAGGTTTGGCTGGCATGTAGCCGCCTATGCCATTTGGCATAAAAATAGCGCTCTTTTGATCGCTAAATTTACCCTCTGGCACGTAAAAATTTAAGACCTCATAGTCGCTCGTTGGCTTTGCCACATAGACTATGCCTTCATAGGCTCTAAATTTAAGCGTCCTATCACCAACTTGCACGCTTTTTAGCTCAAATTTACTCTCATCAAATTTAAGTTCATTTCCAAAGCAAGCACCTACTAAACAAACCCCTAAAATAGCAACTCTAACGCCTTTCATGATCTGCCTTTTTATTTTGTCCTACTTTTGCTTTAGCGCATAGTCAAATTTTGGCTTACTTAGACTAAACTCAAAGCTATCTCTATCCACCGAGCCAACGCAATAATGGCTATCATAAAGGCGAAGCAAAAACTCCGCCATCTCTTCACTCGTGTGGTACTTTTTAAACGCCTTGTCGTAGTCGTAGCTCTCTTTGCTAGTTGCCACCATGCCAAATTCTGTCTTTGTGGCAGCTGGGGCCAGCACTTTTGCTTGCATCTTTGCCTGCTTGTCCTGTGCTAGCTCGTGGTAAAGTCCCTCGCTAAAGGCACTTACGAAAAATTTGCTAGCGCAGTATGTGACGGCGTTTGGCACGATTTTATAGCCGCCTATTGAAGAGATGTTTATAAGCTGCGTATCTTTGTCTTTATACTTTTTCGTAAAGAGCGTTGAGAGCGTCACAAGCGAGATGATATTTAAATTTATCATCTGCGTGATCTTATCTAAATTTTGCTCGCCGACCTTGTTATAGTCGCCAAAGCCAGCGTTGTTTATAAGCGCTTTTAGCTCAAATTTTTCTAATTTTTGCCAAAGCAAGAGGGCATTTTCTTGCTTTGAAAGGTCGCAAAGCTCTATAACCACATCGACATTTGCAAATTTAGCTATCTCGCTTTTTAAATTTTCTAAAAGCTCGCCCCGTCTTGCGATAAGGATCAAATTCTCCCCGCGCCTTGCAAATGCTTTTGCCGCGGCTGCTCCTATGCCTGAGCTTGCTCCAGTGATGGCGATGTATCTTTTCACTTCGCATACTCCATAGGACTATAAATTTTCACACCTTCGCTGTGGTCATCTTGTGCTACTTGCACGATCACTTTAGCGATGTCAGCCGCCCTCATCGGACGATACTCATCAAAAAAGCCTTTTGGGATAAATTTAAATGCTTTTGCCGCCAAATACTCGCCAAGTCTAAATTCCTTTCTCTCAGCTTCGATAAGTGGCAGCCTAGCGATATGAAATGAGCTATATCCAAGCTCTTTTATCTTTGCTTCTGCTTGACCTTTTGCCTTTAGGTAAAACGAGCCTGACTTTCTGTTTGCCCCTGCAGCCGAGAGCAGGACAAAGCGTTTTGCACCGCACTCCAAGCCAAATTTGGCGAAATTTATCGGATAGGTCACATCGACTTTGTAAAACTGCTCTTTGTGCTTTGCCACCTTCATCGTCGTGCCAAGTGCGCAAAATACGTCATCAGCGATAAATGGCACCTCATCTTTAAAATCATCAAAATTTACTATCTTTACTTCAAGCTTTTCATGAGTAAATTCTAGCTCATGCCTAACAAGAGCGACCACCTTGTTATAGTGCTCACTCTCGCAAAGATCTTTTAAAATTTCACTTCCCACAGCGCCGCTGGCTCCTGCTATAAGGGCGACTTTTTTCATGTTTATCCTTTGTAAATTTTGGATAAATTCTATCTCGCTAAGGCAAAAATTTCGCTTATGGCCTCTTTTGTATAAATTTGCTCCAAGCCCCTGCCCTTGGCGTAGTCATAAACTAGCGCCATGATCTCGTCTAAATTTGACTCATCAACGCCGATTTCGATGAGGCTTGTTGGCGTGCCGATCTTACTAAACCACTCTTTTAGCTTTTTAATAGCCTCGTCTGCGTCATCTACGCCAAAAATTTCTTTGCCAAAGCACTTAAATGCCTTTAAATTTCTACTCTTATACCACTTCATCCAAGCTGGCATAACGACACTTAGCCCAGCCCCATGCGCGCAATCAACCACCGCACCTATGGCGTGCTCGATCATGTGGTTTGGATAAGAGTAGCCAGCTGTGCCAACGTAAGTTAAGCCATTTAGTGCCATCGTCGCAGCCCAGGCAAACTCGCTTCTAGCGCCATAGTTTTCTGGCTCTTTTAGTAAAATTTCAGTCGTTTTCATGACCGTTTTTATGTTTGCTTCGATGTATAAATTTATAATCTCAGGCTGAACGCTCGCCGTAAAGTAGCCCTCGATGCTGTGAGCGATGATGTCTGAGGCTGAATAGACCAAATACTCCTTGCTAACGCTTGCTTGAAGAAGCGGATTTACCACCGATACCTTTGGGTAAAGACAAGCGCCGTGCATGGCAAATTTCTCTTTTGTGGCTTCATTTGTGACGACTGCGCCGCCGTTCATCTCTGAGCCAGTTGCAGCAAGCGTTATGATGTCAAAGATCATAAGCGCCTCTTTTGGGCATTTGCCAGTAAAAAAGTCCCAAACATCGCCGTTATACTTCACACCAGCAGCCACAGCCTTGGCGCTATCAAGCACCGAGCCACCGCCTATGGCCAGCACGCTATCGACGCCTTGCTTTTTAGCTAAATTTATAGCCTCATTTACCTTGCTTAGCACTGGGTTTGACTTCACGCCGCCTATCTTGCAAAACTCGATGCCATTTGCGCTTAGGCTCTTTGTGGCAACGTCAAAAAGTCCGTTTTGCATGATCCTGTCGCTACCATAGATGATGAGCGTCTTTTTTGCGCCAAATTCTTTCATATATTTGCCGATGTTTTGCTCTTTGTCTTTGCCAAATTCTATTTTAGTAGGGTTTAAAAAGCTGAAATTTTGCATAGTTTTCTCCTTGTTTGCTTTTGTGATTTGGGGTAAATTTTAGTTAAATTTTCTTATTTTTAGCTATTTTTATCTGCGCTAAATTTAGAAATTTCTTAGTCTGATAGGTAGTTTTGATGTGATTTTGTCTGGATCGAAGCTATTTTTTGGATCGCCTAAGCCTCCAAAATTTTCGCCAGTGTTAAAGAATTTTTGTAAGAAATAATCCCCTCTATACCCAAGCTCGTAAAGTAGCTCTGACATCTCAGAGATATCCTTTTCGCTTAGCAAGTCCGCGTGCACGGTCGTTCTAACTTCAAATTTAAAATTTATCTCGAGCAGGTATCTAAGCGTGGCGGCAAATTTCTCATATAAATTTGAGCCAGTGATACCTATAAATTTCTCTTTTGGAGCTTTAAAATCAAGCGCGATGTAGTCAATCAGCCCCTCATCTATCGCCTCTTTCAAGACGTCGCGATATGAGCCGTTAGTATCTACTTTTAAACTAAAGCCGCGTGCCTTTACCTCACGTGCTAAATCAAAAAATAAAGGATTCGCTGTGCATTCTCCACCGCTAAAGACGATGCCATTTAGCTTGCCGACCCTGCGATCCAAAAAGTCGCAAACTTCGCTAAGGCTTATAGTGCCATTTGACTTTACAACCTCGATGTTGTAGCAGTATCCACAGCGCATATTGCAACCTGCAAACCAGATGACAGCTGCCACTTTATCAGGATAGTCAAGCGTCGTAAATGGCGTTATACTAAAAATTTTTTGCAAATTTAAAACCTATGTGAAATTTAAAGGCACAGAGAATGTGCCTTTTTTTAAAAAAACGTATTTTATACTATTTTTTAAGATTTTGTGTTACTTTTTGCAGCAACTCGCATATTCGTCAAATTTTATTCGCTCTTTGTGCTCGCCTTTTTTACCGAGATTAAAGCTCTCAACTGGCCTGTGATAGCCCATAACACGAGTATAAACCACGCATCTTGTGCGTTTGTCTTGCACTTTTTCTAAAATTTCTTTTTCTGTCATTTTCTCTCCTTATTTGGATTTTTTCTTTTCATTTTCTATCAGCTCTGCATCACAAAGTGGGCAAAACTCATGCTCGCCAGCTATGTAGCCATGCTTTGCGCAGACGCTAAATACTGGCGTTATCGTGATGTATGGGAGTTTGTAGTTTGAGATTATACTCTTTACAAGCTCTTTGCAAGCTTTAGCCGAGCTTATGCGCTCTTTCATATATAGGTGAAAGACGGTGCCACCAGTGTAGGCGCTTTGTAGCTCATCTTGTAGATCAAGCGCTTCGTAAGCGTCGTCTGTGAAATTTGCAGGTAGCTGGGTTGAGTTTGTGTAGTAGATATTATCCCCCTCGCCTGCTTGGATGATGTCTGGATAGCGCTTCTTATCCTCTTTGGCAAAGCGGTAAGTAGTGCCCTCAGCTGGAGTTGCCTCAAGGTTGTATAAATTTCCGCTCTCTTCTTGAAATGTCCTTATCTTATCACGTAAAAAGCCAACCATCTCAAGGGCAAATTCACGTCCAAATTTAGTCGAAATGTTCTCTTTATCGTCAGTGAAATTTCTAAGTAGCTCATTCATGCCATTTATGCCGATAGTGCTAAAGTGGTTGTTAAAGTGCTTTAGATACCTAGCCGTGTAAGGATAAAGCCCTCTGTCATACATCTCTTGGATAAATTTACGCTTTTTCTCTAGGGTTGATCTGGCTAGCTCTAAAAGGTAGCTAAGTCTATTATAAAGTGCGACCTTATCGCCTTTGTAGTTATAGCCTAGGCGGGCTAAATTTATAGTGACAACTCCGATCGAGCCAGTCATCTCAGCGCTTCCAAAAAGACCGCCGCCACGCTTCAAAAGCTCTCTTAGATCAAGTTGCAAGCGGCAGCACATAGAGCGCACGTGGCCTGGCTTGTAGGCGTTTTCATTTTCTATCTTGTTGCCATTTTCGTCATAAGTGTATTGCGAGCCGATGAAATTTTGAAAGTAGCTTGAGCCCATTTTTGCGGTATTTTCAAAGAGCACGTCTGCTACTTCGCTATCCCAGTTAAAATCCTCTGTGATATTTACCGTTGGTATAGGAAATGTAAAAGGCTGTGAGCACTTGTCACCAGCTGTCAAGACCTCGTAAAAAGCCTTATCTATGCGTGCCATCTCAGGCTCGAAGTCCTTGTAGGTCATATCGATCAAATTTTTCCTGCCGCGCTCGTTTGCTTTTTTTAAAATTTTCTCATCTTTTACGTTTGTAAAAAGGTGTATGTCATCGCTCGTTGGGATCTGATCTCTTAGGTCGCTTGGGCAGGTGATGTCTATGGTTACGTTTGTAAATGGGCTTTGTCCCCAGCGCGCAGGGACGTTTAGGTTGAAAATGAAGCTAGTTATCGCCTTTTTGATCTCGGCGTCGCTTAGATCGTCTTTGAAGACGTAAGGCGCAAGGTAGGTGTCAAAGCTAGAAAACGCCTGAGCACCCGCCCACTCGCTTTGCAAAATTCCTAAGAAATTTGCCATCTGATAAAGCGCCTCTCTAAAGTGCTTTGGCGCTTTGCTCTCGACCCTGCCACGAACGCCGTTAAAGCCCTCATTTAGTAAAGCCCTTAAGCTCCAGCCAGCGCAGTATCCTGTGAGGCAGTCAAGGTCGTGGATGTGGTAGTCGCCATTTCTGTGCGCTAAGCCCTCTTCTTTGCTATAAACAGCGTCTAGCCAGTAGTTCGCTATGACTTTGCCGGCTGTGTTGTTTATAAGACCTGCATTTGAGTAGCTCGTGTTTGAATTTGCAGAAATTCTCCAGTCGGTGCCGTTTATATACTCATTTATCGTTTGGGTTGAGTTTATATAGGTCGTATCTTCGTTTAGGCCTAAAATTTGCTCGCGTTGGAGCTTATGGGTGTGGCGGTAGAGCATGAAGCTCTTTAGAACCTCAAAATGCCCGCCGTCAAATAGCTCTTTTTCTATCGCATCTTGGATGTCTTCGACTGTTATCGCACTTGATTTTTGAAAGATATCTTGGACTACATTTGTAAAAACTTGCTCGTCATAAGCTTTATTTTCGCTGGCAAATGCCTTTTTTATCGCATCTACTATCTTGTATGCTACAAATTCTTGCCTTGTGCCATCTCGTTTTAAAATTTCACGCATCACTTGCTCTTTTCTGATTATTTTTTTGATATGGAGTTTAAAAGTATAGGACAAGAAAGCTTAAAATATAGAAAACTTATTTTATTTTGTTTAATAATATTTATCAAAAAATATAAAATTTTAGAGAGTTTTATTAAGTATATTTT